>JGI24891J29808_1000007_pt1 | contig 317294 bp, 227 predicted proteins | sample FreactcultuFSWF8_FD_29808 | JGI IMG/M metagenome (IMG submission 29808) | reverse complement strand
AAATGCACAATGATTTTTAGATCAGTCTAGTCGTCCGCAGAGAGGCGCTAACTACCACGCTCTCAGGGGAGGCCACCCCTGACAATGCTGAAATTGTGCTGTTCTATAGTTGTACGCGTGACGAAGTTTAGCACACGGGAAGGAAGTGGCATGAAGAATCGTCTGTTGTCCACATTCTATACAAAAATGCTTTTCCACGCTAATATTCCGTGACTTTACATCATCTCCACATCCTCCTCCTCCTCCCCATCAACCCCCTCATCCTCAGCATAAACCTCCTCCTCCTCCATCTCAACATCTTGGACCGCACTGACCGGCGGCAAAATCCCCTCCCCCTTCTTGATAGCTTCAACCTTCGCCTTTGTCATCTCAAACACATATTGTCCCAAATGTTCAACCCCTTCCATTTCCGCAGTGTTACCTGCATCTTCTACACCTCTTTGGGTTGGGAACATTTCGCCCGTTGAAAGAGTGAGGGCAGCAGGACGGGAAAGAAGGGATGAGAATGCGGTGGCTAGGTCGGGGGTAGAGGTGAAGACGGAGCGGCGGCCTAGGACGTAGAGACCTAGACGGGCGCGGGAGAGTGCGACGGTTAAGCGGCGGATGTCGCGGAGGTAGCCGGGACGTGATGTGCGTGTTAGGGAAAGAATGATGTCTGTATTTGTGTCAGTAATGAATTCGTCGGCAGAGAAGTGGAAGGAAGCGCGACTTACAATCATTCTGCTCGCCCTGGTATTTGTCCACCGTGCTAACTTTGCCGGGTAGACCAAACATGCGGTTGTTTTGACAACGGTGCTTGAGTACGTCTCTGACCAATGCTCTCTGACCGGCATACGTAGTGAGGATACTGATCTTCTCTGCTGGATAGCCGAGCAGTCTCATGTACATGTAGATAGCAACCGCGTACTCAGCCTCGCCCAAATTCTGGATGAAATGCGGCGAAGGTTCAGTCTCACCTTTACCCTTGTAGTCAGGCACATCGATGAACTGGTAATCAAACGCAAATCCAGCGTTGGCCTGAAGAAATTGTGGTGACGAGGTAACAAGCGGCAAGTTACCCAAAGTAGGGTATCGCCACTTGTAGAGCTCTGCAAGACTAGGTCTAGCACGGCCTTGCTGATCGAGCACAATTTTCGGCACTCCCAACCTCACCAGCCTCAGAAATAGACTCTGCTCCAAATTTGCATACTGGCGGAAGGCCAAGTTTTGCACAACGGGGCTGTTCTGGAGATGATCGCCAACCAACACCACACGTTGCAATTTCATCTCGCCATCACGAGGTTTTTGCAGTGCGAGTGGGATGAAGTTTTCGATCTCGGTGACTTGCGCGGCTTCTTCCATAATTATGTTGTCGTAACGGAAGCCTAGATCGGCAATCTCTTGCCGGCGCATAGCTGCATGGGTGGATGTCATTGCAATAATTCGGGCTTCCTTGATCAAGAGGTAGTTGGCCTTGTCGCGGGCTGTGCGGAGGATTTCAAAAGGACGGGTGTCGGCGAGAGAGGCGAAGATGTGATCGAGGTGGTTGTTGCAGCCAGATGCAACGTCGACTAGTTCTTCACGAGAAGCTGTGGCAGGGAAAAGAGGTTGCGGGGCGTTTGAGAAATAGGCGTGGAAGGGGAAGGTGTCGATGATTGCTTGAGGCTCAGCACCCGCATTGACAGCATCCCAGTATTTCGTCCAAGCGGGCTTGACATATACTTGGTTGAAGTAGTCGGCGGTTTCGCATGTGCTGCCATGAGCACCAGGAGCACTGATGCTAGCAGCCAATCGAGTGACCTCATGCAGATGAATAGCAGCATTCTCCATGAAGGACTCGACACGACCATGCTTACTATAGCTTGCCTCAGTTTCGAGTTCCTCCTCACCACGACCAAGTCTGAGAAGATGACGCTCGTCAATGTCAAGAGCTGTGATCTTCTGGAATAGCTGGTTGAGTGCCTGATTGCTGTGGGCAACAAGTAATGTGCGTTGTTCGGGAAAGTTGTGGTAGATGTTGTTTATGATTTGTGTTGCGACATCGGTTTTGCCAGTGCCCGGAGGTCCAACGATGACTGTCAGACCTGGTTGGGTACCGGATGTGATGGCCTCAATTTGTGTGGGAGTGAAGCGAACACCATTCAGCTTAGGAGCATCGACAGGGTACGGACCAGGATTGGCGGGCTTGTAAGTTCCAACCTTGACAGACTCTGCAGCGGGAGCGGGAGCTGCTTCGATTTGCTCGCGCTTGCGTCTCTTGCTAGGTCTGGCCTCAGTCGGTGGCGCTGCCGAGGTCTCGAGGACATATGGTGGCGGGAAGCTAGAGTTGAGGTTTGCGTCTGGCTCTACGGTCTTTCCTGGCAACGACTCAATCAGGTGTTGCCAGTCGAGGAATGTGTCGCGGTAGTCAATCGAGTTCAGTCTATTGGGCAGACGCTGATATGTTGCAGCAGCTGGATCACTGTAGCCGAGGAACACCTCTTGCAGCCATTGAGGAGCAGGAACATCAGACAAGGCAAGGTGCTTGATCGAGTCCAGAATAGGCTTGAAATTGTTCTCCCGACCCTGACGTCGTACAAGCAGGTTGATGCTTTCAAGAATATCCGGCTTGCCTTTGTCTGTACGTTCCTTGTCTTGTTGGTATGCGACAGGGTCAAGTCGGAGCAATAGTCTACGTTGACGACCGCCTCTTGAAGCCGCGCCGTTAGTCTGAGCTTGAGGCTGGTCTCGCAGCATACGACCATTTTCATCAAGCACTTGGATGACTTCGGCAGAACGGACATGCTTGACACCATGTCTGTCTGCTAAATCGGCCGATTCTGATCCACCGTTACTGAAAACTGATGTCGTGTCACCGACTTGGACAGATACCAAGAATACAATATCACCAGAACGTAACGTCTCCCAATCCTTGCGGATGTTGGGACCTAAGCGGCCAACGTCAAGAGATACTTCAACCTCTACTTTCGAAGGGTGCAGTTCAGAAACCTTGGCGGGTGCAACATCGATGACAGCAGGTTTCGTGATGGGTATGGCCATCTTCGAAAAGCCGTCGAATTTGGTTGCTGGTCCAGCCTTTCTCGGTTGTAGCCTCTTGACAGTATCTTCGATGTCTTTGCGGATCTGATAAAAGGCTTCCGCTCTGTACAACACAAAGGATCTCCACAAGAAGTCTCCCATGGTCAAATACTGAAGATTCAGCTTCGGGATAGCCAAGGGCCTAGTTCCGTTGTAGCTCTCGTTGCGGACAAAGGCAGAATCGTAAATGGTGGTTTCGGTAGGAACAACGGCCATATTTTGCATGGTCTGCTGATACATAGGCAGAGATTCGTGAGCAGAAAGTAGTATTTCCATGTAGAAGGTACGATCCCGCGTGACGAGAGTCGAGCTAGGATAGTCGGTCCGGAAGCCGAGCAGACGGCATAGTTCAGTGACCTCGTCGTCGGACAAAGAACCCAAATGTCCCTGTAGATCCTCTCTTGTGGCTAATGAGGCAAAATTGGCAAGCACCAAAATCTTCAACTTGTCCTGGAAATGCTTGAATGAGACTCTCTGTAACTTGGTCAAAGCGGCATGATGTTGTTGATCAAATTCCAAAGGAGTGTACTGTCGGCCACTGTGGTCCTCGATGGGGAAGTTGGTGTAGTGTTGAAGAAGGTTGTAGAGATCACGCAAGAGAGCATTGTCCTCATCGGCGTACATTGGTGACAGCTTGATGACGGACAGTGTGTTGAGGTCTTGCAGCAGAGTGTTGACAAAACGCCTAGTGGGCAATTGACTCTGCAAGTCGGACAGCAATTCGACGAAGCGTTCGCAGTAAAGGACGTTGTCCGAACGGGATTTGGCAGTCGTGTCGTACAAGCGGTCGAAGAAGTCGAGGGTCAAGGAATACAGCCATGACCTCTCAAAGCGCAGACGAGCCTGTGTAGGAGCGTCTGAGCCCTCGTATCTCTTGTTTGCAGCCCTCCAAGCCTTTTGCAGTTGTACAGCCTTTTCCAAATGACCATCTCTTGCTTCGTCGCTGTGCAGATTATGCCAAACGGCAATGTTGACCAGAGGAGCGCATTCTTTTCTGACGATACCGCTGTCGAGCGATTGGTATGCGATGATGATGAAGGTAAGGAGGTGAGTTCGTAGGGTGGTTGCGATGGATGTGTCGATGGTCATGGACAGTACGCGGCGGAACAGCGACGAGAAGTTGTCCGATTGTTGTTGGAAGCAGTCCCATACAGCGAGACCTTCGCGACGCTTCACATTGACCAGCATGGCCAGCAGCAGGACGTGGTGGTTCGAGGCATCGTCCGTGTATCCCGGCCAGAGGTACAACTCCAACAGCTGCAATTGTTCCAGCAACAGCAACGATGAAAAGTCCTCCTGCTCCAGCGGTGCCCACAGCTCCTTCTCAATGACATCGCGCTGGACCTTTGGCTGCTTGGTCTTGTTCAGCCAGTGCTTGCGCGCCAGCTGGGCGTAGTGGTTGTCGCCAGTCAAGTCGTCTACCGTCGGGCGGCTGTTTGCTTGTACTTCGGCCATGATTGATGCCACTATCTCATTCTATAGCTTGACGCGACCCTTCCTAGATGGTTACAAGGGCCAGAAGATGTGATTCCGAGTAGCACCTGCCTTGTCGCGTTTGTTGCTATCAAGTCGAAACTTCTTGAACTCAGCATCCCCAGAATCGCGCCAAGTCCATTGACGTGCATGGCTCAAGCTTCTACCTTTTCTACTTGCATACCACTCGCTCCTTCCTTCTAGACTTCGGGACTTGGTTATTAATTGTCATTAGAAGTGCGATCCTGCTCGCTGTCTAGTTGTTCATAAACTCATCAAACAGACATTGCCCATTACACCGACATAACTCCAGCTTTTTCATCCTTCACCTCCAGATCGCTCCGGATGTAGCTGCCCGGCAGCCTACCCATTCTTCCTAGACTCGTCTTGAGCACTCCTGTCGTGAACACCAACGGACTTCTCCAGATAGCTCCCTCTTCGTCCTTCTCCGACAGCCCTGTCTCCACCTTGTGTCGAGTCTCGCCCGCAAACATTGGCTTCATGTGCCCATACACTGTCTCCCAATCCTTCTTTCGTACTTGGTAGAGTTCATGGAAGATACCAACGTGAGGGTATTTGGCTGCGTGCTTGGCCCACCAAGTCAGCGACTTGCGATGAAGCGGCCCAGTCGCATAGCCTTGCACAGCCTCGGACGTCTTGAAGTACATGATCGATACTGTCTCGTTGTTTGTGGCCGACTCGGCTCCGACAAGACTTCTGGAGCCCAAAAATCCGTGTTCTTCAGCATTGTCTGGCAGCGGTAAGTGACTTGCTGTTTCGCGGATTTGACCAACTTACTCTTGATCTCTTGAATCATGCTCGTGAATTGTTCACCCAGCTCTTTGTAGCCTGGTGCGAGTAGTCCAAGGGGGCTTCATGAATGATCAGTATCTGACAATCAAGCTCGGAGCACTCTGAACATACTGATTGACTTTCGACCCAATGATGAACACACATATATCCGAGTCCGCAGGTGTCTCTGCATCGCCGTCTGTTTCTCCAGGGATTTGAGCAGATACATGCTCCATAATCACACCATCCAGGTAGTGGTTATGCTTGAGGCCAGTCTTGATGGCGTAGGCGTCCGCCACACGATACAGTAACAGACATGCCGCCGGTAGAAAAGCCATACGGCCGAGCACCGAAAAGGCGATCGATTGGAAGAGGGCACCAATGGCTAACCATGTTGATATGGTGAAGTTATCTCTGAAGAGCTGGATTCTGTGTTAGTCCCAAGCATGCATCTTGAATAGCGTGCAGACTCACAAGAAGCGTGTTGTTTCGCTTGCCTGCAGACATCTTGCTTGCGTTGACAGTCATACTGAGAACACACTGCTACCAAACCAGCACAGCAGCAGTAAAGATACTTATAAACAGCCTTACTTTGCTACCCAGATTGATCACAATATCAAGAAAGGGTAAACATCCACCGACGGCTCATGAGATGTGCCGTATCACGGATCAGCTTATATAAATACCCCCATCCCAACATCAAAAGATGTGCCGCAGGGGGGGCATGCTGTCATTTTCTGTATCACTACCATTTTCTCATTGTAGCCTTGCTTTTATTGTCACTCTTTAGTGGCTGGCTGTCTTCTTTCGGCATCGCAACCGCGGGGTCTTTCTTTGTACCACGTCAGCAGAGCGCATGTGCATTCCTGAAGGATTGCGATCGTGATGGAAAGCTGTCATGCTCGAATGTCTTCACCACACGGACTTGCCGAATGTGATGGCAGTCGAATAGTTTGCGTCCGTCTCTCGCCTATCTTAAGAGGCACAGATGAGGCACGTAACAAATCCAGCCCTTCGGTTGCCGAGATGAAAACTTGTCGGGACTTGATAGTGTTCACTATCTAATAGATTGAGGAGTTCGTAAGTCTTCTCATCATAGGTTGTTTATATACGTTCGCTTGGCAGACCTCGTCTCTCGCAATTGTGTCTGGAACAGGAAACTGCTTTTTAGACATTCATGCGAATGGGAGTATTACAGTACTGTGGACGCCCGATGACCTATGAGTTGAAACGCCCTTGCGTTCGGTGGCTGTTCCGATGTACTTTGTCACTTCGATCGCACGTGCTGGGGGCTTGTCGTGTTTGACATATACAAGTACGCCTCGACACTCTTATACTCTCAGGGCTCTGCGACGTGATTAGGGTAACTTTTCGTCGCTTCTCTTAAGGACAACATAGTATATACTCTAGCTCAGCACTGAGAATATCAGGACTGACCACAGTGGCAATGATTAAACATACTATGTGCTGACGCAAGCTAGCTGAGAAGATCTCAACCAACAGGCATACCTAACAACAATCACCATGTAGCTCTCTTACAAACGCATCAGAAATTTAACATCCCAGCTCCAAGTACCGTCTCGAAAACACCTGTAAAAAGTCACGATATTATACAAACCACTCGATTAGTCCAGTGAAAGCCCATTTTTTTCAAGCTCTCTCTGGACATCTCTCCAATTTCAAAATCATTCTGCATTGCAGCAGCCTATTCTGTGAGCCCATACGTTGATGGGGATATCAGATTTTCATTATGTCTTTCTCACTAGCTATAGTATCTGTATCGAAGCAAATCATCTTTCTCTCTCCCTCTACAACTTCTTGGTGAGCCCATCACGCCAATGCTCATAACCTTCAGTCATTTCCGGCGTAATTCTGCGTACTGCGGTAGCTAGGGCTGTATCGAAATCTGGTTTTGAGACTTTCATGAGCTCGTCGATGGCTCCCTGGTCAACTACATCAGCATCGCGTGGTTGGGTGACGATTTCGACCCTTCTACGCATGGCGGCTCTGCAAGCATTCAAGCAGATCTCGACGATTTCAGCGCCTGAGAAGCCTTCCGTACGCTCAGAAAGGTCTTCAATGTCGACGTCATCAGCGAGGGGTACGCTGCGTGTACGGATGCGCAGAATTTCTTTACGAGCCGATTGCGACGGCGGCGCGATATAAATCAAGCTATCAAAGCGACCGGGGCGTAGCAGAGCAGGGTCAAGGACCTCTGGCTTGTTTGTAGCTGCCAGTACTAGCACGCCCTTGAGACTCTCAATACCGTCCATTTCATTGAGCAGAGTGGTAAGCACGTTCAAGCCTTTCGTGCCTGAGGAATCGCGCTCTGAGCCAATAGAGTCAATTTCATCGAAGAAAATGATACTTGGGGCAGCTGCGCGCGCCTTCCTAAACACCTCGCGTACCGAGCGCTCGGATTCACCGACGTACATTGACGTCAATTCAGCGCCCTTTACGGCAATGAAGTTAAGGCCGGACTCGGTCGCGACTGCCTTGGCTGTCAAAGTCTTAGAGCAACCAGGAGGACCATAGAACAGGATACCCTTTTGAGGTGTAAGGCTTAGAGCTTGCATGTGCTCTTCAAATTTGAGAGGCCACTCGACGACCTCATTCAGCGTTTTCTTGACATCCCCCGAACCTCCGATATCTGACCATAAAACTTTGGGTGTTTCGAGGAAGATCTCGCGCATGGCTGTGGGTCTGACTTCAAGCAGAGCTTTTTCGTAATCGGCGAGCGTCACTTGGAGATCCGCATCATCATCTGTGTCAGCGGTGCGTGGTCTGTCGTCAATACTGCAGTTCTCCATGCCATTGACAAGGGTCCTCTGAGATTGTGATTCGTCGTCGGTACGTTGAATTGGGAGCCAGTTTGTCGTCGTATCCTGATGCCTGTCGAGAGCATGCTCGAGAGCGTTGTTGAAGAGAGCTTCAAGATCCTGGCCGACGAAACCGTGGGTACGCTCTCCGATAGCTTCGGCGAGCTCAGGAGTGCCGGTTTCCCCTTGCATGACCTTAAGGATCTGGATGCGTGCTCTCATATCAGGGATCGGTATTTCGATCTCGTAGCGGAGGCGTCCAGGTGTGCGCAAAGACTTGTCGATATCGTTGGGATTGTGTGCGGCAGCCACGACCAAGACGTGTGTGTTTCGTAGCCTATCAAGCTCGGCGACCAAAGCTGGCGCGAGGTTGCCTACGGTAAAATCGCGTTGCTGTGTACCAGCGATTGACTCGAGGTTATCCATGATAACCAGACTGGGCTGATGTGCTACTGCTTCAGCGAACAGGTTGCGGACAGAAAGTTGGTTCTTGCTGGTCGTTCCAGCAAGCGCGCTCTGGTCGATTCTGACGACCTTCTTCCAGGGTGCTTGTGTGAGATGATTGAGTAGAAGTGTTTTGCCAGTTCCTTCGGGACCATAGAGAAGGATACCTCCATTGCGCTGAACTTGAGGTGGCAGTCTCTTGCCTCTGATGTCGCCAATCAACCGTGACAGACGCTTGTTGAGAAGCTCAATTTGCTTGTTCAAACCACCAATTCCCTCAGAGGTCACAGCGATCGAACGTGTAATAGGCGCTTCGGGAGTTACTTCAGATTCCTCGTCTTGAAGAGCGATTTGACTCCTGTCATCGAAAACGTACAAGCCTGTGGCTGCGGTGGCTTCGCTGGATTCGATGTGTTCAATAAGGAAGCGTTTTCTCAGACCTTTGCGTGACGAGGCCTCAAATGCCACACCGGTCGTGATTGCCTCGACATTACCCAAAGCCATACCACAACGCCATTTCCAGCTCTTGTCATCCTTGGTAAGGTCGATTTTGTCGTTATCAGACACATCGATGACAACAACCCGGTCTGCATGAGCAATTTTACCATTGTTAATTTTCTTGATGGTGATTTGGCTACCAAGCTTGCATCCGAAGGAGTCGCGCATGGGCTCGGACAGTTTTACCGGATGAAGTTGAGGCTTTTGACTGGTATCCAGAGATCTCCAAGCAATGCCGACTGCAGATGAACCATCGCCTGAATGCAGAGTGCAAAGTTCGCCTAACTTCAGGCCGAGGAGATCCAGATCTTTTGCGGTAAGGTGGACGCGAAAGGCTCCGTCTAATGAACTCGTAGGAGGCGACGGCCTAACAGTGAATGCCGTGGGCTCGGACATGGCGCCAGTGTTCTCGTTAATTTTTTTGTTTGGTTGCAAAAGAATTTTGTAAAGATTCAGGTATAGAAGTCTTGGCTTAGTCAGCCGCTGATGGATGGTCAAGTGAGTCAGTGTCAAGGTAGAAACAATGGTTTGAATCAGATGGGGTTATAAGTTTGGAGTTTCTATGAGTAGTAGGACAAGGACTAGACAGAATTGAGCGATTGATGCATGGCACGATGAGAGCTTCTTGCTGTCCATGTGCAGTGATAGGCCAAAGTCATCGGAAACGACAAGAGCGGTGGTCATAAATTGTCAGAATCTCACTACAATCTCATTCTCTTCGGACATGACGGGAAACTTGCAAGCTGATTGGACTCAGAGTGTTTTCTGCCTAGTCTGCTGCCTGTTCCGATGCCAATTATTTGGCAAGTTGAGTTCATTACCACTCGAGCACAGCAGCCAGCATCGGTTTCAAGGTTGCTGAGTCAGCAAAAATTGCGGGCAAGACGGAGGTCAGTGGAATTCACATGCAAGCGACGCAGCTCTCGGCTCGAGGCCAAACCAGCAAACGATTGGACCTGCGACAATTGATGCCGTCGGCGCAACAAGTGCGTCTGCGAGCGTCATGCCTGAGATGGCTCCCTCGTGAAAGCAGACGCTACAGGACTTCCTGGGAGACGACCCGCCATTCGTTTCTACAATCTGAAACCAATGGCACTTCGTCCGAGGGAACGAAGAATCAAAGCCCCGAAGATTTGAACCAAACAAAGGGCGGGACACGAGTAGAGGAAGCGAAGAAACCTTCATTGCTGGAAGAACTGTTTCCCGAAGAAGCAAAACCCAAATCTCAAGGACCGAGTCGACCAAAGGAGCGTGACATTCCTCGACTAGACATCCGCTCGTCGCTACCCAAACCTGCGACACAAAAGCCAGAGCAGCGCGAGCCTAGGAAGAAGCCGGAAAGTGACAACTGGTGGAACCGGGCGACGGAGACTGCAGCAGAGCCGTCGCCGGTGCGAGGAGGGAAAAGAAGAAGTCATGGTGTTGGTGGTGTGCTCATGCTGCGCAACGCGAGCAAGACACTGGTCGAGGACGATTTCACAAGACTGATTCCTCAAGGTCTACATATCGAAGGTTGGGCTTTGGATCAGGCCGACATTGTCAAGGTCGTCCCTGGCCGCAACACGAGTACTTTGGAGCGAGCCAACTTCTACTTCATACTGTTCAGCACACGAGCCGCCATGAACGCCTATCGCACCCATGTCCTACAACTGCATTCGCTTGCCGCAAGACATGTTCAATCCAGTCTCATATCACCTATACCCCCGCCGCCAGGATATCATCTAAACGGACATGATGTCGATGCTTTATTACAGAGCTACACCCTCGTCCCTCCATCCCGTATGATGCGTCTTCTACCTTTGCCAATGTCCGTGTCACCTTCAATAGTCGACATCATCCAAAACCTGGGATACCCGGATGTCGTCAAAGGTCCTCTCAGGAAGCCATACGTTGTCATGATACGCCTTGAAGGCCCACAGCTGCCCATCACCATGATCAAAGGTGTCTTGAGCAGAGTGGAGAGAGAACGAAGGATTCCATGGAACCGCGACTTTGGCGACTTATCATACCATACCTGGGAGCCAAAGCCAAAGAACATCTCGCCCTTAGACGAGAGGACAAGGCTGGACAAGAATGGAGACGACGAAGGTAACAGCAACGAAATTGAGGAGATTGCCGAGATGGATAGAGATGCGAAGGGCGGCGAAGAAGGAAGCGATCGGCCAGGCAGACGTGAAAGACGCAAGCCTCGATGCTCCTATCTCTTTGGCTTTGATAGTGAGGATGCCGCTCTCACTTTTGTGCAATACTGGCATCGAAGACCGCTTGACATGGCCGAAGTCAACTACGCCAACGACGAGATAGCTCCTGTAGTCGATGCAGAATTGTTGTGGTAATAGAATTGAGTGTCATAAAGCGTCTATTCGTCCATCTGCCATGCGTATTGCAAGTCCTTGATGTTCTGCTGTTGGTTGCGTGCCTCGAACCATCTCTTCTCGAAGCCAATACTGCGGTCCACGCCATCCCATCGATATCCTGGTTTGATGCCATAACGGTTCGGCTCGAATGCACCTGTGTATGTCTTCTTCCTTCCTTTTGTGCCCTTGGATCCCTTTGTGGTGGTGCCTCTGCTCAAGAAAGCCAATGCTGGGTCGTTCCATCGCTCTTGCTCTTTCTGCTCATCATTGAGCTGACGATCATCCGCATAGCGACTGAGTGACATGGTCTTTGCCTTCTCCAGCTCTTTCATACGTGCCTCCTTCTCCCTCTTCTGCACGTCACCTCGTCTGTTCTCGGCCTCTTCTGCTTTCCTGCGTTCTTCCTCATCGGCTTGACGTCGCAATTCGGCGCGCTTCATGGCGACGTTGATTATGCGACCCGAAGCATCACGGTAGATAGTTTCTTGTGCTTTTCCAGTGGGATCCATACCCATCTCTTGCATTGCCCTCTTCTCCTCGCGCTCCTTCCTCTTCAAGGCCTTTGTGACCTGTTCGGCTGTCTGCAGACCTGCCATTGCACCTGACGCCATTGTTGGACCGGAGTAATCCATGTCTTCGTCCTCTCCTACGACCGCGGGCGCATCTTCATCTTCCGCATTGCGTGCTTGAGTCTCGGCAGCGGCGTCGGCCAGGATCGCATCGGCTGCAGCTTGCTCGTTGTTGCTGGGAGCAGCCTTTCCAAAAGTTTTCCATGTTGTTGTTCGTTTGCTGATGTTGGCGCCTCCGGGTATGATCATAGGGGTATCTTCATCATCGTCGTCGCGGTTCCGTGATTTGCTCATGCCGCTGACATCGTCGTCGGCGATGATTAGGCCAGCATCTTCGGCATTCTTTCTCTTGCGCTTCTTGCCCTTTGATGATTTGTCGGCGGATAGATAGTTTTGCGCCAGGTAGTCGGCAAGACCCATGTTGGCGATATGAATGTTCTTGTGTTCCTGTCCGCCGACTCAAAGGATGGTGATCACTTTCTCGAATCTTGGCGTTACATGCGCGCGGCGGGGCTGGTCCATATCACAACTATTCATGTTGCTTCACGAAACCTTGACATGTGAAAGAACATACATGCTGCAATGCCTCGCTCTGAGGAAGCCGCTGCCTGGACGTATGCTGTATACAATGCTGTACGAGAAGTTCCCTATGGCAAAGTAACGTCTTATGGTCACATAGCTCGTCTGCTTGGAAAGCGTAAGTGGTGCTGTTGCTACGTAGTCAGATCCATCTGTTGCTAATGCTCTGGCTAGCTGAATGTCCAAGGTTGGTACATCTCTAGTCTACCCAGTCATCAGTATACTGACATGCAGTTAGACAAGTAGGAGTGTCTCTCAAGGCTCTTCTTTCTGCGACAGCCCAGCCAGACGCCCATTACAACAATTCAAATGTACCATGGCAGAGGATCATCAATTCCAAAGGTTGCATCAGTCCAAGGTTGTTCTAGTCACTGTTCCCGGATACATGGCGAGCCACATCTGACAATGTCCAGAGGCGCGAATGGAGCCAGCCAACAAGCCACTGCTCTAGAAGCTGAAGGCGTCCAAGTGACCCGAGGATCTCTGGGCGAGTACTCGGTCGACTTTGCGACTTATGGGTGGTTCCCAGACATTCTTCCAAGCGACCTCAGCGATGAAGACGACGAGGAATGACCAACGAGAGTCACAGCCAGATCCATGTGCTATGCACGTTGTGCACAAGAATGCACAAAGCAGCATCCACGAATAGAAGCCGAGCCTTAACGCCGAGACATGACGCAGCACGGGCGCTTTGTTGCCTGGATGACCACATGCTATCAACATTCAATCAAACAAGGTGACCGTTTCCGGCCGCCGCCGCCAACCTGTTCCACAACCAGTCACGAACCCCCGTGGGCCGTGGACCTTGGTCTGCTTCCTGCCACTGGAGACATGACGCCAACTCAAGGCACGCATGACCTGGCCAACATACGAACGTGGCTTCCCTTATCGTCCAACTCCCCGCAGTCAGCCTGATGGGAGGAGCATCAGTGACCGAGGCCGGTCTGAAGAGGCATCAAAGCAATCCATAACCTCTTTGTCTCTTTGCCTACCTGTCCTTTGAACCTCATTAGTGACTCATCTCGGTGTTGCCATCTGGATCTTTACATCTTCCTCCTGTATTAAACTCTATACTGACGCCGTTGCAACACGGACGCCGCAAGCGGACATAGCCCTTATCTCATCATCGGATTCCACTCGGGTATTCACCATCTCCACACTTTACCCCAGTGAGTCAGGAGCAACCCGGGACCATCTGACTGCGTCCCTCCTTCTTGTTGTTCACCATTTGACTTCCTTTGTTTGAAACATCTCGTCATTGACATCCTGTTTCCTACGCTCTTTCCTACGACCCATCACCACTTCATCTCATTCTCCCTCCCGGTCTTTGTTCACTACCACCTTGCCGATCCGGACCACTTACCTCAACAACTCATCCCCCACTCTATACCGGCATACAGTCATCAACAGTCATGTCTTCTGAGCAGGCATTCGCCGGTTCCGACCTTCGCAGCGCTGCTCAGGACTACAAGCGCGATGCAGAGCACAAGGCCAAATGGGCTATGGGCGTCACCATCACTCCAGGCCGTGGTGAGGCCAACCCGAGACCTAGAAAGCGATCCGAGACGTATGTTTACTCGTATCAACAAGACGGAAACAATAAACTGACAAGCGTATCATAGTCACAACCACCGCCGCGTCGAGAGAAGTGCCGCAGCTGCCGCCGCTATCGCTAGCAAGGCCAAGATATCTCGCAAGCAGGACATGCTCGCTGCTGGAGACGACTTCGCCATCAGCTCCGAAGACAGCAGCGGTGCCTCTGGCGACGAAGCCATGACCCCCACCGAGATTCTCTACGGCTTCGACTCCCTCCGCGTCCCCACCCACGGTAGCCAGATCCTGAACACTGCCCTTGCAAAGGCCATCGAGCAGTACGAGGACAAGGAGACCGTCAAGCTTGTGCGCAACGAGTACGAGATCCTTGACGGTGATGAAGAGGAGGCTCACAACCTCGGCCATGCTTCCACCAAGCCCAAGCTGTTGGACGCAGAGGACGCCGAGTACGAGTTCGTCTAAGGATGAGCCCTTGCTGTCTTGGTACATTCTCTTTGATACCAATCACTCTTTGTTCCGCGGCGTTCTCTGGTTCTTCTTCCTTCTTATATGGCGCAACAGCACTGGGGCATTACATGAAACACACAACTTTATTGATCTCGACGACGGATATATTGATGCATGGCGTGGGTTTCCGGTAACGGACGGGGGTGCTTTCTCACGCATGGGCGCTTTTCATGAGACTGGTTTGGCTGGCTATCTCTGCGGCTGTATTCCCATCAAGGACTTGATAAGCGGATCTTCTTTTTTCCTTTCTGGTTTACCTTACCTCCCTCCCTTTTTATTACCCACCTTCTCTCTTGCAGAGGTGGATGACTAGCAGTTTTTAATCAATACTGCGTACTTTCCTGTTCGAACATTGTTTCTGTCGTCTCTTCTGGTGAACTTTACCATTCCGTAAGCTCAACTTTATGCATTCACTGATGAATGCTTCCTTTCATCTGACCGGCCATGTATTGTTTTACGCATCTTCTATACTGCGTAGAGGAAGCGTAGTAATAGCTGCTTCTATGCATCTCAAAGCTTGTTCGCAAATCTCAGTGGACCGGGTGCATTGAGTGGAGTCATAGTAAATGTACGCGATGATGACTGGTGGCGTGGATGGAGCGTTGAGTCGTCAAGAAGCTATAGATATCGCAAGATGGAAAAGTCATATAGGTGCTTTTGTGTCCTCGATATGATTACGAAAAGTGGTAGATACTCATATGTGGGATTGAGAACGAGCGTGACTTTTTGATGGACAGAAGCAGAACAAGCAAACATGGATCAATATGGGCGGTAGGAACTATTATTTAGGTATGATCGGCTGCCAACCAGTACCCTCGTCAATGATCAAAATGACCCAGGTGAACGTGTATGATGAATTGGTAAATCGATGATCAGAATGTCTGATTTATTCTGCATGTTTATTCATCTTGCCATATGGATCATGTCCTTCTTCCGTTTTGGCCATTTTGTGATATACTACAGCCAAGAAGTCCCTTCCCATCCATCCATGCCTTTACCAAAAGAACGCCATGCCGTACGGTCTCATTTTGCAGTTCTCGTTCACTAAGGGAGATATGCGCCGCTGGCCATGACCAAGTTCATCTGCGTGAACCTGACCTTGTACACAGGACTCTTCTTGGTGGGGAAGGCGCTGATCTGGTCAGGCGAGACGACGACGTCCTTGGCCTTCTTATTCTTGTTGTTTGCTGCACCTCCAGCACCTGGGCCGCCATCCTTGCCGTTGATACCTCCGTCGGCGAGGGCCTTGGCCTCGCTGCTGTTCGACACGGTTGGTGGTTGCACGTCCCAGACTCTGACTGTGCAATCGGCGCCACCGGAGACGAGAACTGTACTCTCGATGCTCCAATCCAGTGTCCAGATACCGCCGCGGCCGTGGCCCTTCATACGCTTTACTAGACGGCCGGTTGCGAGGTCCCAGAGCAAGATTTCGCCGCGGTCGTCCGCACTAGCAACGAGCTTGCCATTGGGCGCACAGGCGAGACTTGTCACGTTACCGGTGTGGCCGGTGAACAGACGTACTGCGCTACCACGCTGCACGTCCCACATGCGGATGCTGCGATCTGGGCTGCCTGCTGCAGTAAAGACGTAGGCTGAGTTGGGATGCCATGAGATAGCTTCAACGTCGCTGTCGTGTCCCACAAACAGTCGAAGCGGCGCAATCTGTGCGGTGCTCCACATACGCGCTGTTCTGTCGGCGCCGCTTGACACAAAGTAGTGGCCGAAGGGAGAGAACTTCACGTCCCAGACAGGAGAAGTGTGGGAGCGATAAACAACCAAGTTGGTGAAGGTGTCAAGCGACCACAGGCGGATAGTGCTGTCTGCGGAGCATGAAAGAAGGTAGCGAGGATGAGAAGGTGAAGATTGGGAGTCGTCGGCGTTGGCGTTGGATTGCGCGGCTGTTGCTGGGAGTGCGATGGATGGTGAGAATGAAAGGCCATACACTGGGCCAGAATGTCCTATCAAACGGCGTGATGAAGAGGGCTGCTGACCGGGGGGATCGAGCGGAGAAATGAGAGGTTTGTTGTCCAACGACCAGACACGGATGTAAGATTCTGCTGTTCCCACAGCTGCGAGCTTCTCGTCGCCAGAAAACTCGATGCAATTGATGCTGGTCATACAATTAGCGCTGCACAAAGAAAAGATCAATGGTAAACAAACCTGTCAAAGGTGTTGTGGTAAGTGAACATGGTCACACTGACACCCGGACCGACACCGTCTGTTCTACTCTCAATTTTGAATCTGTCGCGGTTCTCTTTGATCCTTTGAACTTCCATTGCGACGTCGCGAGCAAGAGAAGGAGGGAACGGGATCTGATCGCGTGAAGGCGCGTCGTCGTTGGGTTCTTGTTTGATACGCTGCTCAAACTCTTCGACGAGCGTGTTGCGGCCAGCGGCTGGAGGATGCAACGAGTCATGCTCTTGTAGCTCTGCTTTCACATCTTCCATCAGATCTGCTTCCATAGGCATTGGCGCAAGCGCGAGTTTTGCCAAGACTGGCGGCGCATTGCGATCTGTATTTGCTGATCCAGGGTTATGACCGGGAATACCCTCATCCTCTGCAGGCACGTCTTGAATGCCTCGCTGTTTGGCGAGTATCCTTGCAAGACTGCGCTCCGCACCCGAGGCCACTCGATCTACATGCCTTAGTTCGACGTGATGTTGGAGTATATTAAGAATTACCGAGCCTCCCTCGGTGTCGTGTGCTTCCAGAAATTGGATCAAAGCTGAGTATGCCAGGTCGGTTATTGTGAGTCTGTAGTGGTTTTCGCGGTAGAGCTTTGCGATGTGATTGTTCTGAACATGCTCGGGCAGACTGATAGCTTGGAGAGCGCGAATGTCGTCTTGATGCTCCTTTTCGAAGGGTTCTCTGTAGGCCTTGAAGAAGACGGCGCATTGACGAGGAAAGTATTCCGCGGCCAGCTTAAGGAATGAATGCACAAAGACGGGCCATAGTAATCGACCGAGCTCGTCCTTGTAGATGTCCAGAGACTTTTCGACCCATCTCAGCAAAAGCTCGTAGGCCTTTTCGTACATTTCTCCTCCGGCATCTTCAGCTCGGCGGATGATTGGTCGACCTTCGGGATCAGCATGCGCGCTCTCTTTGCGCAACATGGCTTCCGTCCGGTTGTAGCCCTTCTTCGCAAGATACTCCAGTACCTTGATATGCTCGTCAGTTCTGGGTTTGGGTTTAGGTCCTTTGAATGTCCACATGATGGGTGATGTTTAAGGGAGGATAGGTGCGGATGTTATGTTCAAAATTGAGATGACTGAGAAGCAAATGTGATGACTTTTATATGAAGGTCTCACAAGACAAGCAAGCGGTCGGGACATGTGGTAGGTGCGAGCGAGTTGACGCTTCTCGTTTGATATGCAAGCTAGCAAGCAGACGAAAGGAAAGTGAAGTAAAGTGCGGGTAGTCCGCAGCTTCCCGAATGAAATGAGAGACAAGTGATGATTCTCATGAGCCAACTCACAATTTGATTCAGATTCTGCTGTGATTGAGGTTGTGCAGGTTGCTGCGGAGGCTGATGGGGAGTTGGTGGAGGGACATTTTGAGGACCCACACTGGCCGTCCTCTGCGGCTGGGGCGGTACTCCTGACATGTCAGGATATTATACAGTGAAGATGAAGGGTCCGAGTGAGAGAGCGACAAATGCGACAGCACTCGTACAAGTGATAAGTGAAGGTCGATGGAAAGTGATGGGCGAAAGAGCGACGCGCCAAGAGACGTGGAGTGTCGAAGCCTCGAAGGCTTCTGGCCATGCTCAAACCTTCTTGCCCTTCTTGCCGTGCATCTCTGCATTTGAGCAGCAACAAAAGTCGGTCGATGGGCTGAGAGACCAGTTGTAATCAGCAGCTCAGGGATACGCGCAGTTCAGTATCACCATGTCTTCGTCGCAGCCGACCTTGACGCCCGCCGAGCGCATTCGCGAGTTGTCCGCAATCAACGCCGACGTGCCCGCTCTACTGTCCAGCGCCGCCAATGCTGTCAATGCCTTGACCGACCGTCCAATCAACGCAGCCTCTACCGACAGCGACGACATGGTTGATGTTGAAAGCGACAACTCCCCAGCTGCTCACAAGGAAGCCTTTACCAAAAACACAACCGCCTACTTCACACACATCCAATCAATCATGGCTCGGCTACGTCGTCAAGCGTACGCCTTAGAAGAGGCAGGCATCATCGCTGCCGAGGCTCCCACTCTCAGCAGTACAGGAGCAGCCCCCGAGACAGCCGGTCTGGCAAGGCGGGGACCTCAAGGACAGCCACAAAGGCAGCCTGCCGAAGACGGTGATCGCGTCACCAATGGCGGTCTTGGAGGCTTGGATGTCGGTCTGCTGAACTCGAGGGGCAACAGTGTCGGCCTGGACAAGGAGGCTGAACTCATCGCTGAAGCCAAACAGATGGTTGCCGACATGTTGAAGGAACGTCAAAGGAGCGCCTAGAAGGCAGCAAAGGACACGGCAGGAATAAAGAGCATTGATGACACAACTATACCCATTCATGATGCACCATACACAATCATAAAACGCATACCAAGACTTTAAATATTCTTCCATTCAAAAAGTGCAAATAGCATGTGATAGCGTCGGCCGGAGTCGAAGGCCGAGCCAACCAAAGCTTCATGACGCAGTTTTGTGAAGCGCCTGGGGAAATTTTTCTCGACATCAACATACAATACCACCAAAATGGCCACATACGACAGCGACTCTGATTTCGAGGACGAGAACTTCACAGAGACAAACGTCCTGCTCGGTTACGCCACCAAGGACGTAGCAGACGACACAACCAGCCAGTTGGGCGGACACCCTGTATGTTCAACCTTTCCATGTCCTGGCCCAGGTCGACCAAGAAACGGAACAGATACTAAGACGATCGCGCAGACATGGCTAGATGAGAAGACGACACCGCCCGGCGACTTGGCCAAATGCAAGAACTGCAACAACCTCTTGACACTGCTGCTTCAACTGAACGGCGACCTGCCCGACCGTTTCCCTGGCCATGAACGACGACTCTACCTCTGGGCATGTAAGAGAAAGGCCTGCAGAAGAAAGGACGGCAGCGTGAGAGCTTTCAGAGCCATCCGCGCATCAGCAATTCCCGCCGAGTCAGAGAAGCCCAAACAACAGAAAAAGGAGGAAACACCACAAGAACCCGCCGCTCCTGCGGCGCCAAAGACGAACATCGGCGAGTCTCTCTTCGGTGTCAAGCCTCCCACTTCTGGATCTTCTCCTCTCAACCCTTTCGCTACCGGCGGCGCCTCATCACGCCCTGCAAACCCCTTCTCTACCGCCCCCGCTTCCTCACCAGCGGCTCCCTCGCCCGCAGCTCCTGCACCAGCAGCCACACAACCCACACCTTCTCTCTCTGAGACTTTCGCCAGCAAAGCACGCATCTCGAGCCCAGAGCCCAACACCACACCAGCCATCCCCACCGGCCCCCGCGAGCCCTGGCCTCAACAATCCTCCTTCCCCCCACCCTACCCCTCCTACTACCTCGACGCCGACTACGAAACCCTCGACGCCGAAAAGCCCGAAATCCCCCAACAGACACGCGTGGACATGGATCTCGACGCCGGCGAAAGCGGTTCCTCTGGTCAAGACATGGACGTCAAAGATGCCTTTGAATCGAGCATGGATAAAGCCTTCCAACGCTTCGCCGACCGCATGTCCCAGAACCCAGAGCAAATCCTTCGTTACGAGTTTGCTGGGCAGCCATTGCTCTACTCAAAGACAGATGCTGTGGGTAGATTGTTGGGAGCGCATCAAGACGGCAATAACAACGCAAAGGTCAAGACTAGTGGTAAGACTGGAATGCCCAGATGCAACAACTGTGGTGCGGAGAGGTTGTTTGAATTGCAATTGACCCCTTACGCTATCGTCGAGCTTGAAGCCGAGGAGTTGGGCTTGGAGGGTATGGAGTGGGGTACCGTTATCCTTGGTGTTTGTGAAAAGGACTGTGTTATGCGTGGGCAGAAGGAGGGTGAGGTTGGTTATGTCGAGGAGTGGGTTGGTGTTCAGTGGGAGGAGTTGACTGGAAAGAAGTAAAAGAGATACCACTTATAGATTGAATTGTCTTGTAGCGAAAGAGAATCAAAGTTGATACGAACTCCCATTTTACCCCCTCCCCGTGTGCTAAATTCTGTCACTTCTAGCCATCTCCCACAGCCATGCCCGGAGTTATTTGGACTGTAGAAATGCACAATATTTTCAAGATCTCTCTAGTCGTCCGCAGAGAGGCGCTGAGTATCACACTCTCAGTGGAGGGCTGCACTGATCTTGATTGTGCATTTCTACAGGGTGCGCGTGACAGAGTTTAGCACACGGGGAGGCCTGCCAGATGTCTATTGAAACAGCTATCAAAATGCGGGACGCTTTTCCCGTTGGCAGGATACGCTGCCCTCGATGGTCTTGAGTTCGAGTATTGAGACGTTGATACGAGAAATTTCATTGACGGTCATTTGTCATTGTTTGTTCTTCTAGTTTTTGAAAAGAAGCATACTATTTCTCATGCTTCTCGTTCTAATGCCACGAACACCAAAACGGTGTGACTGCGACTTTTTGTTTGAAGTGTTGCCCACCAAATATCCCTGAGCTTTTGTCGTACGCTCTTTTAGAAAAATCCGTAGAACGCCATGCTTTCGTATCAGTGTCACCAAATACGTTTCTGTCCCATTTGTTTATGCGGGTTGCTCGTATGCTCTCTTGATCATTCTTGAGAATTCTGTGGGTATCTTTGTCAGTCTTTTGCTTCTCTGTTGTAGCGTGTGATGTTCCAAAACTTACGGTCAAACTTGACATTCTCGCGCACGACGGTTCCTCTGGCCTCATTCTCCTTGTTCAGAGGAATGCTGACGGTGCTACCCTCAACAGTCCATCCGCAAACCTCCTTGACGAACTTGTCAAAGGCCTCGCCGTTGAGGTTGAGCCACGACTCAAGGACGGCACGGTCAACACTCTGCATGGTCTGGCTGATAACAACAGCCTGGCGCACGCGCATCAACTCTTCGAAGCCCTGGACATCGGCGATCAAGTCGGCGTAGAGGTCATCGCCGTCCAGCGAGGACCAGAATTGGTCGTACGAGGCGCCGATCAATTGGCTGTGGAGGGTGTTGAGCTTTTGGACTGCTTCGGCGAGGGAGTTGGCGGCGGGGTTGGGGGCGAGGACGTGAGGAGGGAGGAGGGCGAGGCAGAGGCTGAAGTCGGGGGAGGGGAAGACGGTCAGAGACTTGACGAGGATGTTGGTGATGGTCTCTTCACGGCCGAGGTGGGGGTTGAATTGGTAGCTGTGTTGTTGGTTTGTCAGTCTTCTGCTGTCGCTGCCAGTGTGCAATGTAGGAATCGCAGAGAATGTGGTGTTTGAAAGATCAGATAGAGCTAATAAATAGACATCAAAGGGCATGAAGTGATTCAAGCTCCGGTCGCCCATCAGGTAATAGGAAACGTGAATTTCAATATTCGTCATGGAACAAACACCAGAGCCAGCAGGAAAGACCAGCGAGAGACGGAGAAGAGAAGCGCGCATTCACTCACAGCTTGAGCAGGGCCAGGTTGGCGTAGCAGTCGTAGGTCTGGTTTTCGCATTGCGACGAGACGTAGTCCTGGAAAACTGTCGTCGTTTCGGGGTTGTAGCGGTCGAGTCCGTTCAGGATGGCGTCAATGTGCTCTGGCCTCTCGGGCGCGTAGTCGAAAGGAATACCCATTGTGATTATGCGTGGAAGATGTGGTATGCGAGTCTGGCGCTGCTGGCAGATTTGATGTGGGCTGTTGTCCGACGCCAAAACTTCTCCGTCCACGAGCGTCTTGGCGGTCTGTCGTTGCTCATCCCGCAGCAACACCTTGATCACTTGGACTTGAAGGCCCCCATTTTCACAATCACCTCAATCGTTACGAGTTCGCACGCTCAGCCATGAGCTGTGGATTGGTAAAAGCATGCAGTCAAATGCCACTGCTATCAATGCTTGATGATCCTCAGAAGCTCCCTACAGTACTCCAAAACAGCATGCCATGCCGCAACACCATAATCAACCAGAAATAAGCACAAGAAATGACTTGCCACCTCAGGCCGTCATGAACAGACTATATGTTCGTCAATCATCGTAGCGGCGTCTTGCCTTGCTTCCTCCTCATGCCATCCAACTTCTTCATCAAAGATTCGTGCAGTTTCTTGTTGCCTGACCACGCCTCCTGCATCTTCTGCATGCGCACTGTAGCCATGACCATGTAGGCCACTGACTTCAGGCTTGGCTTGCGTTCTCGCACCTGGGTATTGGGTGTTACGCCCATCTCCTCGAGCAGCTTGAGATCTGCTTTGTTGCTGTCACGCAAGTCAGCACGAATTCTAGTACCTGAGGGAATGCGGGAATATAACTTACCATGCACCGTACATCTCCACCTGCATCAGGAACCAGCGCTTGCTAAACACAAGATCCTTGCGGAATCCTTCTTCACGGTCACATCTGGCTCGTAGGTATTGGATCTGTTTGGCAAGTCCCTTGAGTTCGCCAGCGTGTGTCTTCTCCTTGGCCTCAATCAGACCCCGGACCTCTCTCTGGTTAATGGTTCTCGTATCGTCTGCTTCGCCGCGGACATTCTTCAGCTTGGATCGCAACTCATTTTCGCGGCTAAGAGAAGATTGCAAGCGAGTTTCTCTCTCCTCGAGCTGTTTCTGCAGGTTCTCACACTCAATCTCGACATCCTGTAGTTGAGCGCGGAGGTCTTGCTCTAGGAAGTGGGTGTCGTCAGAGGTTGTTCGGCTCTTCTTGATTCTGTCGCGAAGATCCTTCTCCTTCTGGGACAATGTCTGTATACGTTCCTCCTTCTCAGATAGCTGGACTTGCAAGTCCTCGATCTCGATCTTGGAGTCGCGGAGCTGGACGCGAAGCTCTGCTTCACGTCTTGCGTGACTAGAACTGCTGCCTTTGCGCTCGCCAAGTTGCAGCTCTAGCTCCTGCAGTTGGACCTTGGCCTCTCTCAGTTCTTGGATCTGCGTGCGAAGCTCTCTTTCCTTGGTCATGTAACCCGAGATTCTGGTGTCGCGTTCCGAGACCTCTGACTGAAGCTGTTCCATTTCGAAGCGTGCCTCGTCGAGGTGGACTCTGGCCTCACTCTCTTTCTTTGTCAGAGCGGCAATTGTCTTCTCGCGGCCTGCGATTTGAAGTTGCAGGTCTTCCGCCTCGATCTTAGCTTCCTTCAGAGATTCGTGCAAGTCCATGCGCTCGTCGGCCATGGTTTTGTCGGCTTGGGCGGATTCTAAATCGAACTCCAGAGACTGAATGCGGTTCTGCAGCTTGGAAATCTCGTTTTGTGACTCTCTCAACTTTGAACGTAGCTCGTTGCGCTCACGAACAGGTGTGCCGTTCTCTTTGGCTTGCCAGGCTGCGTCAAGCTCACGCTCAAGGTCTTGGATCTGGCTCTTCAGGTTGTCTCGTTCCATATCGGCGTTTCTCAGCTTCAAGCGAAGTTCGTTGCGTTCGCGGACTGGCGTGCCGTTCTGCTTTGATGCTACGAGATCTCTTTCAAGCAGCTCGATCTTTTGCTGCAAAGCCGATTTTTCGTTCTGGGCATCTTCAACGTTAGATTCCAGAACAACAATCTCGTCCTCCAGAGCTTCCAAGGCCTCGTCGTGCTCGTCCTTGAGTTGTTGTTTTTCGTGGTCGACTTCTTGCTTGACTTGGCGAAGACGGGTCTCGTATGCTACCATCTCAGACTCCTTCTCTTGCAGGGCCTTGCGGAGCTTAGTTTGCAGATCCAACAATTGGTCTTCTTGCTGCTCGATGGTCTTTTGCTTCTCTTGCATGTCTTCGTCCATGTGGCCTGCGAAAGATTGGTCCCTCTCTGCTAATCTCAAGCGCTCTTGCAATTGATGAATCTTCTTGAGATGGCCGTCAAGCTCGGTCTCCGCAGACTGCAATTGGTTCTCAAGCTCGTTCAATTCTGCGTCTTTCTCGCTTGACAAAGCGCGAAGAGCCTGCTGGAGGTTGCGAATTTGTTCTGCTTGTTGACTAAGCATCGAGTTCTTCTTTGTGGGCGATTCCATAGAGTTCATGCGATCCTTGAGAGCACGCGTTTCCGTAGCCAGCTGCAAAGCCTGGTGGTTCTTCGACTGGATTTCTTTCTCAAGTTGCTCGATGTGTTCGGTCTTGAGGCGGATTTCATTGCTCTCGTCTCCTTCTTGTCCACGGACTCGCGATTGCAAGCTTCGAATTTCTCGCTCTTTCGATGCGATGATGTCTGACTTTTCGTCACGCTCGGCGCCTGCGCTGGCCTCGGTGGATCGCAAACGTTCCTGGAGTTGTCGAATCTGCTCGGTCTGCTGTCTGTGCTGTTGAGCTTGTGCGTTGTTGCCGTTCTCGTTAGACTTGAGAGATTGCTGCAGGTCTGCGATTTCGCGGTTGCGTTCTTCGACCAAACGCGAGGCCTCACGGAGTTGTGATTCTCTTTCGTAAACCAGCTGGTCCTTCTCTTGCAGACGAGCGTCGGTCTGCATTGCTTCGGCATCCCAGCTGCCGCGTGCTGTCTGGAGACGATCCTGTAGAGCCTTAATCTCCCCATCTTTCTGCTCTAGTAAGAAGTCCTTCTCCTGGAGTTCGCTCTCAACATCGCGCATGTCGGTCGTATGAGCAGATTCTGAAGTCTGGAGTCGCTTTTCCAGAGCGCGCAGCTCGTTGTGCTTTTGGTCGATGATTTGATCTTTGTCTCTGAGTTGGGTTTCGAGCTCTTCCAGGCTGCCCCGAAGCTTCTTCGTTGACCGGTCGGTGTTTTGAGCGCTTCTGACTTGTTGTTTCAGGTCTTCAATTTCCTCGCGATGTTCCAGCAGTTCACGTTCTCGTGTTTCCAGATCAGCTTCGAGAGCAGCGACGTCTTCGCGCAGACCGTTGAGCTCCTCGTCGTCTGTTTGGGCTTCCTTCAGCTTCTGCTTCAATGAGTCGATCTGGTCATTCTTCGCGTCAACTTCCTCCTCTTTAGCGCGTACTTCGGCTTCGAGGTCTGCGATCTCATCGCGCAGGCCGTCCGCTTCGCCGTCGTCAGATTGCGCCTCCTTGAGCTTCTTCTGCAACTTCTCGATCTGTTCGTCCTTGGAGTCAAGGTCGATCTCTTTGGCGCGAATCTCGGCTTCAAGGTCGGAGATGTCATCCTGGAGATCCTTGACTTTCTCGTCCGAGGAATTTCCAGCCTTGCTGAGTCTGTGTTGCAGCTCATTGATCTGTTCCTCTCGCTCGTCTGCCAGGGTCTGATTCTTCTCGGCTTGTTGACGCAAGCGTTCCATTTCTTCCTTGACTATATCGTCTGTATGCTTCCTCTTAATCTTTTCGGCGTAGTCGCGTAGTTGTTGGCGATATTGCTCCAGCTCTGCCTCAGCACGCTGAATGGCTTTCTTTTGCTGCTTGATCTCGTGGGACATCTGAGTGTTGTCAATCTTCAGCTCGGTATTTTGCCTGATGACCTCTTGCTGGTAGTCGGTTCCCGTGCGTTTAAGGTTCTCGTCGAGGAAATGAATCTTGAGTTTCAAGTTGAAGTTCTCTTTCGTCACGGCGTCGAGTTTCTGTGTTGCAAGTGGTTAGTAAAGAAGGCAGAATAATGTCACCTCCACAACGGTACATACAGCTTCTTGCTCACGCAATGTGAGAACATTGCCCTGGTCGACCAGGCCTCCATTCCTCTGGGGCAAGATGGGCATGGGAGTAGACATGATACTGCTGCTGGCGATAGCAGGTGGAACAGGGGTACCTTCTCCTTGAGAACTGCCGGTGTGATCGTGATCCATCATGCTGCTGTTGACAGGTAGGCCAGGAGTGTGGGACTCGACGTAGCCAGGCTTCAGGTAGGCAGGCGTTGCAGGAGCGCGTCCACTCAGAACGCTATTAAGTAGGTCGTTGTCATTCTCCTTGTTCTCTCTTGAGCGGAAGCGGTTGTGCGCGGCACTCTTGAGGAGAGGAGTGAATTCGTTCCTGGAAGGGCCGTTCCTGGCATTGACTAGGTTGTTGCGAGCGCGCGGAGTCTTGATAGATTGCGCAGCACCTTGTCGAGCTTTCATCTGGCGTACAAGATCGTTCTTTGGGTCTTTGGAGGGCGAGGGGAAAGGTTGCTCCATAGAGAACGACAGAGCGTCAGCATCGAATCGCGTCAAGTCGGCCATGTCAGTGCGAGGGGTGTCGACAAAGTTGTAAGCCATGGCGAGCTTTTTGGCGCCTCACACGGGCGCTGTCTCAAGTATGCGACTCGAACAAAATGCTGGTAGAAAAATGCAGAGCGATATACAACTACGGAACACACAGACGCGAACTGGAGAGATGGAGCTTTGTTTTCTAAACATCCCCTTTGGGCTAGCTCCCGCTCGGGCTGGACGTACCGACAATCATCAATGACATGTGACATGCTCCTCCAAATCTTGCATCATCCATCATTCTCACCTTTACCGTGTTGGCGATCATTCAATGTCGACCAAAACATGGCGTAGATGGCATTCGCATTTGACACCTGCCAACAATCGTGGTCGAAAGACTCAGATCACAAACAATCATGGGCTTCCCGTATCTCCGATTCTGGAACCACTCAAGGAGAAACCTGCTCGCGTACATCAACCGCTGGAATCTCTGACATCTTTTCGCAAGGAGGTCGCTGCCAACGCGTTTGCAAACGCTCTAGCCACTCCAGTTCGGCAATGCAACTTCACTGGTGCACGACTACCTTCACATTATCTACTGCCTTTTACCACAAAATTCCTACGACACGAAGACGACAAACTGGTTCCATACCTGGCTCCTTTCGAAAACTCATCTCGACAAGCGACACGCGCTTATGCTTTCAATTCGCGTCAGCTAATCAATCGTCTTGGTCAAAAAAAGACATGGCAGCGTCTGCTTGGCCATGAGCTCAGATTTGGTCTGACGAGCAGAAGTGACTATAAGTGGCCCAAACAGATCGACGAAATCATCCTTTCTCAGTTGCGTCAATCTGTGGTTCGCAAGTTGGCTTGGGTGTTCAACAAGCCAAAGGCAAATCTGGTTATACCTCTCCAATCAAACACGGAATATCCTCCATCGGCTTGCATTCTATATCTGCGAGCGAAAGTACTGTCGTCTTCTTCGAATCCAAGCATTACGGGATATGACCTTAGTGGGTTGCTAGGCCATGAGCTGCTTGAGACTCTCGTCAAAGACACTTCGCTCGCTGACAATGATGCTCTGGTACTCACACAGTCCTATATGACTATGTCCGCACATATTGCTCTGGCAAGATTATCCACCTTTCTGTCCTCATCGGATGCCACTTCAAACAGTGCTAAGACATGATGCATGAAATATCGTGTATCTATACAAACTCCGCCCATCGCAATGGGTCCCCTAACGTCCATGAAACTTGGTCTACTTGATCATGACAGGTGCGACCTTCTTGGCCTTTTCAGCTGCATATTCTGCAACCTTCTGCAGTTTCTCTGCTCTGATCTTGCGGACGTATCTGAAGAGAAGAACGAACATGAGTTCCATTCTTTCCTTTGTCATCATCAGAAGTCCTTGCACCAACAAGCCCTTCAGGATTTGGGGTCCAATACCCTTGAAGAGTCCAAGAGGGCCTTCGTTGTCAATGATGTACTTCATTACCTCGAGGAAAGAGCTGAATGGTTTGCCCATTCTGGCGGGCGGTGGTCTCGACTGCAGACCGACCTTTGCAACGATGAGTGGCTGAGTAGCAATAGTTGCCAATGCTTTAGACATGGCACCGAGTACTGTTTTGTGTTAGCGTTGTGTCGACCGCAAGGAACTTGCCTGATCTTACAAAATGCCTCATGGGGTCTAAGGCTCACCCTTCCAGGGTAAAGAACATCCTTCAGTCTTTGGTATGCACCGTATGTAATGGCCGGGTTCACTACGAGCACCAAACTCGCCTTCATACCTCTCCACAGTCCTGTCCAACCATCTTCACTATTGATGACTTCTCTTGCTGTCTCTAACATGCCCTTCTTGTCTCCCTTAGGTTGTGTTTGTTGTCTCGTCGTGACGACTGCAATGGGGATGGTGAAGAGCTGTGCAAGTGCTCCCGCGGCTGCACCCAAGCTGAGCTCGATGGCGGTTGATGGAGGCGCGGGAATGGCGAGTCGTGATATGTACAATGTTCGGACAACCGAGTACCAGTAAAAGTAAGCGAAGTTGGTGCTTGCGACTCCGAGAAGTGATCCGAACATGCCAGAGTAAAGCCCTGCCAGACCCTCATCTTCGAGGATACACTTGATTGCATGCAGGCCACCCTCATAGTGTCGGTCGTTTGTGGTAGTTGGGACATCATCAGGCTTTCTCTTGACTTGGACTTGCAGACGCGTCTTGACTCTACCAGTGTGTTAGCACCCGATGTACGCTCGACTGTCAAGGCTTCATACATGTCCAGCGGGTACACGAGTGCGTTCGCGAGAACAGCACCAGTGGCACCAGCGACTGCCAGTCCCCATGGAGGGACGACCTCCTTGGATTGAACACTCATAATTCGGTCGAGCGGGTTTTGTAAGGTTGATTGATGAATGAAGGATAGACAAAGACGTGGTATGGAAGAGGCTTCGTGATTGTCGACAAACTGATCGATTTCGTACAAGACCGTGCTTTATGCCTATTATTCAAGTCCAATGCCGGTGTTCTGGCCTAGAAGCAGAGGTCTGTCTGCGCGATAGAAGCTGTATACATGGCGACCTCGGCGCAATAACTTGTTCACGTCACCCCCCAAATTATTGTTTCTGCCGAGGTCTCTCGGTTACTCTTTCACAGGCAGATAAGAGCTCGTTGCAAACAACGTTGAGAACTGCGATTGTGGAGTCGGATATTTGGCAGATCATAATTTAGTGCTCGAGGTGCCAGTTCCTTGCCTCAATATAATCGCTTTCTGCTCAGACGCTTCACTGCAGCCATCGGGCCACCCAGTGGGCAAGGTGAGTGTTTCCTTCAAACATGTTCTCGTTACCTTCAGAAGGTCCTAGATGGTCTGGGGTCCCGTGAGTCCGTGCGTGATATCGCGTTGTCGCGCCGTGTTGTCGCGCCGGCGTCCGAACCGTCCCCCACCTTTCGTCAATAATCACATGCGCCAGCCGACACATCGGCGCGATCTGAGAGCGTGTGTCGCCAATGGACTCGGAAAATGACTTCTTTCCAAGATATCTCGACCTTGAAGGCGAAGATACAGGTAATTTCCTACTTGGAAACGTATCCAACACTACTGACAATCCGAAAGAAATTCGAACATGATATTCCTTTTGCACCATCTAAGGATGCTGCTCTGGATATGGCCATCAAGGCTGCTGAGCATGCCATGAAAGCAATGAGACTGTCAGACAGCCCGGAGACAACAAAAGTCATGAGAAACAAGAGCGAGTTCTTCTTGGACGAAGCACAGCGCATCAAATCAGACCCAGACTGGAAACCACGCATTGAAATCGATGTCGCCAAAGTTGCCAAACTCGTGGAACCGAAATCATCTCGCCCACTGCCTACCTCAGAACAGATCTTGCTTTTGAAGGCTTCCCAACTCAATGGTTTCAAGTTTCCTCCTTGGACCAGCTTTCCAAAGGACAATGATTTCCAACTTCAAGTCGGTCAAGAGCCTTTCATGTAAGTCGAATCAAGTCAATTTTTAGGAAGCGACGAGACTCACAGAAAAACAGTGACAAACCTGAATTGCGCCTATCCGCTGCACAACTTCAAGTTTTCGATGGTTGGAAGAGAGCTGCGGAGGCGCTACCACCACCAGCATGGTACACGGCTCAGGAGAGAGGTGCTGGTCCCACAATGAGCTCATCACGAACTATCGATCTTGTCCAAGATGCTGCCACTGATTGCTCAGTTGTTGCGAGTCTTTGTGCGCTAGTTGCTCGCGGCGAACGAGGCCATGCTAAGGTAAGCACCCTTGACAAGCAACCACTCATGTCATGCCATTAATTTGTTCAGATCCTAGGATCCATGATGTTTCCCTACGATAACGAAGAAGGTCGCCCTCAGATGTCTCAAAATGGCAAATATGCGCTGAAGCTCAACTTCAACGGCACGTATAGAAAGGTTGACATCGACGACCGTCTGCCTGTGTCGAAATCATCAAGAGTTCTGCACGTCATTGACCGTCACAATCCAAGCCTTTTGTGGCCTGCGTTGATCGAGAAGGCCTATCTCAAAGTCAGGGGCAGCTATGATTTCCCTGGTAGCAATTCAGGGACCGACCTTTGGATCTTGAGTGGATGGATTCCGGAACAGATCTTCTTGCAAAGGTGAGGTCAACCATCTCTCGAGTTGATAGAACTCTTCCTGCTAACGCTTTCCCAGCGATGACACCATTCCTAATAACATCTGGAAGCGCATCTACAAGTCTCATCAGTATGGCGACGTCCTCGTTACAATGGGCACTGGCAAAATCTCCAATCGTACAGAACGTGCAATTGGCCTTGCAGGAGAGCACGACTATGCAGTGCTGGACATGAGAGAAGTAGATGGCCAAAAGCTGATGCTTGTCAAGAACCCATGGTGCGAAGGCATGTCTTGGAAAGGAAGCATTCCTAGATCGCCGGTCGATAACGAGGGTGAAGAGGACGAAGAAGTCCTCCCTTCATCCAGAGATCTGCTCAACTCAGACGATGAGCTGACCCCAGGAACATTCTGGATGGACCTCAACAGTGTGATGCAGTATTTCGAGTCCATTTACTTGAATTGGAATCCGGGCCTATTCTCCTATCGCCAGGACATCCACTTTGCATGGGACTTGTCAGCGTCTTCTCCCAGCAGCAAATTCAAGAGCTTTGGTAACCATCAGCAGTTTCGAATGTCCGTAGCATCACCAGGGACTGCGTGGCTTCTGCTCAACCGTCATTTCAAAGATGGCAAGGAAAACGTCCATCCTTCTGAATACATTAGCCTGTATGTGTTCGACAATCATGGCGCAAAAGTCTACCTTAGTGACGGGGCTATTCAACGTGGTCCTTTTGTGGATTCACCCCAAACTCTTCTTCGCCTCGACAACCTAGAAGCGGACAAGCGGTACACGATCGTTCCGGTTGAACAAGATTTGACTCAGGCCACTCATACTTTCACTCTCTCGGCGTTTGCAAATGCACGCATCACCATTGACGAGGCTCCCAACAAGTATCGCTGCCAAAACGTGGTCTCATCATCGTGGACGGAAGAGACCGCAGGCGGCAATGCTCACTCACCGACATACTCACAGAACCCACAGTTCAGTATCACAGTTGCTGCGAGAACACCCATCGCATTGTTACTCGAAACAGCAATGGAGCAACTGCATGTGCACGTAAAGTTGGTGCATGGTCGAGGGTCTCGGGTTCAAGCAGTACGATCCAAGGACATTGTGTTTGACTCGAAAGACTATCGTCGTGGATGTGCTCTGGCACAATTCGCAGAATTGGACGCAGGAACTTACACCATCGTTTGTTCTACTTTCGAGGCTGGTCAAAAGGGGAACTTCAAGCTTCGCGTAGACAGTAATGCAGCTACGCAGTTGTCCCTGCTCCCACGGCAAGGTGCAGGTCGGTTGAGACGCGCTTGGGCCAAGGCGGCCTTCGAGGGACAGCAACGCATACTTGCAGCACCTATTGCCCCTAGACGTCTCACCAAGCTCGACGTTTTCGTCAAGCAGGTTCAGCAGACGGGTGTTCATGAGACTGCGAGAATGGGTCAACGTAGGGAGAGAAGCATGATTCGCGTCACCCTGGAAATTGGTAAGGGGCCCGAAAGACGAATTTTGATTGCCAGCTCCAACGGCGAGTATAGCGATTCCTCTGCTGGTGTTCGTACCGGAGAGATTGACCTTTCCCCACAGGAGGTGGGCAAGGCATGGCTTGTGATTGAGAGAATGTTCACTCCTGCCGATTTGGAAGGAGAGATATTCCAAGTCGAGACATTCACGGATGCACCTGACACTGTCGACATTGGCGTCTGGAGAAGATGGGAGGTCGATTGAAGATAGAGCCTGATGATTAACGATTGGTAGCTCGAAACTGATGGTGTGATGGGTTGTCGCTCAAGGCATGTAGCAAACGAGAAGCGTCAATACCAACCGCCTAAATAATTTCATACAGCAAAGGTCATCGGTGTCTTCGAGCACTGGATGATAAAATTAGCCATACACAAACCTCTCTCGTCTCAAGATCCGTTCTCCGCTATCTCTCTCCTACAGAGTGGTCTCTCTGTTCCCATGTCTTCCTCCAGGCAATGCTGGACCTCGTGGTCCCTGGGCAAAGCGGCCAGTCGAGCCGAGCCGAGTGATCCCCGCACGGGCGTCTGTGCGCAATCACCCTGGTGTCGGCATCCCATTTGGCATTCGCATGCGAGTTTGTGTTCTGGTAGGTTACAACAATATTCTTTGGCCTGCAGTGCGCCCCATTGCTGTAGACACGGATACAAAAGCCCTAGGGTGGTGTTTGGGCATGCGCCCTTCATAAGACGAGTCCATGGCAGCTTCCCCTCCGCATCACCAAAGTGGACGCCGACATGCGACCATGACCAACCATACGCCTTCTTTGCTCCGTCAGGATTCTGATGGCGCTTCCAGTCCTGTGTCTGACGAGGAGGCCAAACCCAGGCAATTGCTTGATCTCCCGGTCGAAATTCTCAATGCCATTTTGAAAGAGGTGAGTCGTTCGTTTCACAGCAGCATTGGCGCATATCGATTGACTTGTCGTCGCAACAGCTGAACCATACCAATGACTTGACATCTCTCGCCCTCTGCCACTCGACTCTCCATACCTTGACTGTACCCCACATCTACAGTAGATTCGACATCGTCTGGCCCGACAATGCTTCCGGTCCAGAGCCACGAGCTGGGGTTGACGCCCTTACGTACGGCCTGTCTACCCTAGTCATGGCCGAAGAGATCTTTCGTAGCCGCCACAGCCATTCTATGGAGCAGAGAGTTAGGAGACGTCGTGGTAACCACTTCGCATCCTTCACCAAGAAGTTCTCGCTAGGCAATGGTCCGCCAGAGTGGGTACAGGACTGTACGTAAACGAAGCTGACCTCTTTCTTTATAAGAAGTATACTGATTCCAACCTTAACAGACCTGATCACTAAAGAGGGCGGGAAGATGCTTGGTACTCTCGTCGCTTTGGCTGTCGCACGCATGCGAAGCCTCGAGTCTTTCACATGGGACATGCCTACTGGCGTACTGAGTTCAGTGTGGGACGCCCTTTCTTCGCTAGGAGATCATGAGGATGGCAAGCCATGCCGTTTGGACAGAGTTGCGATCCGCTGGCACGACAACTCTCCAGAGCCTCGGAACGCTCCCGTTCATGTTCCTCGCAGTCCAGGGGACGTACCTCCACCGCTCAGTGCTCTACAACATGTTGAGAATCCATCTTTCTCTATACTACCGCCACTCAAGAGCTTGAGTGTACTTGACATTGACGAAGTTCAATATCTTGATGAGCTGAGTGTCCTCATTCAACGATCATTTGGCAAGCTACGCGAATTGCGTGTTGGTATAGCTCCCCATGCCAGACACAGAGAGTTTGTAAGCGTCTGGGAAGGAGAGAATGTTCAACAGATTGATCGAGTCAACCCAGTCATGTCGTGCATCACCATAGGTGAAAAGAGACTTGGTGGTGTTCTTGGAGTGCTGACTGGTTTGATGTTTGATCTGCGTTCTGCTGAGCCTCAAAGTACACGACCGAACCGGCTCAGACGAAGGTCCAACGTAACGATCAGCAATTCACAGATATCTGGAGTTTCTGATGGCACATCTGGTACACCAGGGACCAATACCACAAACATCGACTCAATGAGCAGCTCCGAAACAGGGGCAGGAGACACAGAGAGCACTCTCTCCGAAGAGAGTCCTGACGATGAGACGATCACGAGTGTTGAGCATGTTCAGGCAACTCCCAAAACGTTTTTGTCAGACTCTCCTGCTATGACTCCTCCTGAGATTCTAGAGCTTGCAGATGGACACTCCCTGCCTCATCGTGTCAAACATTCTTCGGATGCACCTGATATCCAATCCTCTACCGGAATAGATGGCCATCTGCCCGCAAACTCGGGCAAGCTTGCATTGGATGCGCTTGAGCTCGAGCAGGTCCCTTTGTCGATTCCAATTCTGCTGAACGCCATCGAATGGAGTAGTCTGACCACTATCACGTTACTCCGCTGTCCGAATCACGAACATCTGTGGAAAGCTTTACGTCGCCAGTTCTCTACTACGAACAAGCCAAAACATACATCTACTACAGCTAACACTTCGTTGGCCGCTTCATGCAAGCTATCCATGGCAGACACAACATACAAGCTGAACCTGAAACACATCTCGACTGACACTGTGTCTTCCTCTCTCCTCTCTTTCATCAAAGACACGCTTCGTCCAAATAGCTTGGAATCGGTGTTCTTCCTGCATGCTACTTCCTATACTTCGACCGTGTCTCTCGATGCTATCTTCAACGGAGTGCTCCGCAGGCACCGGACTAGTCTGAGGAGGGTTCTGATAGACAGCGGTGAGAAGGGTGCCGAGAACTCGCCAGGAGCTAATGCCATCTGGCGGCAGTGGATGTTCAATAGAGAAATCCTGAAATTCTTAGGTAGAATGCCTCAGCTAAGAGAGCTCGGGGTCGCTCTTGATTATCGTGATTGGGTGAGTTCACTGCCCTCCGTCCCTATGACCAGCACTGACTTGTCTCCAGCACTTCTTTCTGCAACATTTGCCATCTCTGCCAAAACTGCGCTCCCTATACATACCGTTCCTGGTAAACTTCAACCAGCCCGGTCTTGCAGATACCAGAGAACTGGCTCTCCAGATTGTGGACATTGTAGCTCTACGCCCAGAGCTGGAGATTTGCTACCTAGGCATAATGAAGAAGTGCTTCGAGGTACTCGAACAAAAGCCTGGTCCAGGGAAATCAGATCATCACAGTAACAATGAGGTTGACGAACAATCTGGGAGCGAAGATGCAGACGAAGATGATGATGACTCTGGCAATGAAGATGATGATGACGACGACGAAAACGACGACGACGATGACAGCGATGACACGACCTCCGATACGACAGACACATACGAGGATAGCGAATATGGCTCCGAGGAGAACGGGAAGGAACTCCCGGCTTTGAGGCTAAGGGAGATTTTGTATTACGACGACAAGGTCTCCGTGTTCAAGGCGAGACATGGACGGCTTTGAGAACATTGCAATACTGGTTACGTTTGTGAAGGGCATTACAGGACGCGGCTCAGGCCTGGTGTTTCCATTTTTTTCGGTTTTGTTGTTTCGGTGTTGCGTTCGCTAGTTTTGTAGATAATTGAGCGACTCTTCACGTGTCGTAGATACCTAGTTTAATGTTTGATCGTTACCCCGAAGCTCAGTTCAGTACCCAACATCTCGACGACTGATTAGTATGTGCATGTGGTTCACCCACAGTTGTCTGACGTTAGCTGGATATCCATTGGTAAAAGGCATCAGGAGCAGGGTCACCTCAGAAAGCAGATGGTGGAATTACCGAGGATACCCCAGATGTCGCATCTCATGACAGGAGCTCTTCCTTCCGCACTCAACATTCCAACACGCCCTGTCTACTCTCGATTAGCTATAACAAACATCGGACAACTCTATTGTTGAACGACAGCTTTGCAACTGCACGTCTTCGCCGCGCTCGTCAAGAGCTAGTCCCGAACAACTTCAAGCACAAGGCAAAAACGACCCTCAGACCATCACCATGGCGCCCATCACGACGGCATCGGACGAGAGCAACCACATGGCACTGCTCGATAAGCTGGACATGCAAAAGATCCACAAGCCATTCCGCAATCCGCGCTGGAAGCCGGCGCAGCGCCGTAACAAGACAGTCAAGCAGATAGTCTCCGAAGCGCAGCGCAAGGAACAGGCGTTACTACTACAATCAGTCCAAGCGACTCGTAACAACAGCGCTGCCGGTACCCCTCAGCCAGAAGCCGCTGTCCCTGAATCGCAACCTGCCCAGCCAATCGTCACACCTAGCTATACCTACACATCAATCCAAGCTGCACCATCGTTCAAGCCGAAGCAAAAGTACTGCGATATCACCGGTCTGCCCGCTCCATACAGCGACCCGAAGACTGGCCTGCGCTACCATAACACTGAGGTCTACTCGGTCATCAAGACCTTGAGCACAACGCAGGTGCAAGACTACCTGGCCGCAAGAGGTGCACACACGGTTCTCAAGTGATTGCGTGTATGCTTTACACACAGGCGATACTGCTTCCATTTTTATCTATCGAGATACAATCACGAGCTCCTAGGCAGTCATGCTCCATAAAGGCATGTCAGTCCAACCAAGTCAAGCCCACTCCACCCACACCGACCCTTTCGAATCGGCGCTCAAGAATGCGCTCCGGCTTATTTGCGAACGACGGCATCTTACGACACCTTTGCTCTTCGCCTTTGCAAATACCGCGAATCTATTGCTCAAATGAGAGATACACAGTTGCAGCTAGCTGTTGCTAAACTGCCGCATGGCGACGGAAGATGAAGAAAACAAAGCATATACTATACCTCTGCCCGGTTGCGCGACCACAATTTGATGGTCAATCAGCCGGCGCGGACATGTCTGTGTCTCTTGACGCAGAATGGATTGTGAGGGAAGCGACGACGCTCGCACCGAGAGTGAAGATGCAAAGCTTCCAGCATTAAGCGAGCTCATACCTGTTTGCAAATATCCTGGGACCCAATTCTGCTCCGACATTCTCCCACTGCTACGACTCCCGAACCCGTCCGCGGGCCGTTGATGACGTCTCCGGCCCCCACGATGACATTCATAGCATAACGACCGCGGTATATAGAAGCAACTGAATTATTATCTAAACCGTGAAGTATTGGTCATAGTCTCTTACTTGTTCGTCTCCTGTATTTTGTGGCCTAGCATCTAATCCGAACAGCACCTCCCATCAACTCAAGTCCTGGTTGAAAGGTACTGCATAATGTCCGACAAATATCTAGCCACTCCCAAACCAGCACCTGAGCTTACCATACCACAATCCGACAAGTTCGTAAAGGTATCGATCATTGACAGGTATAAATCTATCTCTGTTACTCCATCTTGGCTTCCGGCTGACTCTGCGTCAGCACCTCGTATGTCGAGTTGCCCATCGAGGAGTTCTTGAAGCCGAAATACAAGGGCAAGGATCAATTGACTGGGCCTACTTTCTCTTTTCTTATTGAACACAACTCTGGCAAACGGCTCTTGTTCGACCTGGGCATTCGCAAAGATGCGGACAACATGGCTCCAACCATTGTTCACAGCTTCAAGTCAAAAGGCTGGACTGTCAAGGCCGAGAAGAACACCGCAGACATTCTCCAAGAGGCAGGGTTCGATATCCAAGGAGGAGCCATTGACGCTGTGATTTATTCTCACCACCATTTCGACCATGTTGGAGATATGACCACCTTCTCTCCTTCTACTCAACTCATTGTCGGTCCTGGATTCAAGGAAGCCCACCTCCCTGCATATCCAATCAACAAAGAATCGCCCAACTTGCAGAGCGACTTCGAGAACCGTGACGTCCGAGAGGTCGATATCGCAACCGAGGGAGCCGGCCTGAAGATTGGACGTTTCAATGCTTACGACTACTTTGGTGATGGTTCGTTCTACCTGCTGGATACACCCGGTCATGCTCAGGGGCATGTGTGCGCCTTGGCTCGCACCACTGCACCATTGGATGCCCCAGCGACCTTCGTCATGATGGGAGGTGATGCTTGTCACCATGCCGGAGAGTTTAGACCCTCGCAATATCAGCCTTTGCCAACGGAGGTATCTCCTTCGCCAGAGTCACTGCCACAACCAATCTGCCCAGGTCATCTTTTGCAGGACGTACATTGCAACAAGAGCGCAAACCAACCATACTACGAGGTCACAGAGAGCTTCTGTTATGACTTACAGCAGTGCCACTCTACTGTCGAGGGGTTGCAGGAGTTTGATGCTTCAGATGACATTCTTTTGATCATAGCGCATGACGCAAGTTTGTTGGGAGCTCTCGATTTCTTCCCTGACTCATTGAACCATTGGCGTGAGAAGGATCTGGATGCAAAGACGAGATGGAGATTCTTGGGTGATTTTAGCGAAGCTGTGGGTAGGCAGTAGACGACTAGCACAGGAATCTGAATATATTACATATAGGAGTAACATGACTGCTCGAGAGGTTCGTGGTGGTAGCGGGAATAAGTCAACGCAATGCGCGCTCAACGGGACGACAAGCGGGGCAACAGCGACAGCCAAGGCCGTGATGCCCCGCGAGATCGGGGGCCAGCGCCCACAAAATCTATTAAAGTGACTGTTCGTCCGCTTGTGATTTCGAGTGTAATTGGCCTTCACTGTCCAGTTCCGTTCAATACCAATTGGACGATATTTATCAGTAACCGACTGTTGCAGCGTTTACACAAACACACAGAGTTGACATGTCTACGACTGTCGTTCTCGGTTCGCAGTTTGGCGACGAGGGTATGTTGTGACTCAGACCGCATCGCGCTCCAACTGAGCTTCTCTAATCCACGTCTAGGCAAGGGCAAGCTCGTCGACCTCCTGTCCGAAAAGTTCAAGATCACTGCTCGCTCCGCTGGAGGTCACAATGCCGGCCACACTATCGTTGTCAACGGCATCACGTACGACTTCCACATCCTCCCCTCCGGTCTCGTCAACCCCGAGACTGTCAACCTTGTTGGTTCAGGAACCGTCGTCAGCGTTCCCCAGTTCTTCCACGAGCTCCAGCAGCTCGAGAAGCACAACCTCGGATACAAGGACCGCATCTTCATCAGCGACCGCGCTCACGCCCTGTTCGAGCTCCACTCGCTCGTCGATGGCCTCGAGGAGATTGAGCTCGGCAAGGGCGCCGTTGGCACCACCAAGAAGGGTATCGGCCCGTGCTACCAGACCAAGGCCGCTCGCTCCGGTATCAGAATCGGCGAGATCTTCGACAAGGAGCACATGGACAACAAGCTGAGAACCATGGCCACCGCCTACCAGAAGCGCTACGGCGACCTTCTCAAGTACGACGTCGAGGCTGAGATCAAGAGATACGACGAATGGCGTCCTCGCCTGGCCGAGTATGTCATCGACCAGGTTCCTCTTATCCAGCAGGCCGAGGCCAGCAACACCCCCATGCTCGTCGAGGGAGCCAACGCTCTTCTCCTCGATGTCGACTGGGGTACCTACCCTATGGTCACCTCCTCCAACACCGGTATCGGTGGTGTCTTCACTGGTCTCGCCCTTTCGCCCTTCAAGCTCAAGGAGGTCATCGGTGTCGTCAAGGCCTACCAGACCAGAGTCGGTGGTGGTCCTTTCCCCACCGAGCAGATCAACGAGATCGGCGAGAAGCTCCAGACCATCGGACGTGAAGTCGGTGTCACCACTGGCCGCCGTCGTCGTTGCGGTTGGCTCGACCTTGTTCTCCTCAGATACTCGGCCGCCATCAACCACTACACTGCCTTCAACCTGACCAAGCTGGACATTCTTGACGACTTTGACGAGATCAAGATTGCTGTCGGCTACAAGGTTGACGGCAAGGAGGTCCCCTCGTTCCCCGCCACCATCGACGCTCTGTCCAAGGTTGAGCCTATCTACGAGACCCTTCCCGGCTGGAAGACCAACAGCACCAACATCAGCTCATACGACGATCTCCCCGAGAACGCCAGAAAATACATCGAGTTCATCGAGAAGCAGACCGGCGTCCCCGTCAAGTGGATCGGTACCGGTCCTGCCAGAGAGGCCATGATCTTCCGATAGAGGGAAAACTGCTGGAATGCTTTCCTTCTTATTTTGTACATCGTGGCAGATGAGAACGTGCTCCCAGCAAAATCTGAAATTATGGGAATTGGCTTTCGTGATCTGGTATCAGGGAATGAGAAATGCTTTAAGGAAAAGTCATTATAGACACAAATTCACATAGAAGAAGCTCTACACAGAAGGGCTCTTGAAACAGCAATGGGAATGTTTTATGCACATGATTGAACTGCCACGCTAAACTTGATGATTCTGACGTGATTTGTGCAAATAGATTGTTATCCCGACGGGCCCTCGCGTATCCAAAAGTCGAACCATAACTCCGCATTCTCGAGCCGTCCCACTTGACTTTGCTGTGTATATGTTCGCTCATGCCTCTCAACCTTACTCCCTAACACCAATTGACGTTTTCTCATGAAGTCTGTCGTCGGCCACGCGTTAGCTTGGCTACAAGCGCCTTTGGCCCCATCTAGTCTTGAGAATGCTCCAACCCGATGCTCAGCAGACGTCCTGGCGAAGCCGGATCTCTTTGGTGCTGAGATAATCAACATCTCTGCTCACGAGGTCATCGGACACTCGACCATTCGGACGTCCGCACTGGAGGCTACAGCCAGCAATGGTTCTAGCTTGGACTTCTGCAATGTCACTGTCACCTACACTCATCCAGGGCAACACGATACCATCCAAGTGACCGTCTGGCTCCCACTTGAGAACTGGAATGGCAGATACCTAGCCGTCGGCGGTGGAGGCTGGATCACTGGTCTACCCTACCTGAGCCCAGCTCTTGAATTGGGCTATGCCGCAGCCAGCACCAACGGTGGACATGGTATCGAGCGATCCGCAGCATCCTGGGCTCTGACCAGTCCCGGAAACGTGAATTGGAACCTACTACAGGACTTTGCATACAGAGCTCTCGACGACTTGGCTGTTGTCGGTAAAGCCATCACAACATCGTTCTATGGAACTGCCCCTAAGTACTCTTATTGGAATGGATGCTCGACTGGTGGTAGACAGGGTCTTATGCTTGCTCAACGCTCTCCTAAGCGATTTGATGGTATTGTTGCTGCGGCACCTGCGATTGACTGGCCTACTTTTGTGGTTTCGGCTTTCTGGGCCCAGCAGAGGATGAATAGACTTGACGTTTACCCGTCTACGTGTGAGCTCAACGGCTTTCGAGCTGCTGCCGTCGAGGCATGTGATGAGCTGGATGGACTTCAAGATGGTATCATCGGGGCACCCGGCCTCTGTGACTTCGATCCCCATACTGCCGTGGGCAGAACAATCGAGTGTGATGGTGTCAAGCAGAAACTCACATCTGAAGGCGCCGCCATCGCCCAAGCAGCTTGGACAGGACCTATCAATGCTGATGGCAAAGCTTCCTGGTTTGGCGTCAACTACGATGCAATTCTCAGATCAGCAGCCGATGCCATCGTCACGCGAAATGACAGCACCAAAGGCAGAAACCCGACGATCCCAGAAGAATGGATCAGTCTCTTTGTCAAGAAAGACCCATCCTACGATCCAGCAAACATGACAGACGCAGAATTCTTTTCTGTACTCAAGGCCTCTCAGCGCGAGTATGATTCGATCATCGGTACCAATTGGCCTGATCTCTCCCAATTCCGCGATGCGGGTGGAAAGATGATCAGTTGGCATGGCCTTGCTGATGATCGTATCCCGCCTAATGGCACTTCTCACTACTATGACAGAGTGCTGGCGGAAACTTCGAATGTCTCGGACTTCTATAGGTACTTTGAAGCCCCTGGTGTTGGACACTGTGCTGGAGGTGCCGGAGCGGTGCCCAATGCTCTTGCGGATCTGGTGCATTGGGTTGAAGAGGGTATTGTACCTGACACTCTTAAAGCTACAGGTCAAAATGGAGATAGTACTGTCAGAGAGCTATGTCAGTACCCTCTGGTGCAGCGCTATCTTGGAGGTGATCCCAAGGTTGCATCTTCATTTGAGTGTGCAGCTAGCTTTGCTTGATGCTGTGTTTATCGAAACCTGAATGCTATGCAGCTACATGCCTCCAACAGACAGTATTTTCACAATCGAGTACGCTGCCGTCGAGAGCAGACATTCCCTTGTGCTCTCAACCCGCCGCGATGTCTGCTGTATCCAACCATCAGAATGCAAGATGTCTTCCATGAGCTGGCGCATGTCCACTGAGAACAGGTGCCCTTTGCACTCTCCTTGGACACTGCACCCACCTCGAAAAACATCTTGCATTTTTACAAGCTATTTCCCCTACTCTGTCGGCAAGCTGAGAGCTCTGATTTCTATGCACAGCTGGTTGCACAAATAGGTAGCCTCGGAAGTGGGTGGAGACCCGATGCAGCTGCAGCCCTCGGTAGCGACTGCCGTCGACCATACATTTGATAAACATCTGTTACACTGTTTCACAAACTATCCTTTACACTCTTATGTCTATACCATCAAACAATTATCTCGTTTCGATATTGGTATTGCTCCAAATGCTGATTGCCCAATCACGAAGAGACCCTGATCGAGGAATGACGATGGAACCGGTGACAAAAAAGAAACGAAAAACGTTCACATGATAGACCACCAGCTTGAGCTCCTCCCCCTTAGATAGATTTCGAAAACTCACTTCTATCTTTCTCTAAGTGCTTCGAGTCTGTTACTACCATATCCTTGAAGCTACGACTATGACTACTTCATCTCTTGCTTCTGACTTTGTTGTCAGCTTACCTTCAGAGGTGCTATTGACCATTTTCGGAGCTCAAGATAGCTTCCGCGATATCTCCTCATTCTTCAGGACATGCAAAAGCCTTTATGCCCTCTGGCAAACTCGAGCATCTTCAATCAGCAAACCTCTGTTATCTCGTCAAACACCATGTTTCCCAGAAGTCGAAGCCTTATTACTCGCACACGAAACAGCAAATCTCACGACCAAGCCTCGAACGACTGTTATCCTCGTAGACCCCATCTTGGAAGCAAAACTCGGAAAGGCATTGAGCAGGATTACGTCAAGTCGACAAATCGCCAATCAAGCAAAATATGTCTGTGAAATTATCGAGAGCAGATATCTACAGCAAAAATACAACTGCCATGATGTGAAATGTCGAGATCGTCCATCCACACTTGCACCTCAGGAACGAGATCAAGTCACTCGATCGCACCATTTCATCAAACTCTACGCTCTCACCTACGGAAACAAGAATCTCGAGAAACTGCATCAAGATTGCGAGAACAAGCTCAAAGCAATGAGTGATGCGGACAAGCATTTGCTATTCCAGCTTACGAGGACTATGCATGATTATGCGTTGCCTTGGGACAAGATGAGATTGGGATTGCATTCCTTCTGTTCTGAGAGTTCTGCGAGCGATATCACTTGGGGGGAGAAATTTGGAAAGATTCAGGAGGTTACGCGTGTGCAGGTGACGAGTTGTGAGAACTGTATATATGATGATACGGCGCGGTTCAGCAGGGTTGGGCAAAGTGAAGGGAATTGATAGGAGTTGTCGTGTTGGAAGTTGGAAGTGTTCAGATCAGGCAGGTCCTTCCTCCCCGTGTGCTAAACTCTGTCACGCGCACTCTGTAGAAATGCACAATGTTTTTAAGATTAGTGCAGCCTTCCACTGAGAGTGTGATACTTAGCGCCTCTCTGCGGACGACTCGAGAGATATTAAAAACATTGTGCATTTCTACAGACTAAATACCCCTAGGCATGGCCGTAGGAGATGGCTAGAAGTGACAGAATTTAGCACACGGGGAGGTTTATATGGGGTTCTGGTTTGGCGAGACAGCGACAATCCTGTCATAAGAGTGGTTTGGCGAAATAGCGACACCTGTCATGTCAAGGATATTGATATTACGGTCGTTGGAACATGACTGGCGGATGACCATTTCTTATCAGGCATTGAGATTGTCATCGATTGATAGATCAACGGTCGGCGTTAAGCCACAACTTGGGAGGCCTTGATTCCTGTCCTTCATGTAATGGCCTGTGTCTTGTGTGCTAAGCATGGATGTGACGACGATTGGAACATGACGAGATGTGAGACGCCATAGAGAAGCGTCTGGCTACCATTCGTCAGAGCAGAACTGGCTGGAAGGAAGGATGACAGATAGAACTCGTGCGTAAGGTCCTGAGGGTGATCAGGTACGCACGATACGCTGCTGCGCCACAGGTCTGGCGGCTCCTCCCCGGACGCAAGGAGTGGCGGTACGCGTATGTGATACGGAAGCACTGTGTGCCAGCGCGCATGTCCAAGATACGGCTGGAATAGGACTTGTGCAATTGACGAGTCGCACAGCGTATGGGCTGCAGGGGTATCAGATCGTAGATGGCCAAGTGAACCAAGAACCTGATTCCTTGCTTGATACGTCCTGTGTTTGCTGCGTGGTGAAGGGTGTGGTATGGGCTTCCCTATTGTGAGGTATCTAAGACGTGGATCCAATGCTTGGCGTACGTTTTGGTGTGGCTGCAGGCAAAGTGAACAGCTTCCTTTCACAATTCAGGGACAGCTCGCAAAGGGCGATTTCCAACAACCCCAGCAAAGAATTTCAGACTTCATCAATCCATTGGAAAGCATCATCACCTCATCAACACCAATTGCGAATCAGCGAAGAAAAACAGAGGTTTGAAGTTGAAATGCGTAAGTTGCAAGGTCTCTCATTGCACCATGTTTGGCGCAAGGTTGTCATGATCCCCGGATCGGAAGCGGCGCGCCGGTGGCTGTTAGCGTCTTGGTGCCTGCCAGATGATTATCTATGCCATGCCAGCTGCCTAGACTCTCTCTCATTCCTCTTGCTTTCTCTCTCTACACTTCACTTCCAAACTTCATTGTCAACTTATACGCCGATGGGAGAACCTTCTGACCCTTCTTTATTAGACCGTATCCGTTCATGGGCGAGACACCACGCCTCTGAGCGTTCAAAGCAAAACAACAACAGCCAGGTTACGCCACAGCGCAGCTTGAGCCCTATCCTACCCACCACCACCCGAGATCTGCCGAACGCGGAGAAGGCTGGACCCTCTGGTCTCGAAAACCATAGCCATGTCTACAACAACACAAGTCACCATGACAGTTCTACCTTCAACAATACCGCAGAGAAGACGGCCCCTTCCCTGCCCGGCCCAGCTCCTCCTCCTGAACACGTCAAGTCGGAACATGCATCACCGAACCAACCCACCGTAGGAGGTGAAGATGGCACCGACCATGTGCCCGCACCCAAACCTTCAGTCATCAACAGAGCCAAAGCTGGCACTGTCAGATTTGGCTACCACACCTACGATGCCCTCACCCACAGCTGGATCAACCTCCTCCTCGTCTTCGTCCCTGCTGGCATCATCGCTAAGGCCCTTGATGTGAATGCCTCAGTCGTCTTCGCCCTCAATGCTGTTGCCATCATCCCATTGGCCGGCATGCTGGCATATGCGACCGAGGTCGTTGCCTCACGCTTGGGCGACACATTGGGTGCTCTGATGAACGTCTCCTTCGGCAATGCCGTCGAGCTCATCATCTTCATCATTGCTCTGGTCAAGAACGAGATTCGTATTGTCCAGGCTTCGCTGGTTGGTTCAATCTTGTCCAACCTTCTGCTCATCATGGGCATGGCTTTCCTACTCGGTGGCCTCAGGTTCCAAGAGCAGATCTACAACAGCACCATTACTCAGATGAGTGCTTGTCTTCTCAGTCTGAGTGTCGTGAGTCTGGTTTTGCCTACTGCCTTCCACGCCTCCTTCTCGGACAGCCAGACTGCCGATGACAGGGTTTTGAAGGTCAGCAGAGGTACCAGTGTCATTCTGCTTATCATCTACGTTCTGTACCTGCTCTTCCAGCTCAAGTCGCACGCATACCTGTACGAGAGCACACCGCAGCAGATCATTGATGAGGAGTCTCACCCGGGTATTCTGGCCGATATGCTCGGCTCTTCCAGCTCCTCTGATAGCTCGAGCTCTTCTAGCTCCTCTGACTCGGACACTTCTGGCTCACACACAACATCGAAGCGTATAAAGCGTGCTTTCAGAAATCGCAGACGTCGCAAGTCGAGCGCTAGCACCGCCACGACTCCTTCCGTCATCAGTGCCCCTTCCATCGAACGTACTGGCTCGCACAACACCGAGATAGCCCAGCCCCAGCCTCAGCGTCGTCCTTCTGCACTTGGTGCCATCAACAGCGGTGACGAGGCTGACACAGACGGCGAACTCGACATGCGCGGTTACTCTCCTCGCGTCAGAGATTTTGTCGAACAGCAGCAGCAGCAGTTGCAATTTCAGGACCCCAAACCCGACAATCGAAGACAGAAGAAGAAGCACAAGAAAAAGCACCATCACAAGCGCCACACTAGCAACGATGAGAAGCAATCCATCGATGAGGGCTCTTCGATCCGCAAATTGGGCAAACAACCTGCAAAGGACTACAACTCGCCCAAGGTTGGCTTCTCTGACGATATTGGCTATGCTCCTGACGTCGAAACCGATTCGCCTAGAAAGCCTTTCGGTATCCGTCAGCTCTCCTCTCGTCAAGGCTTCCGTCCTACCTTCCCCAAAATGCTCTCGCAAAACGTCTTCGTCACTCCTCCACCCTTGTCCGGTTCTCCAGTCCCAGGTGTACCAATGACGCCTCGTTCCGGAGTGGGCGCTCTACGTAGAACTAGCTCTTTGCCCGATCGTCTCAACCGTCAAAACACCCCCTCGTCACTTCGCCAGGAGAATCTTCCTCCTTACCCACGTGATCCAGACGCAGAACAGGAGGACGAGGAAGAGGCACCGGAGAAGGCTAATCGCATGTCTCGCACTGCTGCCGTCGTTCTTTTGCTCTTCTCTACTGCTCTCGTCGCCGTCTGCGCCGAGTTCCTGGTCGACGCGATTCCAGAGATGATTGAAGCAACTCCAGTCAGCCAGGCCTTCATCGGTCTGATCATTCTACCCATCGTCTCCAATGCCGCTGAGCACGTCACGGCCGTCACTGTTGCCGCCAAGAACAAGATGGATCTTTCCATTGGTGTCAGTGTTGGCAGCAGTATCCAGATCGCCTTATTCGTCACTCCTCTTGTGGTCATTCTCGGCTGGATCATTGGTCGCGACATGTCTCTCTACTTCACTCTTTTTGAGACTATCAGTTTGTTTGTCACGGCTTTCGTCGTCAACTTCCTGGTTCTCGATGGTAGAAGCAACTATCTTGAGGGTGCTCTACTCATTGCAGCTTATGTGATTATTGCGTAAGTTATCGTGCCTATCCTCTTGTTAACACAACATTTTACTAATTTATTCTCAGTGTCTCAGCATTCTATTACCCCGATGGTGCCGATGCCAGCTCTCTTGCTGGATCGAATTAAGCAATCAAGGCACGCACCTACCTCATCGAATATCAGGGGTTGATTAGGACGATGAGTTGAAGGCGGAGGAGGGTTGATCAGATTGAGACGTCTTTTACGAAGTTTGTTTAACGAGTCAACGATTTGGACAGGTTTAACTGGATCCGCTCCTTTTTTTGTCCCTTCTTTCCATACAATCATATTCACATTGATTCTTTATAGTTGCCGATAGCTTCTTTCAGTGATGTGTTACTGGGTATGTTGGCTGCTGCCGTCGCAATAGTGTGCTGTTTTCGATGTGCATCTATGCTTGAGACTTGCTCGGCTGGTCCTCAGAAAGTTGTAGTGCGTTCTGCTGCTAATGCTGTGATATTCTTAGCCCATGCCGATGTCCACTGGGGCGCGCAAGTAAACATGGATAAACTGATGAGTTGTGGTTTCCATTTTCACTCTTCAATTTCTCCACTCGTTTTTTCTTTTTTTTCTTTTTTTTCTTTGCCGTTTGGAGAACCCTGTCACACATTTTGACCAGTTCTCAACCCATCAAATATGGTGATATACATAGATTCGGGCGGTCATTGACAGTTCTTTGAACGCTTATATCTTTCCTGATGATCGATGTTAGGTTCGTAGTGCTGTCATCAATAAAAACCGAGTCATCGCATTGTTGCAGAATTCTATAATATGGAGCTTTTGACGTGCGTCTCACTGCAGCTTTTGGAGGTGACAGAGTCATGAGCATTCTCGACAGCAGGAGTGCTTGTTTCAATTGATCGTGTTATTTGTTTCTCAAATCACCGATCAGCAGTCTTGCGAAGATTGGTCAGAGACAAACGAGACATGGTGAGGAAGCAGACGTTGAAGCAGCACATGTATGCAAAGCTATTATAAAAGTGCTGGAAAATGATAGAGCAGATTTGGTATGGGTAAGCAAATGTCTCCTTACCTGCTTGATCGAGAGGATACTTGTCCTGGAGTCTAGGATGAGACGTTTGCACGGAAGTTGCGACTCGTGCTTATGAGCAAGCACCTTCCAGATGTGATCATTTGCTAGACAGTCAACGATCGAACCATGATTACCGTGAACATATCGGGTTTCAGATTCGAAAACCACATGTTGCCGGTGCAAGGATATGACAATGTCGTGGATATAGGGGAACAGAAAACGCACCAAAACCGAGCTCTCAGCCTGAGGAGAAGCCTCACCAAACCATTGTCAAAAGTCACGACGTTTTTCATTGCAATGCATTTGTCCAAAGAGTGTGCGAGACGATGACTGCTGTATGAATGTGTATCAAAACCAACAAAACACCTTGCAGTACGGAGATTTCTTCGCTCAAATAGCTGCCGTGTCCACGGGAGGCTGAGATCGATTTCTGATTCCAGTGCGTCTTCTCTTCATGTATATCTACGCTGATCAGTGTTCGGACGAATGCAATCTGCGATGTTACTGCAAAGGAACAGAGAAGGCACCATTCGACTGCGCATGGACAGACGGAGTCCTGGGAGGAAGAAGCCATGTCAAAGAAACCAAAATCGCGCACTGGTGATGAAGATCGTTGTGAGTCAGATAAGTAGATGACGGCTCAGTCAACGTCGATTGATATTAAGGAGCCATATTGCTATCTCGCACTTGGAACGAGGCTCTTTCTAAGGAAATATCTCCGTGGTGACACTAGTGAGTGAAATTATGGTTGAGGCCCTCAGGCCTGACACAGACAACAAGCTGACAGCACGGTGACAAGATCCACAACATTAGAATGCTGCGGAGAATACCGCACTGAGCACAAGAGCCGTGGCTCATGCACATGGACCGGACATCTCTTCCGATTCGTGAGTGGCGACATTGGGACGAGGTTGACAATTTTCAAGGTAATTCGGAACGCGTGGCTCGTATGATTTGCGTAGCCTGCACATCCCTGCGCCGTCTAAACAACGATACAACAGAGGCCTCCATACGAAACGACTGGCATGATCCGAAGCGGTGATCATGATGGACGATGAAAATGCCCGCGGCTCTCTCCACCAAGATCATATGGGAAAGGTGATCGGCCCACCGAAAGGTGCCAGCTCTGCCAAGGTCTGGAGATCGCATGGGTTGCTTGTATCGGATAGAGCTCGAGGAGCTATTTCCTCAACGTCTCCATCACAGTTGCTGGTTCCAATGTTCCATATCGACACAAACGCATCAGCGGCTTCGAGCAGATTCGGAGAGTTCGCTTGTTTTGCGCATGTTCAGATTTGGTGTTGTGGGCGGAAGACCAAACTCCATCAAGGTCGTCTAGCGATGCACGCTCGTTACGGAGAGCCCAGGAACGCGGCACTTGTACCAATCTTCTCTGGGGTAAGCTCGCACTCTACGCAGGCGAGGTGAGACACGGAGACGGTGCCGTCGTTATCATGACGGTCAAGTGCCGTCATAGGAGAAAAATTGCTGAAGCTGGCGCATTTCTTGTCGAGAACGAAGAGAAGGCCATCACTGGTATCACCATGTTGTGTTGCGAGAAGAAACACAATCTTGTGGCATGTATTGCAATCTGCCGCGGAAACTCCCAGGAGATAGTCGAGATCATGAATTTGGAAGATTGCGTAGACTTTTCAGAACAGGAATTGACTTCCGTCCGATGGTTCCGACGTTGATGGCGGATCGATCAGATAAGATATTGTCCTTCACGTCTTTGCTCGCATTCTGGACAAACACAAACCTGACAGGGGAGCTAGATGAGTTGAAACTTGATCCTGACAGCTTAGAAAGCCAAATGTAAGACAGAGCACACCGGCACTTCGACCTTCTGTTGGCATAAATTGCTGGTTCTGTTTTCGCGACTCGCATGTCAAACATTTGGATGGTGGAAACGCACGGATTCACCATTATTGACAGCGGGACAACCATGACGTTGGTTGAGGCTTATTTGGGGTTTTGAGCCGCCTAAGCGCCCTGACGCAAACTATCACAATCATCTCGATTCCGCTAAGACATGGAATGTCATTCATGACAAGGTGAGAAAGAAGGGATGCGGAGAGTAAGTCGCCACCAATTCTCCTCCAAGGTACTCATGTAACAAAGTAGAGAGGCTCCGGATGTACGTGGTGCAGACGTGTTCGGTATGTTCCTCGAAATGCATGCGTAACAAGGGCATCTTCTATCGAATGCTTGGCTTGTGCGGCTCATCCTAGTCGTCAATCTTTATTGATCCATGCACCGGAAACTACCCCAATGGTTGCAACCGAGACGGAATTCCGCGATCGAGGTCACAAACGGGGCGGCATCTGCCAGTTCACCAGATCAGGATCGTGCTTTTCCAGAGAGTGTTGATGTCACGGTGCCGCTAGACATGCTGGTCGCCGATGACGCTGCATGGCAAAAATGTCGTTCCTGCAGAGGTTGCAGAATATATATGTAGAGTCGCTTCTCGATGGTTGCTCCCTCATCGACCATTGAACTCTCAAACTTTCGACAAGATGTTCTCCAAGTCAATCGTCGCCTCGGCCCTGCTTGCAGGTGCTGCATACGCCGCTCCTGCTCCTCAGGATGTCTACGCCTCTCAGGCCACCTCTGAGTACGGCAGCCAGGTCTCTGGCTACACCGGTGCCAACGCCCCTTACAAGTCGGATGCTGCCTCCGTCGACCTTGAGAACATTGCCACCTCTTTCGGCACCAACTCTCAGGTCAATGCTATCCCTACCCAGGCTCCCAACGGCACCATGTCCGGAGCTGCTGCCCCTCTCCGTAGCAGCTTGGTTACTGGCTCGACCTCTCACGGTCCCTACTCTGGCACTCCCACCACCGTCGGAGCTGTCACCACTGCCACCCTCGGCCTGACCGTCTCCGCCATGGGTCTCAACCCCACTGCCACCTACTACAACACCAACGGCATGCTCTCTCAGCCCGAGCCTGCTCCCTATACCCCTGCTGGTGGTCTTGGTACCAACGGCTCTCTTCCTCGCTACATGGTTGAGTCCGACTTCGACTACGAGTCAATCACCCTCGGTCTTTACCAGGAGTGGATCGAGCTCGACACCTTCAACAACGGTCTCGCTACCTTCTCTGAGGAGGACTTCATTGCTGCCGGTCTCACTGCTGAGGACCGTGAGCTCATTCGCTTCATGGCCCAGCAAGAGGAGGGTCACGCTACTCTCTTGACCAACATGCTCGGTCACACCGCACCTCCCCAGTGCACCTACAACTACCCTTACACCACCGTCCGCGAGTTCCTCGACTTCAACCAGAAGCTTACCCGCTACGGTGAGTCTGGTGTTTGGGGCTTCATCAACCACCTCGATAGCCGTGAGGTCGGTCAGCTCCTTGCTCAGTCCATCGCCACCGAGGCCCGCCAGCAGATGGCTTTCCGCCAGATGAGCGGTCTCTTCCCCATGCCCGTCTACTTCGAGACCGGTATTCCCCAGTCTTGGGCCTGGACTTTCCTTGCTCCTTACATCTCTTCTTGCCCCGCCAACACCACTCGTCTCGCATGGCAGAACTTCCCCGCTCTTCACATCGTCAACCAGCCCAACATCAACCGTTGGTCTGCCAACGACACTGCTGCTTTCGAGGTCACCGGTAACCGCACTTCCGACCCCAGCATCTCTACTATCCCCGAGGAGGAGAGCTGCCAGCACTTGAACGTCACCGGTTACGGCTGTGGTCCCGCCATCGCTCGCAACCGCTCTGAGCCTCTTTCCTTCCCCGGTAAGCAGGTCAACTTCACCTGGGATGCTCCCGGCCTTGCCGTTGGCCCCAACAACAGCTACACCACCTCGGTCAACCCCGTCGCTGGTGAGCCTCAGTACGTTGCCTGGGCTGCTCAGCTCAACCTGACCTACACTCCTCTCATCAAGACCTCCAACAACACTGGTTACACTTACCAGCCCGCTGGATTCGTCTACGAGGGTGGTGCCGGTATTGTCAACGGAACCATGTTCGTCGCTCTTACCGACACCGACATGTTCCTGACCCCCTTCAACCTCACCATGATCAACCCCCACGTGATCGCACTTGGTCTTTACCAATCGGGATGAGCGTTGTTTGACGTCTGAGACTGTCAGGACAATGTCTGCTATGAATATTGTATGAGTTGCGATCGAAATGGAAGTCTTGACTTCATATCTTGCCTTTGGCTGGCGCTAGACGCTATTATGCTGGGCATGTGTACTCTTAGCAAAGATTAACCACTAATTATAATACTGTTGATACTTTTACCTGCTGCCTCTCCCTGAATTGTGTATAATCAGTTGTATTACGTGCTCCCACCCTTTTTCGTCCGAAAGATACAGCGCACGTTTCCGAGAACTGAAAGCATACTAATTCTTCCTTTCCTTATGCTAAAGTATCTCTCTCAAACCGCGTCGATGCGCATCTTTGCAGCCATCAATATGCACAACAACGTCGAGTAAGAGAATGTCGTTCATAGAGAGCGACTATTTAACGTCCTCTCCTTGGACCTGGCCCTCCGGCAGTGTCAGTGACAAGTGGAGGTGCGACTTGCCTGAAACCTCAAGAGCAAGGCTCTAACACTTCGAGGATCATGAATGCCTCTTGACCGTCAGATGTGTTCATGTGACTTGCTATCAAAAGCCAGTAAGGTCCAACCCGCCTAAGCAACCAAAATTTCCATACCTATGTCTCCGGGGCCCTCTCTTCACGAAACAGTTTTCAATCGAAGTCATCTTCAGCCTTCATCAATCAAGCTTCTCTTTGCATCTCGATATGGAGCAAGATGGACGTGCCAAGGGTGGAAGTGACGAGCTTTCTCCACAAAAGCGCCGGAGCCATCACCAATTTTGACGTCACCGATGAGGTAGCTTCTGGAAAGCTCTTGCTCGAAACCATTGCAGACGACAAACAAAAGGCAAGAGCTATCCCTCTGTCCTTGCCAACCACATTCTCATCAACTCAAACCTCCTTCAACTTTATCACCTTTTCTCAAAACCACCCCACCAACCACTATCAAACATGCCTCGTGACGGATCTGGAGCTGGTGACAACGCCATTGAGGCTGGTCACAACATCGTTCACGGCGATGCTGGCGGCGTAAGTTCTTGAAGAGAATCCTCTATCAATCCATCTCGAGTCTAATCCACTTTAACAGGCCGCATCCACCGGTGTCGACCGCAGCAACAAGGCTGCCCCCATGCCCGAAATTGAGAAGGGCGACTCCATCGAGGGCATGAACGCCTCCGGTGGTGGTCTCTCCGGTGCCACCCTCACCTCCACCGGCCAGGGTGGTAACAAGGAGCCCTTCGTCGAGAAGGAGGCCGAGAAGCACCAATAAGCTACTCGCTCTACTTTCACCTTTCACGAAACAAAACACCAATCGCCAATATCAACGGCTTGGAGGAAATCATATTACGACCTAAGCAAAGAACAATCTGTTGCTGTGGATTAAGAGACATTGGCAAGAGCCATCGCTCTCTTGAGGATGACAATGCTGCTTTGAAAGTGGTGCAACCTCTCACGTAATCAAGATACGACTTTTACGAAAGAATCAAGTTTCAAAAACACCCAACCTTCTTCCAACTTTTATCATCTTTGCGTCCTGACATGGTGATACCCCTTGAGCCTATTGATCATGTATGTTTTTTCCATTGGAAGGCCTCTTGCTAAATGCCAAATCAAACATTTTGAAACGGCTGGTGATATGATGAATACCGCTCTCACCAATCTTTTTCTGGCCAGATACACTCGTTCGGTTTGTCTCGTTGCTCTACCTAATGCACCTCAGCACCAGCTTTTGATACACATCAACATGCGCAGTGGCTTTAGGAAACAGGCGAGCCTTCACTGAGAGCTCGGATTGTTTACACTCGCACTGGACATTTGCTAAATCCTGATTACGTTTGCGCAGTTCTACAGGTAGTTGTGGTAGGTGCATTGGATGGGGAGATGCTTGCAGGTCATATCGTCTTGGTGTATCAGATCGTACTCAAAAGTTTGGCAGGATGTAGTGTGCTACTCTGAGAAGAGAGCTGTACCGAAGTCAAGAGCATTGAGGCAGACGAAGGCTTAGAGGTCATCGGACGAGTCACTCGATCGAGGGTGATTTGGTCAATGGTCGACGAACGAGTTACACGTTAAGGGAGAAGTCGCCTGTTGGAGAAGAAGTCACACGTTGAAGAAGAGTCAGAGGAGTCAGAAGACTGATGAACGAGTAACTCATTGCCTGTGAATACCGTGTCAGCATGTGCTGACCCTTTCGTCTCTGCCAGTAGGCTTCACGCCGGTCAGACACGCAGAAACTATATACCCCTTCCTTCTCTTGATATTCGGAGTATCGGTGCTCAACCCATCATAGCCAGAGCAACTACACGCTTGTGGAGGTACGGAAGAGCACGAGGAAGAGGACGAAGAGCCTCAATGCGAGCACGCAGAGCAATCACCTCGCCACAACTATGGCCGCGCTCCTGCGAACCACACATGCAAGCCCAAGTAGGTAGATCAATAGCACTGTAATGAAAGTTTCAGCATGTATATCACAAGAGATGAGAAGACGGAACGCGAAATTAGGACTTGAATGGGGGTATTTGCATTTCTCTCAGATAACTTTTGAGAGAACTTGTAGAAGCCCGATGTGCGGGTTCCTACCTACTTGAGGCCAGTGGTGTACAGCAGAAAGGAAAAGATGAAAAGAGCAATTGACGGACTGATCCCATGAGGGGACGACGATTGAACTCAAACGTCTGTCCAAATTGCTCTTCGTATGCCTGAAACCTCGATTGCGCGCCGGCTCCAACCATGATCTCTGAAAACAACAAAGGGTGTGGGAAAGCAAGTGCGAAAGATGGGCATATTGTGGTTAGGAGATCCGCTTACTTGAGCTTTGCGTTGATCTCACTGGTGAAGATGTTGACCTGATCATCGTCCCAATCCTCGAGCTCGTCCTCGTCCTTGATTGAGAAGCAGTGCTTTCCGAAGGTGATGATCTCAAAGACAACTTCCTTTCTGCCTCCGTTGGCAGTGACGAGATTCTGAATGAAACGGCCAGCTTCAGCGAAGAAGACCTTGGCGGCCTTGTCGGGCTTGCTGTTGGTGCCGACGCCTGCGAGGATGACGACCGAAGTGAGGTTAGTGCAGTCCATGAGCATCGTCATGGAGGCCATGGCGGTTCCCTTGACCCAGTTACCAATAGTGATGCGACACATGGCCTTGCGGACTTCGTCACCAGCACTGCTCATGAATTGAAGGAGGCTCATGGTGTTGTCGAACTTGAGTCTGAAGCCGTAAAGAATTTGGCGAGCTTCGGCGGCGCTTTCCTTGTTGAGAATAGTGGTAGCAAGTCTGTGTTTGAATTCCTTGGCGTAGTCCTTAGCCTTGATGGCGCCGGACTTCTCGACGATGTCGATCTTGTTGAGCAGAACGCCATCTGCGTTCTTGGGTGCCAGGTTGTATCTCAGGATTCTGCCGCGGATGTCCTTGGGCAGCTTCATGAACTGGAACGGGGCAGCTGGCTTGATGATGATAGCCTGGCAGCCATTGTCAAGCATGTAGGAAGCGACGAGCTCGAAGGGTTGAGCAGCAGAGAGCTTCACAGTCTGACCGAAGCCGCCTCCCTTGGCCTTGGGCAGAGGCTATGGAATGTCAGTGTTGAACAAGTGACACGTTGAGAAGGATTGCATTGAACACTTACAGTAGCAAGAACAGAATCGTTCTCGTAAGTGACATCAATCGGGCCCGCACCGCTAGCAGGAGTGGCCAGTTTGTTGGCAACCTTGGGAGTGCCTCTCTTTCTGGGAGTCTTGGTCTTGGTAGCAGGAGTTGAGGGAGCCTGATTCTCATCTCCAGACTCAGCATCGGGTGTGGTAGGAGCGGGTTCGGCAGCGGGCTTAGCAGCCTTGGTGGCAGCCTTGGTGGTGGCAGCCTTCTTCTGTGAACGCATAAGTAAGATGGAAGCTCAAGATAGCAAGTGTGAGATCAATATGGAAGTAGAAGACGGAAGAGAAAGAGAAGAAGAAAGAGAAAGAGAAGAAGAAAGAGAAAGAGAAGAAGAAAGAGAAAGAGGAAGTGAAAGAGGAAGTGAAAGAGGAAGTGAAAGAGGAAGTGAAAGAGGAAGTGAAAGAGGAAGTGAAAGAGGAAGTGAAAGAGGAAGTGAAAGTGAGGCGTGATCAAGGAAGTCATGTGTGAGAATCCGGACTGGCATCGATGTGCAAGAGCAGCACGCTCCGCCGTCAGAGGTAGGCCGGTAAAGAGGCTTGCAAAAATGCAAGATGTAATTCAAACCAAGCGATGGCACCCGTGAGAGTTCAAATGAGTAAGTCGATAAGGGGGCAGGCCGGTGTCGAGATACAAGCGAGGCTTGCTCCGCCATAAGAGGTGGGTGTCGACAGGGGCATGCGTTGTTGCAAGAAGTGATTCAAACCAGGTGTCGAGACGAAGGAGAGGTGCTGAAGAAGGGGCTGAAAGAATAGGAGATTCGACTTACGGAACCCTTGGGAGGCATGATGGCTGATGGCTGAACGTTGAACGTTGAAGGTTGATTGAGAGAACTGGAAGAGATAGCTCAAGTATAGATCTTGAGACTTTTTGGGATGCTGTGACTTGAGGTTAGCCACGTTTGGGAAAGAAGAATGAAGGAGCAGAGGGAAGGAACATACAAGAGGAAGCTCAAGTATAGATCTTGAGACGCTTTGGGTTGCTGTGACTTGCTGTGACTTCAACTTCGCGACGTTCGAGTAAGAAAGACGGAGGACCAGAGGAGGAGAAACGGAATAAGTAGTGTGTGGGAGCGTGTCGAACAAGCAGGAGTGAGAGCAGAACTTTTTATTGTGTTGGCACTGGCATTGATCGGGTGAATAGCTGGTTCAAGCACACAACGAATGCTTCGGATTCTTATAGCAATCAATGTACGGAAACATTTCGACGCGTCACTTCTCAAATATGAGAATTCGAGCTATCAATGCCAGTGGTCGAGCATTTCTGAGCTCCTAGTTCGAGTGAACTCTACGAATGGGCTTTTTCTTGGAAGTGATGATAACAAATGGGAGCTACTTATCTCTCTACTTTCTTTAAGCTGAGTAGATTGACGGAGGAACCTGAAGATATACGAGGCATCGTCTCCCTTGTATCGGACAGATGGCATGGCATGTCTTTGTACAAAAGGTTGTGCGTTCTGATGACGCAACCTTGGCTGCTATATCGGATCAGCAACCAGGCTCAGACCCTCAATTGCCTTCTGTGTACTGGAGCGCTCTTCTACAAAGAATAACAACATCGTGAAATACAGGTGCTTCTTCCTTTGAAGGCAGGAATTTAGAGACCGTTCAACAAGTCAGCGAAATGACCTTGAGGAAGGAGACGGGCCAGGCACGGCCGATAAGCTCCATCATAGAGTGTGTGAGCCCAATGCGCAAAAGACGAAAATTCGGAGAGTTGGTGGACAGTTGTAAACGCTGGATTGTGGAAGAGGAGAGAGGTCCGGCAACTAGAGGTGGTCTCCAGAGTGGTCTGTGCGCGAAATCACAGTCACGTGCGACAGTTCTTCCGATGATCTTCTAGAGCTGTAGCCTCTTCCGACTTGACCTCCGATTGCTAAATACAGCACCATGGCAGAGCCCACCAACGGATTGAATGCGCCATCAACTAACGATGTGGAGATGAAGGAGGAGATGGCAGAGGTAGGAACAACACTCACAAGACATGGTCGAATGCGCCGCTGACTGTGGATAGCCTTCTGTCCATAGCGTCCCTTCAGCACCCGACCAAGTAGCAGGAGCTGCTCAAGATCACCAGGAGGAAGTTGCGCCCAAAGACGAGACATCGGCACTGCCCATCAACCAGCCCTTTACCGCACAAGCACCGCAACAAGAGTCGCTACCAACGAGCATGGAAGGCATCCTCAATGGTGACTCTACCAGTGCATCAACAAGTCAAACACTCCCTCCCCCAGTCGCACAAGCCCCTTCAGCATCACCTCTACCTGCTACGGCCTCTGCGCCAACAGCACCACCCACAGCATCCATGCCAACTTCAGCGCCAACTCCACCACCTGCGCCGCCTACAAGACCTTCTTCGATTCCTCCTCAAGTCTCGCTACCACCAGAGAAGCCTCATCCGCATGGCTCGCCTACCAGAGTCTATCTCAATCAGATGGTCACACCGCATTTGTTGGAAGGCATGAAGTACTTGGCTGCCTATGAGCCCGACAAGCCATTGAAGTGGCTGAGCGAGTTCCTGGCAAAGCGCAGTGCCGAAACCGAGGGCGAGGCATGATCAGGAGGAACAGAAGACAAGGCATGATCAAGCAGAAACAGAAGGCTAGGCTATGCTAGGCTGGGCTGTGCATGGGCGAAGTTAGACCAAATGGGAAAGGGAAAATGATCACTTGGGAAAGGAAACATGGTGCTTGGCTGCAACCTGCATAGCGATGGAGTTCATGAGGTTCGTTATAATTCTCGATGTAGAATATTACAATCACGTCAAGCGCGTTTATTCGAAAAGTGGACAGAAATGGAATGGCAATCGGACGCATGGTTTTTGGTGAGGGTCCAAAAGTGGCTCCCTGGTCGTTCATTTACTTTTTCATCCCTTTGCAACGAGCTAGTGCAAACCCCGGCGACCTTCCAAATACACATGCCCGGAACGCCATGTGGTATCGATGCTTTCTCTTCCTCCTCAATTCGACACTTCTCAGTCAAAAGCCGCTTATGCGACGAGGGTGGAGGCGGTGGAGGACTCGTACTTCCAGGTGGGGGGAAGGACACCGACGGTCTTGTAGTAACGGGCCAGACGGTGGATACGGGACTCGATGAGAATCAGACGGAACTTGGAGTCCTTGTCCTTGCGGTTGCGCTCGAGGTGCTTGCGGACGGCAACAGCCTGGAATTATCTTGTCAGCCAACCGGGCGCAGAAGTTGTGATGCGAGTCTAGACCAACCTTCTTGATGAGCATGTAGAGGTCCTCGGGGATCTCAGGGGCGAGGCCTATTGAATATCACTCCGTCAGTCAAAGACCAAACAGAGGCAGAGTTGATGTGTGGGAAATATGGCTATTCGCAATTTCTTGCTTTCCATCTTTTTCCATCTTTCTTTCACACGGGGTGGACCGTACCGCTGGACTTGAGGATTCTCAGAATCTTGTTACCTGGGTTGTGTTAGTTTTCTGTTGCGACGAATGCTGCGCGACGGGCGAAACGTACCAGTGACAACCTTGACCTGAGCGACACCGTGGGAGTCACGGAGGACAACACCGATCTGGGAAGGGGTGGCACCCTTACGGGCGAGCTTGCAGATCTGGTCAACGACCTGCTCGGGGGTGGTCTTGAGCCATGCGGGAGGAGCGCGCGAGTAGGGGATGGCGCTGGAAGCGATACCCTTTCCCTTGGAATGAAGACGGCCCATTTTGAATGTCGGTTGTGGAAGAAGTTGTCGGTTGAAGGGTCGTCGGATGCTCGTTCGTCGTTCGAGTTCTTCTCTCGCAGAAAGCAAAGCTCAAATCAATTTCGCGGGCTGGCGAGAAAACGCCAAGACAGACGGTGGGCGGCTTTACCCGACGTTCATCCGTAGCGAAATCTTCACTCTGTCTTCTCCTTCTCGAAAAGTTCTTGTTCTCTGCAACACGGAATTCCTATCCACACCAACTCATTCTGCGCGTGGCAGATTCGACACTGGCTCGCAAGGCTCGATGGCTCACTGATCGCACGTTCATACACGCATGAAATTCGCTTCAGTAGAGCCTCAGGCCTTGCAACATCCGAACTGGTATGTCACAACATTTTCTCTCAGCCCTTTATATGATGAACTTTGTCTTTACATTACTATTTTTCTGGTACCTCTTATGTCAGAGACTCTCACGAGTCTCGATGATCTAAATGGACTTCTGATCGCCTCAAACCCATCTCGCATCTTGGTCGCTTTGCTCTGCCTAGACATATGGCTAACAACGACTTTTTGCAGACAATTTCTTTCTTACCAGACGCAAAAACTCTGTTCTTACACGACCTCGGCACCGGCGTGGCTCAGTCGTAGAGAAATCTACACTCGCAGCCCCTAACCCCTGCTAAGTCCTTGGCTCTTGGATGGGCTTGATGTCCAAGTTATCAAAATTTGTTTGGAACTTGGCCTGAACATTTTTTGCACATGGTAGTCTTGGTTGTTATTGAACGCCTTTTGGCAATCTCAAATATAAAATATGCATATCCAATCTTCCGACTACTTTCTCTTTGCCATACCAACCTCCATGTCCTGTGCTCAGATCTGGGGCCCGCCGAGCGCCTATCCGAGCACGGCAGGTGCTGAACAAAGTCTTGTCAACCGGACGCACACACCTCGGCGTACGAAGACGACGGTATCCCCGTTCGAACAATGCCTCGATTGGGGAACACAGCATCGGGTGCTATCCGCGCCGTTACGACCTGCATCTGAGGTAACGTGAGCTGTCCTGACTCCTGACTCAGGCTGCCATGTGTACCGTGGACGGCATCTCTCTCCATGTTTCTCTCCAGCACATCACACTTCCTCTGCCGAAAAATAGAAGATCAACATCTTGTGTCATGTTTGAATGAGATGCGGCTCGCTCATCCTCTTACCTTGGCGGTGTGTATCTGCGGGATTGATGCTTTTAGATCGGCAGGAACAAATCTCCAGACGCTTCACGTGTTGTCGGATCGGTCCCTGCAGCAGCCGAGACAGCAAAAAGAAGGTTATCATGTAACGACCACATGCTGTCCATTCGCAAAGCGAGTAACCGCCCGTCGAGGCATCTGACACCCGTTCTGTATACCCAGTAGGTACAAGCGTTGGTAGTCTTTCTTCTTGTTCCTGACCCTCGGCGCGACAGACATGCAGGGTGGCGCACGGGGCCGGTTCCATGGTGAAACGTCGAGCGAGTTGCGGCCGTGCATACTTCTTACAACCTGCACCAAGAGTTCGCCGTCGGGGGATTGCCAGATCCTCCTCGATCGAATGACAGGGGCCAACTGATTCACCAATGATCTACTTGAACAGTGTACAGGTCGTTATTTGCCAGAGACATAGCCAGCCACATCTCATCAAAGCCAGCTTTGACAGGTCGAATACAATGAGTGGTCTTTGTTCCCTTTGCGCAACGGATCTCCAGAGCAATGGAGGACAACGGCACCTATCAAGCCACATGCATCCACGCTAATGTCCAGTGAAATTATGACCCACACTGCGACTCGGCCATAACGGCGCGTGTAAGAAAGGCGAACTCTAGGCGTGCCATGACCATGAACCCCAAGCGCCTCTTTGGTTGCATTGTGCACTCATACCCGAGTGTTCGATTTCGCTTTAATTCAGGTCCCAGCCCCCGAGTCGGCCTCGAGTTCCATTCCTTCACCTCGTCATTCGTTACCAACAACAAACATACCTGACCAGCAGTCATTCTTTAAGTGTCCTAGTGACATTACCACGATCTTTACCAATTTGCATTGACGACGCGTTTGATACCCCCTTGCTTTACTGCTCTTCGCCTCATATAATCGAGTGCGCTTCTATTACGCCCGCCTAAGCAATCCCTGTTGACGCTCAACAACACAATGAAGAACATCATCGCTGCCAGCGCCTTCCTGGCTGCATCAATCTCTGGAGCTGCCGCCGACCTCTGCAGCAAGGGTTCCGTCGACGACAATGGCAACTGGTATTGCCAGGCCGTCGATGCCATCACTTACACTGGAATGTTAGGCAAGGGCTCGTACAACAAGATCAGCGCCATGGACAGCAACTCTGGCTCTTGCTCTTCCAGCCCCTATGGATACTCTGGATCAATGTCTCCTCTTGACGAGGAAGTTTCTCTCCATTTCCGTGGTCCTCTCAAGTTGAAGCAGTTCGCTTTCTTCTCGCCTAGCACCGACTCTTCCGACTCTTCCAAGAAGGCCAAGCGCAGTGCCATGCACCGTCACGGCCACGCTCACAAGCACGCCCACAAGCACAAGCGTGACGAAGATGTTGAGAAGCGTGGTCTCGGCGATTGGGTAACCGCGATTATAGACGGCCAGACAGTTTCCTGGATGAACGAGTGGTCTGGTGTTGCTTCCACCGCTGCTTCATCAGTCGCCGCAGCCACTACTTCCGCTGCCCCTGCTGCCGCCAGCACCGAGTCCGCTTCGGTTGGCTTCCTGCCCAAGCTCCTGAAGGTTAACGCTCCCGCCGCATACAGCTCTAGCGCCAGCTCTAGCTCTGCTGTTGTCGCAAAGGCCAGCTCCAGCTCATCCTCCAAGTCCGCTTCTGCTTCGTCTACTGCCTCGCCTGGCAGCTCTGGATCCTGGGGTCGCAAGGCTTACTACAACTCTCAAGCCGGTTCCGCAGACAACGTCGTCTTCCTCAACCACAACGGTGGCTCTGGCTCTGGTGTCTTCGACTACACTTTCGGTAACTCGCTCTCCTACGCCAACAGCAAGGGTGATGCTGGTGCTTCCTCTCCTCAGGTTCTTGCCGACACTCAGCTCGGTTCCAACGAGGAGGTTATCATCATGTCCGACAAGGAGTGCGATGGTGACTGTGGCTACTACCGTGATGGTAACGTTGCTTACCACGGCTTCGCTGGTGCTCAGAAGGCTTTCTTCTTCGAGTTTGAGATGCCCCTTGACGGCAACACCGATGCTGCTACCAACGGTGACATGCCCGCTATCTGGATGCTTAACGCTCAAATTCCTCGCACTCTCCAGTACGGCAAGGCCGAGTGCTCTTGCTGGACCACCGGTTGCGGTGAGTTCGATATCTTCGAGGTTCTCGCTCCTGGTGATCTCCGCTGCAAGTCGACTCTTCACAGCAACATCAAGGGTGGCAACTCCGACTACTTCAAGCGTCCCACCTCTGGTAGCATGAAGGCCATGGTCCTCATGAACGGCGAGAACATGCACATCAAGGTCCTCGACAGCGACTACGAGTTGCCCACCAACCTTGATGCTTCATGGGTCTCTGACCTCTGTGAGTCAGGCTTGGTCCAGAGCACCTTGAACTCCCTCTTCGCCTTGGTAGCGTAGAAAGGCAGGAAGATTCGTTTGTCATCTTAACATTCTTGACGAGGCTATGTTTTTACTTTAATTTGATATTGGGATTCGCGGAGAGCATTGGATGTTCATAGCGCTGGCGTGGAGATGGTGTGTTGGAGGCGACTTGCACAAAATAGTGATTAGCATGCAACAACTGTACTTAGCGAAATTTCAAGATGCATCAACAGCAATCTCATGTTCCTTGTTTGTGGTCATTGGGTGACGATGTGGAGTGTAGATCCCAGATGTCGAAGTGGCTGGGTGGAATGCAGACGACGCATGAATGTGGCCTGGAGTTGTCTGGACCTGGCCAACCCAGAGGCTCGACCTGGCCTCGTCATTGCTGAGGCAGATCAAGAATACCATTCAGTGCATGATTATGGATGGATCTGAAGCCAACATGTTCTCGTGGTCTGACGTTTGGATTGGGTTGAGCAAGACCCTGAGGCCATGTGCTTTCCTCGGGTGCTCGGCAAGATCCAAAAGTGGAGATTTGGTCCGAAGCAGCAATCGCGAATCACCAACCCGTAGAGTAGAGTAACCCAATGGCTGTTTCTGTCTGACTGTATTGCAGGTTTGTCAAGTCTGCTTGCCTCAGACTGTCCAATCTGCTGTTTGTTATTCGAAAAGATAAGGGAGTTCTGAAAGATAAAGACAAAGGTATTCACGTGCGTCTGTGACAAGGGAACGTAGGCGGCGGCAAGCGGGCGATAAACAGCCTCGGCATTTTGGGTAGGACGACAAATCGTCACTTCCTCGACAAAACTCTGGGGTTGTTATTCTCAGACAAAGGACAAATCTAGACGAGATTCTGGTGAAATGGCGACGCCATCGCCGCCGAAACCGTGGGAAAGAGGACGCGCTGCCTCGTCGTCGGGTACGTCGTTGGATCATCCGCCCTTGACAGCGCCCCGGACTCGAGCGACTGACGTCCATGACACAGCATTAACTTCATCCGCCGCCATCCCCTCATCAGCGACCGCGCCCGCCATCCCTTCATCATCGAATATCCCTGGTTCCGCCGCGACTCCCGCACTACCATCGCGACCGGAATCCCTCAACTCTGTCGTCGACCGCACCGCCTCCAACTTCTCCGGCAACCAGCCATACCAATCTTCGCCGTACGGTTACGGCGGCGGCGCAATGACTTCACCTTACTCGCGCTATGGATCTGGCTATGGCGGAGGCATGTACGGAGGCGGCATGTATGGAGGAGGAGGCATGTACGGTGGAAGTCCATATGGTGGTATGGGTGGTATGGGAGGCATGGGCGGCATGGGCGGCATGTACGGCGGCATGGGAGGCCCCATGGGCGGTCCCAATGGCCAGAGCCTGACCCAGACCTTCAGTCAGAGCACACAAACCACCTTTCAGCTTATCGAGAGCATTGTCGGAGCTTTTGGTGGATTCGCTCAGATGCTTGAGAGCACATATATGGCCACCCATTCGAGTTTCTTCGGTACGTCCTCTGCTGCTCTTTTTGTTGCTACCTTGCTAACACGTTGTAGCAATGGTTTCTGTGGCCGAGCAATTCGGCAACTTACGGCAAACTCTTGGTCAAGTTTTAGGCATCTTCACCATCATCCGTTGGATACGCACAGCCATGGCCAAATTGACAGGCCGTCCACTCCCTGCAAATAGCACCGACCTCACACCAGCCAACTTCGCAAACTTCAATGGCCGCCTCCCTGATGGCTCTCCTGCTCCTCCTCGCGCCAGCAAGAAGCCTTTTGTCATGTTCATTCTTGCCGTATTCGGTCTGCCCTACCTTATGGGCAAGCTGATCCGCGCCCTGGCTCGCAGCCAAGAAGAGGAAGAGCAACGACGTCTTCAAGCCGAGGGTCCTCAACAACCGCTCGACCCATCCAAGCTCGACTTCTGCCGCGTCCTTTACGACTTCAACCCCGAAGCAAACTCAAACGCTGTACAAGGCGTCGACCTCGCTGTCGCTAAAGGCGATCTTGTTGCCGTGTTGAGCAAGACTGACCCCCTCGGCAACCCTTCAGAATGGTGGCAATGCCGTGCTCGTGATGGTCGCAAGGGCTACCTCCCTGCTCCCTATCTCGAGACTATCCAACGCCGTCCTCAAGGACAGATCACCAACGGAGCCAGCCCTGCTGGAAGCCGTGCTCAGACCATGACCACGACCAGCAGTGACAGCCGTTCCAACACCATGGTTGATAGAGAAAAGGAGCTCGTCAAATCCGCTTCCCGCGACCTGCCTCCCAACATTCAAGGTAAAGCTGGCGATCTTGGCGTAGAGAGTTTCCAAAAGGGTCAATTCTACTCATAAGATATTTGACTCTGATCTCGCTTATCATTGCGATATGGTTTTGAAGCGGGCGTTTATGTTAATGACACTAAAGAGGATGGAAAGCCGTCTTTTTGGAAAAAATGGCACCTCGAAACTTCGGCATGCAAATGGGTTATGTTTTCTACTATATACTTTTTCTTCTTACGAAACGAACGTCTTCTTTCTCTTCCCCTCCGGTCGTCTCAGGCCTCAAGCTCGATTGTAGTTCGATTCTTGTGCCACAGCATACATCTTAGAGGGAAGGTGCAGCAAACTCCATCATGCACCTGCTTCACTAGTATCGTAGACGTAGCCGCAAAGCAATTAACCTGGCACCGAACTCCCTTTCGCCTGTAAGGCCTTGCAACCCTGGCTGCAAAAAAGCAAGATACTTTCGATGATCAAGTTCATGTCCATTGAGAGCGACACTGCCTTTTGATCTCTTCGAATTACATCTAAAACCACGAATATGTTGCAAGGAGCCTTTGCTAGGCTCGGAGCTCGGTTCTGATGCAACTCATGTGCCCTACATCTCATTTAAGCATTTCTAGCAACATCAATGTTTCCTCTTACTTAGATCTACCAACCATCATCATTTCATCATCCCCATCTCCCAAGTGCTGCTGATCTGCAAGGCGAACGGAGGAAGGTGAGTAATGTGTGGAAGCAACGGAAAACAGACGAATGAGAGCCGTGGAAGATGCAAAAGCGGGTAATCATACACGCTGCTTGAGATACACTGCCGAGAACGATCGGAAATACGATTGAGATGGTTGAGAATAATCATGAAGTATTTATGCTTGATATTCGTAAAAACAATTGCCGTGTGCCGGCTAAACTAATCTCTACACCAATACTACTCCCCTAGCGACTACCTTATCCCTTGCGACCAGTTATAAACGCCACTATTAAAGGAACATCAACCCATCTTCTCTTTGCCCTTTGAACTTTCGTGTCCAGTGTTGTGTCTAGAAGATAGCCATCAACTCGAACCTGTCACAGGTCTCGTCATCGAGGTTGGGGTAGTAAGGCACCATAGCATCAGCGGCGTGGACATAAGCATCATTGTAGAGTCGCCAGTAAGGAGTTCTGACTTTTCTTGCAGGGTGGAAGAGACCGGCCCAAACATAGTTCATCACAACACCGGTACCGACAGCGACACGTACGGCATCGATTGCCTCGATCATGCGGTCAATGACGTGAGGTGATGTCTCGAAGATGTTGGGGAAGAGCAGGTTGAGCAAATGGAGCATGGCGTCTTCACAGCCGAGGCCAACAACACCGAGAGCAACGTGCTTGACAACCGAAGCTGCGGTTTGACGATGCACTTGGTCACGATCGATGAGAGCGTCTTCGAGAAGTGGTGTCACAGCATAGACGTAATCCTTAGCCATCTCACCAATGTACTCGAAGAGGAAGGACAACGACTTCAGCACACCGTTCTGAACATTGAGTTCAGGTACACGGTATTCGTTCATCAAGGCTGGCAGGACGGTGAAAGGCGCGCAAGTTTCCGCAACGATGCCAATAGCAACGGCGGTACAAACACGAGATTGACGTTCTTGCACACGCAAGTTGTTCAACAGAGTTGCCAGAACATCTTGAGGACCAATGGCCTTGGCAATGAAACCGAATGTGTTGTTGGCTGCTCGTCTGATACCCTTCTTGTGTGCCTTCAGCATGTCGAGAAGTTCGAAGCAGATACGCATCCATTCGCGAGGGTTGACACTTTCCGGACCACGGTCTGCAATACGACCAACCAAGTCAATCGTGTTTTCTTGGACCTTTTCGTGACGGTTTCGAAGAATGGGGGTGAGGCGTGGCAGCAGATCCTTGATGGGTGGTTGCACTTGGTTGATTCCTATGACAGTAACGATCGAGCGCAACGCACCAAGCACTGAACCAAGAACTTCGGGATATTCTTCACCCAAGTTCTCGTACAAGTTGATGCTGATCGTACCCAACAAGTTTTCCTGTCCACAGTGCTTCATGACAATGGCAATTCGTGAGACCAAGTCTGCAGCTTGTTGTCTGACAGTGGCTGACTTGTGGCTAAGACGGAAGAGAATTGTACTGGCGATTTGAGGCAGATATGGTGTGCATCGGGTGTCGAGCGCGTTGACCACGGTACCGAATCCGTTCAAGATAGTGATGTCTTCCACTGTTTGCTCTTGGAACGCGGTCAGAATACCATCGACCAAGCGCTCCTCAAGTCGTTCGTTGATGTCTGCGGCACCCAAGCTGGCAATGGACTTTTCAATAGTCTCCATGGTCATCTTTCGGTAGGCTTCGCTTTCATCCTTCAGGTTGTCAACAACTCTCTCCACAATCTCACCACAGCCAACTTTTCGACCGAGGTCTCCTGTGGTCTCGACAACCTGGACATAGTTGCGTCTGTCCAGTGCCATCCTTCGTACCCAGAAGCTCTTGAAGAAGTCATCAAGCACAGTCTCCTTCAAGTAAGCAGCAGTGACACCATTAGTGTTGGCACATTGTGACAACACCTTCAGAACAACCTTCTTCATCTCCTCATCGGGTGACGAGAATTCACGAAGCAGAATCTCCATGATTTGACTGACGTAGTAGTTGGCAAACTCTTCGTCCATCAGAGGAACAACGTAACCAACAGCCTTGAGGAAGCCTGCAAGACCCTTGCCACGCTGCTTACGAGCTCCGGTCCAGAGAGGGTTGAGGATATCATCGAAACTCTCGATACCGTAAGGGTTGGCGGCCTCGGCAAGAGCAGCAATAGCCAGTGCAGTAACGGTACGGACCTTAGTCTGCTCGTCGTTCAGGTTGTCTCCTATGCAGTCAACAAGACCCTTCAGGTGGGGCAGAACAGCGCAGCCCATGAGAATAGGAATCTGTTGCACAATCTTAACACCAGTGTGTCTTGCTTGCCATGACTTCTTACTCTTGCACACAGCGCGCAAGAATGGGAGGAGTGCAGGGATACCGAGAGCGCTAGCCACGACGGCGAAAGCACGAGCAGTGGTGTTCCTGACGTATTCGTCCGCATGATCAATGTCAGGACGCATAGTAGAAATCATGTGTGCAAGACCAGCAGCTTTGGCAAGGTTGGAGATAATCTCGCGACCTTCAACACGAGCGTAGTAATCTTGATCAATCAGCAATGGCTCGATAACAACCAGAATCTTGTGGGTGTAAGGTCTGACCAAGTCATCGAGCTTGTAAAGAATGCGGTCAATAACCTTGACAAGCAAATGACGTTCTTGGTCTTCAAGTGTCTTCTCCATGAGCAAAGGAAGGATCTGATCGAAGAGCGGGCCGGCACCGAACGAACGAGCATTGTCGGTAAGTTGACGTAGCGCAGTTTTACGCATGGGTGGAGTTCCGTTCTTGACCTTGATAAGCAAACGCATAATCTTGCGCTCCTTGAGCTCATCGACGCTCATCTCATTCTCATCGGCACCATCAACAAGCTTTCCGAAATAAGTCATATCCTCTGGCTTGAGGCGAAGTTCACCGACTCCAGGCAACTCGTTTGGCAGGTCCTTGCCAAGTGATCGAGGGTCGACGGGTTGTTGCATCATGAAACCTCCTTGTAGCGAAGCGGGAGTGCTGGGAACTCTGTGTGCCGGTACTCGGGTAGGCTCGTATCCTGGAGGGAATGCCAAAACGCGGTAACCTTCCTTTTCGCCAGGGAGCATCATGTCGAGCTCCTCATCAGAGAGGGGGGCATTTCTGCCAGAGATGTCGGTGCCGTATCCAGCTCCAGCGGCGGGTGTCTGGGAGGGATGCATGGGAGTGGCAAGACCTGCATTTCCACCAACAGGAGTCGCAGCTGTGAGAGAAGGAGCCATGTCGAAACGTGAACGCTTTCTCGGCTCGGCCGAGGCTGCTGGCGCAGGAGTAGAGTCCCATCTTGAGCGCTTGCTTTCGGGAGCGTCCTCGGTCTTAACGACGGCGTCCTTTGCAGCGGCATCTTCTGACGAGCTGTCCCATCGTTGCTTGCGCTTGCGAGGAGCAGAGACTTCGGTTGATTCCTCATCGGCCTTTAGGGTTGGCTTATGCTCAACCACATCGGGCATGGCATCCTCTCCCTTGGCCTGCTTCTCCTCTACAAGTTTTTGTACCCGCTCTTCCTCGCGCTCCAGCTCGCGTAATCGCATGGTCTCCTTGTAGCTCTGGCCATCGGGGCTGAGTTGGCGGTTGAAGCGACGCTTCTGGTAGTCTGATTCGCGACTGGCGATTTGGGCCTGCTTCTCGCGGTCGACCAGGATGTCGGCCTCTCCGTTGGCGTACTCATTCATCTGTTCGGTGGTGGCGGTGTACTGGCCGACCAGTCTTCTGCTCTGGTCCTCGCCATCTGCATCTTCCATGTCGTCGTCCTCATTGACGGCGATCGACGTGTTGTATCCGGCATATTTGTCGACAGTGCCACTTCCGTAGAGGTCAGTATCGGCATTGTCGGTGAGCGATTGCTTGGTCGGATTGGCTCTGGTGGAGGCGCGCTCCTGCTGCAGTCGGCGGATTTCAGCTATTGCCTCGTTAGTGTCGGCGGCGCGCCATTTAGAGTAACTGCTGTGCTTACCGTCAGACATGGTGATGTCGCTAGTTCGGCATTCAAGGGGTCATTAAAATACAGTTTGTGCAAACGATGACAAGTTTGCGCGCAGCGATTAATCGTTGGTGAGAGTGGTAGCGGACTTCGAGATGGTGCTTCTTTCAAGATGTGACGCTCGTTGGAAAGTTGATGCCAAGGCGGCGGCCTCCAGCCTCCCGCTCTCCACCTCTTCTCCAGTCAACCAACTCTCAGCCATTCTTCACCACCGCGCCTCTGACTCTGAGAGATTGTCTGGATAGGTTGACCGCGCATCCTGATATCCCAGGACCACCGGGTGTGCATGTCGATATTTCAAGCTCAGTTCTTGATACAACACTGAGCTACTAGCTATTACGCTGGTTGTTGGCAGTGTCTACTTGTCAATCTACCTCTTGGGTTCTGATTCGTTCAAAGATATATTGTCGAGAAGTCGTACTAGTAGGAGACAAGAAGTCGCAGTCAAGATGAAATCTCGCCCAGCAGTTGGCCAGATACTGGCGTATGCAGCCATGTCGACACTTTGTCAATGTGTTTGAGGCCATAACTTGCAATGCATCTTTAAGAGGTTCGAAATTGATCGGTATGAGGTTTTTAGAGATTTTCAGGTTGGTAATATCCATGCCGAGAGAGGCTCCGCTTTTCTTTCGTTGTCATGAAACCAGAAATTAATTCAATCGCGTCCAAACCTACTCTCTTTACAATCAACCACTCTTTTGAGACTCACTCCAGTATCATCTAGCTGCAGCAGTCCTTACCTCATGGCGACAGTTGCCAACACGGACAACGAGCTGTGCTCGAACGTCAACATAACACAATCATTCCCTTTTGAGCTACACTACATCAAAGCACTGTACTTGAATCATCAATACAAAGAATGTGCGCGCAGATGCGAGGAACTGCTCGCTCACAACCAGGTAATATCGAGAGCAGAAAGTGGTTTGTTCATCACTCTAACATGCACTGCAGAACGTGCCGGCACATGCCATCTTTCTCAACTTCTACGCTGCCCTTTCTTATGAAGGTCTTGCTAGAATCATGCATGTTTACTCGGTATGGAGACTACCCAAGATTACTGCAGCCGAGTCTGCATACAATAAAGCATTGGATGCATGCTCAACTGAAGAGCACCTCCTTGGAGAAAGGTCAATGCTGTACAATATTGACCTTCAAGACCTTTCAACCCGCACAACTCCAGTCCCCGAGATGGCGCATGTCCGCAGGAGCAAGAAGCCGTCCATAGCTCACCTTGGGCCTGGATCAGCAATCTCCCGCACCAACTCTCTTAGTGCACGAAGCGACCGCATCAACTTCAGCTGGCCACGCAGTTTTACTCCCTTGTCCTGCGCTACCGTCAAAGCAATCCAATACAGCGTGTGTCAAGACATGATGGCCCCCTTGGAAGACCCATTCGCAATGTCTGTATCAGAGTCACCAAACGGACCAGCATCAGATCACAGCACACCGATCAGAACTGAAAACCTGAATGCCAACAAGGACGTGTTCGACTCACCTCATCCTCCATCCCCCACGCGCTCTTACAGATCTACTCCTCCTACTTCAATCACAGACAAAGCCCAAGCAGCATGTACGGCTCACCTTATGGCTCTCCACAGCCAACTAAACACCCACCTTACTCAGCTCCTTGAGCTCAAGCACTCCACCATCGCAGACCAGGCCGAGCGCGTCCACCGACAGAGCGGCACGCTCTCATCTTCCCCTAGTCAGCCTACCAAGCTGCCGCAATCACGTAGCTTCTGGAGTTTCAAGGATCCAGAAACCGAGAAGAAGGAGATGCTATCGAGGATTGAGGAGGGCAGAGCCAGGGGATGGAAGAGCAAGAGGTTTGAAGCGAAGAAGTATGCTCAATTGGCTGAGAAGGCCCTTGCCGAGTTGGAGATTTGAGGAGTGGAGTGGATCGAAACCTATCATGATCTTGGTGTTTCGAGAGAGGATCAGAGCATGGTGAACGCATGAAGGAAATGCTGTCAGGTGTGGTCTGGAATCAATTCAGGCCTCGAATTAGATCACGGTGCTTTATATGATCATCGCAAGGAGGACACACATGTTCGCTCGCTCAGAAGGTCAATAGCTTGACCAATACTTAATGACTAATACACAAATACATCCTGCCCAACGTGCAACCCCCCGACTTTCCACAACTCTCCTACTATCCTACCGAGACCGTAGTACCCTGAATAATGCACACTCAGGTTGCAGAGCCCAACTTTGCAACGTCTCAAACACTTATTTCTGGGTAATGTGATACGAAACCCCCTTTTCCTTGGTTTGAATCGACTCGCTACATGAGCTCCTTCTGAATCAATGTGCCGATATCAAAAGCATCGTGTGTCTTTACAATTATGTAGCAATGCTCCACAAAAGGGAATAGATGATTATGGAAAAAGGTATTCCCAAGCTGGACTGTCACGAGGTCATGCCCCTGAAGTAACCCATATAAGCCACTCTTACCGAATCTCTCCGGGACACAAGCCAGCCGATTTGATATTCATAATGGCAGGGTGTCCATAATCTTGGACAAGTTAGTTGATTTAGAGTAGGGGCTCAACGTCGGGGGTCGGGCGTTCCTCGGCTTGCAACCCTCTACACATTCCGCCAACCACAGAACACAAGTGTTTATAGCAGAACAAGTGCAATGCGATGATTACAAAAGAAAAGGATCGAGTTTACTTGTCTAAAGTAAAATACATAATGCCGTTGAACCATTCCGACGAGAAAAAAAAGTTGATATAAAAACGCCCCATATTTACAACGCACTGAATTTTTGGCGTCTATCGGTCGACCTATAACACAGTTAGCATAATTCTCATATGACGGGTCTTGGAAGATACGCTCCTCTCCGAATACTAGGTCCATGGTCCCTATGATTGCAACAGCGTCGGCTAGCAAGTGTCCTCTGGAGATCTGGTCGAAGCATCCCAAGTGGGCGAAGCCGGGAGCGCGAATCTTGCATCTGTAGGGTCTCTCGGAACCGTCCGAGACGACGAAGACACCCATCTCACCCTTGGGGGCCTCGATGGCAGAGTAGGTCTCGCCAGGGGGAACGGTGTAACCCTTGCTGTAAAGCAAGAAGTGGTGAATGAGAGCCTCCATGTTCTCCTTCATGGCAGCACGCGGGGGAGGTGCAATCTTGTAGTCCTCTACCTTGATGGGTCCAGGGGTAATCTTGTTCAGGCACTGGAAGATGATGCGGAGGGACTGACGGAACTCCTCCATGCGGCAGAGGTAGCGGTCGTAGCAGTCACCGTTGACACCGACGGGGACATCGAACTCAACCTGGTCGTAAGCATCGTAAGGCTGAGACTTGCGAACATCCCATGGGACACCAGATCCACGAAGCATGACACCAGTGAAAGAGTAGTTGAGAGCATCGGCAGCAGAAACAACACCAACACCCTGGGTACGGCCCTTCCAGATACGGTTATCGGTCAACAGCTCCTCAGTCTCGTCAATGCGATCACCGAATTGAGTGGCCCATTGGTAGATGTCGTCAAGGATACCAACGGGAAGATCCTGGGAAACACCACCGGGACGAACGTAAGCAGCGTGAAGACGAGCACCAGACACACGCTCGTAGAACTCCTGTGGCAAATCATCAGTACATGCGCCTCGTCAGGTTATATGATTGCACGTACCATGAGCTTCTCACGCTCCTCGAAACCCCACAGGAAAGGAGTCAGGGCACCAACATCCATGGCGTGGGAGAGGATAGACATGAGGTGGTTCAAGATACGGGTGATCTCGCCGAACAGGGTACGGATCCACTTGGCACGCTCAGGAACCTCAATGTTGAGCAGCTTCTCAACAGCCAGAGAGAAACATTGCTCGTTGGTCATCATGGAGACGTAGTCGAGACGATCAAAGTAGGGCAGGGCCTGGAGGTATGTCTTGTACTCGATCAATTTCTCGGTACCACGGTGCAACAGACCGACGTGGGGGTCTGCGCGGATAATCTCTTCACCATTGAGCTCGAGAATCAGACGCAAGACACCGTGAGCGGCGGGATGCTGAGGACCGAAGTTGACGGTGTAGTGGCGGATCTTGCGTTGGTTGGGGTCCTCATCGGCGTCATTGGCGAGGTTGACGTTCGAGTTATCAGCGTTGCTGGCACCGGGAACGAAGTTGGGGTCGACGGGGATGAGGCGAGTGGCATTGGGGTTGTCGACGGGAGCGGCAAAGTGACGGGGGAGAGAGGTCGACAGCGAGCGGAAGGTGGTCGAGGGGCGAGGCAGAGCCGGGCGCTGGTAGAGTCGCCTGGATGCAATGCGAGCAAATGAGGCTGCCATTGTGTAGGATAGGCAGACGGAGAGTGGAGAGGGATTAGGGCGGGCGCGCAAAAGATGAGGCCTTGTATAGAGCTGCGGCGAGCATCAACGACGCATAGATTCGAAAGGTCAGCAGTCTTGGCAAAGTAGGTCGAGCCGGCTGGTACAACCTCCGCTACTTTTTTGCTTGGCAGAAATTCTGTCGACAGCTTCGTCAGTCCGAAGCGCATACCGACAAAAAAAAAGTTCGAGTCATCCAAACATGTCGGCCAGATCTTTCAAGCAGCCTTCGCAAGAAGAGGTCGAGAAACGTAGAGTACGCGATCTAATTCATCCATACGTTCACAAAAACTAATTCACCTATAGCTTGTCGGCATCAACCCCGAAACCGTCTCGAATGTAGTTTCCACCGATTTTCCTGGTCATTACCCTGGCGAGGACCACTCTTGGAACCTCGAGTCCTTCAAACAGGTACACCATTGACCATCTCGAGTCACGCTGCGCATCTCTCTGACCATCTCCAAGAAACTCCAAGTCAACTTCCACAAGAATGACCAGTACGACTCGGTCTTCTCTCTCGTCGGCATCGACGCCTCTGTCGCAAACGCATACCGTCGTATCATGCTGTCCGAAATCCCTACTGTAGCCATCGAAGATGTCTTCGTGTACGACAACACCTCCATCATCCAGGACGAGGTCCTCTGCCACCGTCTCGGTCTCATTCCTTTCACTGGCTCTCGTGAAGGCCTTCGCTGGATGCAATGGTACAAGAAGGGCCCTCCCAAGGATGACCCCGCTCAGCAGCACATCTTCCAGCAGTCTGGTGAAGTCATCGACCCTAATGCCTCGGTCCCTCGCGACAACAACACCATCGTCCTCGAGCTCAACGTCACTTGCGAATGGCGTCCTGAAGGCAAGGAACTTGCAAAGCAGGGAGAGCGCGACCCCAACAAGCTATACATCAACAGCTCTGTCTACGCCCATCAATTCCAGTTCCACCCTCAAGGCAACCAATCCGAGTACTTCAGTGGTGAGGGTGCCATCCGCCCTGTGAACCCCGATATCCTGGTCGCAAAGCTGAGACCTGGCCAAACCATCCATCTGCAATGTCACTGCATCAAGGGTATTGGAGCCGATCACGCCAAGTTCTCTCCTGTCGCCACTGCCTCATACCGTCTTCTGCCATCCATCAACATCAAGGAGCCCATTCTCGGTGCAGACGCAAAGAAGTTCGCCCGCTGCTTCCCTCGCGGAGTCATTGCGCTGGAGGACGACCCGGCATCAGGCGAAAAGAAGGCTGTCGTCGCAGACCCAATGAAGGACACTGTCTCGCGAGAGTGTCTCAGACACGACGAGTTCAAGGACAAAGTGCAACTAGGCCGTATCCGCGATCACTTCATCTTCAGTGTCGAGAGCACTGGCCAGATCGACAGTGATGAGGTCTTCCTGGAGTCGGTACGCGCACTCAAAGTCAAGTGCGAGCGCTTCAAGAGAAACTTGACTGATTTGATGAGGTAATCTGGGTGCTGGACTTTTGCGGAATGGGCGTTCATGGGAATGTAAAAAGAATGGGTGGGGTGTCTATTTTGACGGATTTTGCGCGCATAGCATTGGCGTTTTCATTCTGGGTGATGTGAATTCACTGGGCCAAAATATCCTTGAAGTTGGGTGGAAAGATGTTCTAGAATGATGACTTTTCAATCGATTCATTTCGTTACTCACTGAGTATGGTGCCTTGTCTGTCTTTCGAATAATGCCAACCTGGACTATACTATTTTATCAAGGTCCAAAGGCTGAGATGCTCAGGCAGGAATAAATCTCAAGAAGTTCAGGGTCTCATGTATTCGTGTTTCAGGGGTCACCCTGCTCTTTGGTTCACGTCCCAGTTGGGAGATTGCTCAGGCCTCGATTGACTCGCAAACCATGCAGATATATCAATCAGATGAGTATTCGTTGCTTGCGTTGGATGTTGTAATTGCACAACTTCACGAACGATGTGGTTGCTATGCAAAGAAAGGGGCGAACATGGTGCCGTGCGAGACAGTTGAAGTGTGAGTAACCAAGCAGCAGCATGACATAGGTGTACCAAGTCAAGACGGCTGTCATTTCCAATACGATATCCCAAAGCATACACACAACAGGTGTCACCGAGACTGCATAGATAGCTTGTGCTATCTAGATATGTTATGAAGGAACCCCTCATGTTACGTCTGCGGGTTGGAGGCTGAGAGACAGGATAGCATCCGACCGTTGAGCCGGCCGTAGGGTGTGATAACAATAGATGAGGATTGCGACAATGAGAAACAGTGTCTGATGTCAATATATTGAGCGAAGATATTGTCTCAAAACACCACAGACAGTTCTGCATTGTTGAAAGCTCCTATTTTCCTTGTCTTCAGGCAGCTGCGAAGGAGATTGAAAGTGCTTTTTTCTTCGGATGCGATCTCGAGCCAAAGCGTTCCCGGACAACGAAGGACGCTAGGGTTGCGCGTGCATGTTGCAGTAAACATCGCACACAACAACTGCGACCTGATCCCATCCCCCTCACACCCAGCGACAACCAACGACGACGACGACCACCACGACGACACCCGAGACAGTGCCGCGACTCCTGTCATAGCATTCTTACACCGCCATTAACCACACCGACACCCTGACTGCTGCCCCGCCCCTCGACCAATCCTGTTGCGCAAAGTCTGGACTTATCGCAAGCACCACCCTTCAATCCCGGAGTCCTGGAAATGTCATCTTGATCTGCTCCCACCATAAGCGCCAACAACATGAGCAACCCGCCGTCTTCGCCTTTCCGCCACGGCACCACTGTCGAGCAAGAACTCGCCTACTACAAGGCACAATACGAACAACTGGAAGTCGAGTTACAGGAGTTTCAACAATCTAGCAGAGAGCTTGAGGCCGAGCTCGAGAAGGATGTTGAGGCTTCAGAGAAGAGAGAGAGGAAGTTGAAAGAACGGGTCGAGAGTCTAGGCTTCGAGGTCGAAGAATGGAAGGTGCGAATGCTGCCCTTGAGCCCTCCTCGCATGCACTTGCTGACTGCATGGTACAGACGAAGTACAAACAATCAAAGGCCGAGGCGAACTCGGCGCAAACCCAACTACAGAAAGAAATCACCACCATGCGCGAGACCAACCGGACGCTACAACTGAAACTCAGGGACATTGAAGTGGACAACGACGACTACGAGCGCCAGGCGCGCAACACAACATCATCACTGGAAGAGCTTGAATCAAAGTACAATGTCGCAATCGAACGAGGTGTCATCATGGAGGAGGAGATGCGCGCTGGCGAACAAGAACGAGAAGACTTGCGCATTCAGACACAACGACTTAGGGACGAGCTGTCCGACCTTCGCATTGAGGCCGACATCACTCGCGAGAAATTGCGTCTCTCCGAGTCAGGCTCTCGTCGCTACCGCGACCTCACCCCTGTACGACGCCCGTCTGCACTGCACGCCCGATCGCCCACTTCATCACGCACTGCTGCTTCGTCGCCCACCGTTTCTACTCCGCCACCTGTCAGGTCAGAGGTATCCACACTCTCAGACACTCCTACGCCACCATCTCCGCCCTTGTCAGACGCATCTGGAAACCCAATGTCCAAGATGCTCCCTCCACCGAAGAAGAACCCACTCGTGTCGGATTCGACTCTGACTCCTCGCGCCACTCTCAACGTCAACACACTCAGACCTGCACGCCACTCAAGAGGCCCATCCTTCGCGACTGCCACAACTCCTTCCGGGAAAAGACGCACTACTCTACAATCACGACCTAGTGTTGGATCTGAAGGCGTGCCAAGATCAAGTTCGTTGTATCAGATTAAGGGCTTGATTGGCAGAATGCAAAAAATAGAAGAAAGGGTTCACTCCGTGCGCTCAAAACTGCCACCTTCAAATGCGAATACTCCGAGAGCAGCAACCACACCAAAAGGATCACCACGCATTGGTGCGCTTGCAGGCGGCTCGTTCATGCCAAACAGCGTTACTGTTAGAAACAGGAACAATCGCACGAGCAACAGCACAAGCTCATCTACAAGGCAAGAAGACAACGGCCTGCCACCGCCTACGCCGAGGTCCACAAGCACAAGTGTACACGTTAAGCACCTGTCTTTCGGTGGTCAGCGACCACATCCTCTAGAACGATCAAGCACATCGACATCTACAGTGACCAGAGAGACTAGCCGCCCGGCTAGCCGAGCCAACAACGTAGGAGAGACAGGTTCGTTTGCTCGGCCACCTTCACGCTCAGGCACTACACCATATGGACACTCACAGACAACGACCCTCCCTTCACGACCTCGCACTTCGATGGGAGGAACGTTCGCATCATCCCAGCGCACTCGCGCGCATCGTCAATCCAACAGCATGTCTGAAGCGAGAGAACCGGAAGAAGTAGTTACACCATCGATTAAAAGGACAGTAACAACAATTGGTGGGAGCGGCATCCCGACACCAGGTCTGAAACGGCAAAGTGGAGGAGGCTTCGGCAACAGCGTTTCTGGGCGCCGGTCAAGCCTCGCATCAAGTCATCAATCGCAACAGTCCTATGATGGTGCGTCAGACAAATCGTCTCGCAAGCTGAGTGACCTGGGAGAGACATTCTAGTCATGATTACGAAGTTGGGTTTTTAATGTTGCACTCACGGTGTTGCTGGTGTCAGAGAGGCTCTTATTGCTGTACATTTTCGCATACTCATACTGTCGATACAGTTCCATTCCGAATTAGAAACTTGCATGAATTAATGCGCCTATCCACGCTGTCCATCAGTTAGTGGTGGGAAATTCTCCGAAACATGCGATCCCGAGCTATCGTTGACCGTCGAAAGTGAGTTGTAATCATCGAGTTAAACCTCCGAAGCCTGCCAAGAACAATGGTTGGTAGTACAGCATTTCTCTACCAGCTCAGCGAGCCACGGTATTTGAGTACCGCAGATGGTCATGTCGATCGAGGAAGAGCAGCCTCTCAGTATCATAGAGACGAGTCTAGACGGGAATTGAAGATGGCAAATGGCTCGTTCTCAAGCGAGACAAGAGACTGGACACTTGATGGAATGTTCGGCTCTCCACGAGAGAGTCTCGGACCCCGATGGGCGTCGGTCGGGAAAGGGAAACAGATCAAGCCAAAATTCTCCGTACCTGCGGTAAATTGGTGCTAAATTTAATGACCCGCACACTACTAGGGCGCTACTGTGAGCTTGTAGTCGGGGCTTATGTGAACATGCTACTATCAAATCTGAAGCAAAGAATGTCTGAATCGTCGAGGTGGAACGAAGGAGGGGTGGGATGTTTGAAAGCTGCGAAAGCTGTGATCGCCAGAGATAACAGACCAAGCTTTACGTGCCTTTTCCATTGGGATGCAGGTTATCTGCGCTGGGCCGTTGAATTCTTGATAGGTCGGAGGAGGATCAATATCGTTGTCCCCAGGCATGCAGTCCGAGAGCTCAACACATGCATCAACTGCGTGCCATCAACGAATACTCGTAGCTCTTCCAGCGCGGGCGGCCCCGTACTCTTGTGCTGCCGGGAGCAAGCATGGAGCTCCGGACAAAGGTGCTGGCTAGCGCTTGTTGGCACAGCTCAACTGGGCCCCCCTCGTCCCGAAGGCATAGATAGTAAGGGTATCACACCATGTACAAGTAGAGAAGAACTCGCTCTGTCTCAGCAGACCGACCTTTGAAGCTCCCTTCCCTTCTCCGTCCATCCGTCAACTTCTCGTCGCTGGTCGAACTACCGTGGGCCAATTTCCCAGCAACTTGAGACTAGCCTCTTTTCAGTTCTATGAAGGACGCATAGACTCGGACAATTGCTAATACCACGCCCCAACACTCGCTCCACGCACCAACGCCGACGAGGTATTTGAACAACAGCGGAGCCCGCTGATCGTCATTCACGCGACCTAATCCTTCCCTTTCTTTTTGCTTCTTTGTTTCTTGATACCCAAGGTCGGAGTTATTGCGAAGAACAACTGGCCTCCGTGTCCCGAGCAGCTCAGTACCGGGCCGGCATTAGCTTCTTCTTCTCCGCACTCTCGGCCCTCTTTTCAAAGTTCCACAGTTCAGATCCGTGAATGGGCCTTCCAACCACAACCATGGCGGACGCAGTGGGAGGAGCGCCAGCGGTAAATGGCAACATGAACGGACAACCAAGTTCCTACGCCTCCAAGTTCAACTTGGCTTCACACTTCATCGGCGGCAATGAGCTCAGCCAGGCTCCCCCTTCATCAGTTAAGGATTTTGTCGCCGCAAACGATGGACACACGGTCATCACCAGTGTAAGTTACAGACTGCTCCAGAGGCCTCCAATGGCCCCAATTCAAGCTCCAAAGCATGCTGACATGGCGACTGTAGGTCCTGATTGCAAACAACGGTATCGCCGCCGTCAAGGAGATCAGATCCGTCCGAAGATGGGCGTACGAGACCTTTGGCGATGAGCGTGCCATTCAATTCACCGTCATGGCCACCCCTGAGGACTTGGCTGCCAACGCTGACTACATCAGAATGGCAGACAAGTACGTCGAGGTATGTAGCACGCGAGACTCGAGGACTCGGTCGTACGGAGTGGCGGGCTGACATTGGGCTGCAGGTTCCTGGCGGTACCAACAACAACAACTACGCCAACGTCGAGCTCATCGTTGACGTTGCTGAGCGTATGGGTGTTCACGCAGTCTGGGCTGGATGGTGAGTCTCCCTGTAGCATTTTTCACACATTGAACCACAGCTGACATATTCGCAGGGGTCACGCCTCAGAGAACCCCAAGCTGCCCGAATCGCTCGCCGCATCACCGAACAAGATCGTCTTCATCGGTCCTCCTGGCTCTGCCATGAGATCGCTCGGTGACAAGATTTCCTCGACCATTGTCGCACAACACGCCGGTGTACCTTGTATTCCGTGGTCAGGAGAGGGAGTTGACCAGGTCGAGGTCGACGCAAACAACATCGTCACCGTTAGAGACGACATTTACGACAAAGGTTGCGTACACTCCGCCGAGGAGGGTCTTGTGGCTGCAAAGAAGATTGGCTTCCCCGTCATGGTCAAGGCCTCCGAGGGTGGTGGTGGTAAGGGTATCCGCAAAGTCGACAACGAGGAGGAATTCCCTGCCATGTACAAGGCTGCTGCCAGCGAAATTCCTGGCTCGCCCATCTTCATCATGAAGCTTGCCGGCAATGCCAGACATTTGGAGGTCCAATTGTTGGCTGATCAGTACGGCAACAACATTTCGCTGTTCGGTCGAGACTGTTCGGTACAGCGCAGACATCAGAAGATTATTGAGGAGGCTCCCGTCACCATTGCCAGCTCAAAGACCTTCCAGCAGATGGAAAAGGCTGCCGTCTCTCTGGGTCGTCTGGTCGGTTACGTGTCAGCAGGTACTGTCGAGTACCTGTACTCTCACTCAGACGACAAGTTCTACTTCCTCGAGTTGAACCCTCGTCTTCAGGTCGAGCATCCCACCACCGAGATGGTTTCGGGTGTCAATCTTCCCGCTGCCCAGCTCCAGATTGCTATGGGTCTTCCCCTGCACCGTGTTCGCGACATTCGTCTCCTTTACGGTGTCGACCCTCATACCTCGACCGAGATCGACTTCGACTTCTCCAAGGAGGGCAGCACCCTCAACCAGCGCAGACCTCAACCCAAGGGCCACACCACTGCCTGTCGCATCACCTCTGAAGATCCCGGTGAGGGCTTCAAGCCTTCCAGCGGTACCATGCACGAGCTGAACTTCAGATCAAGTGCTAACGTCTGGGGTTACTTCTCGGTCGGTGCTGCTTCGTCGATTCACAGCTTCTCTGACTCCCAGTTTGGTCACATCTTCGCCTATGGTGAGAACAGACAAGCCTCGCGTAAGCAGATGGTTGTCGCACTCAAAGAATTGAGCATTCGTGGTGATTTCAGAACCACTGTCGAATACCTCATCAAGTTGCTTGAGACTCCTGCTTTCGAGGACAACACCATCACCACCGGCTGGCTCGACGAGCTGATCTCCAAGAAGCTCACCGCTGAGCGTCCTGACCCTATCTTGGCAGTCATCTGCGGTGCTGTCACCAAGGCTCACATCGCTAGCGATATCTGCACAACCGAGTACCGCGTCAGCTTGGAGAAGGGTCAAGTCCCCTCCAAGGACGTTCTCAAGACCGTGTTCCCCATCGACTTCATCTACGAGGGCTCGCGCTACAAGTTCACTGCCACTCGCTCTGGCCTTGACAGCTACACACTCTTCATCAACGGCTCAAGATGTTCCGTCGGTGTCAGACCCCTTTCCGATGGTGGTCTGCTTGTCCTTCTCAGCGGACGCAGTCACAACATTTACTGGAAGGAGGAAGTCGGTGCCACTCGTCTCAGTGTCGATGGTAAGACTTGCCTGCTTGAGCAAGAGAACGACCCTACCCAGCTCAGAACTCCCTCGCCCGGTAAGCTCGTCAAGTTCACCATCCAAAATGGTGAACACGTCAAGAAGGGTCAGGCCTTCGCCGAGGTCGAAGTCATGAAGATGTACATGCCTTTGATCGCTCAGGAGGATGGTATTGTCAACCTCATTAAGCAGCCCGGTGCCACTCTCGAGGCTGGTGATATTCTCGGTATACTCGCTCTCGACGACCCTTCCAAGGTCAAGTCGGCTCAACCTTTCCTCGGCCAGCTTCCTGAGCTTGGTCCTCCTCAGGTTCTGGGTAACAAGGCTCCTCAGCGCTTCGCGTTCCTTCACAACATCCTTCAAAGCATCATGCAAGGTTTCGACAACTCCGTCATCATGCAAGATACCTTGAGGGAGCTCGTTGAGGTTCTCCGCAACCCTGAGCTGCCTTACGGCGAGTGGAACGCCCAGGCATCTGCCCTCCACTCTCGCATGCCTCAGAAGCTTGATGCTCAGTTGGAACAGATCGTTGAGCGTGCTCACAGCCGTGGCTCTGAGTTCCCTAGCAAGCAGCTCCAGAAGACTTTTGTTCGCTTCCTCGAAGAGAACGTCGCCCCTAGCGATGTTGACACCCTTCGCCAAGGATTGGGCCCCATCCTTGAGGTCATGACCAAGTTCAACGATGGCCTGAAGGGTCACGAATTCAGCGTCATGGCTTCTCTCTTCCAGCAGTACTACGATGTCGAGCACCTCTTCGCTGCCAGACAGAACCGCGATGAGGAGGTCATTCTTACTCTCAGAGACCAGAACAAGGACAGCTTGATCAAGGTCGTCCACACCGCTTTGTCGCACACCCGTGTCAGCTCGAAGAACAACCTTATCATTGCCATCCTCGACTACTACCGCCCCAACAAGCCTGGTGCCGGTAGCGTTGCTAAGTACTTGCGTCCTTCGCTGCGCCAGCTTGCCGAGCTTGAGTCTAGACAAACCGCTAAGGTTTCATTGAAGGCTCGTGAGTTGCTCATCCAGTGCGCCATGCCCTCGCTAGAGGAGCGTACCTCTCAGATGGAGCACATTCTCCGCTCCTCTGTTCTGGAGTCTCGCTACGGCGAGGCTGGTTGGGACCACCGTGAGCCCAGTTTCGAGATCATCAAGGAAGTCGTCGACTCAAAGTACACCGTCTTCGATGTGCTTTCTCAATTCTTTGTCCACCCTGACCCTTGGGTCTCGTTGGCTGCTCTCGAGGTCTACACTCGCCGCGCTTACCGTGCTTACCAACTTAAGACTATTGAGTACGTTACTGAGAACGACACTCCTTATGTCCTCACCTGGGACTTCTCCCTCCGCAAGGTTGGCCAGTCTGAGTTTGGTCTTCCCATCGAGTCATCACACCCCTCTACCCCCGGCACTCCTGCTGGACCCGAGGGCTTCAGCCGTGTTCACTCCATCAGTGACATGAGCTACCTCAACGCTCGCACCAAGGATGAGCCTACCCGTAAGGGTGCAGTCATTCCTGTCCAGTACATTGATGAGATCGAGGAGTACCTGACCAAGGCACTCGAGGTCTTCCCTCTTGCTGGCAGTCATGGTGGTAAGCAGCGTGGCTCGAGCGCCGGTTTCATGGCCGACCTTTCTAGACAACGCAAACCCGCCGCACCCAAGATTGACTCCACTGACGAGCTGACCGCTGTCTGCAACGTCGCCGTCAAGGATGCAGAGTCTCTCGACGACCCCGAGATCCTTGCCCGTCTTGTTCCCATCGTGAACGAGTACAAGGAGGAGCTTCTCGCACGCCGTGTCCGTCGTTTGACATTCATCTGTGGTCACAAGGATGGTACCTACCCCGGCTACTACACTTTCCGTGGTCCCGCATACGAGGAAGACTCTAGCATTCGTCATATTGAGCCTGCCCTTGCCTTCCAGCTCGAGCTCGGACGTTTGTCCAAGTTCAACATCAAGCCTGTCTTCACCGAGAACCGCAACATCCACATCTACGAGGCCATTGGCAAGGGCGTCGACAACGACAAGCGTTACTTCACCCGCGCTGTCGTCCGTCCCGGTCGTGTTCGCGACGACATCTCCACTGTCGAGTACATGATCTCCGAGGCTGACAGATTGATGACTGACATTCTCGATGCCCTCGAGATTATTGGCAACAACAACTCTGACTTGAACCATATCTTCATCAACTTCTCCCCCGTCTTCCCCCTGCAGCCTAGTGAGGTTGAGGAGGCTCTTGCCGGGTTCCTTGACAGATTCGGTCGTCGTGCATGGCGCCTCCGCGTTACTGGCGTTGAGGTCCGCATCATCTGCACTGACCCTACCACCGGCGAGCCCTACCCTCTGCGTGTTCTGATCAACAACACCTCTGGTTACATTATCCAGGTTGAGCTTTACGCCGAGCGCAAATCTGAGAAGGGCAATGACTGGTACTTCCAGAGCATTGGTGGCAGCACCAAGATTGGCTCAATGCACTTGCGTCCTGTGTCGACTCCCTATACCACCAAGGGCGCTCTTCAGCCCAAGCGTTACAAGGCTCACATCATGGGCACGCAATACGTGTACGACTTCCCCGAGCTGTTCAGACAAGCCATTGAGAACAGCTGGAACTTGGTCACCGCTGCTCACCCTAACCTCAAGGACAAGCAGCCTGTCTCAGGCGAGTGTATAGAATACAACGAGCTTGTTCTTGACGATACCGACAACCTGGCCGAGGTCAACCGCGACCCTGGTACCAACTCCATCGGTATGGTTGCATGGCTCATCACCGCCAAGACCCCTGAGTACCCTCGCGGCAGACGTTTCATCATCATTGCCAACGACATCACCTTCAAGATCGGTTCATTCGGTCCCGCTGAAGATAGGTTCTTCCACAAGTGTACCGAACTCGCCAGAAAGCTTGGTATCCCCAGAATCTACCTGTCTGCCAACTCTGGTGCTCGTATCGGTATGGCTGAGGAGCTCATTCCCCACTTCTCCGTCGCTTGGAAGGATGCATCCAGACCTGAGGCTGGTTTCGAATACCTCTACCTGACTCCTGAGAAGAAGGCTCGTTTCGAGGATGGTGAACTCAAGCATGTCATCACTAAGGAGACCAACGTGAACGGTGAGATCAGACATGTCATCACCACCATTGTCGGTGCTGAGGACGGTCTCGGTGTCGAGTGTCTGAAGGGTTCTGGTCTCATCGCTGGTGAGACTTCAAGAGCATACGAGGACATCTTCACCATCACCCTTGTTACTTGCCGCTCCGTCGGTATCGGTGCTTACCTTGTTCGTCTTGGTCAGCGTGCCATCCAGATTGAGGGTCAGCCCATCATTCTCACCGGTGCTCCTGCCATCAACAAGCTCTTGGGTCGTGAGGTCTACACCTCCAACTTGCAGCTTGGTGGTACTCAGATCATGTACAAGAACGGTGTCTCTCACATGACTGCTGGTGACGACTTTGAGGGTGTTTCCAAGATTGTGAAGTGGATGTCCTTCATCCCTGACAAGAAGAACAACCCCATCCCCATCTCACCCTCAACCGACTCTTGGGACCGCGACATTACCTACTTCCCTCCCCAGAAGCAGCCCTACGATGTCAGATGGCTCATCCATGGTAAGCAAGAAGACGATGGCTTCGCCTCTGGTCTGTTCGACAAGGGCTCCTTCGAGGAGGCTCTTGGCGGATGGGCTCGCACTGTCGTTGTTGGTCGTGCTCGCCTTGGTGGTATCCCCGTTGGTGTCATTGGTGTCGAAACTCGCTCTGTCGAGAACGTCACCCCTGCCGACCCTGCCAACCCTGACTCGATCGAGCAAGTTACCAACGAGGCTGGTGGTGTTTGGTACCCCAACTCTGCCTTCAAGACCGCCCAGGCTATCAGAGACTTCAACAACGGTGAGCAATTGCCTTTGATGATTCTTGCCAACTGGAGAGGTTTCTCTGGTGGTCAGAGAGATATGTACAACGAGGTCCTCAAGTACGGTTCATACATCGTCGATGCCCTCGTCAAGTACGAGCAGCCTATCTTTGTCTACATTCCTCCCTTCGGAGAGCTCCGTGGTGGTTCATGGGTAAGTTACCGTTCAAATGTTCTATATAATCACAAAACGCTAACAAAAGTTACAGGTTGTCGTCGATCCTACCATCAACCCTCAATACATGGAGATGTACGCCGACGAGGAGTCTCGTGGCGGTGTCCTCGAGCCCGAAGGTATCGTCGGCATCAAGTTCCGCAAGGAGAAGCAGCTCGAGACCATGGCTCGCCTCGACCCCACCTACGGCGAACTCAAGGCCAAGTCTGCCGACAAGTCGTTGTCAGTTGAAGAGCTCACCGAGGTCAGAACCAAGATGGCCGAGCGTGAGAAGCTGTTGTTGCCCGTATACATGCAGATCTCCTTGCAGTACGCCGACTTGCATGACCGTGCCGGCCGCATGAAGGCCAAGGACACCATCCGCATGGCTCTGCAGTGGCAAAACGCCCGTCGCTTCTTCTACTGGCGTCTCCGCCGTCGTCTCGACGAGGAGTACGTGCTCAAGGCCATGGCTCAGTCATCATCGAAGGAGTTGGTCTCGCGCACCAAGAACCTCCAGACTCTCGAGGCCTGGTCAGGTGTTCCTCAGTTCGCCACCGAGGACCAGAAGGTCGCTCAGTGGTACGAGGAGAACCGCCAAGACATCTACTCCAAGATCGAGGGTCTCAAGCAGGACTCGATCGCCTACGACGTCGCCGCCATGCTGCGCGCCAACAAGGAGGGTGGTCTCAAGGGTATTGCCCAGATGCTGAGCATGCTGCCCGTCGAGGAGAAGGAGCAGATCCTCAAGCAATTGTCGTCTGCATAGATTTGTCGACAATTGTTGTTGTATATGTAAATGTCCCCATGTTTGTCCTCTTTTTTCGGATATTGGCGAAGGGGTTAAAGCTTTTTACTGCATTTTTTGTTAACGAGCTTCTATTTTTCTATTCGTTCTTCTCTCGTTCAAGCATGTTTGATTTTGTTTGCCAAATGGAGTGCGAGGACACAGTCTTAGATCAACACGGTGCTTTGCAACTCTTTTTACTCATCAACTCTACTCTACTTATACATAAAATAGTTAATCACGTTTTCTCTGGATCGCTCCTTCCTCCAGCTTCGCGGGTGACCTTTCTGCTCCGCGCCTGCTTTCAACTAATCTTGTTGCTTGTATCAACGATTGCTCTTTTGTTGGAGAGGTTCAAGCAACGGCGTCTACCAACACCCCCCGATGGTTTCTGCTCTCGCAACGAGACAAACCTCAATCATTGTTTACACAACCTTACGATCGAAAAAGAAATCGTAGATAAACAAGCTCTACAAAATATGTCTCACGTACAAGATTCTGGCCGAAGCCGACAACAAACGAGCGCGTTTGACACAACTTTTATCGCACGATCTCCTTCCCCCAACCAACGTTTGCCATCTCAATACTGCATTTCATCATCCACCTTCATCTTCATCACCAACACAGAGTAAGACGTAATGTCATCTCAAGATCCCATTCCCCAGCTGCTCAAAGCCATGGCCGCGTGAGTTCGTATCCTTGATCACATTTTCAAGACACTAATATCTTCACAGCCTCCAAGAGAGCGCCGAACACTCTGATCTGACCATCACCTGCGGCTCTGATGTCTACAAGGTGCACAAAGCCACCGTTTGTTCTCAGTCAGAGTTCTTCCGTCTTGCCTGCCGTAAGCGCCGTGGTTCCGAAGCCGATTCCAAAGGCGACTTCAAGGAGGCTCAGACTGGTACCGTCGATATCCCTCGCAGCAACAATGTCGATAGTGTCGACGACGGCTGGGACGTGGATGCAGAAGACCCAAAGTCCGTCAAGCTCATGATCCACTATCTCTATCACATGGACTACCTCGAGGCCGAGACCGCAAAGATAAAAATGCAGTCAACCGCAGAGTTTCTCAAGGACAACGATCTCAAGGACGGCATTCTGATCGACCACGCCAAGATGTATGCTATGGGTGACAAATACGGTATCCCTGGACTCAGGTCCTTGGCCCGCACCAAGTTCAATGAAGCCCTACAGTACACTGGTGCCGGACTTGCCAAAGCCATGAGGATCGCCTACACCAGCACCGTCGACTCGGACAAAGACTTGCGTCTAGTCATCGTCGACAAATTGCACGGCAACATGTCATTCTGTCTCAACACTCCCGAAGTTGACAGGGCCATCAAGGAACTCCCTGAGCTTGCTCATGCTCTTCTGCGCAAGATGTACGGTCTTTCGAACTGAACAAGATTTTCACAGCTCAGCACTCGAGTACGATCAGAACATGCTCGCAGACGTACCTGATGAAAATGCTCGTACGGAAGGCATCCGCAGAAGGAGGTCGGAGTATGAGACTAAGGAGTAGCACTGCATCCAAAAAGACTGGTTGAACTGTTAGCATGAGTTAAACAGATATTGGTCGAAGTCATTGTCCACATTCCCTTGAGTCTGAACGGTTGTGCTCGATATATAGTATGTGAAGTGATGTGACCAAGCTCATACTAGCAGGTGACTATCAACCTGCTGTTTGCACAAATGGGTATCCTCCCTTCCCATTGATCGTACCTTCCGCTCTGGGTGTAGGGGCGCTCCCCATCAATGTAGGGCTCCTTCCTCCTTCAAAGGGTATATTTACTCTTTCCGTGAACGCCTACTTCATTCGCCAACTACACCTGCATCACTGACCACCAAGCCCCGTGTTTATAGCTTCAACAAACTCGTCCCGCATCCTTCCAACGCTTCTCCAGGGGTAGATTTATTTACCTCACACGAGGCCTTTTTCTCAGTATGCACACTGGAGAACCCTCCTATACAAGTGACCTCTTAATCTCGTATCTTACCCGCAAGCGAACTATTTAAGAGGAAGTGGACATGAACGGTTTCTCAGTATAAGGATATTGGTACAGTACAAGTAGGCACCTCCATCATCTCCTTCTCCTGCTTCTTTCTCGTGCGAGATCAATATATCGCAATGAAGGAGGAGTTGTGGACAAGCGGGCAGAATTTCGAGGGGTTTGTAAGTGGTCCTTAAAGACAACTGAGTGTATCACCAGTGCGGTGACGCTGCTCGAGTTGTTTTTCCATATGATGTATGCGTTGAGACAGATAAATTTGTGTGAACGAGGGAAACAGTATAAAAGTTCATCTTGGTATCAGTCAGGCAAGATGTCAGTCGACATGGAAGGAGATAGGATCAAGACAAGAGGAAGGTACGATAGATCTGTAACGAGAAGGAGCAATTTGTGGAGAGGGAAGGAGCGGTAAATAGATCAGGAAGGAGCGACCTACAGAATGGGAAGTGGCGATGTGATACAGCAGGAAGGTATGACCATGTACCTGAGCTAAAGACGGTAACCTATCAAGCCCAGTGTTTAAACAGGGGGTCGAATGAGAGTGACAGACTGCTTGCAGGTCGTAAAAAGTGGTATCATTTGGCTTCTAAAAACGAGAATATGCAGAGTGGTCTAATGCTTGCCACGAGAAGAGCCGCTAATGAGCTTCTTCTTGAGATGCTTGGGCATCTTTTCTTTTCTCTTTTCGCGCTTCTCCTCCTTGACGGCCTTTTTGTGCTCTTTCTTTGTGTCTTTATCTTCGAAGCGCTTGCCTCTGGGTCTCTCGCCTTCGTTGCGCTTTCTGCGCGGTCGGTCGGGGTCTTCAGAGTCGTATTCTTCGCTATCTGAATCTTCGGCATCGCTGTTTTCGGCGTCTTCTGTGTCGTTGACAGTGGTCTTGTTTGCGAGGAGGGCCTTGTAGACGAGGTCATCACCTTCTCCTTTTTGTACTCGGGCGGCGTCACGCTCGACATCGTAGACTTGCTCGAGGGTTTGGGGAATGTATTGTTGTCTGAAAACTTGGTTGTCGACTTCCTCGTCATCTTGGTTGCCTTCTTGCTCTCTGGTCTCGTACATCTTTGCGATGAGGTCTTCCATCTGAGCAGTCTCGACGCCACCTTGCTCGGCAGTGATGAAACCGAAAATGGCTCTCTCGGGCAGACAGTCGATACCCTTGCGGGCAAAGAAATCGCTGATGTTCTTGATATCCATGCGCAGAAATTCAAGAGAGCGAGGGTGATCGTGCTCGACACTTTGACTGACATCGATGACGAAGATTTTGTTCTGGTGGTACATCAAGTTGTATTCACTCAAATCTCCGTGTACGAGTCGGCAGGTCTGGTACATGACGCGCATGTAGCCCAATAGTTGGATGTACATTTCTCTCCACTTGGCGGCATTCTCTTCTTCGGTGGGTAGTTGGAAATCAACGTCTCTCAAACGAGGGGCGGGCCAGCCCTTTTTGTTGCCCAAGAAGCTCATGACCATAACATGTTGGCGGAGGTAAAGAGGGTCTGGGCAAGGAATGCCAGCAGCGTGCAAGATACGCAAGTTTCTGAACTCCTTCTCTGCCCAGACCTTGACCATGGCGCGGTTGTCACTCTTGTTGTAGCCGCCACGGAATCTGTAGTCTCCGGTGACATACTTGTCGCGGTCCTTGAAGACCAGAATACTCGTCTTGTAGACCTTGATGGCTCTGTGGAGAGGTGCAACAGCGCCTTCGGAATCGTCAGATGACTCGGGGATGGTTGCGGCGTGGTAGACGTTGGCCTCTTTTCCGGTTGACAAGACACCGTTGATCTCGGAGACAACGTTCTTGTTCAAGAGTTGCAGAAGGATCATACGAGTTCTGGGATCCAGGACTTGTTCACTAGTGGCACGGTCGCTCTTGTCCTTGCCGCCTCCTCTTTCTTGCTTGCCGCCACCTCCCTCGAGATTCGAGATGCGGAGCTTAGATGCATGTTTGGCCAGACTCTGGACTTGATCGTCGACGCTGGATTGCATGTTGGCGGTAGGCTTGTGTCCGGCAGGGTTGGTCTTGGGCTTTTGCGCCGAAGAGACTTGGTCATCGTTCGCGCGTCTTTGGCGGTTGTATGATTTGGTGAAGTCGGCAGGGTTAGAAGAGGTAATCTCCGAGTCGTTGACTTCGTCGGCGCTGTCCTCGAACAGATCATCGTAGTAGTCGTCTTGTTCGTCGTCGATTCCCTCGTCAAGTAACACGCCACCAGCTTGCTCTTGGTTGTTGGCGTAGTCGTATCCTTGGTTTGGCGCGAAAACGTGAGTGGGCTCCAGCGCCGCTGCTGGCGACTCGTTCGAAGACATGATGAATTTCTGTTTCGTGAACCGAGAAACAAGACGTTCAAGAATGGCCTGCAGTCGCAAAGAAAAAAGACAATTGGGCTGCAAGTTGCGTCAATCTGGACGGAGCTAACGGCCTTTCCTGACTCGAGGACCCTGTTTCGGCCGTTCTGTACCATCTTCCCCCACCTTGTTACACAGCTGCCGCCGCCATGGCCGCCCGACTTCACCCATCACGCATGTTGAACTCATCCTTTAACCTTATAGCATGGCGCTTGTCTTGCGCTGTCAAACAAGAAGGTGCAATGAAGTTATGCACAAGACCACCTACTCGCTTTATGCCGCTCCTGAAAGTCCATCAATCTTCCCGCCGCCATGCCACCTGCACTCAGATCGCGCCTGCCGACCATGGCCAACTTGATCAAGTGGAAGTGTACCAGCATCAGCTCAGCTTGGTCTCCCCTGTGGATACACTCCGCTATATTCTTCTAAACGACATGCGTCCGTTACTCCACCAGATGAATATGCGCGCTATTGTAAAAGAAGCCGTTCCGCCACCCAATCCTGCTGTTTCCTTTCCTATCAATGGTCAAATGCTTGATCCAAATGAGTTTCGCCGGTATGTATCATCGCTCCCTTGTCTAGATTCTGTGTTCTCTGCGGTATCATGCAAGACACATGTCCGAGAAACATGATCTCTGGTGGTAAGCTTTGAGAGTAGCGCGCTGACTAGCACAGACTCATGGCTATCAAGGGATTTACAAAGTTCCACCGCAAGCTCATGAAGGAACAAATGCTTAGATGTCAGAATCCCCAGGATATCATGCGTGTCGTTGCTGTAGCCTTACAGCGCAAGGACACAAGTCTGGAACTCGCCGCCATGGACCTTTGTCTAGTACGAGCCTTTTACCGAGCAAGAGAGACCACCACCGATCATAAGATCTTCGGTGCCATTAACGCTGTCATCTCACGTTTCAGACGCGAGGGCTTACCCATTACACGCTACTTCTTGGCCATCGGTATCAAGTTTGCTGCTCGATCACGTAGCTTACCTGGTATGAAGCGATACCTGAAGCTATATCGAGAATTGGGCTTCGTCATGCCACGAAATTTGTTCCGAGCCATCATCGCCAAGTTCAGTGTTGGGAACAATGGATATGGCGAGATCCGCAATGGAAGATGGTCACGCCGTGATCTGCTTCAAGTTCTTCTTGGATTTGACGACACTCCTCCAGGCGAAGAACACCATCTAGGTTTGTTTCTCGACAGAAGTGAGTGGACTCAGTTGCATGGATGGATGGTTGTTCTGTCCCGCTGCAAGGCAACAGATGAACTGTGGAAGGAGTGGTTGCTGTGGCTAGCGAATCCCATCCGTTCGAAGTCGGGAAGACCGGAGTCTGCAAATGCAGAATCTAAGCTCAGGGGCGATTATCGGTATATCGAGGCGATGGCCGAAGCAGGAGACACCGCCCGAGCCTGGACAATGCTTCGCGATAGTGAAATATCATTCAAAGCTTGTCGTACTAATGTGAGGCGATTGCTGCTTCGTGATCTGGAGCATGCAACTCTCTGGGATGACCAGATACCGCTTGATCTGCTCGAACAGTACGACGCCGAACTGACAAAGATAGAGAGAGCCTTGGGCGTAGAGTGGATCAGCATGAGTGAAGATCAAGGCTACCATAAGCCTACAGACTCCATGCAACAATCCCTTGAAGCTCTTTCGTCACCTTTCTTCAAACTCGAGCCCGACTATGGGTTTCCCTACGATGGCACTCCAGAGGGTAAGTCTGGTAGTCATCAGCACCGAGAAGATGATGCTGATCTGTTTTCAGAGATCAAGGCACGCCATGAGCAGATGATGTTACACGTTGAAGACATGGCGATGTACATGCCGAAAACAATGCGCAAAACCACCATGAGTGAATACGATACAATGTCCTAATGATACAACACGACATACCACATAGCATAGCATAGCGTAGCATGATACCCAAGCATTTTTATTCTTTTACATTGCTTCCGCTTCCGCTTGATATCCGTTTCCATGTGCCGACTGGCCAGTGCGATTGAAGTGGTCAGTCATCCGGCAGCCAGACCGATCACGTTTTGTGAAGATCGATTCCACGTCAGAGCCGAACTTCTATCCGAGAGGCTGGTGATATTTTCGATCCGAGATATCCTCGCATCCCGCAATCCCCATTCATGATCCATCGTAAATATCGAATGGCACCCCTCGCTAAACCCATCCCCACCAAGACAAAGCGGAGGTCTCCATGGGGAGACCAAAACATGAGATGCAGGATCCCTGCTCGTGACTGCGCACTGGCGTAAATGTGCAGTAGCGCTCTTGACCAGCTCCGGTGTCATCGCGGCGCTTTAAGCTTCTACCAAGACTTTTAACGGGTTCTTGTGAGTTCTTTTGGTGAAAGGGGGCGTTCGGGCGGCTTGCGGAAGTCACGGCCACTTCTTGCTTCCGAGTATTACGGACCGAGAAGGAAGCCAGCTGCACTTCAAGCTCTCAAGGAGGCTTTCTTCGAGGTCACACTCTTCATGCACGATACAAGGATGCTCCAATGGTAGTGACAGGTACCCGAGTACGATCGCCTGGTGAGATCTCGTTCGGTTTGCAGTGTTGATCTTTCTGGGGGTGCCATGGGGACGAAACTGCGAACGCGTGTGCAGCAGTGTGCACAGTGCGAGGCGGACTCGAAGGATCCACGCAATTTCTAGACTGGCACTAGAAGAAAAGAGATCGTCAGGCAAGAGCACGCGACATTGGTGCGAGCATAAGGTCTTGGAGCTGCACTTTTGCCTCTGTCACACAAGACTTGGCCTTTTACTTGTGCCACGACAACACACTTGATAGGCACAGCGCGGTACACATCATTCGTCCATTACACTCTCCATCACGATCACCATCGAAAGAATGATTCCGACAACGAGGCTTCAGTACTCGGCGCGACTCGTGCAGAAAACCGCCGAGTGGTGGCTGGAACCTTGCTAGCTGTTAGGGCATGCGTCCCCCAGACTGTACGAGGCTTGACCTTGAGCTTAGACAGGCTTGTCACGCTTGGTTGTTCTATTCTTTGCCTCAGGAGTTCGAGGTCTCGTTCTCATGACACACGGGTCTTGTTCTACGAGTCGTCATATTCGTCTAGACCATCTATATTCAGATCAAAGAATGTGATGGAAAGGCTTCACCTACTTTCTCATCGCCAACTCTGTGCATCCGTGTCAGAGGTACGTACTTGCGTGTTCATGTATTAGAGTAGCGCGTCAGACGAAACGGCAAGTAAGCAGTAGCGTCATGCCGATGCTCGGTCTCCTTACCAACTTTTACCTAGCTCCACATGTATCGATTCCCTTTGCCGCAACCCGGATCGTCCAAGGTACCGGTCTCCACAGTCCAGAGCCTGGAGACGACTATGCACGGAGTAAGTCGAGCCCATGGGGACTTGGTAGTCCCTGCCTCTGTTCATCCCTATATAAACACCAACGTCCACCTATCGTTCATCTCTTTTCATCATTGCCAATCACTTCCTCTCTTCTATCCTCTCTTCTATCCTCTCTTCTATCCTCTCTTCTATCCTCGCTTCCATCCTACACACCGGGTTCTTGACCCTCTCTACACATCACAATGCCTTTCGCCCTCAAACGGCCTGAAGGCGAGGTCGGTGCCGTTTGGCCCGCCATCGCTGTCGGTGCATTCGTTGCTTTCGGTGGTGTTCTCTACGGTTATGATACTGGCACAATCAACGATATACTTGGCATGGACTACTGGTTGAGACTGTTCGCTACTCACACCGACGCTGCTGGTGCACCCGTCATCACCGCCAATCAGTCATCCGAGATTGTCTCACTTCTGTCCGTCGGTACATTCTTCGGTGCTCTATTCGCCGCTCCCACTGGTGATATGCTTGGTCGTAAGCTCGGTCTAATGGCCTGGCTCTTGGTCTTCTGTGTTGGAGTCATTCTCCAGACCGCCGCTACTGCTATTCCTCTTTTCGTTGCTGGTCGTACCATCGCCGGTCTTGGTGTTGGTGGTATCTCAGCCCTGATTCCTCTTTACCAATCCGAGACTGCACCCAAGTGGATCCGTGGTACTATCGTTGGTGCTTATCAACTCGCAATTACTATCGGTCTCCTCCTCGCCTCAATCGTTGGTAACGCTACCAAGAACCGTCAAGACTCTGGATCATACCGCATTCCCATCGCTGTTCAATTTGCTTGGGCTCTCATCCTGTTTGGTGGTCTCTGCGTTCTACCAGAAACCCCCAGATTCTACATCAAGAAGAACAAGCATGAGCAAGCCGCTCGCTCTCTCTCCAGACTCAGACGTCTTCCAGTCGATCACCCTTCGGTTGAGGCTGAGTTGGCCGAAATCACAGCCAATCACGAATACGAAATGTCTCTCGGAAAGGCCAGCTACATTGACTGCTTCAAGGGCAACCTCGGCAAGCGTCTTGCTACCGGTTGTGGTCTCCAGGCTCTCCAACAGCTGACTGGTGTCAACTTCATCTTCTACTACGGAACTCCCTTCTTCCAGAACTCTGGTATCGGTAACGGTTTCACCATCAGTTTGATCACCTCCTGCATCAACGTCGCTTCTACCTTTCCCGGCTTGTACTTGGTCGAGAAGTGGGGTAGAAGAAAGCTCTTGCTCTTCGGTGCCTTCGGCATGGCTATCTGTCAACTGATCGTTGCTGGTGTTGGTCTGCTCCCTACCGACAACCAGCCCGCCCAGAAGGCTCTTGTGGCTTTTGTGTGCATCTACATCTTTTTCTTCGCTTCCACGTGGGGCCCATGTGCATGGGTAGTCACAGGCGAACTGTTTCCTCTGAAAGTTCGTGCTAAGTCGCTGTCGATGACCACCGCCTCCAACTGGCTGCTCAACTGGGTAAGTTTTTTTTTCTTCTCTTTTACATTTCTCATACTAATATGTTATAGGCTATTGCCTACTCGACCCCTTACATGGTTGATGCTATTCACACCAATGTCTTCTGGATTTGGGCTGGTTTCTGCTGGTAAGTCATGCTGTCCTGAGACTACATTGCATCCGCAACATGGTCGATGGTATACCGATCTCGTTTCCCCAAGAACCCAGGCTAACAGTATCGTAGTCTTTGCACCGTTTTCGTATACACAATGATCTATGAGACCAAGGGACTCTCTTTGGAACAGGTTGACGAGCTCTACGGAAAGGTCTCCCAGGCCTGGAAGTCCGAGGGCTTTGTTCCCACCGTTTCCTTCCAGGAAGTCCAGGATGTTACTGGTGGTGCTTCTCGCAACCACTCTCTTGCCGACATCGAGGCAAGTGCTATGCGCAAGAAGTCTGTCACTCACCAAGAGAGCATCATGGCTGAGAAGCTCTAAGCTTGCACCCATTTTAGCCCCTATTTTCCTTTTATCATTATCACGACATGTACGAACGCATCTGGCGAATACATCTGTAGTATCAACGAACTTTACATTTCTATTTCAACTACTGTGCCTCTTCCTTCGATGTTCAGTTGGTGCTGAAAACCTTTTGTGTGATGTTTTCAGGCTTCCTTCCAATCTCGGACGTCAGGGGTAAAACGTGCTTGTCACAATAGCTTCCTGACCACCACTATCTATCTTGATAACGGTTGAGCTACATTGGTATACTTTGGTTGCTCACCCCAATTTTACATATCTATCTTGGCAACTCACCTCGATTCCAGCAGCGGTTTCCCCAATTCCTCCCTTGGACTCATATTTTCATCCTCCCGTGTGCTAGATTCTGTCACTTCTAGCTATCTCCTACGGCCATGCCTGGGTTGTTCAGTCTGTAGAAATGCACAATGTTTTCAAGAAGAGAGGCGCTAAATATCACACTCTCAGTGGAGGGCTGCACTGATCTCAAAGACATTGTGCATTTGTACAGGGTGCGCGAAGGGCCATGTCCAGAGAGTGACATTCTCCTTCGCAATTCAGTCCACAATTCATCAACACTTGGAAGTAACTGGTCAAGTTCCATGTGACTCCTAAAGAGGAAGTGGCTGCCAATGCGCACAAAGGCAACAACGCAGCAGCTGTTCCTTCTCTTTCCAGCGCAACAACACTTTTCACGGTCAACCTTCGCCCTCACTTCAGCAGAGAAAAAACAACCACGCAATCGATTCCATCATCATGTCTGACCATCAAACCATTCCAGACTCCAACATGTCTGATCGCCACAAGAACTTGCCACCTACCTCAAAACAACCGCCATCGCTAGCCCGACCAGAAAACATCACAGCAATGAGCGATCGCGTGAGCCCTACTGGACAGCAGGCAGCTGTAACTACCGAGAACCCTCCATTGCCTCAGCACGCCAACGGCCACGGTCACCATCACGAGCACCACCACCGCACCGCACAATACGGAGGCAACATCAATCCCCACGAGACCACCGAGCATGACATGGCTGTCTTCGACCGTCAGATGATGGCGCTTTCCGAAGAAAACACCCTAGCAAGCCACATCCAGGCCTGTGAGATTGCCGAGATGTTCCTCGAGCGTGCAGAGCTTCCACTGGCTTTCCGTGTTCACGCTCATATCGTGCTGGGCTGCGGTAAGAATGACTATCTTCACCACGCCAATGAAGCTGTACGCTGCGCCGAGATGGGCCAAAGAATCTATGGTCCTGGCAAAACCCCCGAAGCCCAAGCTGCTGTCAAAGATCTGATGTGGCAGGCTCGAGAGACTCTTCGTCGCGCTGAGCGTGATATGGAGGAACTGGAGGGCATCAAAGAGAGCGTCAAGGCTGGACATCTGAAGTTGAAGAGCGGTCAGAAGCTCGTGTACGGTAATCTCAATGGTGAGTTCTCCAAGATGTTTCTCTACTCCCTCCCCGTGTGCAGAACTCTGTCACGCCCATGCTGTAGAAATGCACAATGTTTTTAAGATCAGTGCAGCCCTCCACTGAGAGTGTGACTGGAAGGAACTCTAAAAACATTGTGCATTTCTACCGTCCAAACGGCCCTAGGCGTGGCCGTGAGATGGCTAGACGTGACAGATTTTAGCACATGGGGAGATGATACCAGGCTCCGCTAACACGATTCAATGCGCAGATGACCATGACAAGGCAATCCCCAAACCCTCCACGTTCCAACCTGCAACTCCCAGCGCTAGCGAGATCAGCAAGAAGTCGAGCGACAAAGCTTCGTCCGCCGAAGCTGACGCCCAGGTCATCAGTACCTCGGACAAGCCCGGTGAAGAGATTAGTGGCGAGGAAGAAGAGGACAAGGAACCTGAGAAGGAGCGAGACATGGAGTCCGGAGAAGGTGAAGGTGAAGGGGAGCGTGACGATCAGTTTGGTGTCCAAAGACTGCCAGAGGATCTGATTCGCACAGCGCTCGGTGGACAGAAATCAGGCTCTGGCATGGTGAATCCCGAGAGCACCCATCATGCCACACCTCGTCGCTCGACGCGCTCCAAGGGTTTCAACAAGGACTACTTCACCGGCAAACCTAGAAAGCCTTAGGGCTCGTTCGGTTCGCGAGTTTGAGAGACCTTCAACAAGACTTCAGACCAGCCTTCAAGGCAGGAGCAATGGATCCATAGAGCGTGGCTACAACAAGAACTCTGTTGCCGCTTTCTGTCGCGAGAGACTCACCCGAGTGACAATCTTATGCAACCGCAAACATGCAACTGAGGATTCTGCATGTGCTCTTTACGCCGTAATGCTTCGTTCTGCATGTGTCGACCATGCCTGCATCGGGGGCGATTGTCAGGAGCCTGGAACTCATCTGTTTCACTTGCCGAAGGCATTGAGGGTGAAGTACCCTCTACGCCTATCTGTCGCCCACAAACATCATGGACGGCAGATGCTTTCAGGCTGGCCGAAGGAACCGTCCGACGTCAGTCAGCGCGTTGACGAAGAGAACAACATCCTTATGGAGACTTGGCTCGAGAATTGGACAAAGCTCGACCTCGATAAGAAGTTTTATTCTCAACTACGCGATATCTTCCGCCGAAGTGTCGTAACTTCCGAATTGTATGACCCTAACATCAACTTGTCATCTGACACCGACCAAACTCTGGCCGATGCTTCCGATGTTGATTACAACAGCAAAGTGGTGAGAGGGCCTATTACAAAGATGACCGAGGACGCAAACGCAGATGACGAGGGTATGCCACCCCTTCCTGCCGCTCCTAGTTCCGGCAGCACTTTCAGTCCTCTCCAATTCAGCCTCCGCTGTCCAGGAGGCTGCCTACGAGGATATCGGAGGAGACGATCTCGTCGGCAAGACTTCAATCTTCTATGGTCAGACTCTGATTGTGAATGGAATGACTGGTTACGCTCACAACGATGGCAGCTTCCGCACCACGGATGGTACTATCGTTGGCAGATTTGGCGATGATGGCAGTCTCTATCCTTTGGGTGGAAAGTTCTTACCTCAACCCAAGCAGTATACTCCGGACCGTGAAACATTGCCAAGATGGTGTACCATATCCGGGTTCCATCAATGGTCGATAACAACAGTCCGTTGTACGATGTTATCCTCATCAAGGACGATGACCAAGTCGGTTTTGTGACCACTTCTGGTGACTTTGTCACCGAGGATGGAGCTATTGTGGGCCATTCTGAGGCGGACAGTGGACTCATCTCTGACACCGCTGGCGACATGGTTGGTAACGCTTTCTCTGTTCAAGACGACGGCTACAAAGTTGGGAGCCAGAGGCTTGCAGAGTTCCCACCTCTTCAAATTGTATTCACCCCTCGTGATGAGCAAGTCACTGAGCTCACCAGAGTCGGTCTTCAAGCAAGCATCCAGAGTCTTGTGCCTCCGGAACACGGTCTTTACCAACAGTCATTGGGAGCTCAAATCGATCAAACCAATAAGATGATCTGTGGTCTGCCTCACACGGACAACGTGTTCCGCGACTGCGCCAACGACCAGATTCTTGCATGCATCCGTGAGACTGGTGTCATAGACGTGAACGGCAACGAAATCCCGCTACACGACATCGATAGCAACGACGACAACGGTAATGGCAGCGAGGGCGATGGAGACGGCGGCGAGAGCGGTGAGGGAGATGGCAAAGGTGAAGCCAGCGATGATGGTGGCAACAGCCAGGGCGCCTCTGTGCGTGCGGTTCGCCGTCCTTTCAGCGAACAGCGCGACGAACTGAGCAACCTCGTCAGAGCAGACCATGCCATGAACAACATTGTTCTTCAAGAGCGCGATGAGGAAGGTACAGTTCGCTTGTACTATCCCTCCCGAACTGGTCGCCTTATGCTGTCTGATGCTGCTTCTCAACCAGGTCAGAACGTCATGAGCAGAACTATCGCGGTCTTCTCTACAGACTCGCCCAACCTCTATGACATTAGGGGGCCCGACAACAGCATCATCGCTAGCGTCAAGAGGGCCGACGGAAAGTCGCCCTGGACACTGACCAATAACACCACAGACCCTGATGCATTGGAGGAAGAGGAGGAGGAGCAGGAGGAGGAGTGATTCACTTGTTAGCGATACGAATGTTGACTACACGTGCTGCTGTTACCAACTGCAGTGGCAAGGATGCTATCAGATTGGTCGGAACGGGATGTAGCGACAGTAGGTAGCAAGGCCAAACACTTCCACCGAGTTCAGATGACTCCTCATTACGTGACATGTTTTCGTTACTGGGTATAATCGTCCGTAGAGAGGCGCTAACTACCACGCTCCTAGTGGAGGCTACCTCTAACAATGCTGAAATTGTGCTGTTGTATAGTTGTACGCGTGACAACGTTTAGCATACGGAGAGGCAGTAATGATTGGACTGGTTGCAGTGTTCATGCCAGCAGAGTTGCACATGAGAACATCATGGGATACGACGGATGACAGCAAGGAAAGATTGCATTGGTCTTAGCCTCTTTCAAAGTGGACAAGGTAAACTGCTTCTGTGATTTTCGATGCTCTTGACCCGGTTTCTTATCAAGCTCCCAAGTAACTACGCAAAGACCACACCAGATCAGACCATTCCAACCAAAAGCACGCAAAAGAATCATATAAACAAGGAAGACAGACGCATGAGATGGAAAACTAGCAGTAGATGATACATTACACATTAAATCACTCGTCAGATGGTGCTCCCTGGGTACCATAATCAGCACCGACACGCTTGACACCAGTAGCACGACCGGTGATGTCGGACCATGTGGCACCAAAGCGGCGGCCTGTGCTGGCGAGAAGACCTTCCTCCTCTTCCTCTGCAAGGTCATCATCCAGCTGCTCCTCATCGAGACGAGGAGTACGGAACAGCATGACGACAAAGACAATGAAGAAGATGCCGAGGAAAGCGAACTGAGCCCAGAAGTCGATGATGCCGAAGAAGGGGAAATTGATGGTGATGCGGTTCAAGAAAGAGCTAACGACGGAGGGTGTGCAGACCATGCGAGCGACAGGGTTGTCGGCGGCTTCGCGGCAAGAACGGATAGCCTTGTGGTGGTTGCTACAGTCGGGCTGTTGATCGGGATGGTGAGTGGGTCTGTCGCAGTAGGTCTGGGGACCGAAGGTCGCATATTGAGGGGCGACCATCATAGCAACGGCATAGTTGATGGCGAAGACGATCAAAGTGAGCAAGACAGTTCCCATGAGGAGAGCCTGGGGAGCGGTGTGACCCTTGCGGATGCGGAACAGAGTGACCCACAAGAAGCGAATACCAATGGTGGCGACACCGACAACCGAAGCGGCGAAGAAGAGGAGGGTCAAAAGGAGGAAGATGACATAGTCGATGGGGAAGACCTTTGAAGTGACAACGAACAACCAGTTGACGGGCTGGAAGATCTTGTTGTGACCAAGCAAGTAGCCGCAACCGGTCTTGCATACCGAGTTCTTGATCTTGTCGACACCAGTAGCCAACATGCTCGCCCAGATGACAAGAATGATGACGATGAGCAAAAGACCGCCAAGAAGCTTCAAGGGTCTGAAGACAGCCTCGGTCTTGAGCCAGACACGAATGAACCAGTTCTGACCTTCGCCCATATCTTCAGCAGCCAGACGTTCGCGGCGAACAAGAGTACGTTCCTCGCGGATGAGAGCTTCGAGTTCACGACGGTCGCGTGTATCGAGACCACTGTCGCGGCCTTCGTCACGGTTCTCAAGCTGTCGTTGACGCTCACGGTTTTGAGTGAGCTGAGAAGAGGTGTTGGCAGCCAAAGTAGGAGCTGAGATGCGAGGTGCAGTCTTGATCAGGGTAAGAGGAAGAAGCGCCAGTCCAGGAGCTGTGTACAGGCAGTACAGAAGCGTTCCGAGAGTCAAGAGAAGGCCGACACAGAATGTCAGAGCACGCTCTCCGTCTGTACAGAGTCAATGGCATGCCATGTGTGAGGTGGGGGTACAAACTTACGGTTCTCGGCCAACAAGTCCTTGAAGAAGTCCAGGTCGAGGTGCTTCTGGGGTCTGTTCTTTGCAACGGGTACGAAGAAGCCTACCAGGAAGATGATGACAACGAAAAGAATGAAGCCAATGGTGTATTTGAAGGCACCCCAGAGACGGCTGCCAGCAGTTTGAGAGCCCTCCTCTGCGGCAACGTCATCACGCTCCTCGTACCAGAAGTAAGTGAAGGGAACAACGATCAAGCACAAGACGGCATCCAAGCTGTACAGGGTGTAGTAGACGATCTTGAGCTGGAACAGGATGTTGTCGACGGCATCCGGAGTGGCCCAATCTTTCTTTCTGCCGAGTTTGGAGGAAGTGGTCGAAGATACGAGTGCTACATCGACGGGTAGCAACAGGACGGTGGCCAGGAGGGACAAGACAGTGATGATGCAGACAATAGAGACGACGGCGGAGCGTTCGCGAGGAGCCTGGTAGAGGTAGACAAAGATTGACGCGATAACGAGCAAGATGGCAAGCGCGACGGCGTATGCGACCCAGATGAGGGAGGTCTGGATGAGTGCCATGACGGTTGACAGGCAGGAGCTACACAAAAGCTTCCTCTGGCAATGGCGGTATGATTATAGAAAAGCAGCGCTCGTTCACACACGGCGCATTGCAAGTTACAAGAAGAGGGGGACTCGGGAAAGCTCCAAACGGCAGGCAGAGTAGCTTCGCAAGTCAAAGGTTCCTTCCTTGATTGTCCACCTCCGCAGCGGCAGACGGACGTCATGCTAAGCCATTGAAGTGTCCGTGCACTGATATGGCAGGAAGAACTTCGGCAGGCAGCTCCGCGTCTCAGTGGTGAGCCAAGTGAGCTTCCTGTGCACTTTCCATCTCCAACATTGCAACCAAGCAATGCGCGACGACACATAATGCAATGCTATACCGAACTCGTGGCTCCGACTGCCGTGTCGAACGCCGTCGCCTTACCATTCATCGCCCCGGGCGCAACTAACCTGGTCGTTGCAAAGACTTCATTACTACAGGTGTTTGCCCTGAAGACCATCGCGACCGATACCAAACCTTCATCACTTAGCAATGCCGACGCAACCGCTACCGAAGGCCCCGAGAGTGTCCATCGTCTCGAAAACACATCCAAGCTGGTCCTGCTCGGCGAATACCCTGTGTCAGGAACCATCACTTCACTACAGCGGGTCAAGGCCTTGAACACAAAGACTGGCGCAGATGCATTGCTCGTTTCTACCCAGGACGCAAAGATCAGTTTGGTCGAATGGGACCCTCTCAATCACCGTATCTCGACCCTTTCCATCCATTACTACGAACGCGAGACAACAAACACACTGCCATTTGGGCCCTCCCTTGCCGATACCCCCAGCTATCTTAGCGTTGATCCGAGAAGCAGGTGCGCCGCTCTAAAGTTCGGCACCAAGCACCTCGCAATCATCCCATTCCGCCAATCCGCCGATGATCTGGCCGACGAAGATGATCTCGATACACCTCCGCCAACAAAGGCTCCTGCTGCTGGCACAGAAGCTCAAGCAGAAACACCCTATTCGGCCTCTTTCGTCCTACCCTTGACTGCTCTCGACCCAGCTCTCACCCACCCCGTCCATCTGGCCTTCTTGCACGAATACAGAGAACCTACATTCGGCATCGTTTCGTCCAACAAGGCTCCCAGCCACGGCTTGCTCGATGAGCGCAAGGACATTCTGAACTACACTGTCTTCACCCTTGATCTGGATCAACGCGCTTCTACAACTCTGCTTTCCGTCACAGGTCTTCCTTTCGACATCTTCCGCGTAGTTCCTCTCCCCTTGCCTGTTGGCGGTGCTCTTCTGGTGGGCGCAAACGAGTTGGTCCACGTAGATCAAGCCGGAAAAACAAATGCTGTTGCTGTCAATGAGTTTGCCAAGCTCAGCTCAAACTTCGCCATGGCCGATCAGTCCGACCTCGGCCTGCGCCTAGAGGACTGTGTTGTTGAGAATTTGGACCATACCAACGGCAATATGCTGATCGTTTTGAACACTGGTCGCTTGGCCGTCTTGTCTTTCCGCATCGACGGTCGTTCAGTATCTAGCCTAGCTGTTCATCTGGTGGACTCTGCTCATGGCGGTCATCAGCTGAAGACTGCTGCAAATTGCGCTGCCTCCCTGGGACGTGGTAGACTCTTCCTGGGCAGCGAGGATGGTGATTCTACTTTGATTGGCTGGTCCAAGAAAACTGCTCAATCCTCGCGTAAGCGAAGCCATGCTCAGATGATTGCCGAGGACGCAGAACTTTCGCTTGACGAAGAAGACCTCGATGATGACGCAGACGACGATCTATACGCAGATGAAGCCCCCGTTGTCAAGCAGGCCACTTCTCAGAATGCGGACTCTAGTGGTCCGGACAGCTACTTCTTCCGGATACATGACAACTTGTTCAGCATGGGTCCCATCAAGAACGTATGTCTTGGAAAGTATGCTACTGATCATCCTTCGGAGAATGATCTCGAACCACAACTATCTTTGCTTGCGAGCGTTGGCCGAGAGCGCGCATCAAAGCTTGCATTCATCAATCGTGAACTAACCCCCAGCCCCCTCCGGTCCGTAGACGTACCCCAAGCCCAAGCAGTCTGGACCGCATGTGCGAAGCATGCGGCCCCACGTGGATTGCCGAAGCCCACAGACGGTACACAGACTCTTGAAGCACAGCTATCGTCCGACGCGCTGTACGACCAATATCTCATCACCTGCCATGTTGATGACGACGGTGAAGGAAGTTCAAAGGTATTCAAGATCGACAACGAAGTCACCGACTCCAAAATGGGTGACAGCAGTGCGAGCTATACTGAGGTGACTGGAACCGAGTTCGAGGGTGAAGGTGAGACCTTGGATGTGGGCATCCTGGCTTCTGGTACAAGAATCGTCCAGGTGAGAAAGCATGAAGTCAGGAGTTATGATGCAGGTAAGTTTCAAAATCTTCTCCCCAGCGTTCCCAGCATATTGTGCATATCCCCAAATGCCCTCCCCCTCTCAATCCTTCAGCACTATTTCGAGACTATCTCATCTAGAGGCGACGACGTCACGGATCACTCCAGATACAGAGTCATGCATGGATGTCAACGCCAAGGATGTCATATATGCCACCATGTGTACTATAGCCTTTCCAATACAAATCTTCCATCTTCCCACTGCTTGCCGCTGTCACTGTAACCGTATAATCTCGAATCGTGTAACTAACCACGTTACTTCCAGACCTTGGCCTTTCCCAAATTTACCCCATCATCGATGAGGAGACCGATGCAGAGCTTACGGTCATACACTCATCCTTCTGCGACCCGTACCTTCTACTACTCAGAGAAGACTCGAGTATGCAGATCCTGCAAGTAGACAAGAGCGGCGATCTCGATGAACTAGAGCGCGGTGATGCTGCATTGGCTTCCAAGTGGTTGTCGGGCAGTGTGTACAAGTCCGAGATGACAGGCGACAAAGCATTAGCATTTATGCTCAATGCGGAAGGAGGCCTCGCTGTGAGTCTTGTTCCATCTTCAGATACCCTGAAGACAATCAACTGACGCTGCATCTAGGTCTTCGAGCTTCCAAATCTCGAACGGCCCGTGTACGAGGCTTCCAATCTCTCCGTCTTGTCACCAGTGGTCTCAAACGAGAGCGCGCCTCGTCGCGCTGCCGGCAAGGAGACTCTGACCGAGCTAGTCTTCGCGGATCTGGGTGACGAAACGACTAAATCGCCTTACCTTATTGTGAGTCTGAATCGTGGGGTTTCATGGTGCAATTGCTGACCCGAGTCCTCTAGCTACGTTCAGCTGCCGATGATCTCATAATCTATGAGCCATTCCACCATCCTACGGCCCCCTCCACATCTTCATCATTCACCACAAACTTGCGATTCCGCAAAGTGCCTGGGCTACACATGCCCAAGTTCAGCGAAGACTCGTCGCTTCAGAAGCCTGCCGCTTTAAGACTACTTCCCAATGTTGGTGGGTACTCTACCGTTTTCATGGCGGGTGGTTCGCCAAGCTTTGTCGTAAAAGATGCTTCAACTCTGCCACGCATTGTCAGTCTACGAGGAAAGGGTGTTCGTGGGCTCTGCGGTCTCAATAGCCGGGAATGCGAAGCTGGGTTTGCTTGGGTTGACACTACTGTAAGTTGCTGCAAGCGGTGCCTTGTTGAAAAACTATTAACACGACATCAGGGTACGATACGCGAGGGTCAAATTCCCTCAGGTACAAGTTTCGCATCCAATGGTTGGTCTGTTCGCAAGTTCTCACCATTCTCCGAACACGTCGAAGTGCAGAAGATTGCCTATCATTCTGAGCGCGATATCTATATCATCACAACACAAGAAGAGATCGACTTCTATCCTCCCGAGGATGATCCTAGGCACCCGGCGGCAGATGAGGGTATGATTGTCCTGATACTTTCAAAGAGAAAAAAGACTGACCTCAGTTTCCTAGAAATCACACTCCGACCAAAAACACTGCAGTTCCGCGTCCATCTCTACGACGCAAAGGCTGACCGTATCATTGACACTTACGATATTCCACCTTACGAACTTGTCACGTCCATGGAAGTCATGTCTCTGGAAGTCTCCGAAATCACACATCACCACAAACGATTGGTCGCATTGGGAACTATCTCACAAAGAGCAGAGAACTACGCCGCGAAGGGCTGTATCTACACACTCGAGATTATCGATGTTGTACCAGAGCCTGGCCAACCAGAGACAGGGAAGAAGTTCCGTGTCTTTGGCAGAGAAGAGACTAAGAGCGGCATCACGGCCTTGATGGGTATTGCTGGTCTTGTTGGTACTGCTCAAGGACAGAAACTCATGATTCGTGGACTGAGAGAGGATGGATCGTGTCTACCTGTTGCCTTCCTCGACGCACAATGTTACATGACATCGTTGAAGACGCTGGCAAGTAGCAAGCTCTGGATTGCTGCTGATGCCTGGAAGGGCCTCTGGTTCGGTGGGTTCGGAGTAAGCATTTACAGGTGCCACCTGTGACGAACACTACTGACATTCCCGCAGGAGGAGCCTTACAAGCTTTCGCTTTTCGGCAAGTCTCGATCTCAGATGGAAGTCGTTTCGGCCGAGTTTTTGCCTTTCGAGGGTCAGCTGTACATCCTTATCATTGATGCGGACCTCGACATGCACGTACTGCAATACGACCCCGAGCGTGCGTATCTCTCTAGATTTCTTTATTGTCCTCACGCTAAATCTTGTAGACCCCAAATCCCTGTCAGGTCAACGTCTACTGCATAGAAGCACCTTCCATGTTGGTCACATGCCGACCTCGATGACATTACTACCTTCGACCTTATCTCCATTTGCCGAACAGAATCCCGATGAGGAGATGGCAGACGATGATACAGAGCCCTCCAAGACACCTAGTCTCAACCATATTCTCATCACAACACAAACGGGAAGTATTGCACTACTCACACCTCTCGACGAGGCAACCTACCGCCGCCTTTCAGCACTGCAAGCAACGCTTTCTAGTATTCTTGAACATTCGGCTGGTCTCAACCCTCGGGCCTATCGTGCGGTCGAAAGCGAAGGTCTTGGTGCCAGAGGCATTGTCGATGGAGATCTGATTACCAGGATTTACGAGCTTGGTGCTGGTAAAAGACTTGAGGTACTTGGAAGAGCCGGTGCAGAAGTCTGGGGTATGAGAAGCGATTTGGAAATCATCGCTGGTGAAGGATTGGGATACTTGTAGAATTGCCTTGAGCAATAATTCTCAATATTATTCTTTCTCTCCACAATCATTTTTTCTTCTGTTGAGTGATGCTGACAGAACGAGTTTTTCAATTTGTGATCGCTGTATGATGGAGTTTAACACTGCCATAATAGACCAAAACAGCCATGTTCCACCAGATCGGTTAATCTTTGGCCTTCCAACACGCCCCGCGGTTAAACCTTCCGACTTGTGTTTCTTCAATCATAGACCAACACCATCACCATCGCCAACACAGCGCATCATGATTGCGAATCGGTCAGGTCCGGAATGCAGCAATCAGTTTGGCGGTGGAGCTTTCAGTTCAAGAGCTTAACGGAGAGTGATTCAAGTTATTATGATAAGAAGTAATGAGTATGTAAATGGTGATAAATGGGAATTCCTTTGCCTTTTATGGTTCCATGGTTCTATGATGGAGGTTTTGGTAGATTTCTGTTTAGAGGCACACTGCCTGTGTGATATTTATGCTTCTCATTCCTCATGATCACAAGAGAGCAAATGCGAGACCACCGAGTCCCATGAGAGCAGCTGCAGGATGTTGTGCAGCCATCAATGTAGGAGCAGCACCAGTACTCATAGATGAAGCGCCAGTCCCAGTCCCAGTCACACTGCCAGTAACGCTACCGGTGCCCTTTCGAGTCACACTGCCATTCGCACTACCACTGGTCTCTCCAGTAGCACTGGCACTCCTGGTAGCCACCGCCTCTACTGAAGCAGCGGTGATAGTAAGCGTCGCATTCCACGCAGTCCAGGTATAAGTCGCGCCGCTGACAGGAGCAGTCAGAATACCATTAGTGTCGCTCCAAGTACCAGTGGCCGAGTGCAACGGAGTAGGTCTTGCATAGTCAGAAGCATTTACACCATATATGCTGAACCCATAATCCACGCAACTGAAATTCTGGAGCCGGGAGACACATTGCGCCAGACTGTTGTTATTGCCATCGATGAAAGCCTCTTTGACGTAGTTTAGAATGATATAACCAGGGTCTTGATCTTTGCAAGTATCCCAGGCGCTATTGGTAGATACGGTCAGTAAAGGTAGGCAATACACACACAATGATAGATTCAATTACTCACCCAGCCGCATAAGCACCGTAGAGGCAACAATCGCAATCAGGAGTTGGTCGCTCTTCAAGATCGTCCGGATCGCCACGCTCAAATTGTACTTGTTCCATACAGATTGAGTAGGCGTTGTTGTCGGGCAAGTTGTCGTTCAGCTTGTTGAGGTTACAGCTGCATGAATCAGCTGCATCTGTAGGAGCTGGCCAAAATGGCAGGTTCGGAGCGGGTTCGGTTCGGAGCGGGAACATCAAAGAGCACGTGGTATTATAGGAGAGCAGTAGTTGTTGGTAATCGCATGAATAGACCTATACCGACGTCAGTTGTGTGGTGGAGGATATTGTTTTGGTGTATCTTGTCATACCCTGTTCCAGCAGTTTGTAAGGGCACAGTCGATCCTGTTCTGCAAACCCAAAGATTGGACATCCAGATCATCTTCGACGGTGAAGTTTTGTGCTTTCCAACACGTTTCCATCTCGGTCGGTGCAGCGCAGTCGGTGAAGGTGAATGGTAGGTCCATGCGGTCCCAGATGGTTGGGGGCAGTTGGACATCGTCTTGAGCATAAGTCATGGCAGAAAAAGCTGCTACGCAGCAGCCCACAAGAGTATATCTGCCAACCATGATAGGAATGTAAACTCGTGATCTGATGTGGAAAGAGAAGAGAGGAGAAAATCGGGAAACTTGTGGTATACAGATGGTTTGCGTTCCAGGCGGCCGAGTCGAAGGATTTGAGCACGGTTGCTGGCGGTGTGGCCTTCTGATTTCCACATTTTGTTGCCGCATAATATAAAACAGTGTTGGACTTATGATAGCCTACCAGTTCTGCGGTATACTGTAGGTCTAGAGCCAACATCTCAACCTTTTCAATTGGTGCGGCAGATTCGTCGAGAAGCGAAGTTTTGATCTCCACGGTCGGTGATGGTGGAGTGCTTGCTGAGCACCGTAGCAAAGTCCAAAGTTGCCTTGCATCGACCCCGAAGATTGTCTTGCTTACATTACCACAGGGTTACTGTTTGCGCCATTTCCGGCAGACACGTTCTCTGAACTCACGAGCCTAGAGGAGTCATCTCTTGATGCAGGTGGTCAATTCTATCAAAGTCCTTCTCGCAGCTCTGTCCAGACTTGAGGATTATCGAATTTGAAGGCAACATATCTCTGCGACAATTTGAAGGGCCAGAGTCCACCTTGGTAAGGGTTCAAGGGAGATAAGAGTTGAACAGCTCGAGCCTAGCGGTATCTCTACCCTCAGGCAGTGAAAATGGTGCGTGAAGTTGCGCCAGTGCTTCAGACTCTGGTTGAGCTATGCGATAATTTTGAGAAGACCCTTTGGCAATCTGGGATTCCTTACCTCGATAATCCAGACTGGCTCAATTCCGACATTCTACCGATGTCACGAACACGCTCGCGGATGAATGTCGGCTAGACAGTCTGGGTCTCCGAGGTAAGGACGCTCGTACCTCGCGTGGCCCTGCTCCGCAATTCAATGGCAGGGTGATGTGATGCAAAGAATCTATATCCTGTGCTTCGTATGCTGAAGTAAGGTCGATCTACAGTGCTCTGTAGTGTGTGTCCTGTTCTGTGTTTCGCCCAGCGGAAACTTTCAATCAGCTGCTTTGTGACATGGCGTTCACAATTAACCAATGAACAGCATCTGACCCACTGAGTCATCCATTCAGCTGAGCCGCATTGCTCCTACCTTCCTAAATCGACTTTCCTCGTGCAGCAGTTTCCACAGGGAGATTTCAGCGGCCATGGATGCACTCATGATACACACTCTGATTCAAAGTCGATATTCAATCTTCGATGCTTGTGGGGAACTCCCATTTTCGATAATCTTTGGTCTCTGTCGTAATTCGACGGATGACATTGACCCTAGAGCTTTAGTTGTCGATATCTCTGGCTCGGTCTTGGATGTGCCTTATGCACTAGCTAACGAGTTACTCAAATCACATGGTATCAACACACTTCGCAGCGATAAGCAGGGATCGAAGGATGCAAACATATCGACGTCGCCTTCCGCGACGCGTTTCGTTACGCTTCCATCGCCTATGGGAAGGACGAAACACTACAAAGAATGTTTCACCATTTTTGAGTACCGCATCGATGTAGACAGCGAGCTTGCTTCTTTGCTGCAACCAGGCAAGGAGTATAGTATCAAGCTCGCTAGCAGGGATCTAGGCATCAAATGGTGGACCTATGTCGATGAACCTCAACTCCCTTTGAGCGAAGAACAGATCTCACAACCATCAGAGTCAGCAAAATTGCTCAATAGCAAGCCCTCTGCCGGTCGTGCTACCTTCACAGTAGTGGATTCTCTTCCCTGGCCACCAGAAGTCACTACCCGCATGTGCATCATACCAGCTACAGAAACCGTCGCCGAATTACTCGAGATTTGTATTACAAACACCGGACCACTTCCTATTAGCATTCAAGTACAAGGCCGCCAACGTTTCCTCGAACCTCAAAGTCTATTGGGCCCAGAGAATCCACAAAGGACACCTTCTCATCGGCCCCTGGAGACAGAAACACCAGTCCTATATTTCGGCTTCTTGGTCACAAATACAGCAACCGATGAGATCGTTCTAGGTGATGGAAAGCGTCGTACTGGATGTATAGGTCTCACATCTGGAAAAGTGGATCCTCGGCCAAGGATGCAGGATTTGATTACCCTTGAGCCTGCACAGCCGTTGATTAGACATGTGGATCTTGGTGGTGTTGTTGTTGGATTGGAAGATGGTACATATCGTGTCAGTTTCCGGGAAAAGGCTATGTGGTGGTGTGAAGGGAGGAAGGAAAATATCTGTGATCAGGAAGATGGAAGGGTTAAGAAAGAGTTGTTTAGAAAGGATATACCGCCTGTGATGCTGAGGTGTGAGGATACATTTGAGTTGAGGGTCGTAGATGAGGAAATGGTCAGGTCCGGATCAACGTTAGCTTTCCAGTACAAGAGTACACACGGTTCGTCAAAAACTTCTCTATCGGTGGAAGCACCTGCAAGCAATGCGTAATCTTTAGAACAGGGGCATTTTTCATTGTCATCAGTACATCATAAACTATTGCTTTTCGTGTATTCCATCTGCACCACCACCTAAGCAGCCGGCTCACCAGCAGGACCAGCCAAAACCTCCCCTTCAGCAACAGGAGCGCCAAGGATCGGAAATCCATCAGCCTCGAAATCAATCTTCTTCGCATTCGAATACCTATCCCCACAACTGCCAGCGGGGTTAGGAGAAGAATGATACGCCATCCATGTCTCCGTACCATCAGGACTGGCGAAGAAACTGTTGTGTCCAGTACTATACATGCCATTCGCCTGGCTGAAATGCGGACCAGTTTTTACCCAACTACTTTGCTCCAATGGATCACCGCCTACGTATTCGAGTAATCCGAGTGAATACGAAGGATCCCAGCAGAAAGAGCCAGAGTAGGAGAGGAATGTGCGGTTGTTGTTGTAAAGGGCGAATGGACCTTCGTTAACGGGCATTTGGCCATTGCGTTCCCAGGCTTCGGTTGGGGAGGCGAGGAGGTGTTCTTCGCCGATGGTGAGAATATCGCTGTTTTTGCCGATGCAGAGGGATTGTAGGTTTTCGCCAGTGTCGGAGCGGAAGCAGGAGTAGACGAAGTAGTTTTGACCGTTTATGGTTAGGGGTGTGCCGTCGATTGACCAGGCGGGTGCGTTGACAGTGCCGTGAAAGTCGAAATTGTCCCAGGGAGACTCGCCACCGCGAAGGACTTGGGATTGTTGGATCGAGCCATCGCCGCAGCCACCGGCAGAGAAGTAGATGTGCCATCTGGTGTTGTGTTAGCGGAAGGTTTGACATGTCGTTTCTAAGTTTGGTGTATAGCTTACTGTCCGTCTACGATGTGCAGCTCTGGTGCCCAGATGTTGCATTGGCGAGTAGGGAATTCTGCACTAGGTGCCCATACTGTCTTTGGCAGAGCAGTCTTGAGTCCATCGAGCGTTGTTGCGCGTCTGACGCTGATGTCGCGGTAGTTGGTTGCAGTAAAGTACCAGTAACCATCGTACCAGACGATGGAAGGATCACCGCCATCCTTGGGCTCCAGAGGGTTGGAGTAGGAAGCACCGAGAACAGCAGATGCACCACTGAGGACCAAAAGTCCCAGCTTTGAGAAGAACATGATGGAGAGTGGTTCGAGAGATTGGCTGATTGCGATGATAGTGGATGAATCCTGGGTTGATGGTTTCTTACTTGCAATGGTCCCTACCTTTCTTTATACCTTTTCAATAAACACAGACAAGCATTCCTCTCTCTAACGTACAACATCATGCTCGGGTGAACGATTGCTTGGTCCTCGTCCGCAGCAGAACACAAAGTAGGGCTTCCCAGATGCCAAGTCGAAGATCTCTCGTACGAATGAGATGTCCGGCGGGAGAAACACTGTACGAACCTCGGTATGCTCGCGTGGTCTCCGCAAACTCCACTGCGCTTGCCCCACGGGGATGTTGGATCGTCGAAAAATCGACTGACATGATCTGCAAAATATTCCGTACCGACAGTGATGTTGCATATTCGCCAAGGACCACATTAGCCATCAAGGCGTGGTTCGGCTGATTCTGCGGCCCGAGGCGGTGGCTGGGGAAGAGATATTGACGACATTATTCCGCCGGAGCAGTCACTAAACGAATTGTATGTATATCCTGATGATATGACGAGCTTCACAGCGTTTCTACTACGGAGGAGGTGGGTGGTATAGGATGAAGTCAAGATATTTCGGGTTGAATTCATTCTTGGCGCACGCACAATGGGCTTGGCATCAATTCACGCTCCGTCAACATCATCTCTCGACCTTCCCAATCAACTAACCGCTGTTCCAGGAAGGAAGCATTGCTCGAGCAGACCTTAGATGACTTACCACCATGGGCTTCCCCATCCCCAACCGTGACCTGTGGAGAAAGCATTAGCATGTTTCTTGTACAGAGAACGATACACAATACACACCGTATCCGCCGCTGTTATGATTGCAGGCTGGGAAGCCAGAAGCACCAGGACCATGACCGGCCGATCCAGGAACGATGAAGTCGCCGGCACTAAACAGCGTCATGTTCGATCCATACATGCCACCATTGAGGACCTGAACAGTCTTTCCACCATTCCCTGGCAACACCGACAGGGATCTGGTATAGCCAACACCATGACCTTGGCTGCTAACATTCTTCCATGCACCAGGAGCGCCGTTCTGTGTGTTGAGGAAGAACTGATCGTAAGACGAATCGCTCACAACGATTGTGCCAGAAGGGCCACCAGCTGGAGTCCAAACGGTAAACGGACCTGCACTGGAGATGCCCTCAGGGGTCTTCAAGATGCTGTCGCCGACTGAGCCAAACTCGAGAGGCGAGTCTGCAATCTTGTAGTGGGTAGCATAGGGTGCACTGTCGTTGCTACCAGTAACGGGATCTGTCCAGAGCCCGACTTCGTAAGAGCACATCCACTTTCCATTGCCGATTTGTGCTACGGTAATCATTCCGGGTCTTTGTGTGTAGTTTGCATAGGCAACATCGTTGATGACATCGCCCCAGGAGACGAGGTCACCACTGGATTGATGAGCGAGCTTCTGGCCGTATGCGGGATCACGCTGATCGGAGTAGTATACGTTGAGCTGGTTGCTGTAGGCCAGAAGGAAGGGCTCCCATACACACGGCGCACCGTTGTCTGTGTTTGGCGGACCACCAGCTGCTACTGTCGACACATACTCCCAAGAAGCACTACACGAATGTCAGATCAAGTTTTGTGATACTCTCCGGGGTACTCACCCCTTGTCCGTACTAGCATACAACTGAATATTGGTGCTAGAAAAATCTCCAGGGATGTAGTTTGCAGACAACAAGATCGTACCAGGCTGATACTTGCCAAACGGCTGAGCAAGCTCGTACAAGAAAGGCTGAAGAATGATACCGCCAGACAAACTAGCATTGCCATTGAAGTATGCCTTGGAGAGCTCCGACCAAGTGGCACCAAAGTCTGTGCTCTTGTGGATGATGAGATACTGACCGTCTGGTGGTTGGTAGGCGGCGGTGGCGAGGATGGTAGGATTTCCCTTTTCGCAGTTCTGGTTGAGGAGGACGGAGCGGGCATAGCTGCCACCTTTATTTGGCCAGTTGGCTGGTGGAGAGAAGACGGTCACGTTTTGGACGAATGGAGCTGAGGGTACGTTGGGCCATGCCACAGCAGTGGTGGCCAGCAATGCTGAGGTGACGACGGATAGCAGAGAGGAGAACATATCGAGTGTTTGCTCTGGAGATGCCGGGAGCCTTGGATGGTAAGTCTCGGTCAGTGGTCAAGGCCAATTCTTATATCCTCAGTCAATCAAACATATGTTACTGACCCCTCATCTCTCTGTTGACCAGCCTCGTGATGGACTGCATGTTCTCATTGACCCGGAGTACTACACTATAATTTGCCTGTATGCTAGTAGTTAAGACACACCGGGTATAGAGACTCGGTATACAAAGAAAGCATTTGCGGACCAGTACGGATGAGTATACAGGACTCCCCGCTTGCTCACCCCGCAACCGTGTCTGTACTTACTGATCGTTCACGGCCCCACGGCACAGTATGCATCTTCTCTATTGATCTCATACCTGTAGGTGCATGCTGCGAGCAAGAAAATGCACGTAAAAGAGGACTTCGTTTAGCCTAAAGTTCTTTCACGGACCTCGCACTCACGAACGGTATCCCATTGGGCCAAAGCTGATCGAAGCAAAGCAAAGTGAGTGATACGACCTGCTAGATACTGTTGAGCATGTATGTAGGAAAGCTAGTGAAGCAAGCGTTGCCAGTCCAAGGCTGATTCTGCAACCACATCGCGGAAGCCTTTGACAAGCATTTCAGTCAAGACAATCTTGGCGATCAGCAGGAACTCAGGCACCGGCTCTTCTTGCAGGACGGCAGGCACTTGGCGTGCTCCTTACCTAGCATACCCTGGAGCTTCACAGTCGATCGAATTGTTGTGCCCAGACCAACCTCCAGATTATTGCTTTGCTCCTCCGGACTTGAATGTCGCAGAAACGGTATGAGATGATTGCTTAACTAGGATTGAAGTAGTGTCTTGATGCATCGTAGATGCTGAGTCGGTCAAAGATTCCTCCCGACCTCTAACGATATTCTGTCTGTTCCACGTCGGACTCAAAGTCCATAAACTCATCGTCATCGTCATCCTCGGAGTTGTTTTCGTCATCTCCAGAATCGTTTTCCTCTTCTTCTGCATCGTCAGAGTCTTCGTCTTCCGCGTCTGATGGTTGTTCGAGGAGGCGGCGTACATCCTCAGTGGGAGCGTCAAGAGGGAGATCGGCATTCAGTATCACACTGATCGGCACATTGGTGATGTCGTCAGCTAGCTGCGGATAGCCGATTGCGTTCAGGTTTGGGAATTTTCTGCTGCCAGCAACGTAAGAGGAAGTGCTCTCGTCGTTGTCAGTGGTTCTTGGGTTGGCAGGTCTCCATGTGACAGTCGAGACGTAGTAGTCCAGTTTGTTTGGCCCCGTCTCGTCACGTACCCAGCGGCGGTGACCCCAGGTAGCCTTTCCGCTCCATTTCATGATTTCGGGCTGGCAGCTCTCCGCGGAGAGTTCGGTGTCATCTCGACGGCGAAAGATCCAGTTCTGGGCTGCTTGCCTAGCGACATCATCGATCTGGTCTTTCTTGCGTTCAAGACTCTCGAAGGCCACGCGCAGCTCAGTCAGGCTGTTCGGGAATCTGCAGAAGTCGACCCATGTGGCATCGAGACGAAGGTTATCATCACTCTCCCAGAACCACCAATCGGTATGTCTGATGGTGATTGTGATGACTTTCGGGTAGAAGAACTTCAGATTGAGGATTTCTTGAAGTCTTGCACCATTCTCGAGGATATACAGCTGTGCAAACACACGTACATGCTGTATGACAGGCATGGTCTGTGTCTTGGCAATTGCGAACAGCGTCTGCTGCATTCTTCTCGCAGTTGTCGTTTTTGGTGGTCGTCGATCATCTGATGTCAGGTAAAAGGTCTGCTCGGCATTGGTCCAGGGTAGAAACCAAGCTTCTTGGTAGATGCGCTTGCATGTTCGCAGTAACACTGTGTCAGTCTTTCTAGGTGCCAAATAGTCTGGTCGCTTGTAGCATGTCGCGTCGTCGTAGAGTTGAGTTTCATCTTGGTAATCGGCAAGAGCGTAGTTCCAGATGTGGTTTCGGATCTCGCCGGGCAGGACTGAGAATAGAGAGGACTGTGACTGTTCATGTGCCGAGTCGGAGGCGAAGTCAGCTGCCTTCAATGTGTTGCTATCTGGGTTTGCCATTGTAAACCAGTTGATGATGGCTCTCAGCATTGTAATGGACAAAGAGGTCTGGTTCTTCTTTTATGTTTGCTTGATGCGCGCTGTGGGGAGCTGCGCTGTTGCCTGAATGACGGGTCACAACACGGGCTGAGCTCAATTAGGCATCAATGGCCCAGCTTCACTTGATGTATTGAAGCGAGAAAGCAGCTTCCACATGCGCAACGATCAATTAGAAGCGTGGGTTCGATGTCAAACTTAAGTCGCTGAGATGATGAGAGGCGGAAGCCTGCAGGTTGGTGGAGTGGGGGTTGGCAAGCTTGAGGCAGGACAGTTATGACCGCAGAGCTCAACTCAAGATGATTATATCCTCCAAGTCAAATCTTGTAAGGTTGTTTTAGCATTATATAATGCTGTACTCAGTCAGGATGAGCGAGGCGGAATTTACTCTTTCACTCAATCCTCAGACAGATCTCGAGCACGAGATTGTGTTCCCATGATCAGCGTCATTGAGCAAAGCCTCTGGATTTCACAAAGGGGCTATCACAACCGCTTCGCGTTCGCATGCTACCGATACCACTACTTAAGGATAGGGAAATCCAATAACCTTGTTTACAGGATTATTCATCGTGATCAAAAGAGTGTGAGGGCAGATGGAGCACATATCAAGCTCAAGATGCTTGCTTGAGGGGTGACCCGGTTGATGCGGTGCCAAGGCCGATGCGGAAGGACGAGGCTCGGAAGTGTCGAGAAAGTTGGCGACTCGCCGCCTTGCTACTCCCGTCTTCTGTATTGTCCAACAGTCACATACACAGTAATAATGGTATGTATCTCTTGTCGCGCATACTTGTGACAGTCACTAATTTGTTTGTATTACAGGCGCACCGCATAGTAACTCAAGTCTTTGTCACCGGCGCCCGCGTCTTTGGCCGCGCCTTCGCCGAAGCATACCGTCACGCCTCTGCCTCACAAAAATACCAAGCCGCCACTGGAATCAAGGGAGCTACCGGTGGAGCTGGTCTGACATTGGATGAGGCTTGCAAGATTCTGAACGTCGGTCCTCCCAAGGGCGGCAAGGCCAACATGGAACAAGTGACGGAGCGCTTCAAGAAATTGTTCGACCAAAACGACCCGAAGAAGGGAGGCAGTTTCTACCTGCAGAGCAAGGTTTTGCGAGCAAGAGAGAGGATTGAGATGGAAGTGCGCGAGGCAGCGAGGGCAGCAGAGAGAGAAGCAGAATTGCAAGAAGGGTGGAAGCCAAAGGTTTACAAGAACCGATAGTCGTGAGGTTGGACATTTGCTGAAGTCACGGCAGCAATGAGTGCGCACTCTCCACTCCCCCGACACACCTACACTGTATCTTCCCGACGCCCACCCAAGCCTTCGCCAGGCCATTCGATTTCCGCCTTGGATCTATAAACTTCGACCCTCTCGAGGCTATTGTATTATTTCGGCATACTTTCAAAGCAGCGCGGCGTTCATCTGTTACCCTTCTCTTTTCCTCTTCAGGATCCTGTACAGTTTTCGACATTTTACACTTTCGCGCAGCACACCACTGGCATTGGCACCTTCTCTCCCCTCTGCGGCAAATAGCAAAAGGCGTTGGGAATACAAAAAGAAGCACCTTCTGAACGAAGGAGACGTTATGTACAATATTACGAACACATGCTACACCTAGCAGTGATGCACACAGCAGAAGATCCTTGTTCCTTATTCGGAAGAGTCCCAATCGGCATCACGCAATCTTCCATTGGTCTATCGTGATACATATGCAAAGTCTTCGTGTCTTGCTATTCGACGTACTCTAAAAGCATCGAAGATTCTTGAGACTTGAAGGCCTCTGTTACCGTTCGAGAAGGTGCATGTCGACGACCTTGATGGTTACTCATGATCATGTACAATTGAAGACTTGTCAAATTATCGTATCTAATGAGACTTGCCAGGACGTTGCTTGTCGCATCATGCTAGTACAATCATGCTGGAAGCCGATGATGTCGAATAGTCATGTTTGTGCCGAAGTACTGAGTGTATATCAATGTTATGCAACACACAGCGAGGTACTCTGTTTGCGATGCTTTATGCTGGATCGCTTCGCCTATCTTCATCTGGATCGCATCACCCTCCAAGTGTACGATACGAAGCAGTGGATGACTGATGTTCGGTCTGTTAATCTCGGACAACCGCATGTGGTGTGCGTGCTCTGTCAATCTTCTCACGCGATTGAAGAGCTTCGTACGTAGACGTGGTCAAACGATTTAACCAACTTTGTCAAAAGAAAGCGAATGCCGACAAGCCGAAAAGGCCAGACTCGTTAAAGCGTGTCATGGCTGAAGTCAAAGCCCCGAGAAATGAAGCCGATGTTGGACCACAACAACTCGGATATGATCCGATGTCTCCATACCAGGTCACGAGATGTTCAGGCCAGAAGTTGCAAAAGAAAACGTTTTCCTGCATGGACCCGCAGGATACAATGCGAGACGCCCTGACAAGCCGGCGATCCTATGCTTGCGTGTTTACTCCGAGCATGTGAGGATTGACAAGCAAAAAGGTGATGTAGAGACTTGTCTTGCTATCTTGTCCGATGCATCGCCAGATATCTACTTGACAAGTGGGGCGGTGATGTTTTTCTTTAGCAGCTATCTAGAAATTCCTTTTTTATCTGGGGAAGAAGATGGAAAAGAAAAACTCTGGTTCAGGGAAGTGACCGCACAGGCTGCTATGTGGTGGTGAGAGGGTGTTTGACGAATGACAGCATGGGCAAATCTGCGGTTAAGGTATGCGCTAGGCGCGGGCGGATAGAAGACTGTGCAGGAAGCTGTTGGCGATTGGTCGACAGAACAGGGCCCGTTCGGACGGAGGCCGCCGCTGAGTGACAGTCCGGAGACGATGACTCTTTTCTCAAGGCAGCAATGGAGAAGGGAAAGAGATGGTGTATGAGACGGACGAATGAACTTGAGATGAAGAGAGGGGATAGCTAGCTGGGTGACTTGTAGAGCGAGTGAAGGGCTGAAGAAAGTCGGATGCAAAAGGCGGGCGGAATCATTAACGTGGCTCTAGCGCGGCGCCAAGGCAGGACTGACGGAGGATGCTGCTTCTTTACAACCAACGACTTGCTGTCAAAACACTTTCTCTTCTCCCTTCTTTTCTCTGCAATACCTGCATCCAACAAAGACAAAGAAGTCGCCCATCACTACCACCTATTCCACCCACCCTTCAACTACAACTCGTCTATAACAATGTCGCCGGCTGCCGCTGCTCACTAAATCCACCGCTAGGGGGCGCCTGTTCGTTCGGCGCCCTCTGGTGACCGGTCCTTCTCAAGAGCTCTTACCGAGATTTACAATTACATTCAACAAGACTCCCACTACGCTCAGTAGCCCAAGCACAGTCTTGCCGGCTCTCCTCCTACCAACAATTGACCCCGCGACATTTCTATACAGAGAACGGCTCCAAGATTAACAGCCGTTGAGACATACAACGACGAGTCCCGCAAGAACTCGGCCACCCCACCCGTGTCCAGCTCGAACACACCACCATTACAACAAAACCAATCACATATTGATTCAACTCAACAATATACAATGGCCGCTTCAGTCAACATGAACGCCATGCCCGCTCCGGCCATGCCACCTCCATCATTCACCAAAACAGAGTCTGCCGCCCAGAGCAGTCCGCAAAAACCAACAAAAAGCGCCATGAAGTCAATACCATCAACCGAAGGAGCCGACGAAGAGGCAGATGGCGAGAAGAGCGGCAGTAAGGAAGACGCAGACGGAACTGCACCTGCCATGGCCACCAACATGAACATGTCAGGTGCTCTTCAACGCAAGATGTCGGAGCTCCAGGCAAGCGGCTGGAGACCACCGGAAGAGTCGATCGATAGCGACGACGACTACGATGGTGTTGATATGATCAGCAACAGCGACGACGAAGAAAAGAGCATGAGGAAAGCCGAAGAGAAGCTGATGGCCGACGATGACGAAGACGACGAAGAGAGTAATGCCGCTCTGGCCCGAAGACTTAGTCTGTCTAGCCAGAACAGCAACCAAGCCGAGCTGGCATACCTCGAGTTCAACGATGAATATATCCTGCCTGATGACCCTTTCTCGCAGTCATTCCTCGACGCTGATCAGATCATGTCTGCTCCCGACTTCTTCCGTGAGGGCAGCCCCCTGACAAGAACTGAGAGCGAGCAGACAGTCCCCAATCAGCGTCGGGTACGCTTCGAAGAGAGAGCAGAAATGTCTGATGAGACCGACTCGGATGCCGATAGCGACTTCTTCCCTGATCTCTTTATCCAGCAAGACCATCTCGACCCCCGCTTCAGACGGTTGATCGAGAAGGATGACGACCACGAGTTGTACCAGGACGACAGTAGTAATGCCGGCTCCGAATGGGACTTTGAGGCTGATGAGATGAGAATGCTTCTCATGGAAGATGAAGAGGAGGACTCTGACTCATCAGCAGGCTCTAGCGGCTATGAATGTAGGTTTTGGATGGTTGGATTGTCTACGATAACACCCAAGCTGACACTTAGTTCTCCGCGAAGCCGACGATGGTGACACCACAGATGAAGAACCCATGCCTCCGCCACCCAAGAGAGCCTCGACTGCTTCTACAAGTCCAAGCAGTGTCGCCACACCCCGCCCCTCCAACGCAAGCACGACTCACATCAGACTTCCTCTACGCAAGAACAAGAACAAGCGCACCCCTACACAACCCAAGATGGGCACTTTTATGATAGACCCTCACCGCCCCGTTCTTACCATCGATGGTGTCGGTGTCTCGCAGAAGAGCACTCTCTGGCCCGCAAAGATTCAGTCTGCCGCAGACAAGCAGCTGTGGCAGCGCATGCACATGCTAAGCAACAACAACAGTCGTGCTACTAGTCGTACCACAAGCCCTCGCCAGTCTGTGCAGCTTACCCCCTCGGGAGAGAGCGACGGCATGAGCATTGGCGACGAGAATGATTTCTTCGACTCGTTCGGTGCCCTGCGTACCGATCAAGTCATTGGTCCTCCGGAAGCATTCACTCCCTTTGTCGACGTCACTGCTTCCGGAGCCATCATTCACGACGACGATGCTGCTGCCGCCGGTGCCGAAGAGGAACAAGATCCCATGTGTTTCTTGAACTTTGACGACGATGACGAGGATGAAGACATGCCCGACGAGTCTGATAACAACATCGCCTCTCCTACCACTCAATCTTTCTCTTCTCAGGTCACAAACAACCCCTCTTCTCAATCCGGTGGCTTCGACTTGCTTGCTCATCTCGACCGTCACGGCGTTGTTGGATCCTTCCGTCGCAATCAGCAATTCGCCAAACACGTTGGATCACTGCCTTCGCACCCTGCACTCAGAGCATCCCTGTCGGAAACAAATGCCATGCAAACTGGTCGACGTGCAGCAGCCAACACACCCATCACACCTCTAAGAAAGAAGAAGGCAAAGGGCGTCGGAGCACGTAACTCTCCGATGACCACTACCAGCCCTCTCAAAAAGAGCCCTCCTCTCAAGAAGAAAGGGCCCATCAGAGGCGGTTTCAGCCGCGGCTGATTCGCACCCAAGCAACATATAACACATGTCATCATGACTTATGAAGCAACGGCAGGTATTTATACCATGGAGTACTGGAGTCATTCTTTTTTCGCGCCTCGAGCGCCTTCAAAAGCAACACAATCTTCGAGCCCAAAAGCAACAAAAACAGTCGTCTTTTACATCCTGCCGACTCCAAGACGCATTAGACTACAGATTGGCGTTGCATCGTGTCCCGAGTACATTGTGCGAGTTTCTACTCGACCGCTCTGTTTCCCTTCATCCTTTTTCGTCCTTTACCAGTTCCGGCGCGGATTGTTCGTCCTTTTTTCAAACTCACAGATACCTCAAACAGCAACTTTGTTATGTCGACACAAGATGGTGCTCGGCCTGTCTTTTTTTCGTCGCCTTTGCTTCTGCAACAATCTTAAGCATCTTGTTGCACTGATCTTTCTTGGTCTCCAGGTGGATTTTTTGCACAGATAGCTTTCGTTTTCACTTTTTTCTTCGCTTCAAAGTATTTCTTTGCGTAGATGTTCTAGTCGATCAAATGAAACAATTTCAAAATCATCTCTGATATGATTCAAGTCTTGCGGTATGTGTTATTAGTGGTTGTCTTTCATGCGTACATGTTTCTACCTTCTACACAAGAGTAGCATCTACAAAGCTCTTTGTGTAGTCAGCTGCCGTCTGGTTGCGCCACTCAGACCAATCATGATTCAACAATCCCCAAGTCTCATCTTTATCCTGCTCACCCTGACGGATATAGTAACTACCCGAAATAACCCATTGCATCCAACCACCAGGACCTCCAGGCAATCCCGTCAAGTACTCCTTGATACACTGCGCATAAACACTCTGACTTGCAGTATTCTGATCGAACCCGAATTCCGTCAACAGCACTGGCGCCTTGTTTGTCGCATTTCCCCCTTCCATGGCGTTGTATCCTTGATTTCTCAAACTGCTTCTGATGCTTCCGCAACTGGTGGCGCTGTTTGCATAGTTGTGCAGTTCCCAGATTATTTTGTCCGCGTAGGCGTGATCATGTAGGGAGAATGCGGTGCCGTTGCCGATGTCGTTTCCATTCACTATCGTGCCCAATTGTGTGTCGTAATTCAAACCGGAGAAGAAGATTAATGGTTGGTCGTTGGCGGCGTATATTCCATCGGCGGCTGGGATCATGTTTTCGTACCAAGACACCCAATTGTCGCCTGTGCCGTTTGTGGTGGTGCGTAGTTCATTGCGCAGGGAGATTGAAGTGAATGCTGGCCAGGAAGAGGCGTGGGAGGCCATGAAAGCTAGACCGCGCTTCCAGGAGGATACGTTGAAGTAGGTATCTCCAAACCAGGCGTTTCCGTCATCGTGGCCGCAGCACCATATTCCCTTGGACACGTGGTTGTCGAGGTGGACATAGATTTGTTGGGTATACGCTTCTGCGGCGATGGCGTCAAACACCTCCAAGCGAGTAGTGTTTTCAGTAAACGAAGGGTTGCTGGTCAGCACTTGGTTCAAAACCTTTGTGCCATTTGTTTCGCCTAGTGCTTGGATGAAGGCGGTTTTGAGACTTGTGTCTGCGTTTTCGTAGATGTCGTCGATCATTTCGATGGCGTAGGTTAGGCGGATCACATTCATGCCGAGGTCTTTGATCTTTGTCATGATTGTGCTGACGGATTGGTATTGAAGGCCTTCGGGGATCATGGTATCTGCTGCACCGGGCCAGTTGACTCCGGCATAGGTGACTGTCTCGTTGAGAGCGTTCTTGATATCGCGGCCGGAGGTGGTGAATGGTGCGTTCGGCCATGACGATGCTCGTGAGATGATTGGACTGGCTTGGGTGAGAGCACCCAAGACAGGTAAGAGAAGCAGTGGAATGTGCATTATAAGACTTGCTCAACTGATGATATGAAGACGGAGAGAGACAACGGCAGCAGGAGAGCACAATATATACTCACCAGCAGCGTCCGTAAGACCTACCAGTTACCTCATCATACCTATTCTCATCTATGCCTGCATCACGCAGCCCCTCGACGATCTCTCTATACCTGCAATGCTAGGCGAAAAGGAGACCATAAACGAGCACTCTCCTGCTGTAAGTGGTTGTAAAGGTAAAGTTACCCCTCTTGTTGACTATACACTCCGGTGTCTATTCTCCCGTGGAGTGCAAGGCAGATGTCGAGTAGAGACGGATAAATTCGTGTTTCTAGAGTATTTGGACGGTGCCAATGTAGAGATCGTCAGTCCTATTTTCTGCACGCTGGAGAATGCAACCTCGTTAAAGGCGGGGCGAAGGCATGAGGTCAGTCAGGTTTTCGGCGTTGGCGATATCCGAGCCCTGGAAAGAAGCCGCATATTCGCAGACCTCGGTCACAACAACACCGACTGTTCGAGCTCTTCCATGACTGCGTGCTAAAGAGAATAGAGAGGCAAAGAGCGCGAAGCTTATGCGTAGAATGAGGTCTTGATGTGTATCCTGACGTCAAACCACCAGGACTGGCACGAGCCCGACGACAATCACCGCTGATAGAAAATCAACCACCTGCTCAATACTCCATCAAGCGTTTGCAAGGTGAACAACACAAAACAGTGCTTGCGTTGTGCGTGAGATGAAGCAGTGCGGAGAAAAACGAAGCTTCCACAAAATCCGAAAATTCCTCAACTTCACCGGCAATCAAAAGATCATCCACCACCCCTCAGCAAGGGCAAAAAAAACGCTCTCCCGGACAGGCTTGAACTGTCAACCTCTCGATAGCCAGTCTATTGCTAGACCTAACAGTCGAACGCGCTAGCCAATTGCGCCACGGAAGATGTGAGAGCTGGGCTCTCTGTGGCTGTTGCATGGAGTTTTGAGAATCTGACACGTATATGACGCCTATGGAACACAGGATCAAGGAATGATCTGTGCTTTTGAGGTCTCTCGAGTGATGTTGCGCCACGGAAGATGTGAAAGCTGGGCTTTCTGTGGTGCTTGGTGGGTGCGACACCGGACCGTATATAGAGCCTCACAGTACGATCGACAGGTGAGCCTTGGCATGATCACGATCTGCTTCCGTTTGCTGGTGGACAAGCTCATGCCTCGTCCTCCAGTAGTACCAGCACCTACTACACCATCTCCTCGGCCATGACTAGCCTTGAATCGCAGCTGTCAACAAGCAACATATAGTTCGGGCTGCCTGAAATGTCCAAAGAGAGTCCTTCTGCTCTTGACTCTCACTGGACCTTTTGCTAGATCTGAAAACCTTGTTGCCTTTCTACTGCATTGATATGCACTCGAGCTGAATCCTGAGAGAGGAGTCGTCCTGGTAAATTGCCCTAGCCTTTCGTGGTCTCTTCGTCGGCCTTCAGGAACGTGAGTGCCCTTGCATACTGGCTATCAAAATGCAAGAAGCAATTGGATCTGGAGCGGTTGTCCAAAGAGAGACCATTTGATTTCAGCTCTCACTGGACATCTTCCATAACTTGAAAAGCTTCTTGCAATTTGACAGCATGGATATGCACTCAAGCTGGATCCTGAGAGTGTCGTCCATGATTGGTATCCCTGGGCTGTCGTGTCCTCCTGATTATTCTCTTGGAACCCTGGCTCCGAACTCCATCTCCCCTTCAAGGCCCCCGGTCTACTCATCAAAAGGCAAGATGTTTTTCAAGATCGTGTGTCTTTCCGCTGAGAGCGGTGTTGTTTCGTGAATCCCTTCGGACATTCACGTCAGGGCCGAAAACATTGTGTCTTTTGATGCGTGTTTAGTAAGGGTGCCTTGCCAGGCTGAGAGCGATAAATTGGACCACACAAGCACAAAGTGAAGAGAACGAATGTGTTTAAATGAAGGGGAAGGAGCGCAAAGTATTCGTTATTCGCTCCTACTCGTACAGTTCGATTCTGCTTGTGACGTTTGCTTATGTATCGCGTCGTTCACTTCACAAGCGGCCGCCCCGCTTCACTCCAGTCACTCATCGTCGCTTCCTCCCTTCACTTCCTCCCAGGTCTCGTCTCCAGCAGCTTCGATCATCACTGCCTCCGGATCGTATGGCGAAACGTCGCCAGGCGGGCTGTCTTGGCCAAAATCTTGCATCTCGACCTCTCCTTCATCACTTGGATTGGCCGATTCGTCCCATTCCTCATCAGTGCTGTCGTTCTCTTCACTCATGGCCGCAGCCTGCTCTTGCTCCTTCTTCTCGGCGTTCTTGCGGAATTCCCTCAGCTCGTCTGGCATCTCGGCGTCCAAGTCTACGGCGAACTCGTCGAGAAAGGTGCGGTTGGTATGCAGGGTCTGGTCGAAATCCTCGTCGTATCCAGCGGGCCACAAACGACGACTAACAGCCCAGAGGAGCTCCGCCGCATATTGATAATTCTTCTCGATGGTCAGAAAAAAGATAAATCTATTTGATGAGATGCTCTTACCTCCGCTTCGTACCAGTCATTAGTTGCTTTGCCGCAAAGAACGTAGGCTCGGATGCGCCAGTAATCTGGAACCCTTGGGTTAAGCAGCAGGGTATGGAGCGCATTAATGCAGCCCTCAGCATCGCGATCGTTGAGCATCTCAATGGCGGCATTGATTTCATCTCTCCATATTATTGGAATCGTTGTTGAGAGGAGCATCGTGTCTTAGGGAGTGGGTATGTTTCTTGTTAGGTTATGAGAGGGTCGTACGGGACTGGTGTCGAGTTACGAGCTGTATAGCAAACCGGCACAAACAAAAGCCCATCGCAACCAACAACAAACTCAGTATACAATCCAACCCGGCGCTAGTCCACACAAGTCTTAATACCACGAGCTTGGCACGATCTAACACGCGCCATTCTCACGTCTTCCGCATGCAATATCCTGATAATTGCTTTGGCACCGTTACTCATGCTCGGACCAAGATATCAACATCAGTTCCTCCGGAGCGCATGCAAGCTGACACGCGCTTTCAGTAGGTGGAGTCTCCGTGCTGGCAGGCTATTGAAGAGTATCTTGAGATTGTAGAATGGTGATTGACTATCAAGTGTCCAAGATAGGGGAAGAGACTCAATTAGACTCCAAATGCTGCCAGACTTCTGATCTCGAACAACTTTTGTTTACTCGCACCGCCTCCCAAGAAATTGTTTGACCAAATCATCAACAAACCATTGCGCGACCTCGTTTCCTTCTCCAAGATCTTGACTCCATGACGCGACAGTAGCCCACTGACATGTCCGCCTCACCATCACCTCGAAGCGTAAGTCACCAGTGTGTCACAAACCTCATCACGATTCATTCTAAGTTTTCCTCCAGCGCATTCCTCTTCGCACGTCGAGCTGTCCGGCTCCACCCAGCCCCCGTCATTGGCGCGTCTTGCACTCAACTCTGATCACAATACCGGAAGGCATGAAGCAGAGCAGTGCGGATGCTATCCTCACAAGAATGCCGAGAGTCAGATATCCAGACCATCTGTACGAATCAACAATCGACAAAGTTCTCCCACAGCTCCCTCAACCAAAGAAACCAACCGAAAGCCTGCCCGATCCCGAACTCGAGATCACAACCCGCACATCCGAAACCACATCAGATCTCCTAAATGAATTCACACCTGAATGCTCTTCTCAAAGCTCTGCTTCTCCGACTCCCGAGGACAATTTCGTGACCAACGATGAGGACATAGCGAGAGATTTGCTTGTAAGACAGAAGATCTCTACGGAGACAGTCTCGCACGAGGAGACTGCCTGGAGAGACTTCGAAACCCAAGACCAGAGACTTACCAAGTGGTTCCTATCAACGGAGCTCAAGATCGCCATGAACGAAGGCGGAGTCCAGATCACCCAGATCAACATCACTCAGGCCAGACACGAATGCCTTGTCTCACTTCTCAAAGACATGGTAGAGAATGATCCTCACGCACAGAGTCTGTACGGTCGTGCCAAATACCAAAACCGAGCTCTCACCCAGAAGGCATCCCAATTGTCAAACGCGAGCCGATTCGTCCTGGAGCGTAACAGCGCTCTAATTGATGAGTGCGATTTCTATCTGGACGCGGCCTCGATGGAGCAACTCGATGAAGAACACGAGAAGGCCTTCAAACACGCAAAAGAGAGCACGATGTCTCAACACTCCACCCATGTCTCCAAGGGGGATGGGTTTCTCAAACAGTTCGAGAGCTTGGAGATCTTCAACCATAACGTGGGCACAGTCATCGAGAATCTCAACTACATCAATGGCTTGCTTTCCATGCATGAAAGATTCATCGAAAACCAGGTTGAGAAGCTCAGAGCAGATATCGTTGCAACTATAGCCAAGAAGGGTTCGAATGCAAGTCTCTTCAGCCAGTTGCTGTGCTTCCGCCGGATTTGAGGTCAATCTTCTCGTGTGGCGCTTGAGCTGTCTTTGACTGTCTTTGTCTCAGTCTACTTTCTTTGTAAGATTCATTGTCTCTCTGCATTGGTCTCGAATCGTTGTTGATAAGTTTGATCCTGATGATCGCAGGTGTTGGTCGTAAGGAAGTGTCGTTTGTTTCGCATGACGTTTGTGCTTTGGTCGGAGGAGGAAGCCACGAGTTTGTGAGACACACTTTAGCTCTTTCCTTCGTTTCGAATTCGACTTCAATTCTATTTCTGGACCTTTTGTTCCACACATCGTCCTCAATGAGAGACATCTTTCAAAAGAGCTTTGTGGTGAGATCCAATAGAGCTTCATATGTCTTCCTTGCGCTCAATTTGTTTCATGACAAGACCCCACTCATCGTCCACGTAGATAGAAGTTCCGTGTTATAAAGATCGCCAGAATGATCGCCTAACTCTTTGGTATGTCACAGTGTTTCCAAACCTCTGGAATCAGCGCTGACAATGGCTAGTCGATCGCCTTTCAAGAGCGTAAGAAATCCTGATATACAGCTTCGTTGGTGCACGTCATATTGACCTTGCCCAGCAGATTCCTATCAGAGTGAAGAACTCGAAAGGACTCACCAAACCATACCAGAAGAGGCGTCTGTACTATGATTCAATCTCTCGAGCCCCGCCATTCTCATACGACAGTGCCACTGACATGGTACTTCCTCAACACACGCAGCTCGAAGAAGAAGTACGCAATGTTGAGTTCTCCGAGCCTGAGGAGTCATTGAATGTTCCCGGTCCAACAGTAAATTCTTTGCTCTCCGAGCCACAGTTCACGAATGAGATCTCTGAGCTCCTGTCCACTGTGCCCAAAGTTTCTCAACTAGAGCATCTCGTGGAAGAAAGAAGAGCTCGACGATCTACTACATGCATATTACTCAACACCATCATCCAGAGAAACGAATCTCTTATCAGAGATATCAAGAACGCTGAATTTACCCTATCGTTCCTCAACGAGATTGCCGAAGATAGAGTACCTCATCAGCGTTCCAGTCAACGGGTAGTTAAGAAGAACTCCAGCCTTACCGAACAAGGAGATCGACTTGTGAATGCCAGCAACTCCGTTTTTACATCGAACAACACCCTTATTGCCGAGTGTCAAGTCAATCTCAGAAACGACACGGAGTATCATGAGTCCGGAAGCAACATAAAAGCACCGCAGAACAAGGACTTATCGAAAGAGAACGAAGATCTTGTCTGCTTTTTGGTTCGTCTCACACCCCTTCTTAGTGCCCTCGAAAATTTCAACGATCGACTGATCAAGCACCTGAATGAACTTGAGAGCCACGTTAAAGCAGCAGAGGCAGCGATGACACAGCCTCCAAGGACAGACAGTTCAAGCAGCAAGGGCTTTTTGGGTAGACTAAGTTGTTTCCACTAGCTTTGCCAGATCTTTGCTTGGGTACAGATGGTAGATGTTGTTAGCTTGTCTGTGTTTGCGTCTTGAGAGAGCGGAGTAGCATCGTTTGTATGTCGAAAGTTGGATAGTCATCGGTATGTTGAATGAGTGGGCTCAAACGTTCGATCGTAGACCCAACCAGTCTCCATTGTCTCACATCTTTGACCCATTGCCTTTCCATTCTGTCTCATTCTAGATCTATGTGTCTTCCTTTAGAGTCCACCAGAATCTTCTCTGAGCCAAAATGTCACTCGCGTAGATATATAAGAAGTGTTGCCCCTGAATCGACCTTCATGTTCAGCATATATATCTCAACCAAGCGGATCTCCTTCGCAGCACTCACGAGAATGGCAGAACTCTTGCATTGCATCAGTCTGCTACCCTGGATTGATGTCTGCGTGGGAGATGTCGCCGTCGTGAGCTGGTCGTGAGCCCGTCGTCTGGTTGCCGGGCGACTCAACTTTCCATCTTTTCGTGTTGTATATATCAACAAAGCTTGACACGTCTTTCTGTTTCTGATTCACGTCAACAGCACGTCGTCTTTTGAAAGCTTGCACCGATCTCTCACCTCGCATCTTTTCAACAGACAGGCCATCGCTTGCACGTCTTCGTCTTTGCCCACTTGTGATACCGTCTGGATTCAGGGGTCAACACGCACCAAAAATGGCAACAAATCAGCAGCCCACGAGTGTTAGTATTTACCGGACACCGTAACAGTATTGAGCAAAATCCTGACGCGACCTCAGCGAATCCCACTGCGCGTTGATTCTATACCAACAAACCAGTCCTCAACTCGGTCACTGAACAATGGAAGACCAGCAACTCCCAATCTCTCCAAGCCGCAGCATTTGCGCCTGAGCCACAAAGTGTTGAGCACGATCTACGAATCTTCCCTTGACGAGAAGAAACAAAAAGAGCGAGAGGCAACCTGGAGCATTCGCCCAGTCGACCAAAACGAAGAAGAAGAACAGCAGAGCCTGAGATCACAGGCCTCCTCCCCCAACTCCGAACTCGACACTTCACTCGCATCCACCAAGCCTGCCACAGTCTCTGCCTCACAAAACTCAACTAGTCTCGAAGACCCCTGCCCAATTGATAGCTACATGGAAGCATACGCCAAGTACCGCCTGCTCAACCTGAAGACGCAGAAACGCAATGCAGCAACCAATCTTCACATTGCCCTGGACAAGACACAATTCCTCACAAATCAACTTCACAACTCGATGGTCCCATTCCACCTCCTCATCACCGTCTTGAACAAACTTATCGGATCATCTCCCATCCTCAAAGATCTCCGCGAGCGAACCTCAGACCAACAAATCACCGTGAGCAAGCAGACCGAAGATTTCCGCCTCTCCCTCCGCGATTTACTCAAATCAAACCACTCACTCATCGCCGAATGCGAAAACCTCCTCAAGACAAGCGCCGACTCCAATCTAGAGCTTTTCACTCAAGAGCGTCTGGCAGTGAACCGTCTCCTCGCCACCTTTTCCTCGAACCAAAACATCAAAGCCCAAAGAGACGATCAGTTGGAGCTTCAGCAGGATGTCATCGCAAAATTCAACGAATACGTTGGTGGCTTGATCGAGGGTCTGGAAGTGCAGAATATCGGGCTGGAGAAGCTTGTTGGAGACATCAACCGTGGCGTTCGTTGTTTGGAGGAGGAGATTCACGCCTATGTGCGGGACAAGAAGTCGCTGAGAGGTATGGTGTGCAGGATGTTCGACCGACGTTGAGCGTGAAAGTCAATGTAACTCAGAATAGGACGTGATGTGAAGGTCCGGCCGGGGTTGCATACTTGTTTTGCGACGGTGGCTTTGTTCTCTTTTTTTTTTCTCTCTCGGGGTGTTTTTGGTCATTGTATCATACCCAAGGAGGATCGCCACTTTTCGGCATCATTTGTAGCAGTGGAGAGACGTAGTATTTTTGAACAATCATCATGCCCAAATGCACCGCGTCAATCGTGACTCGCAGTCTGAAAACCACAAACAAGAGAAGTCCATATACAGACGACGACAGAAGTATTGAGGCGGGAGCAACACACACATATGAGACCGTCGGGAGGAACGAACGATGCAATGCAACTTCCAGTGATCGTCAAGTCGTCAGCCGAGAAGTTCGAAACGCACAGGGCGAACAAGTGTTTCTCATAGGGAAAGAGCTATCCTACATTCGATCCCACTCCACCTCCCATCTTCAAGTATCCTACACTTCCATCAACCCACCCACACCTCCATCATACCCTCAAATCTCATACTCGGCATTGAAAAGATTCCACAACCCCTTCTTCTTATCCTTATCCTTATCCTTGCCATCCTTATCCTTGCCATCTCCTCCTGCCGTCTCTCCACCACCATCATCTCTCTTCCTAGGCGAAGCATGAACTCTATTCTTAGTAGGTGACAACGATCGTGAACCAGTACCAGGATGCTGCAAATGCTGAGCCAGCGATCGAATACTCTTGGAAGGACTGGCGGAGCGGAACGATTGCGGTTCCGAAGCCGAGGCAGGCGGCGGCATAGTCATGCGTTGGGATTGGGAGATGAAGAGGGGCTTTGTCACGGAAGACGTGTTAGCATGAAAGCACGATAGCATGACAAGGTGGATGAACGGTAGCAGGGGAGGAGGAGAAAGATGGCAAAAGCGAATGAAGTGTATGATAGAAAGGAGTGCTGTGTAAGGGTAAGATAATTTCGCTGGTGTGTAAAATGCACAAATCAAGGACCCCAAAGAAGATCTTTGCGCACCTGAGCTTGCTGATGTAGCTGTGATGATTCCAACTGCGGCGACGTAGCAGCCGTGGCAGCGGAAGAATCAATCCCCAACCCTCTATCGCTGCCCTTCCTCCTCAGTGTCCCTTCTACAACATTATTTCCACTATCACCGCTCCTGAGCGATTCACCTAGGAATCCTGCGGTGAGCCCCTTTTTCGAGTTTGAGCTGCTGCGTCGGCTGTCTAGGCTCTTGTTAAGTGTCTTTGCTGCTTCGCTGAGATCGCTCTTCTTCTTCATGGCGCGTATGCTGCCTTTGGCGTCGACGGAGGAACTGGCGACGGTGCTTTTGGCCAATCCTGGGGTTGTGGGAGCGCCGGGTTTGTCTTCGGAAGCATGGACTAGATACCACGTCAAGCCATCGGAAAGATCGAATGGGTTATCGTTCATTTCGTCAAGAGAAGCGGCATCCACACTTGTTGAACCAATACTGCGACCATCAAATGAGGCAGATGGTTTTGACAAGTCGACCACACGTTCTTCGATCTTCGAGATACGTGCGACGAGCCACTCGCGGCGGTTGAGAACCATACCTTCACGCTCGCGTAAGAAGTGGTGAGGAGCGTTGATGTTGAAGGCAGCCCATGCGCCAGTCCGCTGGCCTTTAGTCGGCAAGAACAAGGCAAGGTCGCCTTCCTTGAAGTCTCTAACCGCAATCTTTGCCGAAGACTCGGCCTGCAGGCGTGTGTTCTTCTCCTTGTAGCCGCGTGCCTCCTTTTGCCATTTGCGAGCAGTGTACTCAAAGTCGCGGAGACGCTTACTGATGGCTTCGCTGAAGATATCAGTACTGAAGAGCGAGACGTGATCAATGTAGTCAGCGTATTGTGATTCTTCATCTTTCGCATTACTGGCCTCGGTCCAGTGGAGGAAAGTAAGCGATGAAGGATCGTCTGGGACCACCGATGCTTTGCGTGTCGGAGGGGGTGATGACATAGATATGGCCCGAGTCAAGCTCGAAGTTGGATCGAATGTGGTACTGGCGGTGACCTTGGAAGCGCGTTCGATGATCATGTTGCCATCCTTGTGAGAAACGACGAAGCCCAAGGCCTCGAGGAGACGTAAAAGTCGTACGTTCTGCGCATACAAACGCTGTGCAATCTCCTTTGCACGAACGCCACGCTGCCTGAGTTGCTCTTCAACAAACGCAGCCGTCGACTTCGCATCATTGAGTTGTTTTTGAACCCTCATGATCTCGACGTCAAGACTTGCGGCATGGGTCTGCGCATCCGAAAGCTGTTCCGAAAGTTGGATGACTCTACCTTCCTCCTCAGTAACACGCTGACGAAGTACATCGGCTCCGGTCTCCCCATCAGCAAACTTTGAGCGAAGCTTGCGCAATTGCTCACGCTCGTCTTCGAGACAGTTGGCCAAAGATTCAGCATGCGCTTTTTCAGCCTCCATTTCGTCTTGCAGACGAATGAGCTCGGCCTCAGTGACAGCTTGTTTGGCCTTTGCCGCTTTCAGCTCGGTCCTTTGGGTATTTCCCTGTGTTCGAAGCGACTCGGACTCGGACCGTGCAAGCGCAATAGCATCGTTCAACTCTCTAACATGGTCCGCAGACTTCTGTGCCAGGTTTTCAAGAGCAGGTACGAGGTCCATGTACTTCTCCGGAGGTGCGGTAGTGGGTGAGAGATGTTTATGAGTCTCCTTAAGAGCTCGGAAGTTATCCGACTCGTATTGCTTCTGCTCATCTTGGTCCTTCCTGGCGGCTTGCAACTGCTCCTTCAGGCGTGAATTCTCTTCCTGCTGTTTCTTGTGGGAGGATTGCATTTCTTCAAGATCAGACTTGTGTTTCATCTCTACCTCCTCGGCAGAGCTCTTCAACCTCTCAATTTCAGCCTCTAAGGTTTTGGTCCTGGCGTCTATGCCAGAGACCTCTTGATCACGACTACCGAGTAGTCTGTCGATCTCATCTTCAAGCTCCTCGATTCTGTGGCGTGCGTGATCCAGGTCTTGTTCCAGAACTCTACGCTCGTCTGCGAATTCTTTCTGCTGAGCTTCCATATTCTGCATAATATCCTTCTTCGTGGAAACAGCTTCTTCAATCTCACGTTGGCCATCGGCGTCCTTCTGCTTCCTGGTCTCAGCATCTCTTTCGAGCGCAAGAGAATGTTCTTTGGTAGTATGAAGCTCGGCTTCCAGCGATACGATGCGTTTTGCAAGTTTGCCTTCTTCTGCAGCCAGACTTGAGGAGGGGCGTCTAGAACCAGGAGTTTGTCTCACGTACTCCTCAGAAGGTCTCGGTGATGGCGGAGTTGGAGTGACCATGTCAGAAACCAGTTCGATCGACGGCCTGAAACTATCGCCCGTGGTAGGTCGATTCATATGAGCATGGCGGTGAAGAATGTCTTCAAGTCTTCGTACGCGACTCATTTGTCCCTTGAGCTCTTCTTCGAGCTTGGTATTCGCCTCTCTAAGGACTTTGTACTCGTCCTCACCTCGAAGCATGAGAGAAGTGGTTCCAAAAGCGGCTTCGTGCATACTGCCGTTCTTGAACGTCTTGGCATGCTTGATCTGCTTTTTCGTAGGACGGTCGAGGTCCTTGAGTGCGATTGATAGGTTCTGCACGACGATGTTTGGCAAATCTAGCTCGGTCAAGACCCTGATGTAGTCTTGTAGTGATTGTCTCTGCACGAGAGGCCATTCCAAATCGTCGCCTTCGAGGTTCACCTCCACGCTCAGAGGTTTGCCTTCAAACGCTTCGGGCTTGACGACATCATCCACAGACTTAAGCCATTTGGTTCGACGACGCTCCTCCTCTTCCTGGTAAGTAGCCATTTCTTCGGCAAGGGTGGCAGAGTCAGCCTTCATCTTGTCAGCCCACTCGCGACGATGCACGGCCTCAATCATGAGAGAGCCATAGACAAATGGAAGCTTGGATAAGACATTCAGTGTGTCAAACACCTGCTCATCAGTCGGCGACATATTCAAGGTCTTGAGACTAGAGTGGACTTGAGCCAGGCGAGACTCGATACTTGACAGAGTCTGCATATGGTGCAAGAAGTTCTGGGCGGCATTGTTTCGTTGCTGAATAGTCTGCTGGACCAAAGCATTGAGATCATGACACAGATCATCGAAATGGGGAAGGTAGCTTCGAGTGTGCAACAAGGCCATCTTAGAAGCACGAGCAGTATTTTGAGCATTGTTCGGCAGAGACTTGATGTGTTCCAGGTCGCTAGACATTTTACTGACATGAACGTCGACCTCCTCGAGCAGCTTCGATGGCTCCTCAGTATTGGTGATTTGACTATCTTTTACAGTCTGAACAGCAGAAAGCAGAGAGTCACTATCTCTCGCTGTTGTTTGCAGGGACTGCTGTATGTCGTAGACTCTTTGTGCAAAGTTGGTCATGATAGTTTGTGCGGATGAGGCAGCCTGCCTGACCTGGTCGACTTGTACAAAATTCTGCAAGGTGCTTCCAGAAGTGTGATCGGACTCGTGTAGCGACGCAGCACTCTCGGTCTGGATGTAGCGAGCAAAGTCATAGTTGGCGGGTATGTGCTGCAGACGATCGAGATCTTTCTCCCAGCTATCGATGTGTGCCTCCTGCTGCTTAAGCAGGTTCTCAACCCAGTCTTCCTCGTGGTGGTATCTCTGCTCGGTGGAGCGAATGTGCAGTTGCAGACTCATGACTGCGACGTTGACGCTCTGTTCGATGATGGCCTGCTCTTGCTGGTATCGCTGGGTGCTTTCGATCAGGTCGGCGTATCGCGAGCGTAGAGCTCTGGCCCATTCGAGGCGACGGCGAAACAGATCGTTCCATGACTGCAGCTGGTTGTGGTCTGCGATCGAGTCGGGCGGTGTGTCGGGGTTTAGAGGAGACGGGTCCGAGATGAAGGAGAGGTTGGTATTGTTGGGTGAGAAGGAGCTGGAGTCGAAGACGTAGATTTCGGGTTCGGTGAGCAGCGTCTGCGGCCTCACAGCCTTGCCTTTGGTGGTCAGGAAGACCTGCCTGTTCTGTGCTATGTGTGTCGTGCGCTGGACCCAGGCTCGGAGGGCGTCGAGGCTGTTCACCTTAGTCGGCTCGGCGACGACCTTGCTGCCCGAGTGCGCGACATAGATTATTAATGACATGCCCAACTCCGAACCCTCCTTCGACACCGGCGAGGATGCGATAAGAATATCTGTCAACCAAGCAGACACGCTTTTGTTCTTGTTGACAGGCGCGACTGACGTCCTTGTGCCTATAAAAGTCCGGGGAACCGACATCATCCAAATCCCTTGTGACGGTGACAGGGTCACACCGCGCGTCGCGTGTCTTGAGAGCAACATCCTGCAATGTTTATAGTACAGCTACTCGTACATGTACGGCAGCTCAGTTTCACATGAAACAGTCTGTTACAACACATCATCTCATCCTCACCCTATCCAGGTAAAGCATCACCAAACTCCAAAGACCACAATTCAAAATCTTTTAAGCAATGCCATCGCGAGACGGCTCATTTGATATATCATGTCTATAGTGATCCCAACCATTAGAGTAATCCCTCTAGATGCAAAGTACCCCATCCCTTACCCAATCTATGCGTGAAAAATTCTTTTTATCCTACATCAAGGTCACTCAATTGAGTCCTCTTCCTCTTCTGAAATAATCATAACTCGTGTCTTCCTGGTCGCTTCCAGGCGTGTGAACCTCGCCTAGTCTTAGCGGTCCATAGCCTCCGGGCGTGGGTGCGGGAATGCCGCTTCTGCCCATACCTGCTGCGCCAGACAAGAGATGTTCGTCATCGTTGCGGCGATTGGCATTACCAATATCCATCGAGCGAACACTGCTTGCGGGGCTCTGATCGCGGAGTGCAGTGGGTGTCTGGTGGTAGCCCTTGGGATATGTCGTTCCCATCTCATCACCCGTTCTTGTTGCGTTCGAGTCGCTGGAGCCTCTGCGGCTGTCATAACCGGTCATAACGGTGCCGTCTTGTGTCATTAATGTTCCGTGTGATCCTCTGCGGACCTGGTCTTGAGGTCTACCGTAAAGTTCACCCTCACCACCTGCTTCATCTCTGAATTCGGGTCTGTTCTTGTAGAACTCGAAGTCCATTTGGTTTTCGGAAACGAATTCGAAAGGTGCAGGAGCCTCGCCCTTTGCTGTTCTGCCAGGCTCGTCGTGCGACATGGTATCCATGTAAACATCTGAGTAGCCGGCCATGGGGATGTCCACCTCTGCTGTACGACCCGAGTAGATGGTTGGCAAAAGATGTCTTGACTTGGCCGAAACCATGGGAGTGATGAGAGGCTTGTAAAGCACGGGGTGGCCGAAACGAACACCAACACGGTCTGTACGTCTAGTCTTCATCTCAGCCGGGTTCTCAGTGTCTGCAGCAGTGACACCAGTGGTGTAAAAGGCCAACTTTCTGTCAAAGTGGGACGAGCACCACCACTTGAAAGCCAACATGAAGATGGGCAAAGGAGCAATGGTGCAGACCTTAGGCAGCCACTCAGTGTAACCGAAAGTTGTGTTTCCAACGCAAACCAAAGCTACCAGAACATCGGACAAAATAGTGAGGAAGATGAATCTGTTGAACAAGACCTTCCAGAATTGACCTCCAGACTCGGTCTTGGTGATAAAGACGTAAAGAAGCAGATACTTCTTCAGGTAAGAGTCAATCCAGAAGTAGAATGCCGTAACAGGCAGCACCAAAGGCTGGATGTACGAGAAACACAAGGCAACTGTCGAGTAGAATAAAAAGTAGTTGTAGTATCCGGCGTAATCAAACTTTGGTGGTGCGCTGAGCTCGATCAGCTCACGAGGAGTGGGATTCAGGAAGTGACGAGAGAACGATCCCCAAGCCAAGTTGACAAACTGAGATAGATCAACTGCGGCACCGAGGTTGCGTTGCAGAAGCCAGGTAATCCAGTAAGTCGAGACAGAGTTGAGTGCTCTGATGCCCTTTTGTAGTAGCTGGCCGTCCTTGATAGCAGACCAGGCATCTTCCTTTTGACTGCTGCTGATGACTGCAGCTACGTAACCCCAGATGGCTGCGAATAGTGAGAACAAGAACAAGTTGTTGAAAACGAAGAAGGTGTAGAGCTTGTGCATGACGTGGCGTTCTCTGCTGGTTTTTGACAAATCACCAGCACTGTTACTCAGCTTTCGGAAGATGGCAGGTAAGAAATAGTAGAAGAGAGAGGTGAGAGCAGGTGCGGCTACACCCTGCACTACAGCCCAAGTCTTCGGGTTGTTGGCCAATGTGGTCGCGAAGGCAGGCCAAACAAGAGCCAGATTAGACAAGTTAGAAAGGAAGATGGCAATGAGAGCGTTAGGAGCAATCCAGACGACAGTCAGAACAGCGACCCAGATGTTGTTGACAAACGTTTGCCAGCCTCTCTGTTTGCTCGTCATGGGCAAATTTTTCCAGATGAGATCATGAGGCCTGGGAGCCAGACGAATCGATGTCTTTTGAGGACCCTTCTTGCGAGTCTTGTATGCGACAGTATGAGCATCGGCGATAGATTCATAACTAGCAAATCCGTATGACATGGCGTTTCTCTTGTCAATAGATTCTCTGACTTCTTTAATTTGAATTTCGAGCTCCTTGATACGAGCGGTCAAATATTCGATAGCATCAACTTTCTGACCCTTGCGGTAGGTCTGGTCCGACTTGTTGACGGAGCATGTTGGTCGCTTGGGCGGCAGCTTATTCGGGTTTGAGAGGTATTTGGCGAGCACCTGCTCGAGGTTTCTGACCGTCTCATTGTGCTCCTCGATGAGTTCTGGCAAGTCCTTGACGTTGCGTGCGATAGCGGTACGGGGGTTCGATCCAGTGTCTTTGGCTTCGGTGACAATTTTGACAAGGCCTTCGTCGGTTCGTAGACCTCGAGGGATCTCGGTAACGAGGAGAGTTCTAGAGTGCAAACTCTTCTGGTACTCGGGGCTATCGAAGTAGGCTCTGCGCAAGCGAAGGACACTCCTGTAGTTGCGCCACAGGAAGAAGGCGATGGTCAAGTTGGCAAACCACGCCACCAGGACGTAGCCCCACAGATATGGGCCTTGCACGCCCTGGGAGGTCAACTGGATGAAGAAGTTCTTTGCCTCTGTTCCCTTGATGGAGCTACGATGCTCGTACAAGTTGATGGGAATGAAGATTGCGCAGCCGACAACGGTTATGCATGTGAAAATGTTTCGGCACATGTTTGCAAATCGCAAGAAGATGGTGGCGTCGAGGCCAACCTTTTCGACCAATTCCTGCTCTTTTGTCTTGATGACGGGTGACACCCAATCCAGAATACCCTTGCCGACCGGCGGCGGGGCGTGTTTGACATCGGCATGTCGCGAGCGAGGGGCGTAGACGACGCTGTTGTATGGACGCGCGAAACAGAATAGACAGGCGATCAAGGCCGAGCCACCGATTGAAGTGCCCAGGGCAGACCAGAAAGCGTTCTTCTCAATCTGCAAATCCCCATGTTAGCTACACCTGAGTCCGAGTCCAATTGACGGGGTTGAGAACTTGCCGACTGTGCGAAGGGGTCTGACAGCAGGGAAACGAAGGCATCGAGACTGCTCTGTGTCGTCTGTCGAGCAATGAGGTTGATGGTTCTTGTCGGCTCCTCCATGATAGCCGGATGTATTGGAGTAAAATGCTCAATAGAAGATGCGCGTTGATCGCCAGATGCAGGTGGCTTGCAGCATCAAAACAATAGCGAGTGTTATGCAGAGAAGTTGAGCGACCGTGGAGGGGGCGGACGTATTGTTAGCTTAAGGCCGCGGCGAGTCTGAAACGATTGAATGTGGTTTTTGAGAAACTGCCTTGTTCGAGTAGGACAAAGAGATTCAGACACTCAACAAATTAAGCGCAGGATGTGTGTGTGACACAAGAAAGTTTGGCAGAAGAGACAGGAAAACCACATGCCCAAGGCACCAGGGACACCAAGGTCATCATTCGGTTCCAGATGTCCAAGACCCTTCCTCCACGACACGACCATGACGAACCTTGAACCTTTTCCCATCATTCATCGTTTCTGCTGACGCGCGGTTCTTCTAGCGGGATATGATATCAACAGTATGCGCTTTCTTATCCGACACACAACACACGCTTGCTCCTACTACACTGTTGTCAGTACTCAAACCAAGTCGAAGAGCAGTACAGTGAGACTCATGCTCAATCAAGTTTCTGTCTAGCATCTTCCCAATCGCATGTGTCTTGTGATTTCAATACCTATCCTCAGATCATACAGTCCAATCTGTATAAGCACATGCGCTCGATAAGAGAGCCTCACACGTTTGATACCAACTCTCGGAGCGCCGCAAGCCCAAGAACCCGTATCTATAAACAGCAACACTCTCCAACATCAACAACTCTAACGAACAAAACCTTTGGTCTCGTCCAAACCATCCACCTCATTCAGGTGTCTCTAGCCGCCATGTCTCCATGAGCCCACCGCATGGCTGAAAGTCTGAGCAGCCCAGCAGCCCAGCAGCCCAGCAGCCCCGCCTCGGGAACCTCCTTCCTTCTTTGTCTATTCTCCATACATCCACTCCAATCCTTTCAGCTGCTTGGCATGCGTATAGGGCGTTCGCACTTGCCGATTGGTTCAAAAAAGAAAATGTTTTTTATCTTGTTGTCTGTGTCGTGCGTCCGTTCAGAAAATGTTCCGCTGGTAAAGCGCATGTCATCGTGCATTTCTGACTATCAAACGGTCGTGGCTGTGTAGGAGAGCCGTTCATCGACAGGCACCACGGAGCGATCACTTCCGGAATGTGGTGATCATTGCGCTTGCTCCCGGATGCTGTGATGGTATCAACAGGTAGCTATGAAAATGCAAGAACGTACCTATTCAAGTCTCGGTGAAGGTCCAAAGAGAGAACAGAAACGACGGTAAAGCGATGATGAAAATGGCTTTGCTCCAGCTGCAGCGACTACGCGTGGAAATAGACATCAAAATGCAGAGTTGAATTTGAGCACGCGACACTGTCCACAGAGAGAGAGCACATTGATCGTGAAAGTGGTGCTATTCCCGACTGCCGTCGCATCATGGTAACTTCATGTAAAAATGCGCAATGATTTTTGGATACTCGTGAATGTCCAGTGAGAGCCCAGAAAGAGCTTAGAATGCATGGTTATTCAGCCTCTCTCCCGGCAATCGTGTGGCTGTGGAAACTAGCAGTAAAAATGCAAGAAGGTATTTGACTACTGGTCACTGTCCAGTGAGAGCCTTGAGTATTGACAATTTGTGAATATTAGTTAAGGCAATCAGTCACTCGCCTGCTATCCTTCTTCGTATTGACCCGGTGCGCGACGCGGCCGGTCGTAAAACCATGATGTCCTCCTTCCGTCCAACGTGTTATCGATTATCCTCGTGCTCTCAATCCTCATCATCGCTGTCATCATCGCCGTCGCCCTCGGAGAGATGCTCATCGGCTTCCTTCCAGGGGTGCTCGGCCTGATACTGCCAGATATAGTTGGCAAGCTCAACTTCAGACTTGATGACTCTGCTGAACAGCATGGCATCCTCCTCCAGAATTTCATGCAGACGCTTGGCGACGTCGAGCTTTAGCATATCGCGCATCTTGTTATCAATTTCGGTCTCATCAGCGCAGTTCCAGAAGACCAAACGCGTCATGATTAGAAGGGTGTTGGTGGACAGAGGACTCTGAACCTCGATCTTGCGATAGAGAAGCTCTTGAAGGCCGGTGAGCTGGAGCTTGCGAGCGATGTTCCAGAGCTTGCTTGCTGCTTCGGCCGCTTCGTCGAACTGGCCAACGCTCTTGATGTCTTCGAGATGAGGGTGCTTGCCTTCGATCAGACGGGGCTTGTAGTCGGCCGTGTTGAGCCAGGAAACGACAGATTCGAAGACGGATGGCTGCCACTTCTCGAAGAGAGAATCCTTGATCTCGAAACCAGTGTGGCGGTCGCCCTTGATGTGCTTCATGACTTGAGAGTAATTCTGGATGACAGCTCTATCGACAATGAAGAGCTTTTCTTCTTGACCAACGTAGATGTTGACCTTGAGAGGGCTGTACAGCTTGTTAGTCCACCATATCCAAGAACATTATCGAAGGACTCACTCTTTGACGCGCACGATAACCTCGGCCTCTTCGGGCTTTTCCTTGCCATCGCCTTTCTTTACCATGGCTAGCTCGAGTTGCTTTCTAGCAACGTAATCGTCTGGGGCTATCTTGGGTAGCTTGCCGCTGGGCTTCCAATTAGAGACGACCTTCTTCTTAGAAGCCAGCTGCTTTGTAGGTGTGGATGTTCGTGGGGTTGGAAGATTGATGTCGCTATCGTCGTCCTCTTCTCCGAACGGGGTTCTAGGCGTGGGGATCTTTGGTGACAACTTCCTGTGCTTTGGAGTTGGGCTGGGAGAAGGTAGGCCAGGGCGTTTGTAGATGGATGAAAGCGGACGCTTCCTGGAGAGTGGAGTGATTGCAGGAAGATTAGGAAGATCACCGTCGCTGTCGGAGCTCAAGGAGATGGCCTTAGAAGGCTTTGGCTTCGACGGTTTGACAAACGTGTCCCCGTCGTCACTGTCTTCGACGTCGATGGTGGCTTCTTGCTTCACTTTTTCCTTGTCTGCTTTGTCTTGATCCTTCTTCACTTTGTTTCTGAGGGCCAAACTGTGGTAGTAATCCATAGAACGAAGATCTCTGGCCTCTTTGAAAGCCTTCTCGCGTTGGATCTCGTAATTGGTTCTGGCGGGCTGGAAGTGGTCGTAGGGCAACTTGGGGTCGTACTCGAGCAATTCACTTGGATCGCGCCAGATGAACTCCTCGCGTGCGAGGATGAAAGCTGGAAGAGCTTGCTTGTTGGGTCTCGGCGCTATCTCGTCATCGGGTACAGAGTGGTCGGGGAAAATGAAGACGGGCCAGGTATCGTCGTTGATAAAGGTGAGACAGAGAGTCTCGATGATGTCTGAAGGAGCCATGGTTGATACGCGTAAGAGTGTGGGCGTGGTGTAAGGAAGAGGAAGAGGATCAAAGAGAAGAGAACTTATACAGGACTTGGGTGGTGGAGTGAACCTCAAGTAGGTGCGAGTGAATCTCGATATCAGAGTGAAGTTCATCAGTACAGGTGGACTCAGGGGCAAGCATACGAGATCGGGAAGTTCTCTTTGGACCTCATGCCAGAATCACTTTGGTTCGTGCCTTTTGATGGAGGAATTCGACGACAACACTGTCGCTGGGAGTGCCACAGGAGATGAATACGTCGAGGGCCCAAACGAGGACCTACAAGTGAGTTTCAAAGTGCATCAATGAGCTGTCAGTGGAAGCTACACCGATTTGAATTCAACTGTGCATTTTGACACAGGCATCTCGCCAGGTGGTCGGACTCGGGGATGGCTTCCAATTGACTAAGGAAAGGCTCTCAGTGGAGGCTGTCTAGAATATACATTTAATCTTGCATTTTTACAGGCGGTTTATCGTTGGCCACGGGCTCGTGAGATGGCATGGTTTCGCGATGTCGACATCAAGTTCGGGCTGAGGTCTTCAAGAAGCCGCCATGTCGCAGCGACATACCTCGAGATGCACAATTTGAAGTCCGATATGGACGTGTCGACTGAGAGAGCACTAGGTCATTCATTCTCATGCTTAGTCGGTGAAGAGTTGTTCGAGAAGGAGCGGTGCGTTTCACCAAGACGGAGAAACCACGGGCTGGCCAAAAGCTCCGACGGCCTTGGACAAGCAGCGGTGACGGTATTCCAAGGCATACCGGATAGCAACAAACAAAACTCTCTTGACGCGCTTCCTTTCTTCTAGAACATCTTCTCGGTTTTCCAAAAGTCACATCCGACACAGCAACCATGGCCCACAACTTCGCGCCCTATCAGAGCAGCCCTCCCGAATCAACACGCGCACTGTCACCACCACTCCGCACATCAACCTCGTCACCCCGCCCTGCAGTAGTCACCCCTCGCGCACAAGCAAGCATTGAAGACCCATGGGCCGCAACACGCGTTTCGCAACTACCTTCACCCTCTGCCTACGATGATCTCGAAGCCGCCAACACAAATCAAAGCTCGCGGTTAAGAGGAGATGGCTACTATGTCTTTGAAACGAGCTTGGGCATTCGCATGGACATTGAGGCCTGTCTGCCTTATTTGCTGCTACCGCCAGCTGGAGGTGTCGCCATGTTGATCTTTGAGAGAAAGAGCGACTACGTGCGGTATGATCCATAATCTCAACCACTACAGGTAGCACGATGCTGATAGTATACTTCAGATTCCACGCCTGGCAGTCCAGTCTTGTCTTTGCCGCCTCATTCGTCTTGCATATCTTGCTCTCCTGGTCTCGCTTCTTGTCATGGCTACTCTTCATTGGCGATCTTGGCTTGATCGTCCTGCTGGTATTCAGGGCCTACCGTGATGGTGAGATGACGCATTTCCATGCTGATATTGCATGAATACTGATTTTTATGACAGCCGAGACTCTCGACCGATTTGAATTGCCCTTCTTCGGACGCCTGGCTAGCACCTATGTCGACCGCGAGTAAGGTGCTGCGTATCATCCGGACCATCATGAATATACCACCTTCCGCCTGCTTGTTATCAACGATACCCCCGACCTTTGCATATAACTTCTTCTTCTTCCCTTCCGACATTTGTACGAAATCCCCCATACAGCTTTAATGTCAGACCCTATCCTTCTACAGCATACACATGCATGTGCACGTCCTCTGCTAAACAATCGCTGCTAAGGAAATAATATGCAAGAAGGTTGCTCTACAAAATCATGACCGTGTGAGCGTTTATGCCAGGTTTTGTAACAAAATATACATGACGAACTTAACGATAGCAATTATCTGTCTCCAACCCCAGCAGCCGCACTTCTGATGATATCGCAAACACGCTGATAGGTAAAGCTGCCCAGCGTGATCACGAAACACTGGCCACCTACTTCTGGGACTTTGTAGGCGCTAAGGTGAACAAGAACTACATCGCGAACGCCAACGTAGAGAAGAAACGTGGTATCGCCTGTCTCCTTTATACTGCTGCAAGTGCCTTTATCAATTCAAGACATCTCAGCTCACATTCAAACGAACAGATACAATGTAGTCAAACAATCATCCCTTTGTATTACAATCTCCACACCCAAATACACAATATTGCATCAACACCCCAACCAAACTCTGCCCAGCTTTTTGTGCTTCTAAAACCCTCCATTTGTGCAAAACAGCAAAACACTCTTCACTTACATACCGTGTCCAGTGGTAGCGGTACGATGTCTCTCATCCATATCACCGACGATTTCCTCGCCGTCTTTGACCACCACATTGCCCTCGGGGTGTGCGCGGCCTCCGAGGTGGAGTGTCATTTTCTCCTGCTCGCCGGTTGGGCTTTTGACCGTAATGTCTTGTTGACCGGTTTGCACGCTGTTGTCGGTCATTTGAGGTTTGGTGTGCTCCTCGGTGGTGGTAGCTTTGCTTTCGGTTGATGAACTGCCTTGGACGGTCTCGGACACGGATTCAGAGACGTAGTTGACGGCGTTGTTGACGGATTGGCCAATCTTGGAGACGATGCTCTCGTCGGGCTGATCAGCGGTACTGGTGCTTGTGCTTTCTGACTTTTGCACATCGCCCTTGAGCCCTTCGGGCGATCTGGTGTCTGAGATTGCGGACTGACCAGCAATGGGCACTTCTGATGAGCGGTCCGCCATGGCAGGAATAACATCGGTTTCTCCATCAGCAGGCTGCTCGCCGTGCTTTTCCGAGTCAGCGAGCGCTGCCTCAAAACCGGACTGGATAGCCGATGCGCGCTCCATAGTTGACTGTGACAACTTGGGGTCGGGTGTGTCTCCGATGTGGCCAATGGCTTGTGCAGGCAGACCAGAGAGTGTGGTCTTCTCGTCCTCGGCAATTGGAGATGAGTTGGCAGGGGCAGCACCCTCGGTGTTTGCTGCAGCCGCCTTCTCCATCTCCTGTGCACCCTTGGAAAGGGTTGGTGAAAGCTGATCGAGCGGAACCGACAACTCTCCATGATCATTAATCTGGAAGATGGTGAATGTGGTTCCGATAGAAAAGGTGGATGCGCCAGATGCAGCGGCAGGAGCGGCGGCAGACTCGGCAGCAGGCTTTCTTCTAGCAGGGCCTCTGGCGCGGCCCTTTCGAGCATCGGCAAGAGGAGCCTTCTCTTCAACAGGTGCCTCGGCAGGCTCTTCATGTTTGGGAGGAGCTTGGGGACCGGAGCCAAGGCGAGCATTCAAGTTCTCGAGGAAACCAGCCTTGAGAGCGGCAAACTTGTTGCCTGCAGGTCTTGCGGGAACTGCAGGCTTAGCCTTGACAGCAGGAGGCGATACACCTCTGTCCGAGGATGCAGCTTCCTGAGTTTGGGTGCTCTCAGCCTTGGCAGGTCTGGCAGGTACCTGAGGCTTGGGGCGCTCGGGAATGACAGGTCCTTGGTGACCGGCTGGTCGTGCAGGAACCTGAGGCTTCGAGGTCTCCTCGGGCTCGGGAGTGGAAACCTCGGAAAGCTTAGAAGAGCGAGCAGGACGCTGAGGAATTTGAGGAGATTTGACATCAGCCGGACTTGACACGTCCTCGTCCTCCATCTGTGGTGTCTCAACAGTGGTCTCAAGCTGGAGACTGTCAGGAGAATCCTCCCAGATGTCTCTACTGGGGAAGCGGTTCTTGTAACTAGGGCGAGTCTCTTCAGCGACACCAGGCTTGAAACCAGTCTTGGCCATCGTTTTGGCCTCTTGCGAAAGGAAGTCGGCACGATCTTCGGGGTTGTTACCCATCTTGCGTGCTTGCTCTTTGTCAGGGTGCTCGAAAGTTGCAGAAGTTGTGAGGTCCTCGGGCTCCTGGGGGCCAGAAACTTCGGCCTCATACTGCAAGCTCTCAGGAACGTCCTCCCAGATGTCTTGACTAGGGAAGTGGTGACGGGCCAGATCAGGACGCTTTAGTTTGTCTGCAACGGTGAGGGGCTTTTGGGGCTTATCATCGTCATCGGGGAAGAGAGGCTCGTATTCTTCGATTTCCTCGAGCGGGGTGCCAGCACCAGAAGGCTGAGCCTCGTGAGACTTGAATCGTGCCAAATTCCCTCCACTGCTAGTTCTCAGCTTCTCACCACTACGTCTGCGAGATGGGCCAGTTGCCGAAGAATCCGAAGCGTAGGCATCATAATAGTCGTTGCCCTTTCTCTCCTTCTGAGGCGAGACGGCAGGTTGCCAATATACGGCTTCGGGGTTGTTCTTGGCGACCTCATCAGAGGCCAAAATAGGCATGCCATCACCGTTTTCGATGACCCAGCCACCTTTCTCAGAAGTGTTGCCTCCCTCAGGACCAAGATCCACAGTGGGAGGGTCGTAGCCGCCACCGTGAATTTTGCTGTGGCGGTGGGCTGGTGGGTCAATGTGAATAACTTCGTCCTCAACTTCGCTCTCCAAGGCGTGGTCGTTCTGTGCAATCTCTTTCTGGCCGAAAGACTCCTTTTTGAGGGGAGATTCAACGGCAGGTTGAGCACCACTCGAGGGACGCTTGTGTAGACCTGACAAGGAATCTGGGCGAGGCTTGGGCGAGTTCATACGGGAAGTGTAGGCTTCCGAGGCCATGAAACCGATCGACTCATCTGGTGTGCCGATAGCAGCAGGGGAAGTGCCTAAAAGTGTCAGTTCCATCAAGTCTTGAGGGAGAGTAAATTCCATAGCTTACCCATACCGAGACCGCGGCCCGAGTTTGATTGGACCAGCTTGTTGAGATCGTCGCTGCTCAAAGCCCAGTCACCAGGAGCATGACCAGGATCATAAGGACGGTGCTCCTTGACCAGCTCTTCGGGGTGCTTGGCGTACCAGGCTTTCTCGAATTGGTCCTTGGGGTCGTGACGATGGCCGTGCAGACCATAACTGCCAGGGGGACCGTGGAATTCTTGACGCGAACTACGCTTGCGGTGGTGGTTACGTGGGGATGCATCATTGAAGCTGATACTCGGGGTGCCTGCCTTGGACGGAGTTGGTGTAGGAGCCTGGACGTCACCAGCATATTTCAGCATGGGCACCTGCAGGCCGATTTCAGGAATGCCGTGTTCATCTTCCTCGGTGGGTTCCTGAGACAAGGACAGGTTCGAGCGACTGAAACTGGCTCTGGCCTTCAATGGGTGTACAGCGGGTGCAGCCGAGCCAATGCCATGGTGCGCGGCCTGACTCGAGTCGGTGCGAGTGACTGTCTGGATTCTGGATTTGGCAGTTGACTGAGGCACAGATGCCGTGGGAGCATGCATGGGCAAGTCCGGAGAGATGTTTCTGTGCTGTTCTGCAGCTGCATTATCCTCCTCTTCGAGGTTGGCGTATTCCATGCCTTCCTGGCCGATTGAAGGGAGGCTGACACTCGGAGGACGGGGAGGGAGATCCTGGGCCGAGAGATTTCGCTGGCTGTACATCTTGCCGTTGGTATCGGGGCTGGCCAAGGGGACGTCGTTGAGGGGAGAACGCATGTACTCTCCTCTCATGGGCGAGACAGATCTGTCACGACGCTGGGGACGAGGGGGAATTATTGGTGCATTCGCAACCACGTCTGAAGGCCTCTCCTGAGTGCGGGCCGGACGCGGAGGCACTTTGGGTTGTTCGGAGCTCATGTTGGCTACTCGTGTAACGGCAAGGAAATGGTGGAATCAAGGAGAACACTGTAGTAATCGATCAGTCCTGCTGGCCTTGCGACCTGAATGTTGGAGATATGGCGTCTTGGGTGTAGATATCAAAAAAGGAAAGCGTGCAACACCGCCACATGTCTCATTGGTCCGCTCAACGCCAGTGCCTTTCTCAGCAGCAGCGAGGGCTCGCCAATGACTTTTCTGCCACAAGGTATCTAAGGTGCAGATCCGCGATAAGCCAATCCATGCATGCAGACTTACCACGCTGAAATCAGTCGACCTGAGAATGGTCGTTTGCAGACTTCACAGAGGACGGGTATAGGATAGATGTGTATGAGTGGTTGCTGTCAGAGGACAGGAACGATAGATGACTCGGAAAGAACACAAAGACTCGTGAGACGAGGACAGTGGGAGAAGGGCTGTTGGTGACGAAACTCTCCAAAGCAAACTGCCCCCGATCGACGCTAAATGCCCATTAGCTACAGCCGTCATGTCATTGGCCGCGCGCTTGCAGGCGGTTTTAGCATGCCTCGAGCATTGAGATATTATTCTGACATGTGCAAATATCCCTCACCGTCTCTTCAATCTCCTGCCGCCTTATCTGCCACCTCTCATCTACTTGACTATACAAAACACCAGCTCGACAACACGTTGCCAGGCTGGCAGCCCGACGTCCCAAACGCTCAGATCCCATGCTGTCGAGTAACGATGATGCACCTTCTCCATCGGAACAAGCAAGCCACAGTGCCACACCTCCCGCCCCGCGTGATGGGATATTCGGGAACATGCCCCTCATATTCAGGTACCTGTTCAAACAGGTTCCTGGTGTCATATTAACTTGCTAACACTGCCGTGCCTCACCGAAATCCAAGTCACGGCAAGGATATCAACGTCGTGGCTTTGTTCATCGAAACCCTCTCCTCAGGTCATCTGTGATCTAGGATGCTAGGGCTGCCAGCGCATGACCTCTTTCCCTTTCTGCCATGCGCCATGCCATGCTGTCGTAAGCACTCTCCTGACTCTCCTCACACCACCACTTGGCAAATGATCCGTCATGTCACTGGTATTTTACATGTTAAGCGGCACCTGTACCTCAAGCATAGTATAGACGTCCACATTGAGACCATGTCCTGAATGGTTTGACGCGACCATAACTTGAAAAAGGCATACTCCTGATGCTATGATATCTTCATTAAAAGCAGTCTCCTTATAATATAACTTGTCTCTGTACTGAGACCTCCTTTCGCTGCACGCGTGACATGGCTCCTTCAAACGCACAACAGCACCAGTGCTGCGTGACCATGTTTCTTTGTTGTTTGTATGCTCCTGGGTATCCTTCGTCTTCGTCGTCGCCAAATAGTGCTTCCTCTTGGACAATCTAAACAATCATCTGAGCGACACCGTGGCCACCCAGAGTCTTGCTTCCGACGAAGCCTTGACCCTTGACGCCAGCCAATGCGTAGAAGATGGCCGTAATGAGCAGGACAATCGCAGCAACAATAAGACTGGTTGTCTTGACGGCAAGCGAGATCCATTGAATGACACTCATGGCGAGGTAGATGGCGGCGCGCATGTAATTGGTCTCGAATCGGCGGATGAACGTGTCAAAGGTGGACGATGTCGGGCAGACGCGCAAAAGTAGGGGAACCTCGACGAAGAGGATAACGAAGGAGCAGACACTGTTTTGGCTATTAGCGCGGTGTATCTAATAAGATGCAGTCATGACTTACAGGCATATCACGGCGAACAGGATGACCCAGTGGAAGAGGAAGATGTTGCCAATTCCCAGACCGAAGCACAGGACCATGCTGATGATACCGGCCCTAGACGAGTCAAAATCAGTAAGCGTGGCTACTGACAGTGTCCCGCGAACATTCATACCATTGGCCGTATATACCTATTGCGAGTCAGCGCTTGAAGCAAACAGTACGGTCATTCACGCAAAAAACCTACTGAAGTTACGCGACCTAAGTTCTTCTGCGATCGTCATGTTGTCGAGTTACTGAGTGCTAGTTGGCCGCTGCCGTAGGTGAAGTCGCGATTGCGGTCTTTTCGTGATCAGGTATGACGGTAAAGCTGTCTTGTTCGGAAGCGGTGATCAATGGTTCGAGCCGAGCTGGAGCGTTCGGATGGATGTTGCGAAATGAGCAGTAATACTGCTTTGTGTCGTGTAGATGAGATTCACGTAGATAGAGCTAGAGTCGCGATGGATGAAGAGGGCTTTGTATTGGGTAGAGTGAAATGCAGATGGCTACGGAGAGCTTGCGACACTCTGATTCGCGTCGCGCAGCAGGAACGACCGGCGTCAAGGGCGACAGCTTCCCCGACTTGTTGCCAAAAACAGACCACTTTTTCAGGGTCTGGACGTCTGATCATCGTCCCTTGGTCTCGGTATTCTATATACATACATCCTTTCCGTATATAAGAAATCTGCACTTTTTGCTGCAAGACTTAAAATTAATGTTCTCAAGCTCTGTCACATCCTCCTCGTATCGATCTGTGTTGAAAGGAGTATGCTAAAGTTGCACATCGAATGCTCCAGGTCATAGAATTGGTGATAATATGAGAGAGCCGCAAGCCAGATATTTACTGAAGAACAGCCAGTGTAGGGAGAGTACTGCTATCATGTAATCTCACCATGTAGAGTCAATTTCACAGTAACACAACAAGGTCAGAGACCCCGGTTCTGGAGAGGCAATCTACTAGTATACTCTCAGTTGACTCATCAGCCTATCAATCATGCAGCTCAGGCAAATCGTCCAAGTCATCTTCGTCTTCGCGTCGGTCGGCACCACAATGGCCATACCCTATCTCAAACGCGCCGATTGCCAATGTGCCATTGCGGCATCGGTCCTAGTGTCTGTCAAGAAGACGACCTCAGGCCCTAGGATGATTGCGTCGCAGTCACCAACAGCGAGTTTGGACGCAGCTGTTTGGACCTCGCTGCAGATACCTGAGCACAGCATGGGTGTCTCGCCGCCGGGATATTGATCCAGAAGCCGTGTGAAATTGCTTGTTTTTGGAGACAGTTAACGAATGCATATTGTGCTGATGATCCGGATGGCAACTTCTGCTGAAGTGCTGTCGGGAAGTCTGTTCAGGTCAACAGTATGAGATAGTTAAGAACAAGAATGAGACAACGCGGTTTGATCAGTGGCATTCAAGTGTCGAGAGTCGTGGATTTCGTTGGCCTGATATTTTATGACTATCGGCTCATCAATTGGTTTCGCCCCTTCATCCGTGGCCATATATGGCCGTGTGCATTGAAAAACTTCCAACTATTACATGGCATATGTGCATCTTCCTTCTTCTTCTCTTCTCTCTTCTCCTCCATCATCGTGAGGAGCGCGCTTATGCGGCAGCGTAGACGAGTCTGAAGATGTCGTTGAAGACGTAGTAGCTGCCGGCGCCGTCGGGCAGAAGCTGGAAGGACTGGGTGTAGCTCATGGGTCTCTGCTCATCGTCGACCTGTGGGATTCGTCGTCAGTGACTGGAAATGTTCAGTAGTGGTTGCTTTCACATACAAGGAGTCTTCCGGCAACAAGGACCAGGATACCACCAGCCTCGTTGGAGGGCTGGGCGTCCAAGCTGGCAACCTCGTGCTGGACCTTCTCGAAAGGCAGGGCCTGTGGTAATGCTTAGCTCCCTTTTGTATCTTCCCATGATCCTAGACGTGTGCAACATACGACGAGCTTCTCGGTGATACCGGCGGCACCCTGAACAGGAGAGTTCTCGAAGGTGAGCATGGAGTGGTCCTTCTACAAAATCCATGTATATCAGAATGTGATGGTCTCTTTTAGCGTTTATAATAGGTATGTCCGTACGTAGAGGGCGCCGAGGGCGGGACGGTTCTCATCGAAGGTCTTGTAGTAGAACTGAACGAATTGCTCTGGTGGTGGCATTAGACTCGGGGGTTCGCATCAGGATAGATCAAGGTCGGCGCATACCAGCGATGTTCTGGAAGTCTATTGCGAGTCTCTGTCAGTCATAGATCTTGTGTTTTCGAGCCCAAGGCGCTTGCGAGCAGGAGCTAGGAGTAGCTTGTCGCTCTTTCGAACCACGATGGTTGCGCGAACTTACCGGCCATTTTGATGGAGTGTGATGTGGAGGAGGGTGACGAGAGATGGATTACAAGAAATAAAAAGTATGCGACTTTGTGAAAGCTTTCGAGTAGTGACAGAGCGTCGTCGAGTGTTGTGTTGGCGGGGCTGCTTTCAGCCCACTCGGCAGTTTCCGCCCGCCGCATAAATTCGACGAGGCTTGACTTTTCTTCCTCTCTCTTTTCCCAAGACCGCGTCAACAAATACAACCGCTGCCACACACACGGCGGCGGTCTCCTCGTACTCTGTAAGTACGCTTTTCTTCATTCAATCCATTTCTCGCTTTCTATGATGAATAAAACAAACGATAACTTATGACTTCCATGGGCCCTCCTTCGGGACGCAAACCCATGGAGCCTCAAAATGGACTTCAAACACCCACTTGAGGTTTCGTGATTGTCAACAAAGCTCAACAGCCTGATCACAGCACTCCAATCTTTTCTCTATTCACTTTTGCTCTTGTTCACAACATCGGCTAACATTATAAAGTGTACAGGCATCAATCATCATTTGGGTCGAAGGGATATAAATCTAGCTAGCCTAATCATAATGCAAGCTCATTGTTGCCTCTTCATCATGCGCCGACCGACTGGAAGGACTTCACTGTGTCCTTGATCGAATCGTGAAGTGACTTGAACTGAATACCCAGAACGTCCTTGGTTCTGCTGTTATCGTAGCTGTAGACACCGTCCTTGGGGTAGTCACCGCCCTCAGTGCTCTCTGATGGAAGGCCTTGGGTCTGAGGGTATTCCTTCTTGATGATCTGGGCGATCTCCTTGTTGGAGAAGTGGCCAGCGGTGACGAAGAATCTCTTGTTGGCGGCAGCCTCGACCTCGATGGCCTTGACGTGGCAGAGTGCGAGGTCGCGCACGTCGACCCACAGGAAGGTGCCAGTCTCGGGAATCTGCTCCTTGGCCTTGCCTTGGTAGATGTCTCTGATACGCTGGTTGCTGGTGTTCAGCGAGTCGAGCGAGTTCAAGTAGTGGACCTGTCTCTCAGTCAGCACACTTATCCGAGGTGACATCGTCTAGATCGGAAACTTACAATAGGGCCAAGGACGAGGGGCGGGTTCATGGTGGAAATGGTGAAGTTGGGCTTCTCCTTCTCGAGGAAGTCCCACGAGGCCTTCTCGGCGAATGTCTTGCTGGCACGGTATCCGTTGGCAGGGTTCTGAACAGCCTCCTCCTGTGTGATAGGGTTCCAGTCGGCCTCAGTGTAGGTGTGGTCGGGCCAGTTAGCCTTGCTGGGGTTGATGATGGCGGCAAAGCTGGAGGTGATGACAACACGCTTGACTGATGGTGCACTCTTCTTGATCGACTTCAGGATACCAGTGGTTCCGATGACAGCAGGGTCGAGCAATTCCTAAGAGAAGGTCAGCGGACTGAATTGAACCATGGGATGATCTAGCCTAGATACCTTCTGAACGTCGGTGACGTTGAAGTGGAATGGAGATGCAGTGTGAATGACGGCCTCAAATGGAGGGTCAGACACAACAGCCTTGTCAAAAGCACCCTCTTGGGCGATATCTTCGACAATAGCAAAAGAGAGCTGTTTCTCAGAAGCGTCGGGGTGGGCCTCCTTGATCTTGTTGGCCTTCTCCTGCGAACGAACAGTAGTCACGACCGAGTGGCCATGCTCGAGCAGAATGTCGAGGACGTGTGCGGCAATGAAGCCTGAACCTCCGGTCAAAAGTACGCGTGTCATTGTGAGCTGATGAGTGAGCTTCAATTGGATTCAAGAAAGGTGTGTAGTTCGTTGAGTGAGGGGCAATGTGGAACTATATATTTGTGCCGTCGATGATACCATAGCCTAATCGCGAACTAAAAGCCGCCTATGTCCGTGATATCTCCAGGTGGAAAGAAGTCCGGTTGTCTCTTCATAGCGTCATCACAAATCAACCATTGATGTATAACGGTCTTACCAGCCGTGGCACATATCCGAATATCTGCCAATGTGAATCTCTAGGTAGTCTTCGGCAGAGTCAAAAGTGTGTTCGCGGCTGTGATGGCTGTCAAGCGTTGTCAATATCCCGAGGTCGCGACTTCCTCAAGCAGAACGTCATCAGGGTCGCCAAGCCTGGGTCAATTATCACCGAAGACGCTCTTTGCGCTTCTGTTTGCACATCCAATCTTCGTTCGCCAGCCATGCCAGACCATCATCATCACTCTTCAAGGCGGAGATCACGCTCACCGGAGCGTTCTAGACGTGATCGCGACCATCGCCAGAAAAGACGAAGCCGGTCTCCTCCATCGGTTCAATTGCCTCTGAATGCGCGTGCCCTCGTCAAACATGATTTGAAAGAATTTAAGCGCCTGTTCGCCCTCTATCTTGACATCCAGAAGCAGATTGACATAGACCATCTCGATGAGACCGAGGTCAAAGGTAGGTGGAAGTCGTTCCTTGGCAAATGGTGAGTTGTACAATTTACAACCGCGCTCTGAGGACCAGCCATCTGACCAACAACAGGAATCGCTCCGAGCTCGCAGAGGGTTGGTATGATCCTGTGACGAAAGAGAAAGCCGATCGTGCCGCTGCAGAACAGAAGACGAGACACTACAGCCCACCACCGAGAGAACAGCAACACCAAGACGTATCCACCGTCCAGCCAGCCGAAGACCATGATGACAGCGAGGACGATTATGGGCCATCGTTACCGACCACCATCAGCCGTGTCGGACCCTCTGTACCATCCATGCAAGATCTTCAGTACCGGAACGAGCTTGCTGAAGAAGACGAAACTGCTCGCCGGCAAGATCTTCGGTTTGACCGTAAGATGGATAGGAGGTCACAGAAGGAGCGCTTAGAAGAACTCAACCCACGCGCCGAACCAGGCTCACGGGAACGTCAGCTGGAGAAGAAGCGCGAGAAGGCTGTCGCGAATCGCGCTTTCCGTGAGGAAAAGTCTCCGGGAGCCGAGGAAGTTGGTGAGGGCGACTTGATTGGCGGCGAAGATGGTATCAAGGCTCATCTGCAAGCTACGCAGCGCAAGAAGTCGGAACGTGAGCTGAGAAAAGAGGAGATTCTCCGCGCTCGAGAAGCCGAACGCGAAGAGAGGCTTGCCGAACACAGGGCTAAAGAGGACAAGACTATGGAGATGCTCAAGAGTCTTGCCAGACAACGCTATGGCTAAACATTCGATCCACTCAAGTTAACCGCCGCACCACTTTGACCCGACTTTCTGGCTCTGCTAGCAGCTGCTCATATATCGCGGCGCCTTCAATGAAGGCTAGTAAAGGCCTGACCCGGAGACCTCTCTGAACCGGTAGTATGTTGCAAAGGAAGCACGCGCGGTGCGGTCTTTATGCCGGTCATATGACTTTCAATAACCAACACTCGTATCATTTGCCGCTCTGCATATGGATGGATCACAACGACCAATCATAGGTCTAACCTAAGCGCTTCGCGCCTGTTGGATCAGCCTTGTCCCTATGCACAATTGTGCCGTGAGAACAATATTGCCTTATCGCATGCCGAACATGGAAAATTGATTGGCATGCAGCCATGGCATGGCCATGATCCAAGTTTTGTAAGTGGCAAGGTGTGTCGCACGAAGGCCTGGTTAATTGTTCAGTCGAGCGTGTGAGCTCCGATGTGCTCTGTGCCATAGAAATTGCAACAGCGTCTTCTGAATGAGGATACATTGGAGTGTCTTTCCAGAGGGGCATTCTCGGCCTTGGCTTCTCTATAAATCATGCGATGGTACGCTCGAGTCCGGAGTATGTCTAAAGCCACCTGCCTATGATCAAGTATTAATAGCCACCATTCAAGCTTCAATACACTCAACACCCAGTACAGGCATCTGCAAAGCTACCGCAGCGGCCCGACCAGTACCAACGTTCAGGAGAAGTGATGCATCACCTTTTTGACCACGTAGGGGAACCCGCGAAGTGGCTAGAGGTTGGAATGCCTAACGACTTAGAGTTCATCGATGCCCAAGATGATTACCTATTCGACCCCATCGAATGGGGTGTCGAGGACATCACTACCTGCAGCACTCCTTCAAGAGCACCTCAGGTCTGTGATGGGCCACGTTTGATACCCAGAATCAGAGCGCAAGATCAGGCGCCAGACCACAATGCCGCCTTGATTGGACCTCCTCAGGAACGTGTGGTACCTAGCGGCAGCTCTACCGATTCCTCGTTGCATCGCTACGCAAGGTCGTCTGCGACATTACTCTTACCGCGCAGTAGCAATCCACACCACTTGCCCACCCGCTCGACCGCCACCCCGGATGAGCCCAGGAGTTATACCTTCTCATCTCCAGGGTCTGTCTTCTCGAGCTCCGAACCATTCACACCTGAAAACCATGGTGTGTATGGCTCTTCCAACCTAAATCCGTACTTCGAGTCATTGCATGCTCGGTCAAGTGGATATTGCTCAACATCCGGCACATGTTTGTCGGCTGCTATCCCAACTTCTACGTATCCATATGATTCAGTATTGCGAAACCATGTTTCCAATGGCATATCGGCGACGAGTTTGGTAGATCCTATGATCTTTCCATCTTCAAGACCAAGGCCCATCTCGGCTTCCAGATCTTTCCAGGGATCCAATTCTGGATCAAGCCTCACCAACTCATGCCACAAACAATCCCCGGACAATCAGTCAGTCAAAACGACAAGCTTACTCCAATATCTCAGTGCTGCCAATCCATCGCCTTCCTTGGTCGATCGTATCATAGAGCCTGGTCCAGCGCGCGATGCACACTTCTGGTTCGATGTCAGGAATGTACGCAGCTGGACCGCTTTCAATTCCAACATAATGGCTAGTGTTCCGGAGTTGTTGATGCTTTTGCATGGCAAGATACATGTCGATGCCCTTCCAACGCCCCAGGTAGTGAACACCTCTCCAGTCACACGCGATCAACTATATGTTTCCCACCGCGACCACTTTGGCTCCAAGCTCAACACAGCCTTGAAGACCTCTTCAGCCCAATCAAGCATACGGATGCGTAATCCACAATCCAGAGGCCATCGCATGCAACCAGACTTCGTGTCAAGCTATCCCAGCAGCCAACAGCAAATCGCCTCTTCTTATCCAGCTCAGCGCGGTCGTGTCATAGGCATAGTTCTATGCTATGAGCAGTGGTCCAGTGGCATGCGCAACGGTAATCCAGCCCAGAAAGTACGCTATCTGTCCGGTCTAGCACGTCTACAGCACTTCCTCCGCGAACACGGCTGTCGCTATGGTTTCATCATTACGGAAATCGAACTTGTGTGTATACGTTATGGTGGCGATGACTTGATCTACGAATCCTCAAAGTCCGAATCTTCAGCCGCTTTCGCAGCTACCTCGTCTTCCTCTCCGATACCCATCTTTGGATACTTGGATGTCAGTGATGCGGTTCCATTGTCTCGACACACGCAAGACGGCAGAGATATCAAGATGACTGCAGCATTGGCACTGTGGTATTTGCACATGCAAGCAGGCGACCAACCACTTCCTGGACACCATCACTGGAAGTTGGAGATTGGAGGTTCTTCTGCGATGACTAGGAAGAAACATCTGAACAGAGATCCATGGATGCCTAAACCAGTGCTGAGAGAGATCAGAAGGGCAAAGAGGGAAAGGGGTTGGATGTGGCCCAATGAGGAGTTCAGCAAGAAGGAAAGGGACGGGAAACGGATGTGAGTAATTGTTGATTACGTTTCGTTGACACAGAATACTGGAATCTTTTCTTTGTTCAGATAATTTGTCTAGCTTTTGGTCTGTGTTCTTCATTGTGGTACATATATCTACTGAACTTGTGCTGATCTCCATTTTCTCCTTATACCTCCAGAGACAGGTATGCTATGGGCTTTTCCTTCGAGACAGTCTCAAAGCACACACCACACTCACCAAAGTCATCCATGTCGATCATAGACTAAGTAGCTGTCATTTCCCAATATCGTATTTGCTGCGTGCAATGCCGCATGGATTTCAAACTTGAATCACATCATGAAACAATCTTCTCGGCTCAGTGATCATCTGAAGCTCTGCTGGAGCTCTTTCACGTTGTCAGTTTCTATCATGTTCGATCGAAAAGTCTAGCATACTCCAGCACCAATCTCAGCACCACAAGTTCCATATCAACCCTCCTCAACACCTTACCCGCCCACTCACTCGAAGTCTTTGCGATATCCGCACCAACCTCCTCTCCCCTCTCCGTCGTTCCGAAAAACTTCATCATCTCCCAAATCTCATTTCCCTCCAGAGAAAGAGGTATGAAATGCACCCAAGGCATCAACCAATCATCATGCCACTCTTTCAGAATCGTCTGCTTGACCACCGCAGAATGTGATCTCAAGAGACGGTAATACCGGCCGGAGAAGCCATTGCCGTCGATATCTAAGACGTACTTGTGGGCGTAGGATGCTGACATTTTCAAACCGCCTTTTTCTGCAAATGCTTGCTTCATTTCTGAGCAGGTGGGTTCTTCGCATTGGCCTACGTTGCCGATGAAAATGTTCATTAGGTTTTGTAGGGAGGTTGAGTTGGCGTCGACCTGCTTCCAGCTCTTCTTGTATTTGCCTTGTTCGAGTAGGGTTATATTGTGAGGACTGGTGCTGGACATGGTGTTCAAGACCATTCGCTGTCTTTGCATGTTGCGCCAATTTGAAGCAGTGTTGTGGCCACCGGTCGTTGCGCCGGCCCAGTAGATGCTAGTATGTTTTTCATCCCAAGCAGAGTCGAGTTTGGCGTTGTAATCACCCCAATGCTTCTCGTAGTATGGACTTGGGAACAGAACATCCTGGAAAGATGATGGTATGGCTTGGGACCAGACCAGCAGGGGTGCATGTATGAGTCTCAGAGTTTCGGGGCTGTTGAGCAATGCATACTGTTCACCGAATTTGCGATGCGTGCAGAGATCCTGACTTTCGGTAAGGTTGGAGACGAATTGCAGTGGTTGTTTGGTGGAATAGGTGTTTCCTCTCGCTGGGGATGATTCGGCGCAAGACAAGGTGACATTGGACCATGGATCCTGACGACCCAGCGAGACGACTTCAACTTTGGCCTCGTAATCGGCCTCTTTAATTCCGTCGACGAGCATCTCGACCGGCATCACAGTCTTTGGCTCGTCATAAGTGTTGACCAAGATCGTGGTGTTTGGCAAAATTGACGCATATTCAGTATCGGCCGTCAGCCAACTATGCAAGTATTCACCAAAGTAGCTGCCACCTCGGTCGGTGGTCCAGGTGATCTCCGTGTTCTTTATCTTGACCTCAACCAACTCATCCAAATCACGAGGTGTTGCCGCTAAGACTTTTGTCAGGATGGATGGATCGAGCTTGAGGAACGGATCGAATGCTCTCGTCATGCCATCAAACTCATCGATGAGCACGAGACCTTTTCGCAAAGCAAGTTTCGCCCATTCATCGAATCCGGCAGGAGGTTCTCGTTGGTAGCGCCTGCGGTATTCTACGACTGCTTCTTCGGGTGTTTTTGACTGCCGCGAGAGCTTTTCTTCAAATTGTTGTTTTCCTTCCAGATACAATGTTTCAATTGGGTGCAGTTTTGGTGTGTGGTCAGGGATATGCAACATTGAGGCAGCGAAAGGTAGTACCGGCGCCAGCATAACCAAGAATGAAGCCCATAGAGGCAAGCGCTCTGAAACCGGCATGAACAAAACACACATCGCGATCGCAGATATGGCGACAAAGGCAGCAGCGAAGAGGGCGCTCAAGTCTTGCTGGAGCAGTGCTTGTGCTAGTCCCAGGGCTGCCAATTGACTAGTGGCAGACACGATCGCAGATCCAGACGATACCTATACATGTTTGTCAGCGCTTCTTTCCTGGTGCAACGCTTTTTGGAAGACCTACCAAGTAGAACATGGAAACAATTCGTATTGCCTGCATAACACCTGACAGCACTGTATTAAACGGCTGTTGTATTTTGAGTGGCGCAAATGCGACCAAAATTGTTGCGATGAGAAATGCTTCAGTAGACAGCTTTGTCGCCGGCCGCCAATTGACTAGTCCCGAGCTCTTCGTCATCTCAGAACACTGCTTGATCATGATTCGAGATTTTGGGAGGGTAACATAAATCATCGCCATGCAAGCCAAGAAGGCGACTCCAATCGGAATCGGTTGCGACGCTTCTTGTTCCATGTAGATGCTGAGGTAGAGAATCCATGCAACACCGGAGCTGAGAAGGATCGTATAAACAAAACGAACATGATGCCAAACCTCGAAGGGCTTCTCTTCCACAACAGAAATTTCGATGTTGCTCTTATGGCCCAGCGAGACAGATTTATCAGAAGACCCGTTTAGATAGGTTAGAATCGAGCAAGTGACAACAAGACCAGGTAACCAGTACTGAGAGGCCTGAGTATTTGTAAGCACTCCGGCTGCTACCATCACAGCAGGCAGCGCTGTGAGCAAAACGCCATCCCATTTCCAGCCAACGGGAAGGGTAGCAGATCCAGACGAACCAGTTTCCAGAAGCTCGTACCGTTGATCCTGAAGCTGTACATCATGGCTTCGCATCGAGAGGCAAACGGTGAGAAGTAGAGCACAGCAGATCCATGTCGAGAGTAGATCAAGATCAGTCGCATTGGTGTTCGGGAGCACGTATATCACTAACGAAGAGACGAAGCTCGATGCTGTGGACACAGTGAAAGCTGACATCGTGAACAGCCCGACCTGTGGTTCCAGAAGTTTTCAGAGTAGATCCTTAGTGGGATTTTCCCATGCCCAGGTGCACCTTGATGGTCAGTAAAGAGTGTTCCTGGTGATGTGTGCCCAAGCAGTAGAGCTAGAAGAAATATGTTTCGATCTTAAATGCTGCTAAAGGGGGTGACAAAAGGAGAGAAGTATTCTTGTAGCCCTGGGTATTCATTCCTGGGCGCGCCTGAACGAAACCCATTGGGTGGCTTTTGAGCTGAACGTCCTTCAGAAAAAGAGTAGATCTAGCCAGGAGTTCTGGTGATTACGAGCAACGGTGACTAGTGCAGTTGGTTTACGCAGTACGCAGTAGAAACGTCGAAGGAAAGAAAATAATCAGCGAGGAAGCTGTGCATTGCTGCGGCAGCGCCATCACGTCTTGCCCACCATTCTTTGATTTCTAGTTTCTGTTCAATCGGCTCCTGTTCATTTAAAGAATTGCCACCATCATGCTTGTTACACCTTCTCGTGGCACATCGCTTGAAAAAGGACGAAAGGTCGAAAAAGGAGCTCGTGGTTAACCGTTGTGGTGGCGCTGACAGTTGGCGCTCGGCTGCACTTCCCGAAGCTTGCCCTGTCACTAGAGCGGAAACGGCACATACAGTAGAACGGCATTTTGGAGTCAGAAATCGGCGAGTCAAGAGCAATTGTAGTATTAAAGCGAAGCTATTCTTCTTTTTTACATGTACAGCGATGCTGTTGCACAGATATCACGCTTGATCATCTCCTGACAAGTTTGCATCTTGGTGAACAGAGTTGGGTCACCGATGATTCTGGCGGCGTTCTTGACCTCTCTGCAAGTCTCATCCAGGCGGGTGATTACACGCACGATAGTACCCTCCATGACATCCGTCAGATCAGTGATGCGGTTGAAAGACATGCCACGTGCCCATTCGTAGATGACCTCGACCAATCCAAATCTAGGTCTGCTCACGAAGTCGTTGGAGTCATCTGCAGACAGGATGACCTGGTGAAGAGTCTGGTAGTGGTTGACTTTCTCAGAGATCTTGATGATAGTCTCCTGTCCACGCTCGAGAGCAGGCGTCATAGTTGGGATCTGATCGGTCTTCTCTTGGAATACGAAGGCGGAGAGCAGTGCCACGATTTCTTCTGGTTCGTAGTCGGCAAGCACGTTTTCGAGTACCAACTCAGTCAACACGAGTTCATCAGCAGAGTGAATCTCACAAGCGACCTTGCCCTTGAGCTCGACGCGAGAGTTCTCGTCGACGAACCCAAGATCCTTCAGAACTGCGATACGCTGCTCGTAATCAGGTAACAATTGCAGGTTCTGATCCGACATCAATGCGCGCAACTGGTTGATGTTCTCCTTGATGAGCCATTCGTCGTGCATCATGGCAAAGTGCTTGTCCAAGCTATCACAAAGAAGGCTTTCCTTGTTCTCCTGAGCGTCATATGCCGCCTTGTTGCGCTCATCTAAAATGTTGCGAATTCCAATCTCTTTGATGCGAGAGTAGTCAGCTTCATCCCAAGTGGCCGATGTCCAACTAGAACATGCGCCCAGCAGTTGCTCCTTGACTTGCTCCATGGCTTCTGGCATCTTGCTTGAAGCGCCTGTAACATCGAATTGCAAGGTGCTTGAAGTTAGGCATTCAAGGTCGCTGTATGGTACTGTTGCGAGTCTAAGCTTCATTTGCTCAGGGGCTTCAGGCAATGGGGTAAAGCGACGTCGGTAGCGAGGAAGGTAAGGTAGCAAGTCGGCATTCTGTCTCTTCGACTTGGAAGGAACCACTTCCATGACCGACAAACTAGGTGCGATTCCCTTCGAAACTCCCTCTCGGAGAAGCACACCGACAGTCCTGATCCCATCTCTCTTGTACACGACGAGTCTCTTTGGGTGAAGCATTCTTCTTCCAATAGGTGAGCCAAGAAGAGCAAGGTGTAGATCAGAGGTGAGCTGCTGATATCTCATGGCGGCGGTGTGACAGGCTTCGAGGTCTTTGTCGCAAATCTCGCAAGGCTCTCTCTTGATCTTGGCGAGATCTGCTTCAGACAGCTTGACCTTCTGTTCGTGCTCGGGCAACAATGCTTGAGTTGCGTTCTCACTGAAACTACGCTTGATCATTTCCTCGATCTTGAGGGCTTCTACACGGAGAAGGTTCAAAATCATGTTGTAGGTGAGTCTGAACTGTGATCGAAGCTTGGTCGGGTCACCCAACATCATCTGTCTCAGGCGACCAGCAGGTGGTGCTTCGTCGGCTCCGGGTGCAACAATAATGACGGATCCAACAGGATCAAGACCTCTTCTTCCTGCTCTGCCAGCCATCTGGGTGTATTCGCCAGGCAAAAGATCACGGAACTGGCGTCCGTCATGCTTGCGGTAGCCAGAGAAAACAACAGTTCTGGTTGGCAAATTCAGACCCATAGCAAAGGTCTCGGTAGCAAAGAGAACCTTGACCAAGGTCTTGGCAAAAAGAATCTCGACACACTCTTTAACGATTGGCAGCATACCACCGTGGTGGACTGCAATACCTCTGCTGAGTAGCTCACGTAGACGACGAATCTGGGGCAGCTGACGGTCATCCGGCTTGAGTCTAGCGAGTGACTTTTCCAGAATCATGTGAATCTGACTCTTCTCCGTTGCTGTGCAGTAGTCCAGATTTGACAGAGCTTCTGCATTCTCCTCACATCTCTTCTTCGAGAACACGAAGATACATGCAGGAAGAAGATCCTCTTTACGCAAGTGCTGAATCAGATGCACCCAGATGTTGCGGTCTTGAGCTGCTGTTGTTCTGCCGCCTCCGCGGCCAGTACGGGCGATATTACCTTGACCACGCTGGGCAGGTGCACCACGACCGCGTTGCTGAGCTCCACCACGCTGAGCACCTCCTCTTTGGGGACCACCGCGTTGCGTTTGGCCACGGCCACCTCTCTGCGAGCCACCGCCTCGAGCGGCAGCTGCAGCAGCTTCTTGTTTCTCCTCGGCTGCCTTGATCTTGTCCTTGCCAGACAGCACATCGTTTGCATCCTTCCAACCTTTTTCGATGAACTGCTTGTCGGCATTGACAATTTTGTACATCTCCTTGCCAGCCCATAGATAATGCTCCAGAGGGACAGGGCGTTTGGGTGTAGAGATGACATAAATGTTCTTCTTCTTGGTGCGGCCAACCCAAGAGGCAAATTCTAGCGTGTTGGGAACGGTGGCAGAGAGCAAGATCAGAGTGACGTGCTCAGGCAGCATGATGATGACTTCTTCCCAGACCACACCTCTTTCGAGATCGTTCACATAGTGGACTTCATCGAAGATGACGAACTCGACGTCGCGAATGATATCAGCGCCACGGTACAGCATACTTCGAAGAATCTCCGTAGTCATGATCAGACAGCTTGCTTCCGGACGTATTTGCACATCACCTGTCAGAATACCAACATCGTCAAATTCTTGGCGGAAGTCTCTAAACTTCTGGTTACTCAAAGCCTTGATAGGCGAAGTGTAGATGGCTTTAGTCATATGTTTGGCTGCCAATGCAATGGCGTACTCTGCAACAACTGTTTTTCCGGCAGAAGTGTGAGCGGCGACAAAGACAGAATCGCCGTTCTCCAAATGGTAGATAGCTTCCTTCTGGAAAGTATCTGGTTCGAAAGGCCATTCACGAGCCATCTCTGGTACCAGGTCACGGAAGTTTGGCATTGGACGATTGACGTCCACCATGTGCGCCCATTCGTGACCGGATCGCTTATTGCTTGACAGACCAAGTTGACCTCTGGCGGCCAGTGCCGGGAACTCAACTGGAAGAAGGGCATCCAGTTCTTCCTCCTCGCCTTCGTCTTCCTCATCGTCGACGGACTTGGCCTCATCGACGATGTCGCCATTGGCTGCCATGGGGTCCTGAGGCTCCTCTTCGAGCACGGTCTCGACTTCCTGAGCAGTAGCCTGATCTGAAGGAGTCTTCTTCTGCAGGTCAAGGCCGCGTGCAAATCCAGGAGGTAGCTCAAGTAGTGCTCCGTCGGCTCCGAAGTTGATAACCTTGTCCAGACCACTTTGCTTGACAGTGCCATTGGCCTGGCTGCCGAGAAGCAGTTGTTCCTCAGCGGCAGCGGTGGCCTCGACTGCGTCCAGACCGCCGGGAGCGAAGGGGAAGAATCCAGCGGCACCGCGAACAAAATCTGCACGGTTTGCGGGCTTTCTCAAAATTGAAGTCGAGTTCTTTGCTGTAGCGCTATTGGCGGGGACAGTGACTTCCTTGTAACCAGTGACACGTCCCTCAAGACCTTCGCGGGTAAATCTGATGATGGTGCGAGTTTGTGTGGGAGCCAATTCGAACAGTTCCTCATGATTAGTAGGGCAGTCCCATCTCTGTTGTAGACGATCGAGCCATGGGGTGCTAAAAGATGTAGATGGCACTAGAAAGTCTTTCTCCAGACTCGAGCGGATCTGGTCAGGCGATCTTCGTGCGCGCTTTCTCGGACGTTGCTGATCAAGGATGGCATCAATTCCTCCGGAGGGCGCATCCGCAAGGTGTAGCCTTTGCAACGCAGGCGCTAGGTCATCCATCCTGGAAGTCGAATTGGTATTGCTGAGTTGTTGTGTGGTAGTAAAGCGGTTGGCTTGTCAGTTGAAGCTGGACGTGGATGTTTGATCGACCGGTGACGCAATCAACACGGCCACGACATCGACTTTTTTGCTCCCCTCGATTCCAGCGCATGTCAACTCTGCCTATCTCAACAGGAATATTATTGCTAGCTGTAAAAACGACAACGTTATTGAAAATGCGAAGAAGTTCCACTGAGAGCTCGGAGTCTCTACTTTTTCTCTCGGCACTATTGGAAGACCAAACGCTTCGTACATTCTTACAGCTAAATATTGATCAGTATCGACCGCGGGACACTGAAACATCAGACAGCGCCATCGATGCGACACGGCACCACAACTTAAGACTGTGATGAAACCTCCCTATCTATGCAGACACAGTTGTCCCTCCGAAACGTAGACAGTGGCAAGCCTCGCAAGGAAGATGGGACTTGACTGATATCTAAAGCGGCTTGACTTTTTGTCACGGAAGGGATGAACGAACACGGTGCTCTCTTGCTACTCTTATGCAGATAGGTGGTTGTGATATCAGCTGCCAGGGGCTTTTGGCTGTGCCCTGCAATGATGACCAAGACGCAGGAGAGGGGCATCTGAGATGCATGGGCGCATGGCGCACGTGGAAGGCAGTTTTGACGGTCGTGATTTCACGAGACGGTAGCAGATCCCCCTTGCTCAGAGGCAACGACGAGCTGTGATTGAATAGAAAGGCGTGTCTGTAAATTGCAAAAGGCTCAACAACGGGTTGTGTTTTGATTGTTGTGGAGAGCGGGTGTTGAACAGGCACCGTCGGACAAAGCGACTTTTCTGCCACTGCACCTGCCTTTTGTCTTGGCTTCCTATCGAAAAATCCCACGGCCGGACCCTGAAGCAAGATTGAAAGGGAACATCTTCAAAGCCGACCGGGCTGACGATTTACAATTTAATTTCTGGAGGGGCGCCAGTCAAATTCACTCTGTACTTTCAGCGGAGGAAATCAGGAATTTTACCGGACACACACATCCACCATGGACGCCGCCGGCTTGAGGACTCGCATCCAGGCGACTCTGGACGCAAACGCTGATGCCCGTCGCCAGGCAGAGTTGGATTTGCGAAATGTACCTCTCCCAGATCACCCCGTCGTGAAGACACCCCACTGACACGGAGGACAGGCCGAAGACACTCCCGGCTTCTGCGAGGCGCTTTTGAACATCCTCGAGGCAGAGCAGGACACAGCAGTGCGCCTGTCCAGTAAGCTTCACTGCCATCTGGAGCAGTATGAACAGTAGCTGATATCTTTGCCAGCCGTCGTCTACCTCAAGAACCGCATCACCAAGGGCTGGGCTCCCATCGAGAACGACCAATCACGATTCAAGGCCGTACCTGAAGGTGACAAGCAGGTCATCCGCGCTCGTCTCGTCCCTATCCTCGCCGCATCGCCGCCGCAAATCCGCGCACAGCTCGTTGCTACCCTGCAAAAGATCCTGCATTACGACTTCCCCGAGCAGTGGCCCGACTTCCTCAACATCACCGTCAACCTTCTGAACCAGCAAGATGCCGGCAGCGTCTTCGCCGGTCTGCAGTGTCTGCTGGCCATCTGTCGCGTCTACCGCTTCAAGATGGGCGAGACAAGAGAAGACTTTGACAAGATTGTGGAGATGACATTCCCCCAGTTGCTCAACATTGCCAACAGCCTGGTCAACGAGACCAGCCTCGAGGCTGGAGAGATGCTGCGCACCATTCTCAAGGCCTACAAGCACGCCATCTACTTCGAGCTCCCCCGCCACTTGCGCGAGCAACAACAGATCGTCGGCTGGTGCACTCTTTTCTTGAACGTCGTTGCAAAGGACCCTCCGGCCGAGTCGATGATCGAGGACCTGGACGAGCGCGAACAGAACCACTGGTTCAAGTGCAAGAAGTGGTCATACGTCAACTTGAACAGACTGTACGTCAGATACGGAAACCCCACAAACCTGGCCAAGAACGAGGCCGAGTACGCCGAGTTCGCAAAGAGCTTCATCAAGGACTTTGCCCCTGAAATTCTCAAGGGCTACCTTGGCCAGATCGAGAAGTGGGTGGGCAAGACGACATGGCTGAGCAAGCCCTGCTTGAGCTTCACTTTGGTATTCATGGAGGAGTGCATCAAGCCCAAGACTATGTGGGACCACCTTAAGCCACACATGCAGATCTTGATCCAACATCTGATCTTCCCTGTTCTGTGCCAGTCTGATGAGGACATTGAACTTTTCGAGACCGACCCCTCCGAGTACCTGCACCGTAAGCTCAACTTCTACGAAGAGGTTTCCGCCCCCGATGTCGCCGCCACAAACTTCCTTGTTACCATGACCAAGGCCCGCAGAAAGCAGACTTTCTCTGTTCTCAACTACGTCAATGACGTTGTCAACCGTTACGAGGCAGCCCCTGAGGATCAAAAGAACCCAAGAGAGAAGGAAGGTGCTCTGCGCATGATTGGAACTCTTTCCGGTGTCATACTCGGCAAGAAGAGCCCTATCGCAGACCAGGTCGAGTTCTTCTTTGTGAGACATGTTTTCCCCGAGTTCCGCAGTCCCCATGGTTACCTGCGTGCTCGTGCCTGCGACACCCTCGAGAAGTTCGAGGCGCTTGACTTCAAGGACTCCAACAATCTCCTGGTCATCTACCGCAACATTCTCGAGTCTATGGCCGATCCTGAGCTCCCCGTCCGTGTTGAGGCCTCGCTCGCTCTCCAGCCTCTCATCCGTCACGACGTTATTCGCATCTCCATGCAAGGCGATATTCCTCAAATCATGCAGCAGCTTCTCAAGCTGGCTAACGAAGTTGATGTGGATGCTCTTGCCAACGTCATGGAGGACTTTGTTGAGGTCTTCGCCGCTGAGCTTACTCCTTTCGCCGTTGCCCTGAGCGAGCAGCTTCGTGACACTTACCTTCGTATTGTTCGTGAGCTGATCGAGCGCAACTCATCCAAGGAGGGTGATGACGAATATGGTGACTTCTTGGACGATAAGAGCATCACCGCTCTGGGTGTCCTCCAGACCATCGGTACTCTTATCCTGACTTTGGAAAGCACTCCCGACGTTCTGGCCCACCTTGAGACTATTCTCATGCCCGTCATTACCATCACTCTGGAGCACAAGTTGTACGATCTCTACAACGAAGTATTCGAGATAATCGACAGCTGCACCTTCGCTGCCAAGACCATTTCATCTACCATGTGGAATGCTTTCGAGCTGATTCACAGGACTTTCAAGTCAGGTGCTGAGCTTTACCTCGAGGACATGCTCCCTGCCCTTGAGAACTTTGTTAACTACGGTAGTGAGGCTCTCATCCACCAACCTCAATACCTTGAGGCTATTGTTGATATGATCCGCACCATTTTCCAGAACGACTCCGTTGGTGGTGTTGAGCGTATCTGCGGTTGCAAGCTTGCTGAGATGCTCATGCTCACCCTCCGCGGACACATCGACAACTACATTCCCGACTTCATCATGATCGCCATGACTGTGCTGAACAACGATGATGTCAAGGTCAAGTCGTACCGCATCCACTTGATGGAGACTGTCATCAACGCTCTCTACTACAACCCCAGCCTTGCTCTGCACATTCTTGAGCAAAATGGCCAGACCAACAAGTTCTTCAGCTTGTGGTTCTCAAGTATTGACATTTTCACCCGCGTCCACGATAAGAAGTTGTCGATTGCCGCTATCACCTCCCTCATTGTTCTTCCCGCAGATCAGGTGCCCGTCAGCGTACAGCCTGGCTGGCCTCGTCTGCTCCAGGGCATTGTCCGTCTTTTCCAGACCCTTCCTGCGGCCATCAAGAACCGAGAGGAGGCAACTCGAGAAGACGACTTTGGCATCGGCGGTGATTACGACGACGAGGAAGAGGATGATGAGTGGGAGGGTGAAGTTGACTGGACCGCTGAGGAGATTGAGGGCGAGACCGACGACATCAAGGATGAGAGCGCTGCTTACCTCGACTTCCTCTCACAGCAGGCTTCTAAATTCAGCTCCATTGGCGACGATGATGATGATGACGAGTTGGAAGAGGAGTCATTGCTTGAAACTCCTTTGGATAAGGTGGAGCCGTATGGCATGTTCAAGCACGCACTTTTCCGTAAGTTGAATTTTCGAGTTTTTCGGATCGGATGACTAACCAAGACTACAGTTCTCCAGCAACAACAACCTCAGCTCTACCAAGACCTGACCAAAACGCTGAGCCCCGAGGAGCAACAAATCATCCAAACGGCTGTGAATCAAGCCGACCAGATTGCTGCTCAGCAGGCCGCTTTAGCGCAGCAAGTCACCGAGGGAGCAGCACCGCTCAATGGCGGCATTTAATGAATGTACAAGAACGAAAAAAATGAAAAACATGAAAAACGGCACAATCGAGAAGAAAGACATTGTGCGGAGCGATATGAGAAAAATTGGAGTTTAGTGAGCAATAAGTGCTTGTATGGCGACTGACTATCAAAGATTCATTTCTTCATTCTACCGAATATACTATTTGCCTAATGCGGGCACCTTTCTAGTCAAATTGTGGTCGTATCCCTCGCTCGACATTGGCATGATCAGATCGTCTTCCAATAAATAATCGTGCAGCTTCGAACTTGTTCGCTCTTTCCCGACGTGAGAGCGCAACCTTCTCATTCACCTGGTCGCGCCTTACCTTTCATTCCATATCAATCGTCCCTTCCTTGTCAATCGTTCCTCTCCTGCGCGCTTATCATCGCTCTTTCCATCCTATGTCTTTGAATTGGTCCTTCCTTTCAGGAACGGTCCCTAACATTGACAGATATGTGTTATCAGATATGGTATACTCGGTATATCATGCTATATGGGCTTCGGTGGATGTGTTTGCTTCCTTCTACCATAATTCTCAGTGCCAATCTGACAAGACTTTTTGGCTTACAGTATCACCCTGTCCGAGATCTCAATACATTTGTTTGCATCGAAGTAGAGGATATACACGGGGCCCTTTAGAGAACATGTGGTTTTTTATAGAGAACATGTGGTCAACAAAAATCGCCCATATATTTTCTAGTTGTAAATTGCAAAAGACTACCACTTCTCTATGTAACACACTTCATCTACTTACCTAAGACGGTTGCTTTATTATAGCTACGCTTACTTATAGAATATGTCTTTACTAGGGGTTTGCACTCTAGTAGCCGATACGAACTGCTACCTTTTTTCATTATTGAATTCTTAGGAGCTATATAGAATTTGCTTTTTAATAGATATAACCGCGCCCTACTACCTTGCGCTTTTCGATAGCAGTTTTAAATACTAAGTAGAGATCTTAGCTTAGATGATCGCTTCCGTCAAAAATAATAGGGTTATTATATAAGAAGATAGAAAGGATAGAGAAAGAAGGAAGAAGAAACAGAGCAGAATAGTAGAAACGAGAAAGAGGATGCATATTCGAGGAAAGATCTCGAAATATTTGCATACCACATGTTCTCTATAAAAAACCACATGTTCTCTAAAGGCCCCCATATACACCCCTTTAAGATACATCGAGTCATGGACTAATATTCACTCACACGTTGTTAAAAGATTACGGGCCTTGGGTCCATTGCTGCTGTCGCCACGGTCAAATCAAAGCTTTTTGCCATCGTGGTCATGAAACCCAGTCAACAATCATTACAGAACATGGCAGCCTTTCAATGAATAATATGATTGGCAGGAACTTTCTAAATTCTGCTTAGATACAAGATATTACATGTCACCTATAGAATGTGAGTACTCGTTCGACCATATCTAGATCTTGGTCATCATATCATGGATCAACAACCTGTTGTCAATGACCGTGAACCTGAGGGATAATATTCCAAAATGGAAAACCTGCCTACATCACGTGAACGTGTACAGTCGCAGTGGTTTAGTGGTAAAATTCGTGCTTGCCATGCACGAGCCCCGTGTTCGATTCACGGCTGCGACACTTGTTTTGTCTTTTGCTTGCTTGTAAACATCTGCGGACGGCGAGAATACTTTCTTTTTGCTGGGTGGAAGCTTCGAGAGAGTGGGCGGGTGTGTGACCAATTTTCTAGAGGAATGGGTGGACTATCTGCAAGGCTTCAGTCCTCGGTGTCCTTGGCATTTTGCTTCCTGGGTGCTCCATTAAGTTGTAGCAGCGCAGCAGTAGCTTCAAAGCTGGAGTCGGGTCACCATAAAGGGCTTTGAGCAGATGGTAATGTTCATTCAACTTGCTCCTCGCTGGAGAGCTTCAAACAGAACCACCACCCAAAATGTTGTTCCTTCCCATATGTGCTACAGTCTTCCTGTACCTTTACAACCCAAGCAAGTTCTCAATGCCCCTTGCTTATTGCAGCCAGGCCTCAAGCAAAAATCCTGCCAAGCGTCAGACCCAAAAGAATCCCAAATCTCCACCAATTTTTCACCCGTTTCGAATCCGACTCCACCCACTCCCTCAGCACACCCAGGGGTGCAAAAGAAGAGCACGTAGATGCTCCACATGGCAAAAGAAACGACGCCTGCAGGACTCGAACCTGCGCTCCCGAAGGAAATAGATTTCTAGTCTATCGCTATAACCACTCAGCCAAAGCGCCAATTGATAGGGAGGCACTCGTCAGTTTTAGTAATTGTTGTTCGTGGCTGTTGGTGCTCCAGTCAGCCACGACAGCTTGGAACAAAGGAAAGCACCAGTTGTGTTGGTGGCTTGCCGGACTCGAAAAGGTTGAAGACCTACGAAGCCTTAAGATGACTTGTCGAAGCAGTGATCCATATCTCTATGGTGTCGAAACCTGGGCTGCCGAGAGTGTGTACAGCATGCAGGACTTGATATCGAGCCTTGGACGTGGTGTGTCGTGCCTCCCAGACCTGTTGTGTGGTGAGAGCAAGCCAAGCGAGCCAAAAGCATGAGAGAGACTGGCATCGGAAAGATCTCCGCAGGTACACCGCTGGCAGAGGAAAGCACAAGCAAGCTTCCACGCTCAATCAGAAGCCAACAGGAACTGCAGACTTACCTCCTGCCATTGGACTCTCAACATGCTTTTGTGTAAGCAGTCCGGCCATATTACTGCTCAAATGAGGCCTGTTCCTGTACGCCCATCCCCAATCATTCCTAGAAGAGCAAAAGGGCATGGAACCCATATTGAATAGGAATACTATCTAGAAAAGGAAAAAAGAAAAGAAAAGGCAGAAAAAGGGTCCACAATTCCTTGCTTGGCAAAAATTCCGAATTCTTGGCACGAACTTTTTCTCTGCCTCTATCAAAAACATCAGAAATGGAGTTTCTAGCCCCTTTCGAGATAGGGCAAAAAGAATAGACAGCGTTTGTATAGGAATAGCCGAAGGCGGGGCTCGAACCCGCGACCTTGAGGTTTGGATTTATCGCGATTGATAAGAGCCACACGCTCTACCGATTGAGCTACCCCGGCAGGTCTGATGATCTAGTTCACTTGGTGAACTGGCTGCTGACTTGTGGAAGGGGAGCCGGCAGTTGGGTATATGAAGTCTGCTTTTTCCAGTGAAGAGAAGTGCGAAAGGTCTTGCGCAGGTGGCCGTCGTTGTCGCGTGCGAGCTAGGGTGAACCTGCGATGGAACTGACACACGGAGTCGAGTCTTCCTGAAACAGTCCGCGTATTCATAGACTTAACGGAAGGCTGGTGTCGGGGTCTGACGAAGGATTTATCGTGGTCGGAGGATGGCAAAAGAGTAGTGGAAATGATGATGCTGACTTTGGTCTCATCTGACGATGCGGGTGCGGGTGTGCTTTGCTCTTTTCCATCTCAGTGCCCTCTGTCTCGGGGCCCACTCACGTATGCTGTACCAATCATCTCTTTCAAGAGCACCATTGATCTCACGCCGCTTGGATGAGAGGGCGACGGGCGATGCCGATGTCCTCGTTTCGGTCATTGACAAGTCGTTCAATCTCACCGCAGCAAATCAGCGACGGTGCTTTTGTAAGGTGCAGTGACGGGGTCGTTCGTCGTTGCAATCTGAGAGTGTTCATGATCGAGGGTCATATCATAGAGAGAGGATGAAGAGAATGGGAGTTCCCGAAGTCAAGTTGACGAGGAAGTCGCGACTCATCAGAATTTGACGCGCTTGCTCCATCCCTCGCTTCAGGCAGAACTGGTCTGGCATAATAGAGTGTATATCGGATATACATTTATTGAAACAAGGAACAAGTAAACATAAATTTGAAAATACTCTTCGACTTCCAGACACATCGTCGGTGAGGTTTAGGCAGTTTTCGCAATGACGGCTAATGCAAGAAAGGACTTCTGCTCTGCATAACGATGAAGCTAAGTATATTAGCAAGCAGCCGAACCTGGTCTAGAGATATTCGCTGTAATTCACAGAGCAAGACTCGAGATTTTAAGAGCTAGTAGGCAACCTCCTAGCGAGAAAGTCATCAAGAACTTAGCCGATGAATGCCTCTGGCTTTGATAGAAGGCAGAAAAGCTTGCGAATACCTGCGAAGATTCAAGAAGGATTGGAATATAAGGCTGAGCTTGTTACTCCTATCACGCTCAAACCTCGAAGAAGACTGAACGACAATGCAGTGTTAGCGTATAATTCCTTGGAGTCCTCTGCGGCAGGGTGGCCGCTAAACATGGAGGATGGAGAGCAGACTTATGGTCCTGTCATGAGATGACTAAGTCAGCGCGTTATGAAGCGAAGCATTCAAGCACAGCTGTGTCGATATGCAAGGAACTATGCAAGGACTTCCAAACATGAAGCAAATGGAAGACAATTCATTGAGGTAGAGCGATAGTTCTGTAGATCTGAGCCGCATGCATCAAAAGTCCCCGGCATCATGTAATCCGTTTTCTCTCAACGCGCTTCTCACCAAGTCAGCTGGTAGCAGACCCATACGAAGACTTTCATCCAATACATCAGCCACCTCACTATCATAAGTGTCAGTCCATACTCCTTTCACTAGAAGACCGCAAAGGCAGGTCAACATACACGTCACCACGATGAATGCTTTGGCGCATCGTTTGCCAATTTTCGAGAATTGAGTCGCAGGATGCGGCCAGGCTCAACGAGTCATGGATGATGGACCTCATGCGGATCTTCTGTTGGGCATTGGCATTGTCGTAAGAGGCCAGCATATCGCGGACAATCCGATTCATATCGTTTCGTGCGGCAATCAGATGTTCTAAGTGGTCTTCCATGAGTCGTGCGCTGCGAGTCAAGTTCATGTCGCTCTTTAGGAGATGTGAAAGTACGAAGAGACTCATCATGATTCTGAGAAGGTGACTGAGATTCAGGGTAGTAGAGTGAGTATAGGGATGTACGTCGGTTCTGAAAAGAAATTGGGAGTTCGAGGTTTCAAGGTTTGGAAGAATTTACGGAGCTTGTGATTCGGGCGTTGCGTTCCACATTCGTGGTGACTACCTAGCACATTGCTATGCGGCTGAAATACGCTGCAGCCTAGCCATCAATCTATTGATAGATCGGTCTCTAGGAGGTATCAAAAGCAAGATTCGATTCAGTTCGCTGAACATTATTAATTGCTTTCCTTGCCTCTAGCATGATGTGAGCATACCCATCGAGCCTTCGAAGCTCCCTGTCCATGTCCAAGTAGGTTTCAGTCCTCTGCCTGTTGGCCATGATTGACTCCTGGATCTCGGCGCTCAATCTTGCTGGATTTTCTGTCTGGTTGTTTTCAAGTCTGGCCAATTGTTGGAGGAAATGGCGATGACCGCATCGAATGTGACGCTTGAGCTTCAGCATGTATTTCTGTCCGATCGGTCTAGTGGCCATGCACAAGATCGCCGCCAGGATCAATCGGTCGGTTCGACTTGCGTTCATATCGGTCTTGATGCTGTAGAGTCCAATTGTTGAAATGCCGGACCACAAGTCAAGTGTATTGTACTTGGAGAACGCTCGAACAGGGTGGCATGAGCATATCAAGCTTGGCCGCAACTCAAACTTGCGCATACTTCACAGCCATTTCCAACGCTTCAGTAGTGTAGGAGCAAGGTTCGAATAAAGTAGACAAGCAAGGGTTTTGATTAGTAGAAAGCAGAATAGATCACACCTAGCTTGCGCCCTTAGCACGGCTCATGGGGCCCCAGTTTGCTCTAGGGTTGGTCTGGTAACGCATGAGCTTCTTGCTGTGCTGGTCTTTGCCCAATCTCTCATCGAACTTGATCTTGAACTTGAAGATATCGGCAGGGGGCTGCGTTGCTGGTTCGTCTTCGCTCTTTTCTCCGTTCTCCTCGCCATCTTTCTTCTCCTCGGCTTCATCGACCTTTCTCATCTTCTGCAGGATCTTGTAGCCAGCCTGAGTCTCGCCAACCTTTCCCTCCTTCACGGGCGCCTTCTGACGACTCCATTCCCTGATTATCTCCCAGATTGCCTCGTAACTAGCATTGGTCTTGATGGTGCCAGGCTTAGTATGCGAGCGAGTGGCGATAAAGCCAGCGTGACGAAGAGCTCCTTTGATAGCAGCTTCGGAAGGAGACTGGCAATGCAAAACCTTGCACAGATAGCTAGGGATGAAGAAGAAAGGGTGTGGGTCGGTCACATGGCCTGGAATGGAAGGGATGAAGGGAGCTTCAGTCTCACCCTTGAAGGTCTGAAGGCTGTTTTCCAGGGTGTCCAACTCGTCTAGAGCCGAGGTAAGCATACCTTCGATACGGGTAGTAGTTCCATAAGTAGACTTGTCCAGGTCAGGAAGCATGTCTAGGATGCGACGGATGAAGTATGGGTTGTGCAGAGGACCAGCCCACATAGGACCAGCAACGTGAGTCTTGAAACCACAATGAGGGCATCTGCTCTCACCGGTAGACAAAGATGCAGTATGCTTGTAATTGGTGTAGTTCTTTTGAGCAGTATGTCTGGCCAGAGGTTGGATTTGGAAGCTACCACAACCAGTGTCGCATTGATGCACAAGCATGGTCTTTCCAGCCAGGAACTTGACATCAGCAGGAGACTTTCTGACGCGAACCCATACTCTAGCGTAGAAATCGATGCTGAGAGACAGAAGAGGTTCGATAGCGATGCCTTGAACGGCAGCAGCCTTGGCAATTGAGTTGAGGATAAGACGAAGGCCGGCTTCGTGCGAGTGAGGGCCCTTGAGGGGTGTTCCGCCGTATAGAGAGTAAGTCTTCTCGACGTAGCCGCAGGAAGCAAAGACGCCGGCGTCGGTGCAAGTAACGCAGAGCAGTCCGCCGTCGTTCAGCGCTTGAACGGCAGCGTCGAGGAAGGGAGCAGCGGTACCATAGGGATCCAGGTCAATAACGTCGTACTTGAGTTGAGTGTGTGCCGAAGGGCCATCCTCAGGGCTCGGGGTGTAGTAGGCAGCATTGTACATGTGGCCGATAGCATTGCCGGTAGAAGGAGTGATCTTGTCCGTCAGCTTGTTGTGTTGGACGTTGAGACGAATGGCCTCGACGGCTGCCGGAGACATGTCGTTAGCCACAACCGTCGTCGCAAAAGGTATCTCTTGAGCATAACGCAGAGCTCGCAGACCAGAGGCAGAGAGAGCGTCCAGCACACGGAACTTGGGCTTGAATTTGTGTTCCTTGGGTGCGGCTGGTAAGTCGACATCCATCTTGTCGCCTACAGCCTCAGCGCTGCCCTGAACCTCGACGCTTGCTTCCGGAGCTCCTGCTGTTGTCGTGGCTTCTGTGTCGGCCCCGTTCTGTTCTACGGGCACTACAGCAGCGCCGTCGTTGCCCTTCCTTCTCTTTTCCTCTCCCTCGTTGTCTTCGGCTTGTCTCTTTCGCTCCCTCTTCTTGGCACTCTGCTCGACCTTCTTCTCATGGGCTTGCATCCTGATAGCACACATGTGTTCGCCGAAAGCCTTGATTGCGAGGACAGACAGATCGCGGTTGAACTGTTGAATAGGGTTGTAGAAGACGCTCTGAGCTTGCTGTTCACCGTCGTCCTTCTTCTTTGATTTCGGATCCTGTTCTGTGCGTGCATTTGGAGGCACCAAGATGTATGCTAGACCCTCCTTGACGGTACTGTATGACTTTCCATCGTGCTCGATCAGTTGGTCGACTGCTGGCAGTGACTCTATTGTTGCGCTCATCCTGGATTGCGTAGTGGTGAATTCTCGTTTGTGGATGACGGCGCGTAAGGTTTTGCGAATTATTTGAGATAATGTAATTTTCATCGAGCAACGCGACTGCTGCTCAAACGCCCTTCAGTTGTCCTGGTCGCGCTTTCCTGTCGCTGGCTGCTACTTTTTTGCGAAGGGCTGAAGCCTAAAGAAGAATAGATCATCAGTCTTGGCAGCTCTTATCGCTTATCTCTCCCGGCATCCGAGCTGCTACTCCTCAGCCGTCTTATCAAAACATGATATTGACATAGCAATGCGATATTGTATTGTGCTATGTATTCAACAAGTGCTCAAAGTCTCTGCTTTTCCATGATTTCGCTTGCATCATCTTCAGCACATATCGTCCTATGCCGAACGCACAACATCCGCAGCACAGCCTCTAGCACAAAACCCGGACTTGTATGCCTTCCTTGCCTCTTAGAACGAAGAAGGCGCCGGCTTTGCATTCACTCCCTATCCGGAAAAGTCAGATATGTTATATCCGCACCATTTCGAAATCTCTATGGAGAGTAGAGTAGCGATGAGGTAAGTCTACGGTTCCGGAACAATGGACCAGGGGTCCACTTCTATGGCTGGAGTGCAGGAAAAAGGGGATTTTGCAACGTGATTCGCGCGTAGAAAGTCGCTAAAAACGAGCGAAAAGGGTAGGAGACACAGCAACTTGCGTCCATTCATTCGGCTGGCTTCGAGACAAAGGGATATCTATGACGCGATTCGCACGCCATCAACCAACCATCAAGCTCATGGTATTTGCTCGATTATGGGAGAAGAGAAGAGAAAGATGACAATGAACAGATTTGTTGATTGATATAAAGGTAACAAAAATTCTAGCGATTGTATGTTATGTACATAGACATTAGTTGGTGGTAAATAAGATTAGTGAGCGTAAGTGCCAGGCAATAATTAGTGACTGGGGTTGGATATCCATATTCTGTTCCTCCTTTCTTCAGGGGATGTTTTTTTTTCTTTCGAGATCTTCTTCCTCCTTCTTCGACATTAGACAAGATATTAGGGATTAGACTTGTGCATTTTTCTTGGACAGACCACCAATCTAGCAGTAGCAAGACTCGGTGTTCTTGGTGGCGACACCGGCAGACATCAAACCCTGGAAGGAGTTGTAGTCGGAAGCACAGCCCTCACCAGAGACGGAAACGCTGTTGGAGTATGCCTTGGCGTGGCAGAAAGAACCACCGGAAAGCTGTTGGGCGTAGGCGTACTTCTGAGTGTTGTAGACGGTCTTGCGGCCAGAGAGGGTGTTGCCGTCCTGGGCCTGGATACCGTAGCTGCCAACGAAGACGGGGAACTTGCCGGTACCCTTGAGGAGAGAGGCCTGCTTGCAGACGCTGGGGGCGATCAGGTGGGCGGAAAGCTTGGGAAGGCTGCCCTTGACGGAAACAGCGGCTCCGGCACCAATACCACCGTGAATACCAGCTCCGAGTCCGCTGTGGATGCTAGATCCGAGACCAAGACCGAGACCTCCGTGAACACCACCTGAGATTCCTGCGCCCAAGCCGGCTCCTGCCGAAACTCCTGCATTTACACCTGCGTTGACGCCTGCATTCACACCTGCACCTACGTTGGCACCTGCGGAAACTCCAGCAGAGATTCCGGCGCCGACGGCACCAGCGAAAGAGACGTGGCTGTCGATGACAAGGTTGGCGTTAGCAGAGAAGAAAGGAGCCCAGTAGTCGTGGCCGAGGAAACCGTCCTGGAGCATGCAAGGAATACGAGCATCGAGCTTGGCGATCTTCTTCAAGACACCCTGAACGTAGGTGTTGATGAAGTTTGTAGCCTGGAGGGAAAGACCACCAGTAGTGGCGAAGTTTGCAGTGACATCACAGGGCTCGTTGATGGGAGAGACAGTGAAGGCGTTGACGTGACCGGTGGCGGAAATGAAGCCGAGGATGGCATCGATGGCCTTGAAGGAGTAGGAAAGGTTCTCGGCAGAGTTGAACCAAGCCGTGGCACCGATGCGCTCACCAGTGGCAAGGCCGTTGACACCACCAGGGAGGGAGTCAAGACCGATGACGATGTGCATACCGTGGCGCTGGATGGCATAGTCGCAGATAGTCTTGAGGTAAGCTTGCTGGTTACCGTGGTAAAGACCCGAGCCGGGAACGGAGATCCAAGCAGAGTAGTGGGTAGGGATTCTGAGAAGGTTGATACCAGCAGCGGCGAGCGAGTCGATGTAGCTGGTAGTGATGTATGAGGCATAGCGAGCCTCGAGCACGGCACCGGCTTGACCGCCGAGCTTGGCAGTCAGAGACCACTCATCATCGCAGTCGGAACCGTACTTGTTCCACCAGTCAATGTCGAGAGTCTTGTCCTGAACGAGCCATCCGCTGAGGGTGACACCATTGCCCTTGAAGTTTTTCCAGTTGATGAAGTTACGGCCCTCAATACCGGCAGACCAACCGATGTTGTGAGAGAGACCACCGTGCAGACCGGCACTCACAGAGACGCCAGCCTGGTTGTTGTAGGAGAAGGGGCATCCAATACCACCATAGCCGAGAGCCTGGCCGTGGATGTTGGCATTCGTCTGGAAGCCGAGGCCGAGAGAGCCAAGAAGAAGGTTGATATCGGTGTGGACGGCAGTGGTGATGCCCTTGAGAAGACCGAAGACCAAGCCGAAAGTGGGAGCAGCTTGCACCTGAGTCGAACCTGCGATCAGGGCAGCGGATGCCACAGTGGAAACACGCATGTTGATGTGTGAAAGAGAGGGAACAGTGAATGTGGTAAAGAATGAGAGGACGGAACGACAATAAGAGCAAGCAAAGGAAAGCAGAAAAGAGAACGAATTGATGATGGATTAGAACTTGGAGGACAGAAGCTGGATATACTTATACCTTCATTCTCACCTCTCCTTCGTACACTACCGTATTGACATACGATGACAGGTCGCTATTCCTGATGTTTCTCCGGTCTATCATGCCGAGTCGACTGACAATCGAGGCTTGGAGGATGAATATTTCCAGAGTTTGTGATGTTCTAGAGGAGACTTGAGGAAAATGTCTGGGTTTGAAACCTTGGACATATCCTTAGCTTCGCAAGTATGCTCGATTTCGGCACGGTGAGCCAGAAACCTGGGGACTAGACAGTTTTCGTGCCGTACAATGATGGAATTGGGCTTTTGGATGAATGAAAAAATGAGCTGGTTGACGGAAGGAGAGAGATTAGACTGTGTTTCATGTCCAGAAAGAGAAGCCGGCATGACGGGAAAGAGCAATGGCCACAACTCAGTGCTTTGAGTACCATCAGCTTGGCGACCATCATTAGTTGCACTCACGCTACGAGAATGTTCCAGATGAATGCAATATCATGATGTATGCAGGTGATCATTCAAGTAAACTTCATCATGCTTCATCTGCTTGAAAATAATCATGTCCAGTTCCAAGCCATAATCTTGTCGACGCTGCCCAAGAAATATGACCACGATGGCCAAAATAGATCGATCGCCCGGCTGCTCGACCGGCTGCTCCCAGCACCCTGATTAATTCCCCGAGTTTCATCTTCCTTCAACGACTCTCTCAACTTACTTCGTACATCGCGTATACCATTCTATTTTCTACGTTTAAGGCCTCCATGGCTTAGCTGTGGGGATGGCAGAGGCGATATGTCTTGTTCATCGAGTCAGACGTTTCAAAGTGGCGATACAAATCATTGTGTGAACTACTGAGCAAGTCATCTGGGAGCGTCTAGTCATCCAGGACATCACTGCCAAGCTTCGCGAAAAACGGTCACCTATCCATAATAGCTCTAAGAGCACAGAGCTCTTTACAGCTGTGGTGGAGCATCCACTTCCTTCCCAATCTTCTGGATCCCCGAGGCTCGTGGAGCTGTTCTGGTGAAGATCAGTGCATTAGCTTCTCGGGGGCTGTGAAATGGCATTTGTCAGTTCGCAGCGGTGGGCCAGCGAGCAAACTCTGGCGCCTGTCTCCGTCTGCAGCACGCTTTGATATGGCAAGAGTTGACGGTACTCAACCTTTGCGAGTCAAGACGCGAGACTTGGGAAGTTGCTTGCGGATGTTAATTCGGACATCATGATCTTCTCAATGTGATAGGCACTGCATCAGGGCCGTTCCCAACCGGCGGTACCGCCACATGTACTGTTCACGTTGGCATCGCGAAGGCTTCGATATCTGTGGGATGACCCTGCTCTTAACATTTCTTCCGTGTGTGCATTAAGATATGTTACGCTGCAATGGAGGTAACCAGAGATAGGCTTCCATTGCGCACTCCAAAATTCGATAACCATATACGTCGTGTATCGTCCTCCGAGTCAAGGCCGATTCGTGAAGTACGACAGCAAGAAGCATTCTAAAGTCCAAACGCTTTGTCCACAAACATGATCTCTAATGCTTTGGCCAACAGTTGTTGATCTTCTAAAGAAGCTTTCGCCTTGTTGAAGGCCTTAGAACCAATGTGGTTCTCGAATGCCGCGTGGTTTTCGTATCTGCGATAGGAATTTGTCAACCTTCCCTCATGACCGTTGTTCGGAGGCATGATATCTCACTCTTCAAGAATGACGTATTGCAGTATACGGCCATCCGAGTCACGGTGGCTGTACACTTGGTAACGTAGACAACCAGGCTCGTTCTCACGAGCTGAGGCTACTACAGACTGCAGAGCAGCTGCGACTTCATCCTCTTTGCCTAGAGCTGGGAACACGTTCGCTATGACCTCGACAGTCATCGTGTTAGATCAATGTGTCTGAAAGGTAGGTTTGGCGGATAATCAGAAAGAGATGCAGTCGATAGCCGTAGCCAGAACTTACAAAGGGATTGCTACTTCTTATAGGAAAGAAGAACCAAGACGCCTTGTGAGCCGGCATCGCTATGGGCTTCGGAGAGATTACTAATGCCCTACATTTTGTGTTTCGTACTCAACGTACACTTGTACTCAAAGGGAATGTCTGAGTCACCATTGGTCTCGGTAATACATGCAGTTATATAGGGTGTAGTTACATGGAGACTCTTCTTGTAGGCGAGGACTTGGGAACTTCTTTGTCAAGGAAGGAACCAGCTAGCTCAGCGAACCAGCGCTTGAGTTTTGAAAGTTCATGCTCAGCCGACGCGTCAAGCCTTTTGCTATGCTCGTCTAAACTATCCATACACTGTTGAGCTAACTCCTGGACCTCTTTGGTGCAATCGTTGGTTACGTCGCGTATTTCAGTGAGACCTTCATCAATATTCTCGCGAACGCTGTTCTCATTCAGCTGACATTCTTCATGAAACTGGTCGCGGTAATCAGCGACTGCGCCATTCAGAAAGAGATCGGCTGCGACCGGTAGTTGTGATTCGACCAGGGTGTTCAGGTGTGTCCGGGTAAGCCTTTTAAAAGCATCCTTGGTCAATTGCCCTAAACGCTGTTCGATGATCTTGTCGATCCTAGTGATAGCGATGGTATCCTCTGACTCATCTGTCAGACCTCTCGGTGGCGATTCAGAGTTGTTGAAAAGCTTCGTGCCTTTCGATAGCTTCTCGAGGCCCGCTTCGGTCGCTAGAACGAGTAGATGGTTGTGTCCAGACCCTACCAGTATTTGGCGCACAAGGGAATCAGGGAGGCCATGAAGCTGCTGCTGCAACCCCAAGACCTTGAGGCGTTCCTTGCGACTCTGTGTTGGTTCGATAAAATGCGTCGGAGAGATATGCGCAGGAGAGCAGGAGCGAGTGGTAGGGGTATTGACCTCAGTAGGAGACCAAGGCGGCGGCGCTGGGGAACATGGGGCTGGCAATGAGGGTTCTTCAGGAGGTGAACCATCTAGACACTGATCAGTTCACCAGTCTCAGGGGGAAGAGCCGGCTGATACCAATCTGACTAGAACGAGCTCTCCAGTACACACGCCGTTGGATCAAGACGGCTGTAGAAAGACACAAAGTTTGTCTTAAGACAGAGACCGTCCATTGAGAGATTGCACAACGCCGGGAACCAACCAATGACCATCTCAATGGATATTCTCCGGCCCAGGAAAATGTTGTGCAATTTGACAGCTAGAAGCTGTCTGCGTGTGACTGGGAGACGCAACGTCCACACATTTGACATCAGCTGCCAGGTATGAACTTACCTCGGGTACGCTTGCCAAGTACGCTCTTTACAGAGGCAGCATAAGCCGGTGGGTCTTCAGATGCCTCGAACACCCGCCAGTCCTTTTCGATAGCACCTCGTCCTGCGTCGAGTCGCTTGTAATCGAACGGCTGAGCGCTGAGAAGGCCAGCACGCAGGGCGCCAGAAAAAGTTCGCAGCTGACGGATGTCATCATTCTTCAGTTGCTGCTTGGAAAAGTGCAGATGTATGATGTTGCTTCGGCAGATCCTTTGGAAAGCGTGGAAAGCGGCGTCGGTAGGCTTGGCTGCACTCAAAGTCGTGTCATTGGTTGAGCGTGGAACAAGGACGACACCGGTGGAATTCAAGCATAGGATCAAGGTCGAAACGGCAGCTGAGTTGGTCACGGAGACAGGGACCAAGGGGAAAAGACGAGACGGAATGAGATTGTCATTGCTTTTGGGAACTACTGTACACGTGTCAACCAACTCAGGTCGAATGTTCAGCATAAGCAACTGTTTTCCAAAGTTGGCAAGCTCAAGTTGAATGCGAATTGAAACCGAGCCTTGGTCCGTATTGTGATCGTGCGCCATGCGGAGCCGAGCAGTACAGGCGACATCGAATTCAGGTGCGTGCACTAGGACCGCTTTCTCGAAGACCCAGAGAGGGTCCGGTGTCGCTATAGTCGTCGTGCTCATGGTGTTAGTATCCTGGCTCTCGAGGTCAGATCAGAAATTGAAAGCCCTCGATGTCTCTCGAGTAACCCTCCCACCCGGGCTTTTGGGCGATGACAAGCAGCCCTGACTCGTAGAGATGAACGTAGGAATAATCGCGGTATAGAGGAAAGGAGGCAACTACGCGCTACAGAACACGTTCTAACTTCGGCAGCCTAGTCACAAGTGCGCGCCCAATCCGAGGTCAACGAGTGATCTGGAGAGTCTTGTGAATCACAGGAATGGCAAGACGAGCGGCAAGGACAGCAGAAGGTAGAGGTGATGCGGAAGCGCAAAGCAATACCAGAAGATGGTGTGTCTCAAAAGACGACGATGATGTCGAGGTTGGAGAGATGACAAAGCAAACACGAACGCGGCGCGCGTTGTCGCGATCCGGAATTTTGCCATGGAGGGTGAACCGTGCACACATCCATCCCGCCGACATCGCGAGGCGTCTCGCTCCCAACCTTGACATCCATCAAGGTGGAGTGACGACTGTAATTATTTTCCGGAGTTGAGCCTGGAATTCATGTACAGTATCCGTATCTCAACCAAAAGATTTCCAGGCGTGTTTTGAGCTCATGCGATGTGGTTTCCGAATCCTGATGCTTCTCACTCTAGGGAAGGCCCGAGTGAGTCACCTGCCTCCTGTTCCTGCATTCTCCGTGTCAAGTTTCCGCTTTCGCGACTCCCAATCTTCTCTCTTCTCTTCTACCATCCGAGAATTCATCATCCCATCCTCTCCCTCAAAAATGCATAGCGCTTCTATCAGCGACGGCCCATCACGCGATACCCTTACTCCAGACCCATGGCTGCGAGACCCAAGATCACCGTTTAGGCTTCCCTCTGCTGACGCCTTCGTGCTGATTTGCAAGTTTGCTCCTCTACGTGTGCGTCTGGGGCGGTGTAAAAGCGGGTTAACCGATCAAAATATGAAGACTTTCATCGACTTGAGAACATGATCGTGATGGCTTGGGAGATGTTGAATTTACGCTGATTACAAAGATACATTTTGCTGATTGCTCGGTGCTAGGTACCGAGTTATTACCGGCTTAGAGCCTCCTCAGCCACGTCTGGAAGAGCCATGAGGACCCTTTCTTGGTCTACGAGTCGTCGTGTCAGGGGAGACAAGTCGGCACTTGTACTCTACGTCGCTACCTGGACTTCTCGTCCAATCGACACGTTTCTTCCGCACTACATTCCATTCTAGATCCCCAATGATGCTGCCAACAGCGTTTCGACTGTTCATGCCAAAACCCAATGGCGATGAACATGGAAGAGATGGCGGACTGAGCGAAGCAAGTAGCTACGAGATGTCATGGCTCGTCGCAGAAGCCGACAAGGTCACATGAAGACCGTGAATTCAGGGCAAAAATTGTATGGGTTTCTGAATCTCATTGCAACTTCGCCTCGGTAAGAAGTCGTACGGGCGGCTTGCGCTGAGAGCATAGGTAATGATCCGCTCGCAGTAAATATGAGGTATGGCCAAGCCAGATCCGGAGACGAGTATTTATCAACGCTTCAGGTCGTCCTCGACGCAATCTATCGGTTGCCAAAGTAGCCGACTTGCTTGGTGCCAAAAATCGGTCGCAGCAACCATCTTAGGGATGATTTGACCCAGGGGCTCGATATTATGGAGCCTCCTTCAGGCAAGTCGTGTTGCAAAGTCGAGTTCGGCGGATGCATGTTTTATAGTGGAAGTCCAGAGGATGTTGGCAAAAGTAATGTTTGGCATTGGCCAGCTTTATGAGACGCTGGCGCAAACAAAGACAAAGAACGCATAACGTGGATGTGTCAGCTGAACCACCTCCTGAGGGAACAAAGAATCACACAGCAACATTTGCCGGATTTAGCACGTGAGTACGCCATAGGATGATACACCGCGTGTCTCGCCGTGACACGGACTCGAGAGAAACGAGACCCAACTTGCTTAAAGAGCCTAGGTCTGCAGAGGACCTTAATTAGAAAACATCATGAAGACCAAAAAATCTGTATCAACAAGACTCTGTATTGACGAAGAATATGCTTGTGCTGTATGGATATAAGAAGAAACAGGGTGCGACCAGAAAAGAAAAGCAAATGCAGCCAGTTCTCCTTGTAACGCCGTGTTATTCATCACGTAGTACCATCCTCCATGTAGGCTTAAGATCTTCAGGATCAGACGCGTCATTGATGTTGTTCGTCTTCTTCAGGTTCTCGCTGCATTTTCGGTGACGCGGCTCTAATGTCCCAGCGCCTTGGAGCATCGACTAGACCAGGCCAAATATCTCGTGGCAAGAATTCACCAGTTCCACGGACAAAGTCTTCGCGCATAGCAACGTCTTCCTTGTATAATGATTCGATTTCACGGCGAGCCTTGTCAGCAATACGCTGCATCTTGTTCTCGACGGCATGTCGGCGGTTGACCTCTTGCAGTAATGAGGCATATGATGCGATGAAAGACTCGTAGAAGTCTGTCAAGGAAGCTAGCTCTTCTGCCTTTGCAATCAGGGTTTCCTTTAGTACGCTCCAGTTATTGCCATAGAGCTTGGCAGCAGAAATGAAGACAGCCAGATTACCTCCGAGTGTACGTAGCAGATTCAACACACGGCCGAGGAGTTTATGGCGCAGACGAATGGCCTGGGAATGTGCTTGCAACTGCTCGAGTTGGGCCTCCATCTCGGAAAGACGTTCGCGGATCTCGAGAATAACATCCTCTACCTCTTGAGCGTCGTTTTCGACGACGGCAAGCATCTCTTGACGCTCGTGTTCGTTCAGAGGGCCAAGAGGTAGATTTTTGTATAGACTGTCTTCAGGAGCATCTTCGGCAGAAGAAGGGTTGGCTTGTCGAGCGGCTTCACCTCCTCCTTCAGTATGTTTGAGCGCCGAGGTGCAAAGGTCGTAGTGTGCGACCAGAGAGCCCAGCAGCGATGCTGTCTCAGTCGCATGTGTTGTCAGTGCGTGGAACAAGGGCGGTATGGGGGAGAGATCGTCTTGGTTCTCGGTGGCCTGATCGGCGTCGTTGACGGCAGCATCGAGAGCGCGGATCTGATCGTCGAACGAGTCTTGCGAGCGCTGGAAGTCGCCTTCGGCTGCCTTGTGGGAGTCGATGGTGCTGCGAAGGGACTCGATCAGGTTCAGATGCGTGTCTTCGTCGATGAAATCATGTAGGGTTTTCTGATTATCGGGCGTGGCACCTCGGGAGTGCAGCTCTGAAGTGTCTACTTGGGTGCTGGTCAGTTGTACCAAAGTGGCCTGCAGGCGGTTGTCGGCGAGATCGAGCTGATGTATCACTGCCTGACGCCGTGAGTCGAAGCCTCTCAGATAACGGAATCGGTCGTACCTTGAAGTCAACATCAGTTTCGCGACCGATGCTGTCCAAAGCGTCCCTTACGGCTACCAAGACGGTGGCTTCTTCCAGCACTCCTTGCCGGACAAAGGCATTCTTGGCTGTCAGCACGGCCGCCTCCTCGACAAGGCCCCGGGCTGTCGTCACGACATCGTGTGCTCGGGATACCAGAGGGGTCGAGGATAGAGAGCGCTTAGCTGCCACAAAATGCAGCACGAGACGTTCCAGCTCATCGATGCTGCGCGAGGGCGACGCTTGCCGGGACTGTTCACTCATCCAGACCTGCTGCCTTGAGCATCGTCTGCTCGGACGACAAGGCTCTCTCTACTTTTCGTTATCAGCTGTCACGCAAGAAGGACCTGGATGGCGCGACTGATGTTTGTGTTCGCGGAGTTCGACTTGACATCCGATCGTTGGTGGCTTGAGACTCTGCTTGTCAAGCTGCAACTCGACCCTCGTCTGTGGCGCTGCGGGGAAAGCGATTCCGTCGCTCCTTCCGCATCCGGGTCTGGGGTACTTTAGCTCGCTATCCATTATCCGTCACCCTGGTCCAGACAATCTGCCCGGGTGCAGCTAATCTTCTACACCAGTTTTGCTTCTGTTCCAAGTGCCTCCTGCATCATTTGGCTAGGATTGTGCAGGAGGCATCAGTATGCTGTCTGATGTCGCAATCCCATCTTCTGAGTCAAAGTTTGCGAAATCTTCCATTCTTTCTGTGTTGCGTGACCAATTGGTACGTAAGGCTGACCAATGACTTTGCCTGCCGAGCGAACTCGGGTCTCTGGTAGCGACGCCGCTGTTGGTCAAGCCCCCCTGAGTAAGAGAGCCACAGCAGAAACATCGTGCCTCTCATCAGAAGCAAGCCTTATGACAGGCATGTAATAGACAGATATCCTCAATGGCTCGATTGCTTATCAGAGTGATATCCACCTTGTCAATAGCGAGATTGCTTTTGGAGAAGCGGCCCAGTAACTTCTCCGTGGCATGATTGCCCGCGACAAAGTGATTGCGGAAACGGCCAGTTGGAAGGTGGTCGGTGCGTGAACCCTTCTTTGCCTTCCTCAGACGCCTGGAATAGCACGCCATATCGCGAATCAGCGTAGAAGGACGTCCAGCACAACAAGCGCTTTCTCCCATCTCGCCCCTTGCAGTCATCGTCGCACCATCGATACATACATACACTCGCTCTCCGTCAATCCGGGCGACCTTTTCAACTCGCCATAAACACTCTTGTACCGCCATTGCGATCACGCGAACACACCATTTCCTTCCAAACCTGCTCCACGACTTTCTGACTGCTCTCAACTACGCACGCCCCTGTATGAGGGATTATCTCTACTAGGATGGCGTCAGATCTGGATCCAAAGTCGCAAGTCAACGCTTCGTCCGAAAGCCGGTCCGGCCCTCGACAGATTGAAGTAGAAGGCCTGTGCCATCACGAACACGAACATGAGGGCCACAAGTTCCGCCATCACGACAACACCAACGATGAAAACATCTCAATCCCTTCAAACTCCAAACATGCCGAGCAGGCCATCGCTCCTTTCTTGGCCAAGCACATCCCTACCCAATACAATCCTGTCGGCCACTTGATGCCCCAGTCCAACTCGGACAACCACAACCACGATCACCTCCAAGACACCTCAAGTACAAAGTTCTGCTATCGTCATCGCCCCGATCTCAAGTGTAGACGTCAAGCCAACGAGCCTTCTATGGAACAACTCCAGAATGTACGATGCGATCCTCGCTGCTGCAATGACTCACGGTATGCTGACCCATGAATAGGAACTCGGTACTCTCTCCCAGTCCGACCAACAAGCCATATCCCACGTCTGGTCTCTCTTCTCCGCCGCTCCCTCCAAACACCGCAATCTTATGCTCCAGGGCATCCTCTCCCAGTGCTGCTTCCCTCAGCTGTCTTACATCTCCGCTTCCGTTCGCGACCTGATCAAGATCGACTTCCTCTCTGCTCTGCCACCAGAGCTTGGCTTCAGGATTCTCTGTTTCCTCGACACAACCTCGCTGTGTAAAGCTGCTCAAGTCAGCCGGCGCTGGAGGAGTCTGGCCGACGACGACGTTGTTTGGCACCGAATGTGCGAGCAGCACATCGACCGCAAGTGTACAAAGTGTGGCTGGGGTCTGCCTCTACTCGAACGCAAGCGATTGAGAATTGAAAAGAGACAGATTCAGCTTCGCGCCATTTCCAGAGGCAACAACGAATGGTCGCCAGCCGTTACTCCACTGGTCGAGGCACCAGTGCCTGTCCTCAGCACCGTTAGCGCCCCACCAACCAATCAAGCGCTCGCTATCGTTGGTGAGAAGCGCAAGCTTGACGACGAACCCGCCCTGCCGCAGAAGAAAATGTGTACCCAAGCATCCGGTAAAGAGGAGGGTGACTCATATTTCCAACCACAAACAAGACGCCCATGGAAGGATGTGTACAAAGATCGTTTCAAGGTTGGCACAAACTGGAAGTACGGCAGGTGCTCGACAAAAATCTTCAGAGGCCACACCAACGGTGTCATGTGTTTACAATTCGATGAGAATGTCCTGATCACTGGATCATACGACTGCACAGTAAAGGTCTGGGATATTAAGACAGGAACAGAATTGAGGACACTCGAGGGTCATACGTCGGGTATTCGTACCCTGCAATTTGACGACCAGAAGCTCATCACTGGATCTATGGACAACACAACCAAGGTCTGGGACTGGCGAACTGGAGAATGTCTAAGAACCTTCCGAGCTCATACAGGTGGCGTCATTTGTGTCAACTTTGACGCCGGCTACATTGCTTCGGGCTCCATGGACCACACTATCCGAGTCTTCGATGGCAAATCCAAAGGCACTTTCCTCCTCAAGGGCCACACCGATTGGGTCAATGCAGTAAAACTTGATTCGATTTCGCGCACTTTGATTTCTGCCTCAGATGACTGTACTGTCCGCTTGTGGGACTTGGACACACGCCGATGTATCAAGGTCTTTGAGGGACACGTCGGGCAGGTGCAACAGGTTGTAGCTCTCCCTCCAGAGTTCGAGCTTGACGATGCGGATCTGCTCTCTGGAGAGAACGAAGATGACACATCGTCTACCTCTTCTGGCCCTACACCTGCACACAAGCACTCGCATCACCCAGCAACTACCTCTGCTGACTCAATCGTTCCATTCTGGCCGGACGAGCCTGATCGACCGGCGCCTCCTCGTTATATGCTTACTGGTGCTTTGGACAGCACAATCCGCCTGTGGGATGTGCATGCCCCTGCTGTATCGCCACCTGTAGATGCAGCAAACCCAGTACAAAAGCCACCCACGACTACTGCATGCTTGCGCACCTTTTTTGGTCACGTTGAAGGTATCTGGGCGCTTGCGGCAGACCACTTGCGTATGGTTTCTGGATCGGAAGACCGCACTGTCAAGATCTGGGACCCGCGCAGTGGCAAGTGCGAGCGAACGTGGACAGGTCACGCTGGCCCCGTGACTTGCATCGGTCTCAGTGACAGTCGACTAGTTTCTGGAAGCGAAGACTGCGAAGTACGCATGTTGATGTTCAACACCGGAGAAGGGAGCGATTGCGAAGAGCAATGAGATGGAGAAGATGGTTGATGTTTGTTATCTGTTGGTTTTGCATTTCTTAGGGTATAACCACTTAGCGAAGGTGCCTGGCGTAATAGGGAGATATCACAGAAGGAGTTGGATGAATGAACCTACTGTCGGATACGGAGTATTATCTGATCAATCTAATTATGAACACAAATCTGCATTCACATGTCGCGCCATATGATATTGTGCCATTGTCAAACATGAGTATTCTCATGAGCTGAATAGAGACCATGTAATTGAAACAATAGCAGGTTGCAAGACACCATGACTTGACGCCGAGTCTCGGAGTGAGAGACGGAGTTTCACTTGGGCCGTGCATGGACCCTCGAAAAAGTTGGCTTGGCATATGAATGACGATCGCTGCCTTGTACTTTCCGTCAGTCACAGCAAACTCTCGAGCTCACAGCCCACTTTGCGCTTTCCCACCAACAGACATCGATTCTACTACGCCAATCCCATTCTTTACAACAAGCATTTGCGCACACTCTCTAGCGATTCAGAGAGAAAAGACAGCCGACTTTTGCTGGCACTGCCCAATTTTACAGCGGCCTACAACCGACTGAACAAAGACCATTGACTCCGCCGCCGTCTTTGGCAACTCGCTCTCTCCCATCTCACCCTACCCTCTCGCGCACGCGTTCCCATCCACGACCGCACTCCGAACTCACCTAACTCACCCTACGCCCTCCCTCTCCAGCCATGGTATCCCAGAAGAAGCCCTCGGGTGCCATGCGCAACTCCCGCGGCGGCGCCGTCGCAAAGAGAAAGACCAGAACCGATCGCGATGGTGACCTTGTCATGGATCCCACTGCGCGCACTCGTGCAGGTGGAGGTGTCTCAAAGGGCGGCAAAGCAGGCGCACCCACCGGCCGCGACAAGCCTAAAGGCGCGAGGGCCACTACTCGCGGCGCCGATTTCGAAAAGAAGATCATCAGTCATATCGGAGGAGCCCCAGTCCGCACACGACACGCACAGAGCAAAGGATTAGAGGAACTCCGAGTCACTGGCCACAAGAACAGCAAGGCTGCCTCCAATTCCGACGGCGGCATGAGCTCGCTCATCATGTGGTTGGAGAAGAAGGCCACAATGAAGTCCAAGAGACCGGTCAAGATCAAGAAGGTACACCCATCGACGTTTGCGCTTTTCACACGATCCAGCTCGCCAGGTTCGGTCCGCTTTCGTTTGCAGCCAATCTCAGAACGACGACCAGAAACCTCGACGCTGTTGCTTTATCCCTGATGCGCTATCAGGCTTTTGTTCTTCCAAACGTTGTACTGACCATGTTTTTAGTCCCGATCCGAAGGAGATGAGCTGCTAATCTCAGTTCCTGGTGAAGACGTTGCTCATGTGCTGAGACTCGATGGCTACGTCTTTGCTGGTACAAACATTAAGATCGAGCGCGCCTCTGCTCAGGATCTCAACCCGGCTGTGTCCAAAGAGACCACTATCGCTATGCTCAAGGGTGTTCTTGCCAGGCGCTACGATGTTGATTCCAAGCTGCTTGACCTCAGTGCCCTTGGTGTAGACCCTGACCTCAAGGCAGCCCAAATCTTCGACAGCCGCACCACAACAAGCAAGTTCTTCCCGGCCCTTATGAAGGTCCTGGATCAGCAGTTCAAGTCGCCTGCAGAGAAGAACGATGCCATCATCAGTGTCTCCCTCGCCAACAATGAGCTCACAAGCGTCAGTGCTGTCACAACTCTCGCCCAGACACTGCCCCAATTGAAGAACCTCGATCTGTCCAACAACGCCTTCAAAGATCTGGCCGCTATCGAAGCATGGAGACGCAAGTTCCCAAAGCTCGACCACCTCATCGTCTCTGGTAACCCTCTAGAGCAAGCTGAGCCCGAGTACGCCGTCAAGCTCTTGGCCTGGTACCCCAAGCTCCGTCTTCTCAACACTGTCCAAGTCCGCTCCGACCAGGATGCCGAAAGCGGTCGTCGCGTGACGGACATTCCTTTTCCTATCAGGAGCCCCAACTTCCAAGATGAAGGCCAAATCGCCGAGAATTTCTTGCGCACCTTCTTCGCTGGCTACGATGCAGACCGTGCTACCCTCGCCCAGCACTATTACGATGAGCAGTCCGAATTCTCCCTTGCTGTCAACACCGCTGCCCCTCGCGACCCCTCAACGGCCCACGAGACTGCCCCTCAGGAATGGGACCTCTACATCAAGCGTAGTCGCAACCTGAAGAAGATTACCCAGCTCCCAGCAAGACAGAGTCGTCTCTGCCGTGGCGCCCAAGCCATTCATGAAAGCTGGTCTTCCCTCCCCACCACCCGCCATCCCGATCTTGCCACTCAACCACAAAAATGGCTCATCGAATGTCAATCACAGCCCGGTGTCCCTGACCCCACTGGCGCATCTCCCGCCGGCGTCGACGGCTTCCTCGTCACTGTTCACGGCGAATTCGACGAAATCGATGTCAGCACGGGTCAAATCAAAAAGACCCGCTCCTTCGACCGCACCTTCATCCTTGGGCCTGGAGGTCCTACTGGTGTCCGCGTTGTCAGCGACATGATGACCGTACGCGCCTACGGAGGCTTTGCTGCCTTCGAGCCCGACCACAACGAAACTCAAGTCTCAACTGAGGCCGGCGTGCCCGTGCTCCCACAAGGGCTCACTCCCGAAATCGCCGAACAAATGCTCATCGAGCTCCAGAAGCAAACCTCCATGACCGTCCAGTACGCAAAGGACTGTCTCGAGCAGGTGCAGTGGGACTTTGACCGTGCTCTACAGGCCTTCGCCGCCGTCAGAGCCAATCTGCCTGCCGACGCTTTTGTTCAGGCAGCTTAGGAAGATTCATCGGATATGGATGAGGCGGAGGATTTCGGCTTCGTGCTGATTGTTTCAAGACCGACAAGTAACGAAAGCAGGAGCACGTCGCTGGCTGCTTTCCCTTTCCACTCAACACAACAATGCATTTCATAACGGCGTTTTTCTTCTCTGGGCACGGGGTTTGAAGCATTTTCAAAGGACAAAAAAACAACAACTTGGGGGAACATGGAGGATATCGCGACGTTTCCGATTTGCGAAGGCGCTTTGGGAGTCATGGGTTTTGTTCTTGCTCTTCTTCTTTTTCTTCTTTTACTCCACTTCTCTTCTGATCGGACGGCAATAACATACATGGTCTCTTGGGAAAAGAGAGCCTGGCCTGTCTACACAAACTTCATGATGTCTATGGTGGCATTGAGTACATAAACCCCAAAGCAAAGATACGAAGCAATCGCTGCAACACACATGTTCTCTGCTCATACTCCACTGCTATGTGACTTCGTTCATCCAGAGGTTTGCAGTATAATGTGGCATAATAATTAGTTGTACTTTTGTTCGTCTATCGTCTCGGAAGGCCACGGACATTGCAGAGTATGGCTCGTGACAAGATACTCATAGCAGAACAAGACCTTGTCTCCGGAGTGATGTCGTCACATCCTTCTGCATCCTCTTTCCACCTCACATTCCCTATCAAACCTGATCTCCCTGCTTCTCAGCCCTCACAACCTCTCCACTAACGAACGACCTATCATCCGGCTGTACACTGCTCTTTCTATCCAGCAGCGGCTTCAATCCAGGCACAGATACAGCAGCAATAGCTGTGGCCATCTCAACCATACTCAAAATGTACACCAAATTCGGCTCATTGGAATCTGTGTTCAACGTGATGAAGCGGATGAGCGTCGTCAAAGCAGGGACGATACCCAGTGAGAAGGTAAAGTAGATGGCTGTTTTGTGTTCCTTGCTCATGCCTTTGAGGAGGAAAAGGGGCAGTGTGTAGACTGTGCTAACATCAGCGACTATTTCTTGCTGTTCAGATGAGGAGAGGGAGTGGGGCACTTACTGAAAATGTATGAAGACAGATTCATGGTGAAGTTGAAGTAGAAAGGCGTGTCTGCGTAGAACACACTACAAGCTCCTTCTTCTTGACTCCATTGGATGGAAACAGGGACGCCGCAGTAGAAGGTATCCAGCCAGAGGACGGTGAAGTAGGCGAGGCAGACGTAGGCGGTGATGATATACATTGCTTTGCGCAATGTAGGTCTGTCGGATGGGAAGACGCCCCAGTAGAAAGCGAGCATACTCAATTTGGGGAAGCCCTGGATTGAGGTATAAGTTTCTTTAAACTGTGTGTAGAGAACAGCGAGTGACTTACCATTCCAAAGTCGTAGAAGTAGTTCGATGCAAAGGAAATCTTGGATAGCGTGACAGAAGATTCCCATTCATCCATGACACCGAGTCGATAAGTCAACGTGCTATCTTGCAGTCAGCGGGATCGTCTCAGGAGTCTAGAGAGCAAGCAATGACTCACTCGCAGATGATAAGACCCAGTCCGATAAGAGCAGAGAAAAGCAGGATGTACTCAGACAACCTCAACTTTTGTCTTTGCACGAGCAAACGAGTGTACATTCTCAAGGCCACAAGAGACCAAGCAGCGACTAACAGAATCCATTCTGAGATCTGTATAAACATCGATCGTCAGTAAAAAGTTGTCCAATAAGTACAAACAGCTGGAGCGACCAACCATGCAATCCTTTCCACCGATAGAGTTGGCCATTGTTGCAAGCCAAAAAGTTCAACACTCGCCGATAACAAAAACAACACAGAGAAGGCGAAAATGTCGACGGAAGCCAGGAAAGCCATCGCTACATAAATGATCCTTCTCAGACTCATACCCGGTATACTGGCACACTGCTAGCACATGGGCATTTTTCCTTCTCACCTTCTCGTGTAGGAATCAGACCCTGCAGATACTAATGTTGAGCCATCGACCACAATCCATTCATTTATGTATAGAGTAGACTACTTTCGCTTGGCTGTGCCGCCATGGGGAATAAATCACCCTATCACTCCACTGGATTTAGCCCTCGTTCTCTTGGTGTTGGTGGCTCTTCCACACTCGGCCGATACAAATCTGACTGCCAATGCTTGTGGCATCTAAGGAATGGGAAAATGTAGAGTAACAAATATCTGCTTGATTGGTTAGTCCGGCAGTTGCTCCTTTGAAGGATCATGGATGGTGAGATGAAACACCGACCGGGCGTGGTGTCCGGCGAACCACTCTGTCGGGATCGACTTTAATATATCTCGGTTGTCGGTTGCTCGGGTGGTTAAAGTCACGGAGTCAGTGCATCCTAGATACTCCCCCTCTCTGTGGTGATTTTCTTGATATCGGAGATTGTTTACGAAGATGGTTTCTTGTAAGACGAGGGCTAGAATTTGCTGATCTTTGGTGGAGACCTCAGACGGGAAATCCCATCTCTGTGCCTGCCACTTTGCAGAGTCCGATAAGGCTCTGAGCACGAGACCTCGACCTCGACCTCGATGTCCGTGTCCACAGCGGCTTCGTGAGGATAGATGTGATCCTTGTTGTGTTTTGCGACTCTGTTCTGTAAACCAATCTACTGGAGCCAATGTTTCTGCCACGAAAGTTTGTATCAAACACCTCCCTTGCCAGCTTGAACGCCATAGCCGCTATTCGTCCAAGCCTGAGCCAGAGGCCCTCCGTCCCCACTCTCGTCTATTGGCCTTGAGTCTACACTGACTTCCTTGGTCTTGTAGATCACATCTCTCTTACCGACGCGATTCAACTCGACATCACTTCCCGAATCGTCCATAGGGTCGCTTCTCCCGAACACTGATCTCCGATGTGACGAATTTATAGCGTAGTGATGTCCATTGGAATACGAGTTTGAGGATGTTGAAGTCTGATTCTTGCGACGGAGGAGAGTTTTCAGCGCTGGCAAGGAGACAACAATGATAGCGACGGCCATTTCGGCCATGGACCAGATGAAGACGGCATTCCAATTGTTGCCAGTCTGGATTGTGATGAAGCGAGCGAGGTTGACAGCGATAGTCGCGAGGCCAAGTGCGAATGTAACGAGAAGTCCGTAAATTTGCCTTGAGCCAAGATGGAGATGGCGGAGGAGCGGGAAAGGAAGAACGAAGACTGGAGCAGAAGTGGTTAGCGACTTCCCAAAGACGATTGTAGCTTCTTGAAGAATGCTTACTCGCAATATCCGACGTAAAGTTCAGCGCCCAGTCAATTTGCAGGACGCGCAGAGAATTGAAGGTCGAACATGCACCTTCCTCCAATGACCAGTTGCTCGAAATGTTTGGTGCACACCAAAGCGTGTCTAGGAGGCAGGTGCAAACAGCGCACGCGAGCACGAATGCAGTCACGATATAAAGCGACATCCGCAGTCGTGGCATAGTCGGCGGAATGATTTTGTAGTACAGCGCGATCAACGCGGCTTTCGGCCAATACATCCCGGTATCGTAGAAGTAGTTGCCAGCAAAGGAGATCTGTTGGTCAGTTGATCAGCGTCTTTGTGTCAAAACTCGTCTGGAATCTTACCTTGTCCATGGCAACCTCATTGCGGATGTTGGCTGCTGTCAGTGCCTCACCTTGTGGTATGTATCGCATGCCTCCAAGCGCATATGTCAATGTATCGCCTGTAAGCCTCGTCAGACTTGTCTCTCATCGATTTCTCGTGAATACTTACATATGATCAGTCCTAGGCAGTTAGAAAGCAGGCTCAAAGCATGAGTAGAGAGTACTTGCCTTTCATCGTGTTTCAACCAGGGTGCCCTACCGTGTATACGCAACTTCGCTTACTACTCGATCGAACGTCGTAACTCGAAGCAGTGGCTGGACTCACGAGACGTGCCACAAGTTTCCCCTCCTTACTAGCAATACTAGCACATCACCACGCGTAAAGGAACATATCCTTGTAAGGGCTGCGGCACAGTATCAAAGTACATTGAGCTTCGCTTCGATCAAAGACGGGTTGAGTGTTCGTATGAAGGCGAAGGATCTATACTAACTATAAGCGAAGGTCCTTTGGGACTAAAATTGCGCCACAGTCGAGCATTGATTGTGTATAGGTAGTTGCGTGGATGTTGCGTTATGTCGATCAGTATGCCGAGAATATCCCGTCACTAATATATCAACTTACCGACTGCTCGGATCACGCCATCCCCTTTCTCAACCTGGAGCCGAGAGCTCAAGCGGAAGTGCATTATCTAAGAGGAGCTTCGTCCCAACCAGCGCAATAACCGATCTCTGCTCAAGAGCCTCGAAGCCGTTTCAATATGGAGAATTATTTCCATATGATCCGGTCTTCCGCCTCTCTCATGATTTTGTTTGGACGACCTTGACACGAAGACCCCCTTTGATCCTCCTGATGATACCCCCTGTCACATCAGTCTCCATGTCCGGGTCGACCAATGTGGTCTCGAATCCAAGGACCCAAGCAGCGAGCAAGCAGGCGAATTCAGCTTTCGCGAAACCTGGATGAATTAGCAAAACGACTCGTGAATGTGTTTCTATCTTCACTTACTGGCTCCGATACATCCTCTCGGTCCATGTGAGAAGGTCATGTTCGAATAATTGCTCTCCGCACCTCCAGTATTTGCTCTTCCAGGACCCATCCATCGCTCCGGATTGAACACCTTAGGATCTTCGCTCCACATAGCCGAGTTATGATTGGCGGCAATAAGAGGTGTGAGAACAGTGGTGCCTTCAGGAATCAGATGACCAGCAAGGACGACATCTTTCTCAGCAATACGGATGGTCATTGGTATCGGACAGTAGAAACGGAGTACCTCATTGACAACAGCGTGAAGGTAAGGCAGTTGCTCAATCTGTTCAGCGGTGACTCTTGCTCCTGTGTCACGGATGTCTGGGAGGGGTGAAGCACGCAATTCATCGCGCAGCTTTTGTTGTACGTCTGAATGTTTGCCAAGGACGTAGACAGCCCAAGTCATGGCTGTGGCGGTCTGTGATGGGGTAAGTAAGTGTTGAACAATTAGAATAAGGGGGGAAGACATACAGTTTCGTGTCCGGCAGCCAAGAAGGTGAGCAACTGATCGACAATTTGCCCATCTGTGAAGCCTCCGCTCTGCATAGCAACACTTAGGATGTCAATACCCCCGGCTGTTTCATCTGACTTGTCCTTCTCCTTCGCAGCAGCAATCTTCGACCTCTTCTCTGCAAGCATCTCGAAACAGATTTTGCTAAGATACACTCGTGCCTTCTCTACCTTGACATTGCGCGGGATCGGCAATGCTCTGAGGAACCAGAAAGGCAAGAAAAAGTTGAGAAGTCCAATCATGCGTGTCTGCCAATCTTGCTTGAAGAGTGTCTGGTAAGTTCGGTAAAGCTCGCTCTGGTCGTCTTCAATGGCACCGAAAGACTTTCCAATAGTGGCTACTCCGATGATGTCGAGGGTGGCACGAGAAGTCCATCCATCAACATTAACTTCGCGACTGTTCTCTTGCTTTTCGTTCTCATCCTTTGTGGTTGGCTTACTCTCAATGTCCTTATCAATGCCCAAAATCATGTCTCGAGATTGCTCCCAGAAGACCGGGTACAGATCCTTGACATGACGATAACTGAACGCTGGGGTCAAATTCTTTCGTTGATTTTTGTGTTCTTGCCCTTCGGTCAAAAGAATGCCATATCCAAGAATACGAGCCAGGCCCTTTGTCAAGGTTGGTGGTTTGATCAAATCATAGCTTTTCAGCGTTACGGCTTCGCTAAGCGCCTTGGGTGTTGTGACCATAACTCTCTCCATGTTGAAAAGACCCCGATAGTAGATCAAACCATCGTTCTCAATCTCCTCCATCCATTCTCGGTGGGGGTAGCCGGTAGGTTCCTTGATAATCCTGGAGAACTGGCCAAGCAGAAGTGAGGTCTGTTTGGGATGCGGCAAGTGGCGTAAAGGACTTAAGCATAGAGGGTAAAGAAGACAAGACCAAGAGAATCGAACTGTGAGCATACTGAAAAAGATGGCAGTTGTGGTTTGCCATACCGAACCATGTAGTAGATATTCAGGGTCGAGAGACTTGACTGAGAACGACAAGGCGACTGCAGCAAGCAGAAGCGCTCGTTTCTTCAAAACCACCATTTCTGGAATGTCTTAGAACCAATTGAGATAGCTGCGAGCAGTATGGTGAGAAGGTCAGCAAGTTTGGAAGTTGGGTGCCTGGTGATACACCTCGCCGCCATCCCTCGGGTCTTGGCATCAACGCGTCATGAATATATGCAGATCCACATCTCCTTGGACAACTACACCTGCTTGCTTGCACCTACATTCATCATCGGAGTACCTCCAACGTGGTTGATCCTGGGGTCCATTGCTATCGGGCGAAAGATATCCCACCAATCCAAAGATCAAACACAAAGACTTTGGTACGCGTTATCGTTGTCCGCAGGCCTCTACACGGCGCGCGCAACAAATCAGCAATGATGATAAGACACTGTAAAGTTGCATCTCCGCCCACGCGCGCACGTCATTGAACGCCTGTAAAAATGCACAAGGCCGAGACTTCTTTCGCTATAGAGACGAAGTCGTAGGTTCCCTTTTCAGCTTCCTTGATACGCATCTCAGTTCTCTTCAACTGCCTTGCTCCATCCTCGCATGACGGTGAGACTTTGAGAAACTTTTGATACAGCTCCTTTGCGCCCTCATAGTCGGAGAGAACGTAAGCAGCACAACCGGCAGGGTATATGGCCGTAATGCGGTGCAGGCCGGTGCAGACACTATCCTTGATGGAAGCAACAGCGTCTTCTATATTCACTTACACTGAGCTTTTGGCACATGCAGTCACCGCCAGCAGTGACGATCAGGCCAGTGATGTCGGAATGAAGGCAGTTTCAAATTGATTGTTCTGCTAGTAGACCTTCTCCTGCTCCCTCCCTCCCTCCCTCTCCCCTGTAGGGCTTCTGTTGCTAACTGTCAAAATACACAATGGAATTGAAAATCAATGAGGGTCCAGTGAGAGCTGCCCCTTTTTCGTTGATTTCATGTCCTTCGTCATCACCAACCCTGGTATCCGATCATGCTACCATTATAGGTAACATGCATCTCTTCAGCCAAAGCTCTGGCGGATTTGGCGACCTCCTTAACGTTTGCCTGGGTATAAAAATGCTCGATGTACTGCATTGCCTTGACAGCAGTCATACTCAAAACGCAATTGGTTCGGTCGAGAGAGATGCCAGAAGACTGGATGGTCACCTTGTATCCATGATCCATCAATACGAAGTGAGCGTAATCGAGTGCGCGCGGAGGTTGGCGGTAACGCGCAAACATTAGCCACTCGTGGACGTTGGCCATGCCGAATGTTGGAAGTAGCTCGATAATCTTGCTTGTGTTTGGCACGCAGGTAGCGAATAGCTTCATGGGATAGGTCTTCTTTAAAGCCTTCTCGAGCTTCTTGGCCTCTTTGACGAGGTCAGAAGGGATTTCGCCGTCAACAAGCATGCGGGCGACCTTCAGGAGAGGTTGTTCCTTCAGAAACTGGGTGACCTCGTACATGACGCTTGCGCGGCTCTCTGCGCCCTTCACGAAATCAATCTCTGCTTTGCATAATCGACAATCACAACATATACCCCATCCCTCAAGGTTCTGTTGAAGCTGTTCAAAGTTGCCGTCAGCAGGACAAAACATGACAGTAACCTCTTCATTTTGAAGAATGTCCTTGCTCGCGCGAACAATGATGAAATCACCAACAAAGCCACGGCTCGCATTGAATAAACAAGAGTGATTCATGCGAGCTGCAACTGGCCAGACACCAGACGAGTCGGCCTTGAAAGCCTTTTGCACGTCCTTACGGATTCTGCTCTCGTCCGCGGTGAACCCGAAGGCAGCGTGCTCTATGATGTTCTGCATGCGAAAGACATCAACGACCGGCATACCGTCAACGACGAGGGGAATCGGCTCGGTCGCAAGATTGGCGGGCGAGCCGTCGTGTAAGTTTAGAATGTGCTCCCCCAAAGATGGGTTGTGGAAAGCCTTGCGTACAGCTTCAACCCAGATGGCGACATGACTACCATGCAGTGCGCGGTTGTTGGTAGGATTGATCATCACACTCAGAGCCGGCGTGTTCTTCGGTGTGTTAGAAGCAACGAAGGCCTTTTCACAGAGAATTATCTCTCCAGCGGCAATGTTCTCCGTAGCAAACAAGCCTTTGGGGCGTACATCAATATGGCGGAGGTAGCTAGCCTGCTGAGTGCGATAATCTGCCGTGTCTGCAATCTCCTGAGCCATAGCCTCAAATTCGAAGACGCCGTTTCGTGCTTCTTGCATGCGCAGTCTAGTGCGCTTGATTTCCTTGGGACCATCTTGATCGGACGGAAAAGCGTCAACTAGTCTTTGGAACATCTTAAGAGCGAAAGCATAGTCCGAGAGTTCATACGCAGCACGGCCTGCACGGTACAGAGCCTTACCGTACTTCTAGTCGTGATGCATAGTGCCTTGTGTTGAAGCGACAGCGTCTTCCTTTGCTGCTTCGTAACTGCCGAGGAAGAGTCTTGCCTGGGATCTGTTGCGAAGAAGGTCGAGTTTGATATCGATGTCATGAACCACAGCAAGGCCCTTGCTGTAACAGTGGTTGGCCTTGATGAAGTCTTTCTTCTTCAGAGCCTCGTTGCCCTCGAGCTTCCATTCTGAAGCAGTCTTGACCTTGATAGGAAGCTGCCAATTGGAAGGGAACGCGGAGTAGTTGTCCTCAAGGAAGATGACATCCGAAGGGTGGTGGATACACAGCGCCATGCCTATGTCTTCTGACACCGAGCTATAGAATGGCTCCTTGATGGCCAGCACAATGCCAGATGGCAGTCGCTTCTCAGGCCAGGAGGATAGACCAAAGTTGAAGATAGCGATTCTGTCGACGTCGCCAGTCTCATCTTCGACTGGCATGAACGTTTGGATTTGAGAGACATCGGTTGAGTGGCCGAAGGTACGAAGCACAAGGAGATTGCCGCGGTGGTGAGTTTCGAGATGGAGATCGCGGAGGTTGATCTTGTTGAGTGCCTGGAGCGGCGCAATGCTAGGAGAATAAGACTCTGAGACAACGGTCATCTTGATGTCGGCATTTGAGAGAGATGAAATCGCGCCACGGGCTGAGAGATCTTCGCGCGCCTGGCGACCCCGAGGAGGGCGTTGGCTTCCCTTCAGGGAATCAACGCGTTCGGTCAAGTGCCATTTGATATCAAGAGCTTTGCTAATAGTAGCCTGCATACTCATCGTGAGTGTGGTGATGAAATGATTGTAAAAGGAAGCGGAGATGCTGATGAACGAGATGGAAGATCGATCAAGTGTCGGGAGCAGTTAAGTTGAGCGAAAGTTTTGAGACAACACGCAAGTCTCGTGTGTTGGTTAGCGGTGTCGCTGTTCGCTTTCACTCACGATGCGCATGGCGCGGGTAGTGGCATCCAAACGCAACCTAACAAACAAGTTGTCGAGCCACGTAGACAGACAAACCCAGCACGAAAGCCTCTCTCTCCTCCACTATAAGCCTTTTAGTCTGGCTGCAAAGATGCAGGATGCTTTTGGTGATCAGGTAAATGTCCACTGAGAGCGCAATTTACTGGACAAACTTCGAGCAATCTAGAATTACCAGTGTCGATGAAGGAGAGTGAGACTCATAGGGGAATCGTTGCACTTTAGATTCACTGTGATTAGTAGTCTCAATTGAGATGATTTTAGAGTTTAGGCATCGACTTACGATTGGTATTGTGTTGATTGTTTGTTCCGTGAAGCAAGAAAAGAGACACGGAAGCTGCGATAGAGAGGTCTAGATTTCTCAGGTATACCTACAAACTCAACTATTGGATATCACGACCAAATGCTCCCAGCCGATTGAGACTCCTCGAACTCCATACTTTTGAACAAGATGCAAAGACGGGCATGCTGATTTAGGAAAAGACAAAGTGGGACGGTGAGAGGTTTACTCCATGTCCTCATCCTCATCCTCTTCTGACTCTTCCTCTTCGTCGTCGTCACCACCAGCGTCAGCCTCGTCGTGCCAGACATCGTCGTCAAAGTCCTCATCATCGAGCATCTCGTCATCCTCGTCGTCGTCCTCCTCCTCACCCTTGGCCTTCTTCTCCTTCTTCTTTCTCTCAACATTCTCCTTTTGGATGCGTCTTCTTTCAGCCTTCTCCTTGTTCTTGATCTCCCAGGCTTTGTCTTGTTGTTTCTGTTCCTCCTTGCTCTTGCTGATGTACTCGTGCCACAAGATCTTGCCACCGCAAAGACCTTCCTCGACCTTTGTCAGACGGAGGGTCATACGAGGGCCCAACTCTTGCAGCTTGATGGCCTTCTTTTGTGTCTTTGTCTTACGAGGCGGAGGGGCGGGGCGTGCAGAACCTTCGGGGTTAATGCCTTCAGCGTTGGCTCCAGAAACCTTTGCACGTTGGGCGTCACGAATGCGTTGACGCTCGTCTTTAGACATGGCTTTGCGGTTCTCGACGGCCAGGACCTCGATTTCGGCATCAGTGTCAGCCTCGGTATCTGAGGCAGTGGTGAAGCCGGAAGCGGTGGGGTCCAGAAGGTAGTCTGCAACATCGTCCAGGCCTCCGAGGTTGGGCAAGCGAGAGCTGTCGCCACGCTTGAGGTGGTCTGCGCGCTCGAGTTTACGCAAGGCTTTGGGTAGAGCGGATTTGGGAGTGACGGCGTTGATGGCGTAGTGACGCAGTTGTAGAACAAAGGCGTGGGGGTCGCTAGGGTCTGTAGAGGGCTTGCGGTCGAGCAGCATGACACGCTTGATGGTCTTCAAGGAGGTGGTGTGAGGAGAGATGGGGGCGAAGAGCGATTGGAAGATTGTCGTCGTGAGGGACTCGAGGTTCTTGGGGATGGGGTTCGACTCGGACTTGTTGTCCTTTGCGGCGGCATCAGCCTGTTGCTGTGACTGCATGAAGTTGTTCATGACGAGAAGAGGCGAGGTGAGGTATTCGGCACCGTTCTGGCCCTTGGGACGGCGCATGCTCTTTTGTACATCCTTGCAGAGCGAGTACTTTTCAACACGGAAATGTAACGTGGGACCTCTGGGAGTTGTGCAGATTCTCAGGTTTGTGTTTCCAGCATCGGAGCGCGAGAACAGCATAAGATGTGAGACGCCGAGGGGGCCGGCCATGGTGACGAAATCGCGCAACTTGTTGGACTTGCGCTCCTTCAGGCGACTGGCGGTTCCAGGCTCCATCATCAGACGGGTGTCTCTGACAAGCTGCGATATGCTTGGGCCGACTTCTCCAGCGTTGATACGGATAACCATGCTCTTGGGAGCTCTCGTCTCGCTGGCCAGAGCGGCGGCGCTCTGATGGCCGGGCATTCCAGGGGCGGGAGGCTTTGCGCCAGCATGGGTACGCTTCTTTACTCTTCTTTTGGCCATTTTGTGATGTTGGAAAATGTGAATGTTTTGTCGAGTCGATTGCTTCCAAAATTTCTTTGCAGTCGCAGCGATTGACAGGGTCTGTGCTTCGGTCTTAACCCGCGTGGAATTTGTTTATCACCGGCGCTTGCCTGAACCTCTTACAACTTTTTATTCTGCGCCTTTGCCTGCTCATACCAACCACATCAACATCTTCGAAAAACATACGACAGGTCTGTAATCTCATCGCTGAGATTCCACCATCAACATGTCGGCCTTAAAAAAGAGAAAAGTACAACATGAGCGCTCCAGCTTCACCGAAGAGACGCCTCGCCAACCCAAGCCGTCCAAGAAGACTATGGATCGCATCGACGACACCAAAGAACCCGCCGAAGACTTGGCAAAGAAGGCCGTAAAGAAGGCTGCTACCGATGATGTGAAGAAGGTCAAGAAAGAGAAGAAACGCAAGGCAGAATCAGAAGAGCCCGCCGATGAAGAGCTCGCACCCGCCGAGTCTCCCGAAGACGGCGAGAATACCACACCACCTAAATCCTTTAGCGATCTAGGCGTTATTTCAGCTCTATGTGAAGCTTTGGCACAGATGGGCTTTAAGCTCCCAACACCCATCCAGCGCGAATCTATCCCGCTTGCCCTCAATGGAAGAGATATCATTGGTTTGGCCGAAACTGGTTCAGGAAAGACTCTAGCTTTCGCCCTGCCCATCCTACAAGCACTGATGGAGAACCCCTCTCATCTCTTTGGTCTGGTGCTGGCACCTACGAGAGAGCTGGCATATCAGATCAGTCAACAAATCGAAGCCGCAGGCTCCTTGATCGGTGTGAAATGTGCTGTCATTGTCGGTGGTATGGATATGGTTCCTCAAGCTATCGCCCTCGGAAAGAAGCCTCATATCATCGTCGCCACTCCCGGAAGACTGCTTGATCACCTCGAAAACACAAAAGGTTTCAGTCTGCGTACTCTGAAGTACCTGGTCATGGACGAGGCTGATAGACTGTTGGACCTGGACTTCGGCCCCATCCTGGATAAGATCCTGAAGGTTCTCCCCAAGGAGAGACGAACCTACCTTTTCTCGGCCACCATGTCCTCGAAGGTCGAGTCTCTGCAAAGAGCCTCGCTTTCGAACCCCATGAAAGTCAGCATCTCATCATCGAGCTACCAAACCGTCAGCACCTTGATCCAATCCTACCTCTTCATCCCGCACAAGTTCAAGGACATCTACCTCGTCTACATCCTCAACGAGTTTGCTGGCCAAAGTACTGTTCTGTTCACCCGTACTGTCAACGAAACACAACGATTGGCATACCTCCTACGAGCTCTTGGATTTGGCGCCATTCCTCTGCACGGACAGCTCTCACAATCAGCACGTCTAGGCGCTTTGTCAAAGTTCAGAGCTGGAAGCCGTGATATTCTGGTAGCCACAGATGTCGCAGCCCGTGGTCTGGATATCCCGTCAGTCGATCTGGTTCTCAACTTCGACTTGCCTCCGGACAGTAAGACTTATGTTCACAGAGTTGGACGTACTGCTCGTGCTGGAAAGGCTGGTAGAGCCGTGTCATTCGTGACACAGTACGATGTCGAGGTGTTCCAGAGGATCGAGAAGGCTTTGGCGAAGAAGCTGCCCGAACACGACGCTCCTAGAGACCAGGTCATGGTCTTCGCTGAGAAGGTGTCGGAGGCACAGCGTGTGGCTGTCAGAGAAATGAAGGATCTCCACGAGAAGGCTAAGAACGGCGGAAGAGGTGGACCCAGAGGAAAGGGTAAGAGAGATGCCATGGACAGGGATGAGGGTTGATCGCTATGTACGACGCCTTTGATGTTTTTCTCTCTTTTTCTTTTTCTGAGATATCCAAAATGCGAGCATGTTCTGGGAAACACCTCCCACCTGAGACTTCGCCCACCAAATGCGAACCCACAAACATTGATATATTGGTCGCACTATAGCCTCTGTTCATCTGGCGATTGGTCTTTCGAGATGCCCTTACAGTGCAGATCGTACAACAGATTCCTACGGCCGTCCGATGTGCGTGCCTTCGTCCCCTAGGGCGAAACGAAAAACACCGACAGGGTCACCCCAAGCCCATCAAATCAGGAAGCCTCGGCTTTCGGGTAAACTCGTCCCATCTCTACATCATCTCTCCAGGGCACATCAACATTTATCAATCAATCACAACAATGTCGTCGCAAAGGTGTTTGAAATTTGTACAAAGCGTCTTGTATGTATGATACTTGAGGGTTTGAATTGTCAAGCTAATTGGATGCTGGCAGTGAGTCTTTTCAGGCCAACTCTGGTTTGGAACCAAGGTATGATAAGGTGCTACACTGAGCACTAAGTGGTGTCAGACTAATGATTTCGTTCATAGACTTCTCAATGGCGTAAGTTCTATACCTCAGAAAACACAGTCATCACAAATCCCCAGATGGACTCTTGATCGGAACAATCACCACCTCCATCGCCGTCCTGTCTTTCCATCAAACTATCATCGTCATCTCTTTTCCACAATCCCATCTCAACAGCGTCATTCCTAGATACCAAAGCTCTCACCATCCATCAGAAGAACATAAAATTGCTAACACTCACTCATAATAGCTCCGTGTAACAGCAGCACGCCCAGGCGTCGTAAACTTCGAACTTCCAATCGAGAAACACCACACAGTACACCCCTACCTCCTTCTATTCCCCTACCACTCATCTCTAACCCCTTATCAGAACCGTCTTAACATTCTCCACGGCGGCACTATCGCCAGTATGGTAGATCTGGGTGGCTCGTTGGCCGTAGCTTCAAGAGGTCTCTTTGCTACCGGCGTCTCTACAGATTTGAACGGTATGTGTGACTTACACGATACAAACGAGGATGGTATATACTGATGATGAGGTAATGAAATAGTCACGTACTTGAACTCTGGTGGCAAGATTGGTGATCTGATTCGTGCGGTATGTGCTCCCACCCTCGTACACTGTTCTCTCTCGAGCTACCGCTGATATACCTGGTCATGTAGGAAGTCACTTGTGACAAGTGTAAGTCTCATCCACATCACACACAAGCTACAAATCTGATATTGACGATATATCACAGTCGGCAAAACTCTCGCCTACACGTCTATAAACTTCCACAACGAAAAGCAAGAACTGGTCGCTAGAGGAAGTCACACAAAGTAAGCTCCCCCCCTCTTTCTCGAAGGAACCACTCGAGAGAGTCGTTTGCTGATAAGGATCTGTACAGATATGTGTCCTTCGCCTGGAAAGATCCCAACAACATCGTCGAGGAAATGTCGCCCAAACCTGAGAAGTAGAGGATCTTGTTGCTTGGTCGGATGTGTGCACCGTGAATCACACTACTCAAATACATATACACCACTTATACAGGGATCAAGAATGGATGGTGGTGATCATTTGCTGTGAGGGGGAATAATAGCATTAAACATTATTTGCCATTATGATTAGGCTGTTACACTACGAGCACCTCCGCTCAGTGTCGTTTTTAACGTTATTCGTACAATTGGATCATTAGGTCACAGACCGAGTTCCGCCTCTTCAGTTCCTTCCCATCATTCTCACCGCAAACGACGACTTCCTCGACTTCAAATGAAGTGGCTTCTGCTCAACCAAGACGGCTGTGGTGGTTTCGGGTCCAGGAGCAGTCTACGCTTCACCCACGTCTTGACTTCTTCCTTCAGCTCCGCTCTCCGCCTCTCCCTTTGTTGTCACCAATGTTCCCGCCTTGACGTACACTCTAGCCTTGAACATGGCAAAACTGAGCTTTGCGGCATCAGTCACACATTTATCCTTCAATTCTTTCAAGCACAGGTTCAGATCATTTTCCAGGTATGTCGCTGACAGTTCACCTCGACACATGCACTTCTGAAGTCGGTCGTTGCGATGACGGTCGAATTGTGACATCAAGCGACCGCTCCAGTATGCCATAGACTGTGCTGATGTAACAAGATCACTGGCTATGTTTACGTTGCTGGTAGCGTCGTCAGGTTGTAAGTGAGTAGCCGAGGGACGTGTATAGGAAGGTGGTGAAGATGTGGGTGCGGCGCGGGGTGTCAGGAGTTGGCGAGACTGGATGTCTGGGTTCATCGAAGCACGCAGCGGAGTGGTTTCGCAGAGCGAGTGCAAAGGAGCGATGTCTGGTGAGAGCATGGTTTGTCTCCTTGGCTTGGCAGCGTTGATAGACGAGTTCAAGGCAAGCTTACCCGGGGGCAACGTGGTTATCGGAGTCCGGGGGGTAGGTGGCTGCAGGGAGTCTCTTCTCGGTAGGTTTGGAGGGGCTCGAGAGACTGGAGTCTGCGGTCGTTTGAGGGCATTGAAAGAACTCCGGAATCGATGCATGTTCGTAGCCGATGGATCAAGGGGTACTTCTGGGAGGTTCAACTGTAGTAGCTTGAACTCTGACGCAGGCTTGGAAGCACTCTGAGAGAGGTTCTCGTTGATCACACGAGTCGAAGCCGGGACGTCGGGCGAACGGTGAGGTGCCAACAACGGTTCAGTGTCCGATCGCACCAGAGCACGTCTGTTGCCGACTTTGAGAATGCTCTTAGTAGCACTTGCTAGCCTTCCTTTGGCAGTAAGGCTTCCGGATGGGGTCGGTATGCGTGAAGGGGGTGCCATAGATACAGGTGGCTTTGAACTCTGTCGTGTCCGCGTCAGGGGCAGATGACCGAAGGTACGGCTTCTAGGCAAGGCAGGCATCGGGTCCTCGGACAATGACATGTACGACTGACGGCGAGATTGGTTCTTTGGTTGTTGTTGATAGGGATTAAGGAGATATGGGTCGTCATCAGAAGCCTGAGTGCCATGACTTGAGCGTCTACGATTGAACGAATTGAAAGGGTTGAATTGATGCAGATTGGCGAGAGAGCTTAGGCGACGGAGCGAGGATTTGGGATGAGGAGACGTCGGACTTGACGATATGGCGACATCGGAGGATGATGGATGCTTTCGAGCCGGCATCTTGACCATCAACAAGGAGTCGACCAAATCTGCTGGTGTTTTCAATGAGTGATGATAACAAGCGAGAACAGCACTGTTGAGGTGAGAGAGGAGCAAGAGGCGGAAAGTGATGTGTATTGGTCGTGCGAGTGAAGTTGGAGGAGGCGCGATGAGGGAGTGTCGTGGCTGCCACGAGCATGTTTACATAACGCCGACACAATATGCTCTGAAAAGCCGCATGGCGCTTTCTGCGTGCATAGTCTTGCATCAAAAACTCCCCAGGAAAAGATTAGGAAGAATCCGAACACGAGGGGCGACAAGAAAATTGGACATAAGGGTCAAGGCAAATTCGGGATGGTTGCTGGCAGGTTTTTCTTAGGCATGACTGCCGCAAAGAATTCTCGCATCGTCGACGGAAAAAAAGAGAGGTCGATGTCCCTTTGCCAGCTCTAGGTCCAGGCGAGCGTTGATTCTCGAGTAGCAGAGGTCTTTTATCTTACCGTCTAGGCTCTGCAAATTACTTGAAGCATTTGGAGTGATGTTGGCATTGGAGCATACGATGGCGTTCAAAACTTATTCCAAAACCAACGGACGTTTAAGAGTTGCTTCAAGCAAGAATAACAAGTCAAAGCAGCCAAGTCCGTAAGTCGGTGAAAGATGGCAGAGCAAGAACGAAAGGATGGAAGATGATGATGACGACGGCTCGCCGAGGCTGTGGAGAGGGATCGTGTTTGCTGTGTTTGAATCAATTTACGCGCGACGCGTTGACCGACGCGGGTCATATGAATATTATCATCAGGGTCAATTCTGGACGAGACAAGACCGACACGGCCGTCATGGAGGTGTTTGAAAAGAGCCAGACGGTAGACCCCGAGGTCAGAGCACACGTCTACTCGCTCATCTCGGCTATCGGTGGCAGCAGTACTGTCAATGAAGGCGAGTATGTACTTGGAGACGATGCCCTGGCATGTTTGAAGGACTTGTCACGATGGATCCGCCTCTACGACGACCGAATCAACCGACACGATGTCAAGAGATGTATGGCAGAGGCCAACTTGGTTAGAGGCGACCTGCTGCCAATTCTGGCCCAACAAGGAGACAAGAGCGACCGCAGCGTCCTCGCAACAAAAGTCGCCCTCAACTGTCTCGACCTGCTCAACACACTGACATGGCCAATCGAACGCAAAGAAGAGACCATGACCATCAATGTCCACCGACATCTTCCCTACATCAGACTCGCCCAAGTCGAATACAAGCGTGCCGTCCTCCACTGGGAGTCTGCCCAAATCCTACGAACCGCAATCAGTGTCGCCATTCCTGCCATAACACAACCCAGAGCCGACCGTAATCCCAGAGACGACTCCATCATCGGTGTCGTGCTCTACTTCCTCCGAAACGTCGCTATCATCGCACAGCCTACCGACCTTCCGAGTCAGGGCGACGACAATGACATCAGCAGACTGGGAACAATCCAGGCTTACCATGAACAAAACGTCCTACAACTCTTACTTACTATTGCTTCAAGTGTTACCGAGGAGTACCCCACGCACGATGTTGTCCTCCTGGAGATCCTCTTCCAGCTACTCAAGGGTATCGACCCGAAGGACCTGTTCAAGAACGAGATGCAACTGCAAGATGACAGAAGTAACAATCTCAAGGCTTTGTTAGACAAGGAAAAGGCCATGAACGCTTCCTACGGAAGGAACGCTCCTAGTCGCCATCACCGCTTTGGAACCATGATTTGGGTGAAGCGACCGGATGAGAAGGTCTCGACCCTCAGTGGTCAAAACGTCATCTTTGATGAGCAAAAGACTATGCACCAAATGGATCAGTCCAAAATATGGAACAAGCCAAAGCCACGCAAGAAGAATGCCGAAGTACAGGACGAGAACAACGACTTTGACAACAATGTGAAACTCGATGAGCCTACACGAAACATTCTACGTCGTTTTGTTGAAGACTTCCTGGATTCATCCTTCAACCCTCTGTTCAACAGTCTCCGTCGCGCCCTTACCGCTGAAGTCGAGCGGGCTCAAAAATACAACACTCGCCAATACTACTATTTGATGGGCTGGTTCCTACAAGCAGAACGCGCTAGGCAAGACTTACTGAAGCGCAACGGCAAAGTACACGACGCGGCTGTAGATGATTCACCCTTCGCCTACATCGCTGCTGTCATGACACAAGAGAACTTCATCCTGCTAGGACGCAAGATACAGCAAAGTCTGGACGACAAGGAATGGTCCGACTTGCACGCTTGCATGCGAGCCTTCACTCAGATTTTGTTGACAGTTGCTGCCATGGCAGATTCTGCTTCCGAAGATGATCAGGAGATTGCCGAAAACATTCAAAATCGAATCTTCTACGAAGAAACGACACACGACCAGGTCATTGCTGTGCTCAGGGGCTACAAGGACCAAGGCTTTGCCTTCTTAGACGCATGCACAGACATGTCACACACCTTTTTGCGCATGCTTGAACGCTATGCCAAACAGAATGTTGATATGCAAGTCCGTTCGAAAAGACGTGCCAGGAGAAAGCGCAGAGTCGAGGCTCAGGCCAACGGTGCCGAAGACGAAGGCGCAGCGTCCGAAGCCGAAGACCAAGCTGATGCTCAGCGCGCTGTAAGCGAACGTAAATTCGACTTCAACAGATTTGCTAGCAAATTCATGACCGAGAGTGCCGTCAACACTTTCGTCCGTTTCACTACCTACTACAGAGATCTGGATATCGAGCAGCTGAAGCGTTGTCATCGCTTCTTCTATCGCTGTGCTTTCAAGATGGAGCGTTCAATCTTCTTGTACAGAGTCGACATCTTGCACTTATTCAATCGCATGATCAAGGGACCGGAAGGCTTGTCTAAGGAGATGCCTCTGTTCAAAGAGTGGGAAGAATTAGTCAAGCAAGTCTTCAAACGCTGTTTGAGAAACCTGGATCAACGCCGAGAACTCATGGTCGAAATGCTCTTTACGAAGATGCCAAATACAATATTCTACCTCGAGAATGGCTATGACATGGAGATCACGAAAGCAAGACCCAGACCACCGGCCGAACTGATGGTAAAGCCTGGTATGGACCACGAGCAGCAGATTGCCGTCGCTGTCAGTGTGCTTCTCAACCAAGGCAAACTGGATGCTTTGGCTTGGGTCAAAGACGTCCTCAGCTCTGCAGCCGAAGATAGAAGATCTTGGGAAGATCTGCACGCAAGCATTGAAGACAGTGCTAATGCAGATAACTCCAACGCTGAGAACGAGAACACCGATGGTGCCACTAGTCAAGACCCCGACGCCCCTGTCGCATCCGTCGAACCCGCTATTCAAGCGGACAAACCCAAACCTCCCTTCATCACCATCAAACCGGACACCGACGACCGCAAACTCAGTCTCTTCAAAGACAAATTCCTCCGCCTCCTCCTCAAACTCCTCTCCCTCGACCGCCTCGGTGAAAACGACGACCCCGACGCCGTCTGGATCGTTCCTTCCTCCGTTTCTTCCTCCCTCCTTCTCTCCGACCTTGCCTTGATCAGAAAATTCGAATTCGATCTCCCCGTCTTCGAAGGCGGTGTAGCACCCGAGTCTCTTCTTAGAAGTAAGAGTGCGGCTGGTCTACACGCCAGAGCTGATAGAAGTGCGGCTGCTAGCGCTGTGAACAGTGATGATGAAGGTGATACATTATCCGATCTTGACGATCAAGCTGCTGCATTGTTTGAACCTGGTGGTCCAACTACAAGACCTGCGGGTTACGAGAAGCCGAAGAAGAAGAGATTGTTACAGAGAAAGGCGCCTGAACTTACAGAGGAGGAGAGAATGATCCGAGCGGCTGAGAGAGATGCAAGAGAGAAAGAGAAGAATGCGAAAGTCAAGAGTGCGTTGCGTATCACAGATTCGGACGACGAAGATGACGAGGAAAGGGATGCGGCGTTTTTTGCATTGGAAGAGCAGAGGAGGAAGAAAATCAGCGGTGTTATAAGAAATGCATTGCTGACTGAAGTGGACGAGTCTGCTGGTGTGAAGGGGAAAAGAAAGGCCAACGCGACGAAAGAGAAGGCGGCAAAGGGCAAGAAGAGAAAGACCATCACGATTGATAGTGACCAAGAGAGCGACATTGACGAGGATGAGGACATGAGAGATGTCGGCACTGTTGATCTGGTCAGTGATGCTGAGGACGCAGCGGAGGATACGCCCATGGATGCGCCGTCACCAGCGAAGAATGGCCCTGCTGCTGCTTTGGTCGATGATGATGACGAAGAGGATATCGTCCAAGCCAGACCTGCACGCGCAAGAGCGAATGCAAGGTTGCCATTCTTGGATGACAGTGACAGCGATTGATCGTCCCCATCAAATTTGTTTCGAGCGTGGAGTTTGGGCTTGTCGGATTCTATGATTAAGGTAGATAGTAAATGCATCATGTGTATTGTATGTAAGAGCATCAAATATTTCTATAAACACAATGTCTTGATATACCAGAAAAAGTCTATTTGGAGGTGATTCGTTCGTGTAGCAAATCCGCAACAGCCTTCATGCCATCCGCGTTGGGGTGGTACCAGGCCTTTCCCATCAATCGCTCCATCATAGAACACCCAAAAACCCATGGTTCTGCACTTCCAATGCCGTGACTCTGACTTAATTCGGCCGTTGGAATGCGTACACACCACTCCGAGCGTGAATCAACAACCTGTCGAGTGGCTTTCTGAAGCTTTGTTGCAACGCCTTGGTGGTATTCTAGTCTTTCGGCATTGAAAGGCACATCAACTGTTGGCTTGACGTCCGAGCCCAATAGAGTCAAATATTCCACAACGATGACTCGTGCTTTGGGAGCCTTCTCATGTACGGCGTCGAGGACTTTTGCGAAACGCTTAATGACCTCTTCTTCGTCGGCGGGGGCAGGGAATTCTGGCATCGGGGTTCCTTTGAGATGTTGCACCAAAGAGAAGGCCGCGAGAGCCCATGTGTGCTCTTTGAACAGACCGCCGACGTAGGACATATCATTGCCGCCACCAAGGACGAGCACAATGTCGGCATCCTCCGGAACGCCTTGGATTTGAGGTGGAAAAGTCACACCGCCAGAAACTTGAGGTGTGTCGGTGATATTGAGAAGTGTAGCACCAGAAACACTCAAGTCTGTAAGATCCGCGCCGAGACGTTCTGCCAAAAGATGTGCATAATTGGCTCCGGAACGTGCGGCTGCGATGTCGACTTGAGGTGCAATTCCAGGACCAGCAGAGAAGGAACTTCCGAGATTGGCGATGCGTACCATGTTGTGATTGAACGCAGGAACGAAGCGAGGGATAGCAAGGTCAGGAACGAAGCAAGGGATAGCAAGGTCGATGATGATGGGACAAGGAAGGGATGAACAAGCCGTTGATAAAAAGAGCAGGCAGCAAGCTCGAAAACGGAAAGCTCGACAGCCGAGTCTAATTGTGAAAGGACGATAGAGTCATCGAAGCAGCTTTCACCTACATTCCGTATCAGTTTCTACAAGATGGCGCCTCCTAAAGCGATTGAGTTACACGATACGTGGGGTTCATCTCACTCCAAACCAAAAGAAACAGGAGAAGTGAATAGTCCAAGGAGGTAAGCAAGTATGCATCGGAAGAACATCGGCAGTGATGACGTCGGGATCGAGGGCGTTTGAGTGGAATCTGGGGAAGTCAGTCTACTATTTGCATCTCTCTTGACCATGCTCACAATGTTCTACGACGCAGGTTGATCATCATGTCGGTCGCGTCGCAGCGAGCCCTCGACTACCTCGAGGGGCAGCCGGGTATCATCTTCAACAGGCTATACCAGCAACCCTCGACCGCCTTGGCCATCTTCCGGCGCATGTTGCCGCACTTGGGTGAGTTGCGACTGAAGGCAGCACTCTTGCCATCATGGAGCTGACAAGTGGCAGCCAAGAATCTGGTCATGGCCATGCTATTCATGCCCATTCCATTAGCCGCAACAGACCTCGAGACATGGGTCAAACCAGACAACGACAGCGTACGAGCACGCGATCAGTCACTCAACATCCTATTGCGTCTCAAGGTCCTCGAAGAAATCCGCAATGATCAGCACAAAACCGCCTATCAACTCAACAAGGCTTTCCGAAAGTCTTTGCGTCTGGCCTTGACTGGTGGAGGCGACCATCGTTCCTTTGGTGTACCGTCTAGCACTGCGGATAAAAACGAAGTGACCATCGACTTTCTCGACACCTTCGCACGCCAGCAATGGGAGAGCATTCTATACTACGTTGTTGGTAGTGCAGGTCAGGGACTTGGAGGCGCAGTCAACATCACTGCTGGTACAAAAGAGCTGTTGACAGGAGGAGGCTTCGTTGTCTTGAGAGGAAGAAATGCACACATCACTCGCGACGGCTTCTCCTTTTTGTTACAGGAGACCAACGCTCAAATCTGGACTCTGCTCATTGAGTATCTCAAGTTGTCCGAAAGGCTTCAGATGGATGCTGTCGACGTTTTGAGTTTCCTCTTCACTCTTGGTTCGCTCGAGCTAGGTGTATCATACACGACCGAGAATCTCACTCCAACACAACTCCAAATGCTGGATGATCTGTCCGACTTCGGTGTTGTCTACCGTCGCTCTCCAGACAGCCCAAGATACTATCCCACACGACTTGCCACAACTCTCACATCTGATCTACCAGCTCTACTAAACACATCCCTCTCGACAAGCTCAATCGGTGTAACACCCACAGCTGGCAACATGGCCGCTCCTCAGGAGACAGAAAAGGGCTATATTATTGTCGAGACGAATTACCGCCTTTACGCTTATACCTCGTCACCTCTCAACATCTCCATCCTCTCCCTCTTCGCCAATCTCAAAACTCGCTTCCCGAACATGTTGACGGCGACTCTCACAAAATCCTCGATTCAGACTGCCATCGCGGCTGGTATCACAGCCGATCAGATCATCACATACTTGACGACACACGCACATCCCATCCTTCGAAAATCAACGCCAATCCTCCCTCCCACCGTGGTCGATCAAGTACGTTTATGGCAGTTGGAAAACGAGCGAATGAAGGCGACACCAGGATATCTAATCAGGGACGTCGGCACACAAGAAGAATACCTCAAGGCCGTAAGCCACGCCGACACAATCGGTGTCTTGACATGGCAGAATGATGCAAAGGGAATCTTCTTCGTCACGAAATTCGATCAGATGCAGCAATACTTCAAGGCGGTAGCTAGAAGAAGGAGAGATGACGATCCACCACAGGGATGAGGTATTCCGCGACATCTGGAGGAGAAGATGTGGTTTCAAAGATCTGATATGCTTTTTTCTATCTTGTCAATGGCGTTCTGGGTAGACATGGGATGGGCATAACGGTGACCCTCCGTATAGGCTTTTTGAGCCATAACTATCATATCAATCACAGTACTTGTGAAACGCAACATGTCTCGTACAATTCATTGCTGTAATCACCTGATGTATCCTTAATGGTTGATTCCATAGGCCAGGACATGCCGGTTTTCTCCCATCAAAATGCAGGATAACCTTCAATATCAGAGATATGTACAGTGAGAGCCCGTCAAAGAAAACAATTTACATCTTGCGAAAAAAAGAAGAATCTAGAAGTCCAGGAAGCGGAGGTGCGACCCTTTGCTACGAAGATGGGCCGCCAAGATTCCCACAAAACATCAACCAAAACTGTCAACAAATACTTCTGCCATCGATATCCACACAACCACGATGGAAAACGATGGTTTGTAAATCATTACAACATGAACAAAGAGCAAAAGAAGGCCTCAGCCCGAGATCGAATCGGGGACCTCCTGCAATTTCGGATATACCCAAAGCAGGAATCATACCACTAGACCACTAAGGCATTTTATAGTTTGTGTCAAAAGTACCGTGTATAAACGCAGGGTTGAAAAATGAATGTGGGGCTTTGCAGCCGCCCCACTTGCGTACTGGAAGTCTAGACCAAGAACGTACATGGTACAATAAATGTATCAGGACGCAGACATACTTCTGATAAGAACATGCTCAGGCATCACACTCTCTTGCCCCGTGCGAACAATTTTACTGCAAATATGTAAGTAATCACAAGAATTCAAGCCACAGATGGACCAAACATTGCAAGCGTTATTGGCGCCACGTCGATGACTTCAATGAGTTAATCTAGAGATCCGACAGCATTCAGAAGAGTGTCAGACATAGAAGCACGTTCATTCAGACTTGGCTCATTCTTTCCTTATCGTGACACTGTTGACAAGAAACCTGTGTCCGATCTCTGGCAGAATTGCTCAATTCGAGAAGTAGACGTTCAGCTGCGAGATTGTAGCTCCGTGATGATATTCAAGGCTCAACTCGGTCGTTCGATGATTCGTTGTGTCTGTGACTCATGGCCGTCCACTGTGATGGATCCGTGAACAGCTCCTGATGCAATCCATTCGAGTTTCGGCATTGTCTCTCCGCACTTTCCAGGAAGACCGGACTCAATCCTTGTCTACGACGGTTGCGCAAAGAGCTGCCGAAACGTGTGGAGGGGCGATGCCGAACTCTGGAACAATTGCACTGCTTCGAGCGTCTCGCGCAGAAATTCATTCGTATTGTTCTTACTGGCATACGTGAGATCCGCACAAGCCTAGAACCGAGTCCCTCCACATCCCGGATCTCGATACGTGCTCGGCCGTCGGCGCGTCGGTGGGAGTGATCTCCATGTCCATCATCAGCAGAGCAGCGGGTCACTCCTCATGATCTCAGGATCTTGTTAAACCAGAGGGAGCGCTATCTCGGAGTCTACCTCGAAAGACGGGTGGTCGCTGGTTGTGAGAGGCTGCTTGTTGATTCAAGATCCACCTTGATGGGCTAGATTCAGCGGGAGGATTAGACCGGCTTTGGCGAGGTCGTTCCTGCATGTTCTTTTCCAAGTCGTCGCTGTCAGATGATCTGACTAGTTCATGGAGACGAGCTCCGTTCAAGATGTGATTGAGAAGAAAGTCGTGCACAGCAGTTCAAGAAATATCTCAAAGGCATTGACCTTAACCCCATGCTGCCCCACGAAGCCCTGACTTCGGATCTGTGGCCAATGAATGAGAGCTCCACTTCCGAGTCCCGCGGCAGGCCCCTCGGTTTCAGTGGGTGCCGAGTCAACGAAAGGTAAACAGCTTCTTTGTCAGGCAAAAACGCCGACCGTTCGGCATGCGCTGCTCGGAGCGCGAGACTGACAAACCAATCTCTGTTAAGAGCGATGATGACAAGCCTGGAGTTGTAGTTATTGCCAGGAAAGTAGGGTCCTGCCGTTGAGCATAACAATAATATTCCAGAATCGCGGAAAGGAACCTACAGCATACGTAGGCTTGAATTTGCAATCACCTTTGGACACTATTCACGATCCTCGAGTCCAGACGAAAGCCACACGAAACGAAAGTATCACATCATGTCCTCCACGTCGACGTTTCTAGCAGCCCTGACTAGACGCGCCCCACAACTGTATACTGCTTTATCTGGACGACTTTCCTCTTCCTCAAACCCTCTTGTCTCACCTTCTCGCTTTTCTTCCTTCAAACCTTTGTCCACTTCTCGTATCCCTTCAGCACACTTCAGCAACACATCTAGAATAGCAACAATGGCTTCCCCCGTGGACTTCCTCAAGGCTTGCGAGAACCGCAGAACCATCTACCAATTGACCGACAAGATCCCCATCTCTGATGCTCGTGTCGAGGAGATCGCCAAGCACAACATCCTTCACGTTCCCAGCAGTTTCAACTCTCAGTCCACTCGTATCGTTGTTCTGCTCAACGAGGAACACAAGAAGTTCTGGGAGATCACCAAGGAGTGCCTGAAGCCTCAAGTACCCGAGGAGCAGTTCCCTCAGACCGAGAAGAAGCTCGATGGCTTCAAGGCTGGTCACGGCACTGTATGTTCTGGTGATTCTGCGATATTTGGCCAGACCATGTTGCTAACATGAATACAAGATCCTCTTCCTGAACGACCCCAACCCCGTCAAGAAGCTCCAATCTCAGTTCGCTCTCTACGCTCAGCACTTCCCTGGTTGGGCCACTCAGTCCAACGGTATGTCAGCCCAAACTCTCAATTCCGAGGTCCAAATCTAACATCGTGTCCAGCCATGGCCCAGTACCACCTCTGGACCGCCCTCGAGGCCGAAGGCTGTGCCTGTAACCTCCAGCACTACAACCCTATTGTCGACCAACGTGTGGCCGGAGAGTGGAACTTCCCTCAAGAGTGGGAGCTCCAGGCCCAGCTCGTCTTCGGTGGTTACGCAGAGGGTGCCCGCGAGGCTGTCGAGAAGGGCGGCAAGCAGCAGCAGCCCATTGAGGAGAGACTCTTCATCCACGGCAGCAAGGCTTAAGTGTCTTCATTGCCAACAAGAAGGTAAAACAATACAAGGTTGGGTAGAGGGAGAACAAGGACGGTGAATTTGTGAAATTCGACCGACTGGTATACACTTTCAGCGACAGCAGTACCATGTCTAATGATAAGAATGATCTCAAACAACAACGTTCTCATTGTGATTTTACAGCTTACCCTTTTCCTCTGAGCTCAACTCGATGTTAGCAGCCGCTTCCATGACATCTCGTGTCAAGATTTCTCCCTTCTCCTTCTTCGGCTTCAGTCTTCCCATCTTCATCAACTTGGCGATCATTTCTTCATCGCCAAAGTGCGAGTTGTGTTCAAACTCTGGATCACGACCATAGGCCACCCTTGCAGCATCAACCAAGATACGTGCAGTCATTCCAAAGACTCTATACCGCGGCATATCCAGAGCGTCCTTCTGCGCCAGACTCTTGTCCACCTTCTCCGGACCACTAGACCCAGGCACAGGTTTCCCATACGCCTGGGCAGCCCGATCGGCCAAAAGCACAGGAGCCTTCGACTCCGGCGAACACGGCGCAGTCGCAGCATCCAGCCTCGTATTCTCCACCTCTTGACTCCTGAACACCGTCCTCGGCGTCACAGGTACGTGGAACATGTGCATCCTCCAAGGCTCATGATACCAAGAATGCCACGCCCCTCTATACCATTCCCCCTCCACATCAACATCATCCCTCTGTTTCAAAAACTGCTCAAACGGCGCCGTAAATACTGCAGCCACTTCTCTGGCGTCTAGTCTTGGTAACAGGTCTTTTGCAATATCCGCATCTTTGCTCAAACTCCTCAACCAAGCAACACAAGGCATAACCCCCAACTCGGTCATTGCCAGATTCGCAGGCAGTTCCGTCAACTTCTCCACCGTGTAGCCAGAAGGTAACTGCTCATCATTACTGGGTAATCCTATTTCTTCTTCTGCTTCTCGGCGTGCGGTCATCCATGCTGTTTCGGCTTCTGTGTCGGCTTTTCCTCCGGGGAGAGCGGCTTGACCGGCATAATTGCGCAGTTTGGCGCTGCGGATCGTGAGGATTACGCGGAGGTCGCCGCGGCGGTCGGCGAAGAGGAGGATTAGGACGGAGGCGCGGCGGGTCAGGGGTAGTTTTGTGTATTGCGATGGTGGGGGTTTGAAGGCGCGGAGGCGGGCTAGGGCGGCCTTTGGAAGGAAGGGTCAGTATGGTTGAGACTATGAAGGTTGTGGAAGTAGAGGTTTACTGCTGATGCTTGCGACAATGCTGCCATGACTGTGTATGGTGATGTGTTTCCATGTTGCTTTGTCAAGGTCAAGAGGACGAATGATCTCACAAGTCGGGGTCCTCTTGAGCCGAGGTATTCCTTCGGTGATACCACCCATCTTAACTCCGACCGACCCTGCTCCACATGCACCAGACAAGCACCAACAAGCATCAAAAGACATGTTCAAGAAATTTGTACATTTTCCATTTGTGTTGTCGGCGTGACAAGACTGAGTTTCTATACACAAGATTAGGAAAACCACCGTCTTTTCCGTCCCGTCAAGAACCCATTTTCCATGCAGCTTTTTGTGTGTGCCATCAGAGTGAGGAAAAAGGAAAGAACAAGAGTTGGCTAAGCAAAATAGAAGAAACGCCATGTGTTATGCAACCGAGAAGGAGTGTGGAAGAAAACGTCGACCCGAATGTACCATTATTACCCGTCCATGCAGTGAAAGAGAGAAAGAGATGAAGAAGGAAAGGAAAAGGGGTGAGTGCTATACTCAAGGATGCCCATGGGGCTTGCTGCTTCGTTCTTCTTCTCGCGCAATTTCTGTAGGCGCTTCGCCGGCATCCACAGGAGCTTGCATATTTTGAGGCTTCTGTGCACGTCTTTGTCTCTCCTTTTCATCTTCGCTGCTGCCAGCAGAAGTGTCGCCTTCTTGTGGCTGTTCACCACTTCGGCTCTCTCGTCGCAGCCTTTCGGCCTTGTCTTTAAGAACCTTGGCTTCTTCGGCAGCTCTCTGCGCGCGAACCTGCTTACGCCACATCGAATAGTATTTGCCCTTCATGTCGAGAAGCTCCTGGTGAGATCCTCGTTCGGCAACACGGCCTTCGTGAAGCACACAGATCTGGTCGGCCATGGTGATGGTAGAAAGACGATGAGCAATAACGAGCATTGTTCGGCCCTGAGCAAGAGTCATGAGAGCCTCTTGGATGTGTTCCTCAGTCTCAGTGTCCAGAGCGGCAGTGGCTTCATCTAAAAGAATGATGCGAGGGTCCTTGATGATGGTACGGGCAATTGCAACACGTTGCTTCTCGCCACCGGAGAGACGTAGACCACGCTCACCAACCTTGGTGTCGTAGCCATCAGGGAAAGACAAGATCTTGTGGTGGATTGATGCGGCTTTGCACGCTTCGTACACGTCCTCATCACTTGCCGAGGGATTGGCATACTTGAGGTTGTACATCAGCGACTCGTTGAACAAGACAGTATCCTGAGGAACGACACCAATGTGTCTGCGAACACTGTCGATAGATACGTCGGCAACGTCGTGTCCGTCGATTTGAATTGTGCCGGACTCGGAATTGTAGAAGCGGAAGAGTAAGCGGAAAACAGTGGACTTGCCACCGCCAGATTCACCGACCAGAGCAGTGGTGGTACCGGGCTTGCAGTGGAAGTCGAGTCCCTTGAGAGCAGGCTTGCGGGCGTCGTAGGCAAAGTGAACATCATTGAAACGGAGATCACCCTCACAACTGGGCAAGGTCGTGACTCCAGGAGCATCAACAACAGTCGGCTCTTCCTTGAACAGCTCGAGCATACGCTCGGAATTGATCATGGCACTCTGAATCATGCGATAGAAAGTACCGAAGAAGTTGAGAGGACCCTGCAATTGTGCCAGATAAGTCAGTAGGACGACAAAATCACCAACACTGCGTTGACCAGTGGTAACTTGGTATGCAGCAACGAAACATGCAATCATTAGGCCGACCATGAAGACCATGTTCTGTGTAACGTTCATGAAGTTGAGCGAAAGGACGACAGAATACTCTGCCTTTTGGTACTTCTCGACTGCCTCGCGGTATCTGTTAAATTCGTACGCTTCGGCATTGAAGTACTTGACAGTCTCGTAAGAGACCATCGAGTCGTTCTTGACAGCATCAACTTCTCTGTCGGAGTTGACCATTTGTCGGCGAATTTCCGCGCGCCATTGAGCCATGCGGATGGTGAGATAGATGTACCAGAAAGTGACAACGGCGACAATCAGCGCGTAGTAAACGTCGAAGGAAATGAGGAAGTATCCAATGGCGAGGAACAAGTCAACAAGCATAGGGATGACCTGGAAAGTGACCGACTCGAGAAAGTTGTTGATAGCATTACCTTTGCCCAGTGCAGAGAGCACTTCACCGGTTTTCTTGCCCAGATGGAAGTCCAGGCTCAGGCTATGGACGTGCTCGAAGGAGGCAATCGAAAGCTCGCGGAAAGAGTACTGACTGACGGGAAGCCAGATGATGGAGCGAGTGGCGCCGAGTAAACCATTGTTTCCTTGGAGAAGGCGATAGAAGATGTATAGACAGATAGATTTCCATGGCAATCCAGTCATTTTCTCGTTAACAAGATCGTTGGTGATTCTGCCTGCTTGAATGGGCACCATAATCTGAATAACTCGTTGAACGAGCATAATAAGAAAACAGATTACAACAACGATCTGCAATTTACGATCCTTGGAGGGCCAGAGGTAAGGGAAGAAAATGGAGTAACCCCTGATGTACTCCCACCAGCTTCTCGAGGGAGTGGTTGTAGGCTTCTCCCAACCAGCAGGTGCGTCTGCAGACTTCTTGGGCTTGTTGTGTCCATTCGGCTGGGTCGCGCCGTATCCGTTACCATTGGCAGAACCATTGGCAGCTCCAGCTTCAGCACGATCCTCTGCAAGCAGGCCAGTGGTTTCGCTTGAAGATGCCTGACTTGCGTCCTGTTTGCGCTGACTTCTCGCGTGCAGCGTGACGAAGAGAACGTAGAAAGCCACGAGAGCCAGAAGCAGAATGATGCGGACGAGGTCCAATGTAACACCGGTAATTTCCCATTCAGTCATTTCTCTTTCTAGATGACCACCAGATGGATCTCCAGCTTTGGGCTCGTGGTGTGCGTGGGTGTATAGGGCGAAAGAGGAAGCGAGGAGGACAATGTCCATAGCGGCGGCGAGGGCCCATGATGAGGCATGGACCCATGTAGGAGAGGGTTGTGTGTCGAAGATGGAGATGAGAATCAGAGTGAAAACCATGAAAGCACCCACAATGAAGACCTATAGTTTGAGCATACTTAGTACATGTAGAGATAGAACGGTCGTTGTGATTGATCTGGCTTACGACAGTGGCTTGTCCACACCACCACTCCTCCTTGCGCGCATACAAAGCGTGAACGATTACAGTGATGGCATTGCCAACAAGCGTGAGGGTAGCTCCCAGAGCCAGCCACTCGAACAGCAACTTGCGCGGTCTGCTGAAGTCAAGGAAAGCATTATCGTTCTGAAGCGGAGCCTTCTTTTTCGGCAGAGGTTTACCACCAGGGCCTAGCAGCGGCTCGGATGCGGCATCGTTCTTGTCATCGCTCCTGGATTGTACGATGCTTCGAATGGTAAAGGTGGTGAGGAAGAAGACGAGCAGTACGATAGGATATGCGAAGTGTATTATGCTGAGTAGGCGCTGGGCCTTGTGCTCGGCGACCCAATGGCCGTGCCGGTGGTGTTTCATATAGACTGTTGTTGTGCCATCGTCGACAACTGGCGCTGAGCCCATGATGGCGGTGACCAGGGTGTGCGGGAGCCTGTAAATGCAGGCGGGTGGGGGTGTCGAGGAGGTGCAACGAGGGGCGAAAAGAGAGGACGAAAGATCAAAAGCGAAGGGAGCTGAACTTGTAGAATATTACGATTGCCACCACCAGGCGGTAGTCAGCATCTTCTATTGCCGTCTGGTGCAAGTGCGTAGTAGTAAGTGACAAGGCTTCTCTCCAGGTACGCTATGCACTCCAGACAGCAACGCCGCCGATTGCAGTATGGCGCCGCTGTGGCGATGATCGGAAGCAGCAGCCGGACCAAGCCAAGCCAATCTCTCCTCTGTTCCTGCTCTACACCACCCTTCCGGACCAGGTTTGCGGGTGCAGATGACCTATTCTAGCCCATCAATCTATTTGATCAGTCAACTGCACGCGATCAGTTACTTTTTTTTCCCGCTGCAAACAACTCTTCAGCTTGTCTATCGCCCGCATTCTCTGCATACCATTGCAAAAAGTCCGAACTCTAATTCTGTCTCCTGCTCTCCTTCCCCACTGAAATGGGCTGAGGCCGTCAGCTGAATCTGCAATTGACGCGTCTCTGCCCTGATTTGTAACCACAATTGGGCAACATCCATCGTCTTCTTCCATCGTGTTTTGATCGAAATGCACCCTCAAGCAGACAATGCATTCTCGTCACGAGTCTTTGGCAGTTGGTGGCTGCAGCTCTCATGCACACCCTCCGCAAGAGAACGCGCTTGTGGCTGTCATCCCAAGCCATCTCCAACTTCCGCGCGGGTCTCCATGAACCTCTTCTCCAATCGACTTCACCACCCTGACATCCCATCCTACGTTTTCATTGTGTTGCGCTACGCTCGGGAGCGAGGGAAGTCAAACTTCACGTGAATTTTTCCATACAAATGTGCTGTAAACAACAAAGTTCAGCCGTTACGCTATAACACCACAAATAAAAGGCTCTGGTTATGGGATGCTGCAGATACTGTGTCTCTCAATCACCATTGTGCAGTATTCTATTCGCTCACGTCGCAATTACTCACAATTCCGTTGACATGAGAAATCAGCATCCTGACCGCCTTTACTGCTTCAGGAAAGACTCGTTCCGCTTCTCACCCTGCAACTATCCTCTAGTCCTTGACATCTCTTCATCTAGAGCAACCATCTCCGCATTGCAACCCTCACCGCTGTACAACCATTCCACCATGCACTACCTCGTAAGCTATGCACTTACGCAAAATTCCAGAGCTTAGGTCTGGTGAAGGCATCACTCGACCATATGTCGCACAATTCGGTAAAGCCTTCACGGCTTCCTGCACAATCTGACAGGGCCTTTGCATGCTTAAATTGACCGAGCATCTCAATACGAAGCTCCAAATTCACAACATATGAACCGGTCCGCACAGAAAAGTAGCCTTTTGACGACTATCTGAACCTCATGCGTGCTTCAGATGTAGCTGCAGGCTAATCACGCTTGACTGCACCACATTGGCTACCGAAGAGCAAAAGTCCTTTTGATCCACCGCGCAATGCAGTGAGAGCATGCCTGACCACTGCTTCCAATGGATGAACTTCCCATCGGTCCGCTTCGTGACCGAGCCCACGTTACTATCAAGGTCCGCAGTCACATTCCTGTGCGATGCACGCGACTGGTCAGAAAAGACTTGTACCAATCGAGGGTTCATATGTCTCACAGAGCCTGCATGTTGATCAAACGATGCCTGTATCGACGCAATCCAAGGTTTGACAATGTTCGTCAGTGGAGCTGATATTGACAGAGCGACTTAGCGGCAAACTGCAAATTCGCGCGATTGAGAAAATCCCTTATGGATATTCGAATCGCTCGAGGAAGAAACCAATGTGGTCTGACAACTCCAGAATAAAACGTACTCTGTTGGCCGGTTGATTCAATCTGTCAAAGCTCATCTTTCGATACCAACTTCACCTCACTGCTATCAGCCACCTCTAGCCCTCTCTTTACCATGCTGGTCACAACTTCATACACGATCTGCGCAGCTGCGATAGCGGTGGGTTCCCCAACACCATCATACGCCGGTGCAACCTCGACGACATCCGCACCAACAACATTCAACCCGTCGATCCCTCTCAATATTCTAATCAACTCTCTAGTCGACCAACCACCAGCTTCGGGAGTACCTGTCCCCGGTGCGAACGCCACATCCAGGACATCAACATCGATGCTCAGATACACTGGCACCTCTGTACCTACCCGGGTCAATATTCGTTCAGCGATACCCTCCACCCCCCATCGATCGATATCGTCAACTTCTATCTGCATGAAGCCTTGTTGTACATCGTTCTCGTAGTCCTGGAAACTGGTACCTGTTAAGCGTGTTCTGAGCCCTGCGTGAATGCACGAGCCATTTGCCAGTAACCCTTCTCGAGCTGCGTTCCAGAACACTGAGGCGTGGTTGTAATTTGACTGGTCACTGAACCAGTATGAATCGTCCTCTTCCTTGATGCCTGGCCAGGTCTGTTGCATCGTCAGTCTCAAGTATTCGAGGTGAGTCCGAACAGTCTCTTACATCCAGATGCGCATCAAAGTGCACAACAGCTATAGGCCTTCGGTAAATCTCGAACAAAGCCCTTAAAGCCGGCAACGCAACCGAATGGTCCCCTCCCAAAGTCACCAGTTTCGGGTACCTTACATATCTCTCATCAACCTCATCCTTTGCTCTTCCAGCATTGAAAGCAGATAACCTGGATCCTAGTTCAACATACGCCTCTGACAATTGGCTCAACGCTACCTGATTATCTAGTGGTGTCACTGGAATATCGCCACAGTCAAGCACTCTAGCCCATGATCTATATGGATTCAGAGCAGCTCTTGCGTTGAAGCCTCGATAGGCTGACTGTCGCATGGAAGCTTGTCGAATAGCCCTGGGTCCAAATCTTGCGCCTATGATGCATTGCCTCAGTAAAAGCTGCATCGGTGACAGACGAAGAAGTATTCTAAAGGCAAACTCACCACTGCGATAAGTGGTAGCAGTATCGAAAGGTGCACCCACAATCGCGATGTCATATCTTTGTCGCAGGTTATTGAGGCATTGCGTGTAAGGTAAATGAGCAAAAGTCGTGAGGCCTGCGAAACTCCACTATCATGACTTTCGTCAGTTCCTGACTTTATCCAATGGCGAGCTGGGTCTCTATAGGGCTTACTGCAGGTCCCCATTTGTCGGCTAGCTCTCGTTCTTGTCTTTGTATGGCAGCGTGGTCGTGAGCTTGCTGCGCCTGAACAATCGTCAAGACGAACGCGTTTAACACAACGTAAATCAACATTGGTAGCCAGATTCGCTCGAACTAGAGTGCATAACAAAAGACTGAACGAAGGCGAGAAAGCTTCGAGGATACTGTTGGTGTTGAGCGACTTGTCAAGAGTCCTCCTTGATGTCTCAGCTCAGCTGCCGTTGGATTCTACCGAGGCTAATCTAGCCACCTCGAACACTAATATGCTCCGAACGCTCAGCTGCACTCAAAGCACATCAAGCGTGTAGGATCACTTAATAAGGATAATGGATATAAACAGAGTATCTTTGATTACGCATATTTACATGAATCATCTCCGCCGCATCTCTTCGTTCACCTCTGCTGCTGATTGCACCCGCGACCCAAATCGTTGAAGCAAGCGCTATCATAGAAGTCCAAGTCCGAGTTATAGATCGGCTGGCCATTCCCATCATAAAGGGCATCATACTCATCAACCATTTCGCGGCCAGACTGTGAGTAGAATGCGCAAGTGGTGCCCTCCTGATCGGTAGCCCAACCCCAGCAGTTCTCGTCGTGATTACACTTGGCCGCGCAGGCTGCAAAGCTGCCAGGTTGTGCGTACATGGGCGTGACAGAGGTGTCGTGCTTGAGATGGTAGTCGAAACACATCGTGGACGGGCTGCGTTTCTTTTGTGCGTGGCAGAGACGGTCGTTGGGATCTTTTGACGATACGGGTGCCAGATTGTAGCCGTAACTGTAGCTGACGGTATATCTCGCTGTACCACGGTATTGTCCCTGCGAATATGATCAGTATTGAGTATACCGGGCCTTGAAACGACACTTACATAGTTGGTCGCATACGAAGCTGCCCATACTTGAGTATACATGGAGCAATACAATCCCTGAGGAACACCGTTCTTAGACAAGACGTATCCATTCACAAAGGCGCAGGTCTTCCAGGTGCCATCCTTGTTGGGGTGGTTCTTGTTGTAATCAGTCTGCGCAGTGCAGGCACTGGTGCAAGATTGCATAGTAAAACCTTGCTCCTGAGAGAAGGGGAAGAACTTGCTGCCCATGAAGGTGTCCTTGCCGTTGGAGTCGAGAGGAGCATTGATCGCACCACCGTAGCCCGAAGGACCGGTGAAGCCATTGATGGAAGGGGGATTTGCGTTCTTATTGTATGCGTTGGATGCGGTGATGACCACTTTGAAAGAGGCACGAGTTTCGCCGAAATTGGTGGCTTGTTCGGCCGAGACAGGTGCTCCCCATAGAGTGCACTGTCAAGTGTCAGTCTTGGCTTTCCGTCCCAAGTGATGTGTGACAAACCTTGTAGTTGGTAAGACTGGCAGGGATGGGACATTTGGTAGCGTCCGGCTTCAAGGTGGGGTCGCGTTCTGCGTACATGTTGAAGGCGACGCAATCGGAGTCTGCATCGCAAAGAGACTGGCACTTTGGTACATCGTAGCTGGTGAGGGTGGTAAGACCCTTGTACATGCTAGCACTCAACGATGCTTGCTTGTTAACGAAAACTTCCGTATAACCATAGGGAGCGGTGGCAGCTGTGCTCATAGCCTATCATGATCGTCAGTAATGTCCTATGATAATATACTGACAAGACGCACCGACAGCTTGTCCAGTGCCAGAAAAGCTTCTACAGTATCAGGTGTGGCGACAGGTCCTGATCCTTTGGGCTGTTTGGCACAAGGGGATTCGTCTCTTGCAACGACACCGCGCTTTTTGGAGGATGAGCCATCGTTGACAGCAGGGTCCGCGTACACAGCAGCAGAGGCAGCGGCAGCCTGCTCGGTGACAGCTGCTACGTTGACTACCTGGGAGACAACGTCGACGGGAGGGGTGATTAGAACAGGATCTGCTGCTTGCTCGACTTGATCCAGATCGATATCTTGAGGACGAGGGGCAGCTGCAACAACTGCTGCAAGGACAGGTAAGGTGAAGAAGGCACGCATCTCGAAGTTGGAGAATGAATTGTGACTGTGACTGACATCTTGGACGGCATTTTCGTGGTCTTTATACACAGTTCCTCAAGAGTAATGAGTTGTCCCAACACGGCAGATTCGATCTTGTCCACAGATCGTTCCCACCATGGTCGTATTGAAAGCGCTGCCCAGATGTATGTGAACCATAGCTGAAGGGCGAATCCTGTCGTGGCGTCTCGTAGATATCAGCTGCACACATTCAGCACTCCTTCGAGAGAAAGGTGGTGGTTCAAGATATCGCAGCCAAGCCAGTAGTCATGGTGTGCGGAGTGGTAGGCTTCATTGTGGCGCATCTCGTAAGTCTAGCTCCAGCTGAGGGTAATTTCGACCAAGGAAAGAGTAGCAAGGAAACGGACTCCTCGTCGTAGATGGAGAGGATTACAGCATCTCATAATATACAAATATCAAGGCTTTCGATGAGTTGTGTGTTTATTGACACGCGATAGAGTAGTGGTCGATGAGTTCGCGTTTCAGGGTCTGGACAGTTGACAAACAACTGTCTTTCGTCTCAAGCTGAGTCCGGAACCCCCGAGATGAAGGTTAACAAAACCGGTGAGACATTTTCGAAGGATTCAACGAAGAAGTCAAAAAGGCTTCGCAGAAGGATTTCAAGGACGGGACATGAGGAAAGAAGGTTGGCAGTCCTCGCGTGGTCGCCCAAAACGTACGATCTGTGGGGTGATTCGAGCCAGGGTTGCCCCTTCCAACCAAACCTAGCCCTTCGTTCGTACGAAAGAGGAAGCGGGCTTGAAGAGACATAGTGACCTCGTTATCCCAATGTTCGTTCCTGCATAATACACGAACTTTGGACAACTCCACTGGGGAGGAGCACAGGCTACAGGTGTAAGAGTAAATTGCAAATGACCTCTCACTTCATGGAACAATACTTCTCACATTCATTCTCAGGCACTTAGTTCAGTATGCACAGAATCTCGCACACAACATCACACGAAACCCAAGAAATGAGTAAAGGAAAACAATCTCATTTGTCTACAGCATCAAGCGTTTACAATCTCATCGAAAGCCATTGCAGAGTTCTTAAACTCTGTGACTCTCAGGAGGACCCAAGTAACTCTTCCTCACACCACCGAGATCGACAACTACCTTTTGCAGCACAACACCAGGCTCAAGCTCCCAGATCTTCAGTTTATGCGTGCCAGGGCCCGAGTAGTTCCAAGTGGTCGTGTTGTACCAAATTACGTCTGCGACAGCAGTCAACCAGCCAGTGGGGTTGGCACCTTGAGGTTGGTCGAAGATGTATTGACGTGCCTGGGGCTGTTGGTCGTCAACTTGAACGGCATAGCGGAGAGGGCGGTCGGGTATCGTGTTGAGCGAGGTGCCGAGGAACAGTGTAACATTGACAGTGTTTGGTGTATACTTTGAGCTGGTGCCCATGTTCTGGTCCATGAGGACTCCGGAGCTCAAGTTCGAGAACGTGTAGAAGTCATACTCAAGAGCAGGAGCGGTGGCTGGGGTGAGCGAGTCTGCAGTAACAGGGAACAGAGTAACACCAGAAAGGGTACGCGAAAGACCAGGAATGACTTCGTACGAGACTGAAGAGTTTCCACTATTGGAGATAGATGAATAGTGCTCTGCTTCGATTGAAATAGTACGGTCAGACTCCACGAAGCCGGTGAAGTTCGAAGGAGCGGCGGTGTTGTTGTACGAAATCACGACCTTGGGCACACTGTATTGAGTACCGTAGTCAGTGCTCGAGGTGACGTTGATGGTGGTCGAGTTGATAGCGCCAGGCTTGACCTTCGACCAGTCAACAGAGACCCAGATGCGAGTGTCAGTAGTGCCGTTGGGAGACAATGTGCCAGTCTTCTGAGTGAAATTCAGGTATGGGACGCTAGATTGCACGTTCCAAGTGACTTTCTGAGTGCCGCTGTGGAACACGTCAATCCATCGGGCAGGTCCGTAAGGGTCAAGTGTTGGAAGATACAGAGTCATGGACGACAGAGAGTGGAATCTGTCATCACCTGGAACTGTTGCATTGGAACCCTCAACGGCGATGCCCAAATCACCAGTCAATGCACGCTCGGCCATCTGCACATATTGCAAAGGAGGCAGAGCTTGTCTCATAGGCTGTTGCCAGTACTGGTAGCCGATGTGTGTCTGGTCCATCATGTGGTTCCACTTTCCGCCTAGCAACTGGTTGTAGGACTTCGAGAGCTGGTGATCGTATGAAAACTGGTTCTGCACGTGTTGAGCGATGGCATTGGTGCTAGTACGTCCTTGTTGGGCGTACACATTGTTTTTGGCGGCCGAAATCATGATGTCGTAGTACGTGCGGGCAGCTGTAACAGGATGGTAGACCATCTCGAAGAAGGCGGGCTGTGTGGCTGCTGGAAGTTTATCGAGAATGCTTTGGGCAGTCTTCTGGATAGCAGTCCACTCGGCCAGGACATTGTTGGCCTCGTTATAGTTGATCCAGCTGAAAGTATTTGGATCGACCTCCTCGAACTTTCTGCGTCCAGCAAGCAGGGAGTATGTGTTCATGAGAGCTCCGGTCTGTGCTGCTACTTCGGGGCCAAACTCACGGGCAGCCCATAGTTCGAGCCACTCGGAAGTACTGTCTTTGTCCCAACGATCGATATCGTATGCAAGATCGAAGAAGTGAGAGATGGGCAGCTCAAGAGGCTTGAGGTCTCCGACGTTGACAACCCAAATGTTTCTGGCCTCTCTCTCATAAGCGAGGTGCATTTGCTCCCATGTTTTCTGATTGAGGACAGTGTTGATCCATTTGTAATCTCTTGGATCGCCGACGTAGTCGAAGTGATAGTAGACACCGGCACCTCCACTTCTTGATGTCTCGTTACCGACTGGTAGTCTCCGAATGTTGCCCCAGTTGTCGTCTGTCCAGAGTAGAGTTATATCCTCAGGTACAGTCATGCCGGCCTCGTAATAGCCTTGAACCTCCTTATATAAACACCATGTCTTAGCGATGGCATTTGGATTGACGGCACTGGCGTTGCCAAAGACTTGTGCAAGAATATCATTTTGGGCAGAAACCACATTTTCGAGGAGTTGAGTCTCGATACCGGCCGAGAGTGCAGTATCACCAGAGCCGCGCATTCCCATGGTGATGACACCCTCGTAAGGACGAAGTCGCTCGGCTCCCTCAACAAAGAATGGATAGATGGAGGCGTTGTTGGTTGCCCAGGACCAAGTTCCGTTACCGAATTCGCTCCATTCCTTGGTCGAGCGCATCATAGGCTCAGTGTGAGAGGTACCCATAACGATACCGTAGGCATCAGCCATGTTTTGACTACGGGGGTCGTCGACGTTGAACATAGAGTTCCACTGAGCTGGCCACAGGTAGTTGGCTCTGAGGCGAAGAAGCAATTCGAACATGGTGTGGTAGAAGTCTGCACCGTAGTTCGAGCCGTACTCGTTGAAGCCAAACTTCTCGTTGACGTATCCAGTTAGGGCTGGTGCTTCGTCGTTGATGAAGAAACCTCTGTACTTGACAGATGGAGAAGGCTGAATTTTGGTAGTATTCATGGCATAGATCGAATCATGCTTGTGAGGAGGCGAATCGGCCCAGAAGTACCATGGCGAAACACCAATTTGCTCAGAAACATCGTAAAGTCCATAGACAGTTCCTCTTCTGTCGCTGCCAGCAATAACCAGAGCGACATCTACGCCTTCCATCGGGTTCGACACCACGGTGGAGGTGAAGGCCTCCCATGTGCCGTTGATGGCGGAAACATCAATCTTGCCGCTTTGAATCAAGGTGTCGATGAGAGAAGAGTTTCCAATCGTGCCTGCGATGATGATACCTCCTTTTGCTCCAGGGGCAGTGGTTGCGAATGTGGTCAAGCCAGTGATGTTGAAGATCATCGAGGCATTGTTCGGGTTGCCGCTGAAGTACGAGCCAGCGTTATAGGCCGGTACGCCAGAGGTATCGGAGTTGTTTGATAAAATCACAGATCCGTTTGTGCCGGTGACTCGGCCAAAGTCCTGAGACAAGTCATGAGCGGCTTTCAGCGCAGCAGGCCAGTCCTTGGAGTCTGCCATAATCTGGACGGAAGAGCCCCCTGAAGCCAGGTTGAGAGATCCAGCTGAGGCATTGAAAGCAACAGTCGCATTCTGACCAATTGCCAGCGCCGTGCTGGCAACGGACAGTAACGATAATAGCGGTCGTAGGGGAATCATGGTCGTCTCGATATCTACAAAGACATACAAGAGTGATCAACCTACCTATCACGCGGCGACCGTCAACTACTTATACCACTAACGTCATTCATGGACCCCTCATGAACAGCATTCAGGCAATGCCATGATCTCGTATGGGTCTTGGAGTAGTTGCAATAGACGATGGGTGTACCGGGTATTCTGGTTAAAGTGAATGAGTTCATGATCTACAGACTGGCATGATGTGGTTTAGGCATGAGATCAACATGCATCCGTGATGAACAGGAACCGAGAGCAAACCTTGGCTGCAGATGCCGGATCGGATGCGGAGCAAATGGGGGTGGCAGGGTAGCCGGGTAAAAGATGAGCGAGGTAGACATCAAAGGCCGACGAAGACCGAAGATGTTGATACACAATGTTGATTGGATTAACTGTGTACAAACATCGTTCATGGTCCGACTACTAAATGTGACTAGCCACCATGAAAACTATCCACATATGCCATCGTGGTCCGATTGCAGATTGGGAAAGAGCAGAGGACGAAAGACCCTGTTGCCCCTCCCCGTGTGCTAAACTTTGTTACGCGCACCCTGTATAAATGCACAATGTTTTTAAGATCAGTGCAGCCCTCCACTGAGAGTGTGAAACCTAGCGCCTCTCTGCGGACGACTAGAGAGATCTTAAAAACATTGTGCATTTCTACAGACTAAATAACCCCGCGCATGGCCGTAGGAGATGGCTAGAAGTGACAGAATTTAGCACACGGGGAGGCCGTTTTGATCAAGTTTGGTCACGGCGACTTCCCCGCAAGACGGAAAATCTGTGGGGAAGAAAACGCGGGTGACAAGAAAAAGATGGCTGCATTGCCTGCAGCGGCGAACGACCCAAGCCATTCCCGACTTTATCCAAACAAACTTCCTCCTCTCACAATAAAGCCATGGTTCAAGGTGTCGTCAAGCAAAAGGTCAAGACCGAGCCCAAGAAGTATGTATCCTCGAAATTGCCTTGCCGCTTCCGGGACCGCGACTAATTCTTCATGCGCAGGGGCGCAAGGCCTACTGGACCTCAGACTGGTAACAGAGTTATCAAGCCCAAGAAAGCTGCTATGTTGAAGCAGAACAACATGAAGAAGGTGTGCAAAAGCCATGTGAACCTATGCGCCCGCGACAGAGTACTAAACCCCGACTAGAAGCATTCTGCTGGTCTAATTACCTTGACCGAGCGCTCGCTCGCCGAAAAAGCCGGACATCTTGAGATGCTCAAGGGCGGCAAGAAGGACAGACTCGAGAAGGCCAAGAACAAGGCCTTCAACAAGAAGTAAACAAGCCATGCCCCGCAGAGAGCTGGACAATTTTCTGGGTTATGCATAGCGTTGGCGTTCAGGTTCAAGAGAAAGAGGAAGCATACAGGGCGCATCATGGGAGACAATACCACGAGGGGGTCATTCCGGAAGAGAAGGTCAGAAGGTCAACCTGTAAACGAAGTGGCAGAAACCCTTTTAAGCAGAGCAGAACGAAATATATTTGCTTGCTATAAAGAAACTCGTTTTTTCCCACCCACATTCGCCCTAGCACCATGCTAAACGTATAAGATGTTTTGAGGTAATTCCAACGCCGAAGAACCCGGAACGCCAAAGCCATCAAGAGCAAGAAGACTGCGCGAAAACAAAGGCTCAAGCATTATTGGCAGCTTCGACTGCTCTGAGGCCATCAGTACCATACGGACTGACATATGGACTGCCACCGCCGATAGCACTCTCACGTCTGATCTCAACAACATCATCGTCGTCGTCGGCAGCATTGTCTCGGTTTGGAACACCGCTGGGCTGACCACCACCAGTCGAGCTGTGAGGTCTCATACCATTGCTGTTGAAGCGTTCTGCACTGGCGCTTTCGTTCTCCTCACCCATGCCATCGACCGAAGGCCAAGTGCGCTCCCATAGCCAGAGGACTTGGTTGAATGCACTCAGACAGCGTGACATTTGCTCACGACCATTAGGAGATGTCTCTGCGTTGGCGAGTTCGTCTACGACAGCCTTGCAAGCCTCAACGAACTTTGCGAATGCGGGTGATGTCCAGTTGGGAATCAGCGATTGGTGCAAAGCAGCGTTGTGCGAGTCTCCGTTCGAAGAGTATGGTAGAATTGGCTGGTTCAGGCTTGAGGAGAAGCTAGCAGCGTATGCCCATGATGCACGGTAGCAGTGCTCAACAGCCCATAGGACGACAGCACCCTCGAGCAGACTTGCAGCAGGTGAGCTTGCCGATACAAACAGATCGAGGAAGCTTCTTGTGATGGGATTCGGCTCTTCTTTTACGATGTTGAGGTTGTACTTGGTAGCCGTGATCTCGAAGAAGCTCATCTCTCTTCTGACATTGTTCAGGGCGCTGATGAGCAAGTCCATGGCTCTGTAGAGAGGGTGTGATTGTGAGTTGGCGACGATGGGCAGACGGATCTTGCCAATGAGCTGACCGACAAACGCAATATAACCGCGCGAGACGTGTGAATCTTGTGCTAGCCATTGGCTCATTGCGCCGGCGCTGAGAGTACCACATCCAGCGTGTGAGAGGAAGGATGTTTGAGTTGCGGATGTGAACGAGGCAGCGTTCTGAGTCAAGAGGTAGGCAGCAAGACTTGGAGTCTGAGTGGGCGGTGCGGGTGTGATTGGAGGAGGCATAGAGCGCTGGCCGTTCTTAACCTGGCCGTCACGAGTACGCTTGTTGGGACCACGACGGTTGACCAGTAAGTTCGGGTTGGGTCTTTGTCCCATCAGAAAGTTAGTCCTTTGGGCCGAATTTGGCGTGGGTTGGAGTGGTGAGTTGGAAATTCCGGACATGATGCTGGTGTTTCCTTCGTCTGGCTGTTGAGCGTCCGTATCGTTCAGCGACTCGACGTAGTCGGGAGAGTTCAAGTATTGCTGACACTCCTGCAAGTGCTCAACCTGGCGGGTCGTGTTCTTTGCGCGAACGAAGCCGCAGTAGGTGCAGCGGACTTTGTTGCACTGTACAGCATCGCGTCAGCCGTCTGCAAGCGACGCGCCTTGGATGGAAGCAGTCGAGTACCTTTGTGGGATTGTCATCGTCTTGAAACTCGACGAAGGCTCTTTGGATGATCGCATTTGCGCTTCTGCCCTGTAGTATCTATGTCAGACATGCTGAAGCTCAAATGCCGCGACGGTTGACAATTCTACCATGATGGATTCGAGCTTATGCACTCGGAAGCCGGTCGCTTGATTACACGATGTGTACTGTATTGGAGTGTAAAGAAAGATGAAAGTGAGTACGGGACTGAGCCAATCACCTCCAATCGATGCTACTGCGCTTGCGCTAGCGGTTGGAATGCCAAGCTGAGCGTCTGTAATCAATTGTGAGCCGCCCTACAATGAAACGACAATACTGCTAGTAGGTCTAAATATGAGTGATTATCATATCAAGTGATGGAATCTAGGATGTTATAGACAGATGCTGACCATTGCACTCTCGGTTGAAGCTACCTCTTACGGAAAAAGGGTAATGCCTTTCTACAGCCATACGCGGGACACAGTTTAGCGCATAGCGATGCAGCATCAATCTAATTCAGATATACAGCCTTGAGAGAGTTGGCCTGACACGAATCACTCGAATGTTGTATTTACCATACTCACTACAGGGGAAACCTCCGGCGCCGAAGCGATGTCAGAGTGACTTGAGACTTGATGTGCCTTCCCAAAGTGACAGAAAGACAGAGCCGTTGCGAACAGAGTCGAGCAAACGCGAAACTTTCGTTCTCTACGAAGCCATCTCTGTTCTCTATCAACATCCGGCTCTCGTCTTGTTCTAGGAGTATCAAACATCCATTTTAACACATCGATATCGCCTCGATATTCACATAACAGACACTCGCAAATCACACCAGACCGTCAAGATGTCTGCATCACAATCTCAAGACCAACCCGAGGCAAGCAGCTCCTCAAGTGCTCAACCCACCACCTCAGGTAAGCGAAAGAAAAAAACTTCTAAACCTCCAACCAAACCCACCGAATACCATCAGAACACTGCCTAATTTTTCTTTCAGAATCCTCATCACAACAACAACCTGCAGTAAAAACCTGCGCGCAATGCGGCAAGCCAGAAGAAGACCCAGAAGAGAAACCCCTCAAGGCCTGCACGACTTGCAAATCTGTCCATTACTGCTCTAGAGAGTGCACAAAAGCACACTACAAGGTTCACAAGAAGGAGTGTGCAAAACTGGCTCAGGAGTACTCAAAGACTGCGGTATTCAAGCCTGCTGTGAGAAGCTCGGCGCCCAAGGAGGGTCATAAGGGTGGTTTGCAGAAGTGGCAGTTTGACACTTAGAAGGATGTTCGTTTGTGATGCTCAGTCCTTGCTGATCACTGAGAGTGAGGATGGCTAGTGCAGTTGGAGACGCGAGCTGAGGTATAGTTTGGAGGTCATCACGTGCGTTTTGGGATCGCATTATTTTGGAAGCATTGGAAGGAGGGTTGAGAGCTTCAGCTGATTGACAGTCGCAATCCATTCCTTGAACCACCACGCATCTTATGAAACTCTCTGTGCAATCAAGACTCCATTTCCGAACCTCAAATCCCATGCTTAATGTTGACGGAATGGACTTTCAGACAGGACGAAGCTTTTGGACGTGAGGATGCATTCGACTTCCTATTTGGGTATACATAGCCGATGAGATCATCTTACCACATCTTACGAGAGAGCAATAGCCTCAATCTCGACGGGAACGCCCTTGGGAAGCTCCTTGACGGCAACACAGCTGCGAGCAGGCTTGTGTGAGAAGTACTGCTCGTACATGCCGTTCATCTCGGCAAAGTCCTTCATGTCGGTAAGGAAGACGGTGGTCTGCAACTTGTCAGAAATCGTACGGACTAGGCGGAGTGAAAGTAATTTACCTTGATGACCTTGCTGATGCTGCTGCCGGCCTCTTCGAGGATAGCCTTCATGCCCTCGCATGATGCCTTGGTCTTGTCGGCGATGCTGCCCTCGACCAAGTTGCCGTTCTTGTCGGCGGGGATCTGACCGGAGACGAAGATGTGCTGGCCGACCTGGACTGCTTGGCTCTGTGTAGGATGTTAGAAGATTCTCTGATGTGGTCTCTGAAAGCTGAGTGCTGTCTTCGTCATGACTGAAGTGTTGACAGCGGAATGTCGACAGATTTATCAGATCGTGTAGAAGTGAAGAAGCTCGAGAACAAGGAGAGGTCCAGGGAATGCACATACGTAAGGGCCGACAGCTATTACGATTATCAGTAAATCAATCTCATCATGCAAACTGTCATCTGTTTACTCACGAGCCATGGAGTTGGAGGTAAAGATCTTCTTCATTTCCGACATGTTGATAGTTGTTGTGTGGAAAGAGTTGATAGGAGAAGGCTTGAGAAGAGATGTTGAAGTAAAGATACGAGGAATGAACTTGGGAGTTTGCAAGAGTGAACGACGAAGAAGAAGCATAGCGTTGAACCGTGACATCGGTCTGTATGGACGATTTGGGTCTGAGCTTCCCTGGGCTTCTTTTGAAGGAGGGGTCTTTGGTGGGGCATGCTGGCCGATCTCGGGCGGCTCAATATTTACAAAGGTGATATCAGAAGATAGACTGCTTCTGGTAATGTTCTATCAATTTAGATGTCACATACGGTCTGGTCTAAACATGAATTGAAAGGAGAACAAAGTATGCATAAGACGTTACTGTACGGCTCCATATATATAATGCTTTTGGGTATCGAGAAACTCTCCATGCGCGACTGACCAGGCTGAGGCAATCTACCTACCTACACTTCCAGAATCAAATGACAGATATGTTGATGGACGTGTCCAGATCTTTCTAGGGCTGCTTGCTAGCGGCAGCACCACCGGCGTCTTGTACGCTCTTGACATCCTCAGCAGACTCCTTGGTCTGGCCAAGAGGCAACTCCTTCTCACGACTCTCGGCATCCTGGCCGCTGAGCAGAGTGACGACGGGTGCGTCAAGCTTGTCTCTTCCGTGCAAAAACTCGAGCTCCATCAAGAAGAGGTAGCCGATGATGTCACCACCGATCTTCTTAACGAGGTTTCCACCAGCGATTGCAGAGCCACCTATGAATGTGTTAGCTTGTGAACGAGCATTGGAGCTTATGAACGGCATAACATACCAGTGGCCATGATGTCGTCGACGACAAGAACGGTCTGGCCCTTCTTGATGGCGTCGCTCTGGATCTGGAAGAAATCGGTACCGTACTCCTTCTCGTAGCCCTCGGTCTCGAGCTTGCCGGGAAGCTTGCCCTGCTTTCTGACGGGAACGAAGCCAGCGTTCAGACGCAGAGCGAGCGAGGGACCGAACAGGAAACCACGAGACTCAAGACCGACAATGACGTCGGGGACCTTGTCGAACTTTGCGCGGACCTCAAGCTCGAGAGCCTTGATGAGGTCGGAGTGGAGCTGAGGCGAGGAGAAGATGGGCATGATATCCTCGAAAAGGATGCCCTTGCTGGGGAAGTCGGGGTATTGTCGCAAAGCATTTCTCAGTCTTACTTTAAGATCGGAGAGTTCGGCGGGACCGGAGGAAGAGGAGGAGGGCTGGCTTCCTTTGGCGCCATGAGGGTTCAGCTTGGGGTGGGAGTCCGTCGTGGTGGGGTCGGGCTTGGTCGAGGGAGGGTGCGAGGCAGTGGATGCGCGGTCGACGTTCTGAGTGCTGGGACCCTGGTTCTCGGGGTGGCCGTGAGGCGGGTGTGAGTCGAAAGAAACGGGCTTTGCTGACATGTTGGGCGAGGGTACGGGGAGGGGTGCAGTTAAAAGGCAATGACTTCTGCTTCTACGCGCGGCGGTGAGAGAGAATGGAAAAGTGGTGATAGAGCACAATTGAATATGCACGCACCACTCGAAATTTCATGCATCGTCCCGCTCTCCCGCAACCTCTCCCGAAGCCCCAAGCCATGCAATGCAAACACCTCTCCGACCTCCTTCCACTTCTACATCAGCCATGCTTTCCCCGACGAATTATGTCGCTGTCCCTTCTTCACACTGCGACCTTCCAATGCTCGATGATACACCTTCTTGCACCATCTGAACGCTTTTGGATGTCACGTCGATAGCCATTTCTCCACCACTCAAGTGGCTTGCAGTAGTCGCCAACCCCCATGTGAATCGTCACTCCACTCCGACTCGCTCAATCCCATGCTAGACGTCTTCAACACTCTCCCAACAAGTGTAACATGCCGAACTCCTCTCAATCTAACTCCCGCCAGCCGCCCATGATCGTCCACCTGTCTCACTATCGCAACTTCCGATATCTTTTCTTGTCGCGACTTGCCGTACTCCACCATCTCGGTTATCCGTCTACCCTACAGATCTAATTTTCTGCCATGAATCTGCCCTTCTCATCCAATCTTGTCTTGTACCATTTCTTCTTCAAGTACATGTACGATGCAATGTGCTGGATATCCGTAATATTATCTACTGCTTTTGATAGTGATTGCGTCGCCTCGACCTGGACCAATGTCCACCAACAGTGGCACAGTGCCCCGCCATCTGCTGCACCATCATGGGCGCCTACCTTCGTATTCTTTTACTCGCGACCGGAACCCTACATGACTACCCCGACTCCGTGGGGATTCGAGAAACTAACAGGTCAATGTACGTCTGACCATGATTTTTGCTGATTATGTGATACAGATTCCACGAGACGTTTTATGTGTCCAGCGCATCCGATCAAGTGGCTACCACATCTCGAACTGCACAATGGAGATGACTCCGCAAAGGCAGTCAAATCAACGTATCACCGTGGTACTCGGCTCTCTTCTTCGCCAGCGATGCTGTGCGGCTGTGGAAAAGGCATCCTGCTTCTGAGAAACGGATGCACGTCCAGTGTAATCGCACGAGGTAGCCAATCTTGGAGTGCACAGATCTCCGAACTCCCGTGCAGTCAGGAGTTGTGTCTGGCGCTATCGTGCCTGGTGAGGGACTGCACGTAACGGTCGCTCTTGATGGATGATCATACTGACCCCAATACCATGCCCTTTTATGGCAACATTTGCGACTTACGTTCTCAGGGAGATATCCGATTCACGTCTACTACCTCCCCCTCTCTCTTTCTCCAGTCCTTTCTTGAAGCACAAGCTATCATATAATACACACATATCAGTAAAGCCTCCAGCCACTACAAGCAAAGGCCTTGTAACCTCAAGCGTCTCGAATTCTCGCATGCAGGCTGTATGTTCGCGACAAACCTTTTCCCATCTTCAGACAACAAGGCGCTCCCTCTCTTTTCTCTTGCGCCTATCGCCCGAAAGTCGCTGTCGGGAACCCAATTTTTGCCACCTGTGGAGAACTGGACATATCATCCCTCCCCGTGTGCTAAATTTTGTCACGCATAAAGCTGTGGAAATGCACAATGATTTTTGAAATCGAAGCTAGGTCCAAGGAGAGAGCTTTAGAGAGTTGCCCTCTGTGAGCGAAGCGGTTCTAATCAAAACTATCGTGCATCCGGACAGGTGTTTCAACGTGTATCGCTGCGGCGAGAGAGTTAATGTCACAAAATTCAGCACATCAGCACACGGGGAGGTTGCAACAACCTAGCTTTCGCATTCGCGACGCTATGGCGAGGTATTTCTTCCGAGATTTCGGTTGTCTCGGCGCCTTCGAAAGTGTATCAAACAGTCAAACTTCTTTCTTGCTAGCTTGCAGTTGCTTCGTAACTCACGTGTACTCTAACCCCTTTCTCCTGCTTTGTACAATCATCAAACCCAATAGTGATACGTTTGGGCATATTTTCGTTCTCTTGCCTCGGGTTCACGAGCGTACTATAGACCTGCGATGTCTCATGGACTGGTAGGGAGTCGTGGCACAGTTTGACGGCATGCAGCAAGTGCCAAAGACAAGGATGTCACCTTCACGAAAGCGAACATGTCAATCGCCCCTGGAGTAAAGCTGATTTACGTTCGTGGACGCGCTATGGTTTTATCAGATCTCATAGATCGTTAGTAAGTGGCAAGGCAAACTTGACGGCATGCAGCGTGTATCAAAGACGGAGAACATGCTCACGAAGGAAAAGAGCAGAATCTTAATCGCCTCTAGAGCAAAGTTGACACGAGATCTCACAGACCGCTCGCAAGGGGCGAGGTAAACTGGTCGGCATGCAGCGTGCATCAAAGACGGAGAATACGCTCGCAAGAGTGAAGAGCATGGAAATAAGCGTCGACGACCTCGTATAGCGATCGATCGGACGGCATCGATATCGCTCGGCCCTCACGCTGCCATTGAGGTGCTCGCTGTTCAGTGCCGTCTGAGTAGGAGTGGGATCGGTGTGTGATCGTTTGAGCTTCAGGTGGAAGTGGTTTATATAGTCGGGCTTGCGATGTTTATTGCTATCCATCTGTATCTTGTGGTTTCGAAGATGATCGGTTTTTTTTTTTTCGGATCGTGGGTTCGGATTTTCTAGCGGGAATATTTTCTTTTTGGTCCATAATGTTTTAACTTGGACGCTTCTCGCTTGATGCTGGTATCAGTGAGCTGGATTAGAGATCTTTCGGAGACTCCTCTACGATAGGGTGAGTTTTTTTCTTTCAGATGAGCAAGATGAAACAATCTCCACGAGCATAATTTACACTGGTCTCGGTGGATCGTCAAGAAGGATGATCTCAAACCCACATTTGGCGACACTGTGATCTGACCATTCGCATCTCATTCAACGACGCTAATGGAGTTGATGGAGTTGGCAAGGTCTCATGGGCATCCATCCTGGAGTCTGGCATATAAGTAAGGCGACTCGCACACGACACAGGGCAATAGAACATGTCTTCAAAGTTACATCTTTAATGGCTTTCTCTCTCTCTCTCTCCTACGCAAGCACCTCTCCATGATCAACCCTCTGCGTTCTTTCAGTGCCCCTGACTTCGCACCACATCGTCTCGAGAAGAGGGCGACTATTCACTGACCTGATGGTAACCCGTTCATCCATGTACGCCATGTCACCGTACTTCAAGCGGGCAGGCAGCCAACGATCTTCTCTGATTGATAGGGTCTGTAGGAGTCGACCCATGGACAGGGATCTTGTTGTATGTTGTCTGTCTGGGGAGGAAAGGAGGGGAGAACTTATACCTCATGGCTACGTGGTGGAAGGCTGTGAAACTTCAATCACTAGTTCTCACATGACAAAGCGAGGTTGGATGTTATGATCAAACGATCGTGCACATTGGGTTTAAATGTGAAGCATGAGTTTACGCGAACAGACTTTACAAGATCGTAGTTTTGTTTCCAGAGGAATGCGTTCGTTGGTAAGAAGTGATAAAGATTAATGAATTATGTAGTGACCATGAAGATGGCTTAAGAATGAATATCTAGTCGAAACAGAGAGAAGAAAGTATTCTGTGGACACGCTGATGCAAATGCTGATGCTGTAATGCTCAACCAAGATGAAACGCCAGGGCTATGCAAAGAGACAAAAATGAAGAAAGGAGCTGTTCTACTCATCCTTCCTCAGCGCGGCATGAGAAGAGTCGACTCTTTCACGAGATGCCAAATCGTCACCGCCGTCAAAAACAGGGCTGAAACCGACATATCCATGTTGTTCTCTAAGGACCATCTCTTGTGTAGGGTCCAAAGACAGGGGGCTCAAAGGCAATTCATCAGCCTCGAGTTGCTTTGCTGCTGTCTCGGCAGTACTTCTGAATTGCCCTGAACTCATGACATGGAAGAACATTTGGCTTTCTCTAAAGTCCTCTCCATGGATGGGCGGGCAGAGGAAAGCAGAGGTTGTAGATTTGGCAGAAGGTGCCATACTAGGTCTTCGTCGGACTTCGCCGGCTCCAACACGTTGTACTGTTTGCGATGTGGCTGTGACGGGCTCGCAGCTGAAATCAATAGATTGATAGCGAGCGTGTCCTAGAGTTGCGCGGCGAGAGACGGGGAAAGCTGGGGCGTACTCTTCGGGAATGGAGATGATGGTCGTGCGGCGAGAGGAGGAGACTTTGCCGGCTGCAATGACTTCGGGGTCACGGCAGCGGATCAGACTGAAGAAGTCGAGATCACCGTCTGAGGGCGATGGAAGGAAGGTTGGTGATGGAGAGGTGAGGAGGCCGCAGATGTTTGGTACGGAGAGGGAGCTGCGTGCTGTGCTGTCTCTAGTCATCGTGGCAGGTGAGTCTATGCCTGATGTTGTCGATGCGGAAAATCTGCTGGCTGCTAACTGCTCTTCCATTGGCTGTTGTTGCTGAAGTGTTTCAGGGTCTCTCCCCTTGATCAGGTCGAGGAAATCGAGATCGATGGCGGAGGGTAGGTACGTTGGTGAAGGTGAGGTCAATACACCTCCCATGCAAGGCAGCTCGAGGGTGTTTCGGCGGCTGTAGGCTTCTCTGTTCAATGGCGCTGGTCGGTGCTTGCGCTTAGACTTTGGAGGCGATGCAATGACGGGGTTTGACGAGAGGGGAGTTGGGAAGTCTTCGGCTTCCAGCTCGACTCTGAAGACTTTAGGCTGCTCAACAACGATTGGCAGATCTGGCATCTCATAGTCGCTGACGCTGCAGATCTCGATGCGGGGGAAGTTTTGAGTGTTGAAGGTGTTGAATTGTTGTCGCTGTTCATCCTTTTCGTCGAACTTGGGCGAGTGTTGATGCGGGGAGATTGGTCGAGGTGTTCCGTGGTGCAATGACTTTGCAATTGCTGCGGAAGTGACGAGTGTCGACTTTGCTTTGTCGAGGAAGGAGGCAATGAGGGGCTTCAAGCTGACCAAGCATGCAGCGATGATGCCGACGTAAAGCTCAAGAGCACCCCACACGAAGTAGCTGTTGTAGTAAAGACGGTCGGGGTCTTCAAAGTAATAGTAAAGGTGGTATGTCTTGACTGCGCCACATGCAACCGTGGCGAGTCCCATGCCAAAGGCGAGAAGCAAGCACACTTTCGTGCGCAAGTTAAGCTGCATGCTTGAGATAACAGGGACAGGAATCAATGCCAAAGTTGCATCTGTGAGCATGCCTAGAACTGAAAAATGTGTTAGTGTTGGCGACTCGAACGATTCAAGGTTGTACTCACTGCTGTAGGTTATGCCCAAGCCCTTGAATGCGTTTAATGGGATGCATTTCCCGTTTCTTCCATTCCAATTTGCAGAGATCGGGGCACAGCCAAGAAGGATTGTGAGCCACGAGACAGTCGTGTAAACAGTCATGAAGACTATCGACTATTAGCAATGTCTCCGATGTAACTCGAGACGCCTCAGAACTTACACATGACGACGAACAGTGTCCTTCGGAAAATCTTGCCATTGCTGAGTCTGAGCAAGAAGATCGCAAATGCAATCTTCATCCCGTGCAATGCCCAGACCATGAGCATACCATGTGCAAACTGCCATCGGCTGTAGTGGTGTAGCATATCCGGTGTGATCGCTGACACGTGCTTTCCTAATGCCCAATTTGCCTCGCCGATGAAGCAACCCCAAACCACAACACCAAAGACCATAGTCACTACTGCAGCAATGTCGTCCCAGCCCAGATATCTGACCATGACTAGTCGTGTGTATACTCTCATCACCACCACTATGAGCGCAAGGAAGCACCAGGATCCTGTAATTGCAAGTATCGTCCAGGCATTGTCGTCTTGTGATACCATCTCCTGCATGATGTCCCTCCGAGCTAGTTTTGAGAAGTTGATTGCAGGCATGATGTGTGTATTTGTTTCGACCCTAGGTCGTTCCCCGTTGGTTGATCAAAGTTGAGGAGGTGTATATCCCAGTGGTAGGCGTGTAGATCAGTGATGTACCAAAGCGTTCCACAGTAGTCTGGTTAGATGTTTTGTACTTTTGTTATGTGTCGTATTCAAGTATGAGTGTTGTTGAAGGTACACTTTACAAAATAGTATTAAAGAGGTGTATTGCTGTATGTTCGTTCAAGAGTTGAGAATCAAAGGACCAGAGAGATCACCAGATGGAGGATCAGCGAGCTACAAGTATGAAAACAGAAAAACGAAGATTGGTTAACGGTTCTTCTACAATTGTCCCCACCTTCAACGTCTAGACGCTAAGACTTTACATCAATTGTTTCAGATGTTCCGGAGAGCTCAGAGCTGTGTAGCTGATCTACATACGTCTTCGATGTTGTGGCGTCTCCATAACGGTCCACGAGCCTTGTTGTTTATCCTGGGACTTATCGTTCGCTAGACGATGAAAGCAAAATTGTGAGAAGGTATACTCGAGCTTGTGAGTGAAAAGTGATCGTGCCAGCAGACTTGCTATTCGGTTTGGAATGACAAGGTAAGTTCATGTTCAAGTGTATGACGATCATAGATGTTAAATATTATGTCCGAGGTTTGCCATCAGAGATTTGAGTAGATGGTGGGGCTTCTAGACGAGTTTGCACCCAGAGAGGTATAGATAGCAGTTGCGACCGAGTCGGTCTTGCCCGCAACGTTGCACCGGGTGGGGATTGTATCTGTCCGAAGGTATGCGCGTGTTTAAGGCAGTGCCCATCAAGGCGCGCATGATTGATGATATAGAGTTGCGGACATTCGTATGCGAGTTCATGGCGATGCTATAGTCAGTAGCCGATGATGATACTCACCGAAGTGCGCGAGCATTCAACAGCCACCAAGAATGGACTTTGGATGGCGGCGGAGAGAACAATCGATAGACCAGCCGTTATCACCGTTCTCCAACTGCTTTCGCGTGGCGTCGATCCTATACTGGGCGCGAGTCCTCATTCAGTACATCCAACCCTACAGGCGATGCCATAAATGGTAGGTCCAAGGTGAGACACGTTCAAAGAAGGATTGTTGTTGCTGACGAGGAGATGATGAAGGATGAGAGTGACAGAGGTTGTGATGGACGTTGCTGTGTGGCTTTTTCCTTCCCCATTTCTGCCGGCCAACCCGACTTCTGGACCCTGGTTCTCGTCGTCCTCACCGAGACAATTCATCTCGTGTATTCCAGCTGCCAGTCAATCGGTCAGCTTCTGGAAGGCCTCGTGATCTAGCTAGAACCAGGAGAAGCTGTTGTGTCTCCTTTTGTAGCTGAAAGTGGAGGTCGAGTCGTGGGATTGCCGATTGAGCGAAGCGATGCCGGGACAACCATATGGTTTGTCTCACCCTACGAAATCTCACAGCCTTATGATCTGCAGATGAGTGATCTTAGAAATTTGCTGTCCTAAGCGATCGCAAAGGTTGACCATTTCACCCGACAACCGAACGTTATAACCGAAGCAAAGGTAGGATGGACGGAGGACAGGGTCATCCCGAAAGCATGATTTCATGGCATTATATTGATGACACACTCGCCTCAACGTGCTCCTGCCGCATATGCTAAACGTGATCACGCTTCTAGCTGCAGAAATGCACAATCCCTTCCACGTGGGGAATGTGGCTATTGAGAGTGTGGTCAGTTGATGCTTCTCGGCGGACAACTCTCCTAATTTTAACAACTGTGCAGCTCTGCAGGCCGAATACCATGAGGTGTGGTCGTGGGAGATGGCTGTATGTGACAGATTCTAGCACATCTTTCTGGCCGCTTAGAATAGCATCTAATCTTTACTGGTAGTAGGATCCCAAGCGCAAGGCTCGTACTTGCCCGTACTCAAAGTTCGCATGTCCTCATCCGAAAGCTCAAAGTCGTAGATGTCTCTGTTCTCTTCAATGCGAGAAAGTGTAACCGACTTCGGAAGGATAACAAAGTTCTGTCATGTCTCGTTAGGAATGAAGCGGAAAACTAAAGTATGCGGGTGGAGTTACCTTTTGGAGACCCCAGCGGAGTAGGATCTGGGAGGTTGTCTTGTTGTATTTCTTGGCCAGAGGAGTAAGCAAAGGGTCATTGATCTTGGTCGCGCGGACAAGAGGACAGTATGCCTGGAGAGGTCAGTAGAGAACAGGGATGGGAAACACAAGAATACCATACCTCCATAACAACTCCTCTTTTCGTGCACCATTGAACGATGTCATCTCTTGCCAACCAAGGGTGCAGCTCAACCTGATTGACACTCAACACACCACCTTTACCCTTGCCTTCTTTCTCCTCAGTCTGCTTGATCCACTCCTCAAGTTCTTCGAGATGATGGACGCCATAATTGCTGACACCAATACTCCTCACCTTACCCGCCTCCACAGCCTCAACCAAAGCCTTCCAAGCACCCAATCTATTCTCCTTACCACCATACGGCGCATGAAGCAAATACAGATCAATGTACTCCAATCCAGTCAACTTCAAACTCTCATCCACAACGGCCTTAGCAGCATCATAGTTGATAGCTTTCGGTGGCACTTTTGACGTAAAAAAGAGCTCAGAACGAGGGAGACCGGCTTTGAGCAGACCAGCAGCAGTGGGTTTTTCATTGCGATACGCAGCAGCTGAATCCGCATGACGATAGCCAGACTTTACCGCATGAGCAGTAACCTCTTCCGCGACATCCATAGGAGTCTGATAAACTCCATACCCGAGCAATGGAATATCGTAACCCGAATTCATGCGAACGGTCGAGTTGATATCGAATTTGCCCATGGTGAGAGTTGACGACGAGAAGTTTCTCGATGCTGTTGAGCTGGTGAAATGATGTAGGAGTTGATTTACGCGTGTTCTTGCCTGTGTGAACATGGTTTGGCTTTTTGATCAGAAGTTCTGTTCATCGGCAGTTGGAGATACGAAAGTAAGCTGGTCGTTACGTCATGTGGTTGACCCTTAAGGGTGGGGAGAGTTTCGTGGAGGCAGTGATTAACTTTTGGGTGACATCTCGAGAGCCGCACACAGTATACCGGTGGCTCGCACTCTGAGCGAAGTGATGACATGGGATATCGCAAGAATTGGATGTGAGATGGGTGAACAGTCAGGAGTTTGGTCCGCGAGAAACCGCGTCATTCCCTCCCCGAGTGCTAAACTTTGTCACGCGCGGAGCTGTAGAAATGCACAGTGACTTAAGATCAGTGCAGCCCTCCACTGAGAGCGTGATAGGGAGCGGCTCTCTACGGACGGTTGTACTGATCTGAAAAACATTATGCATTTTTACATGCCAGACGACTCCAGGCGTGGCCGCAGGAGATGGCTGGAAGTGACAGATTTTAGCACACGGGGATGATTCATTACTTCATTATCGCTACGGTGAACATGACTTTAGCTATTTTATGTCATCGCAGTCCGTAGCGTCATGCTTCTTTCATATAGGCCCAATCGAAGTTTCAATCCCTGTCCTTTGCCCAGGGGTTTCGTCTTTGTTGCTCACAACGGTGGCTAATGCTGCATCCGCGAGACGTGGAAAGGCCACTTTCTCGACGAGAGATTTTGAGTGAGCGGTATATGTCGTGGTCTTTGACACAATCTTCTCCATATGATATGGTACCAGCGGTGCAATGAGCTCGTCGTATAGCGATGGAATGGGCGCGGAGCGACGAAGTTTTGAGCAACGGAAATGACGGCAGGCGTGAATGCGTAATGCGGCTCGTCAGAGTCCGACTTGCAGCGGATCAAACGTCCCATGCAAACTTGTTGGCCTTAGGAGTAGTGAGTTGATCATCAGGCACCAAATCGTTGAGACCGTAGACATCCTCAAATTTGGGCAGCTCGACGTTCCAGCCATCTGCATCAGGCAGAACATCATCTTCCAGGCCAAGACCCTCATCAAAATCGTCGTCCACAGGTCTGGGGGCTTGCTTCTGACCCTTGAATCTGAAGGCCACAGCACACATGTCCTTCAAACCAGCACCCAATGGGCTATCCTTGTGACCGGCGCCTTTTGCCTTTGCTTTTCCCTTTCCTTTGCCTTTGGGGGTGACGTCGCCGCCAGCATTGAACATATCTGCGTCGAAGTCATCCTGAGCATCGGGCTCAATGCTTTGCCATCCTCCGGACTCGACGTTTGAGAAGTCGCGCGGTTTGGCCAGTTCAATGTCGTCTGGTGAGTCGGGCAGTGTCATGCCATTCAGCTCGCCGGAGGGATATGCCGAGTTCAGAGCATGAAGAAGTTCGACTTTGAGGCTTGAGAGTGTTTGGAGTTGATAGACGTGTAGGACGACGGTTGTGCGGGCGTTCTTGAACTTGATGGTCCAGACATCGGGCGTGGGATCCGTGACGGGCATCTCGTGGGCGGATAGAAGAGTGAAACTGTTGACGGAAGGCAAGATGCGATTCTGATAGAAAGGTTGCAGACACGACAATGTGCTAGGGTGAAAGACAGTGGCAAGGGTGAAGACAGGAATGCGATTGAAAGTGGAAGGCGCGCATCCAGAGAGCTCGTGTTTGAACAGACGGGGAAAGTTTAACCGATCCAGAGTTGCGGCGAGTTCAATTCACCTCCGAGAGCTGCTTCCTCGTTGCGACCATCCAATAAACACCCGTCACACATCTCTGCAATCATGTCGGCGGAAAGGGAAGCTGCTCTCAATACGGCAGTGCCGACTCCCTCGATACCAGAAGAACCCACAACCGCTGCTCCAGCATCAACGCGACCACCCGCCAATGACCGTCTAAGCATCCGCTTCAACTGGCGCCTACCTCTCACCACAATTCTGGCCTCTTGCGCTGGCTTTGGTCTCGGTCTGACTCATGGCGGTCAAATAGCTGGTCTCCGTTTCCGCGCCGAAAATGCCCACCGTCTACCCTCATCGCAAGTTGGCTGGTACCTTTACCACAAGTCAAAAAACTATCACATCATGCTGGGCGGCATCAAAGAAGGTTTCAAGATGGGTGGAAGGCTGTCTTTCTGGACTGCAATCTTCTTCGTCTTTGAGGAGGCTGTGGACAGATTCAGAGGTGCTGTTGTGAGGAATTTGGTTGGCTTCAAGGAGAGGAGGAGGGAAGAAAGGCAAAGGAGATTGATGGGAGACGACGTATATGAAACACCAGCCGAACAAGCTCTGGGCCTGGAACACCTGCATAACGAACGAGGTGTGTGGGTACAAAGGGACTTCATGAGCACTGTTGTTGCTGCTCTGGGAACTGCCGGTGGCTTCAGCGCATGGAATCGCTTTCCTGTCCAGACCGCTGCCAGAACGGCTACCATGGGCTTGAAGTTTGGTCTTGCCTTTGGCCTCATGCAAGACCTACTCAGCGTAGCCAGAGGAAGACGCGTCGGCTATGTTGAGTTTGTACGCAGGCAGTTCTTTGGCGCGAGAGAGGAGGTTCAGAGGAAGGTTCTGGCCTCGCCTGTCTGAACAACTCGCTGTTCTTCAGACATCTCATAAGATACTTGATGCTCCCGCCGAGCCGCCACGAGATACCCTCCAGCCATCGGAAGCGCAAAGGAATGAAGTACATCTCCCAACGGCGCCATTCCAAGAGCATGGTCGCGGAACACCTCAGACCTCAGCCTCGTTCTGTAGAGCTTAGTCTTCCGATGCATGGCTGCTTCGCTGCCAGTCCCAATTCTAAACGAGTCAAGGACAACAGGGCAGGTCGCACAGAGAAGATGCAGATGCAGGCCACCCAGCGTTCCAAAGTCTATACACGAGCTACGATCCAAACTTTTACCACTTCTCTCAGCCTTACACAATCCCTTCCAAACCACGCTGTCATAATGCAAGATGTTTTCCAGTATCACGCTCATATCCACTGAGAGGTGACACTCGTACAAGCTCTCCTTGGACATCTACATCATTTAGATAACGTCCTGCCTTACTGCAGATAGTTTCGACAACCTACAAAAACCTTGAATCTTGTAAAGTGTCTGATGTTGCAAACATCACTGTGATAAATCTAGTTATACTGTGCACGCAGCAGTGATATAATCACGATTTCTCAAACCATGCATTGTACAGACTCGATCTCGTCTTGGTCAAAAGTGATTCAATCGTGTGATCGTGTCTCCAACAAAATCCTGCGTGTAGGACCAAAATCGATCGCGATATGTCTAGCACGTCGCAGCTCGCAGGATCAACATTCTGAAACTTCGCATGGCTGAGTCTCGACTACGTTTGTACTATTAGTCACTCTTCTAGGCTTGATCCTACTGTTCAAGGACAGAAACGGTACTTGAAGAAGGAGCAAGAGATGGCTTTCTCATGGAAACAACACGTTGTTAAAAAGACTTTTGATAATCAGCCCGCGGTTTCGAAGAGAATAACTTGTGATTTTGCAAAAAATAAAGATAAAGTATCGAAAGAGCAGGATAGTAAAGAAAACGGGCATTAAAAAAGCAAATGGGCTTGGATGATGAGTGAAAAATGCAAGTGTTGTGGCCTCAAGGTCAAAATGTCAAGCATGTGTTGTATCCAGCATCGAGATCGATGAGGGGATGTCATGGGTGTCGCAGCTCGCAAGATTTCCATTCTGTAGACGTGTGCGACACAGATGCAATCTTTTGTGTGCAGCTAGGCTGGTGTTCTGCTGCATGTGAAACTGGAAACGCAAAGAAAAGAGCATGGTAGGCCTTTTGTTCGACCTTCGTAAGTAGTGGTACATCGCTTGTGATGATTTGTTTCGTAGCTCGCCTGTCAGATTTGTTAGAGGTATATTCCAAAAGATACGACGATGCATGAGAAGACTTTTATTACCTCGTTTACTCGTCGTCAGATTCTTCAACGAAGAGGGGCTCCTCTGCGGTGCCAACTTGTTCAAGACGAGCTTTCTCAGCAGCAGCTCTGTTTCTCGCTTTCTCTTTGGTGAAGAAGTGCACGCTCTTTAGAAAACGGTTGGGTTTGTAGCAGGGGTTCTGTCCGGCAGTATTTTTCGATAGTTCGTTCATCAGATCAAACTGGAATTCTTGAGGTAGAGCGGCAAATTTCTTGCGCTGCTTGTCTACCTCAAGGTCTCTGCCAGCGATGGCATTTGCGAGGCCGTTGCGTCTCTGATAGGCGACGACAGAGGAGATGAATTCGCGCAGACCATCTTGAGGCCTCTTGGTCTCTGCGTAAATCTTGTTGATCTGACTGTGACGAACAATGAGTTCGTGCTCCTTGCCGATCTCACAGGCTTGGTAGATGATTAGATCGCACAGCAGAGTGGCTCTAAGTCGTAGGGCAGTGATGTAACAGTCGACAACATCATCAATAATGTTTCCCTCATCACCGTTGACCGCGATCAGGAAGGGCTTTTGGTGGTCCATGGCCCAATTCGCGAAGACTTCGACGCCGCGGCACTCCAAGGCATCCAGATTGATATAGGTACGATTTTGGTGTTCGACGTGTTCGAATCTGTTTGCAAACTTACCCAGGATCTGTGGGAAAACGTTGTATTGCTCGCCATTGCAGGCAAGTATCATGGGAGTTTCTTTCTTTGCGGACCTGTATCACGTCAGTACTGGCGCCGGTCTCTTCAACTTATATACGTACTCGGGCTTTTCGTGAAAAAAGTCGTACTCCACAGGACCAGCGCGAGCTTTCTTGGTGCTCTTCTCATCCTCGCTTTCAATCTTGCGCTTAGGCATGATGTTGGCTTTCTTGCAAGCAGTCAGTCAGAAGCAATAGATTGAACAGGATTGAGACGCACAGAGGTGTCGAATGAATAAAGGTTAGGGCTGAGGAAGGAACGGAGTGGCAAGAAGTGGAAAGTATAGAAGACACGAGGCCTTGTGAAGGATCTGTGAGGAGGACGGCACCAGAAGGTTGGGCCTCAAGGTGGTAGGAAGATCGTAGATAAGGCGGTACGGAAGAACAGGCCAAGTGAAGCAAGACATACGCAGCTGATTTACGAGAGCTTGTAGGAGTAGGTGACTTCGGTTGTGGGGTGGAATCAGGTACAGGTGGGATTGGGAGACAGGTCCGAATCCTGAAGAAGGTGAAAGTGCCGGTGTGAAAACGGAAGTCGGAACTGAAACAGTAGATCAATCGATCTATGGCAGAGCCAGTGAAGATGCGGTAGTGGGTAAGAGGGTGAACAAATCAAGCAACGACTGATCTCGCTGCTTGCAGAGCTTTCGATCACTGTAGAGCTTGAGGGGAAGAGTTGGTGAAGCAACTTCGATGAAGATGTTTTCCGGAGTGAGAGCTTAGAGCTTGCAGCGAAACGGACTGAGATAGAGAAAAATGGTCAACCCTCCCCTTGTGCAGAACTTTGTCACGCGCATGCTGTAGAGATGCACAATGTTTTTGAGATCAGTGCAGCCCTCCACTGAGAGCGTGACACTTAGGAACCCTCTACGGACGGCCGGACCGATGTTGATAACACTGTGCATTTCTACAGTCCAAACAGTCCTAGGCGTGGCCGTGAGATGGCTAGACGTGACAGAGTTCTTAAAAGGGGAGGATGTTGAGTGATGATTCTAGCTATGACGATCATCGCGCCACTCGACACCATTACTGACTCCACTATCTTGAGCCGTGGCTTCATCTCTGGCCTTGATGGACGCTCGGTCGGCCTCTGAGACAGCAGGGCTCACGACGACGGCATCGTCCTCGTAGTCGTCTTCGAACGCGGCGGGGTCAGCCAGATGGGTTCGCTCAGTCTCGTGCACGCCGTCATCGGCAGATACGGAGATGCCTCTTGGACCCCATGCGCTATTGCTTCTGCTTGCGCCTGCAGGACGAATGATACCCTCCTCTTGACCGGCCAGCGCGGCATCATCTTCATCATCGTCATGGTTTGCGTTTCCTCTTTGCCCAAGGACCTTGCTGATCAGCCAACCTCTGCTGATATCTTCCCCATCCACAACACCGCCGTATCTCAGCTTGACGCGCTGTCTTGTCCAGTACACCCAGGCGAAGTCGAAGTAGAAGAGGGTCTGAATGACACCAAAAGTAAAGCTGACGGGGAAGATGTCACTGTGGCGGGATTCCGTGGCACTGCGAACGATCCAGTTGAGAATATAGAAGGCGCGATACGAGCCAAGAGTCGCGAGGTAGAAGCTATCGATGACGGTAGGGACCGATGTCTGGCGGAGGAGAAGCAACTGAGGAAGGATGCAGAGCGATTCGAGGATGAGCGTAAATGTATAGGGAATCTAATACACTTGTCAGCACAGATAGATTCAGCCTACGTTCCAGCTTGTCACAAACCTCGAACCAATATTTTGCTGAGAAGGGTTTCTTTCCCATGAAGATGGCGGCCACCACAGGGGCACTCACAATGGAGCCGAGCAAACTCCAAAGCCCAATCTTCCATGCCTTTTCACGTTCTCTTGTTCGTGCATATACTCTTGTCATAAGAAACACGATATACAGCGACGTAGAAATGTAGAAGACCTTGAGAGTGAAGTTCCAGAAGGAGAGGAAGGTGTGAAAGGGTACATCCACGATCAGATCCAGATATCGTACAATGAAGACGACGCAGTACAGCGCCTGTGTGATGAGCGAAACGCCTAGATATTGTACGTCAGTAATGCTCAGCGAGAGAGAAATGGCAACTACCCACCTTCAGCGCTCTGGTTTGTGTGTATCGACCATATCAAGATACACTTGGATACCGTATGGCTGACGTCGCCGAGAATGCGGAATGGGTTGAGCAACATGTTGAGGGGCTCAGGATGGAATGAAGAATTCTGAAGGCATCTGCTCGCGTGCTCTTTTGTATCGTTCCTTCCAAACGTGTCTGCCTATTGAGGAGTGTGTCCGTAGGAGCTCGTTCGTTGTACGCTGTGACGCGCCGAGTCATAATCCGGGGTCGCCAAAGCTTACGCGGCCAGGGACCTCGGTCGCCTATTCTTGCCTTCCTTCTGGACTCACTGTGAATGGTCGGAAACACAAGTGCTGAAGAAAGCAGCAGATTATTTTGTATATACTTTGAACTTTTGGTTGTAGTGACTTTGCAGTCTGCCAGAATGCGGGTTGAATCTAGCACTCATCCTTCTCGTTGTGTTGAATGTAAAACCCACACGAGACCTCACCAGGCCTCCTTCTACCTTTGGGAACATGGCTATGCTGGTTCTTCAACGACCAAACTTCTTCATCTCGAGCCATCTAAGAGGTGGGTAGACCACAGCTGCCCAAGCGAATCCGACGTAGTTACCCATCTGCAATTCTGTCAGCATCTGGCTCTTCGTACGAACAGACGGTACTTACATCAGCGCCATATTCTCCAACTTGCTTTGCAAGAGGGCCAATGTACCAGACTTGTGCCATACAAAGAATTGCTGTCCATGATTAGGTGCTGTTCGGAGAATTCATAAATCAAAACTCACCTCCAGCCCAGCCGATTAGGAAGGCAATGATTGCAGCAATACCAATGGGGAGCTTGCTCTTATCATTCCAGGCATTCCAGTTGAACCCAATACCTCTCCAAGTACGAAAGATGAAATGCTCTTCGAGACTGATAGCAATCCATATCGACACCCAGTAGCCCATAAGCGCAAGAAAGTTGGTGAAAATGGCTGCAAGACTTCCACGACCGGCAATGGCGCATACAGTATAGATCACTACACCAAGAGTGTTCCACACAAATCGAGGAACGACAGTCATCCATTGACCAAGGACTTGGAAATCCATGCCAGCACTATATGTGGGCGCGATCATATTGGCGATCAGACCAAGAGCCACAATCACGCCGCAGAATTTGCCAAAGCTTCCTAGAGGAGCGAAGCCCTCGACAATGAGAGCACCTTGCGAGACATTGTACGCATCGCTCCAAGATGCGGTTGTAGCGACGCCTGAGCCGAGTCCAATACCAACCATGAAGGCGAAGGTGAATGACAAGGCCAAACCACACATGGTGACACTGAATATCTTCCAACGAGGGGTTTCTTCTGGATAGTAGACGAAGAAATCTGCAGCGCCGCCTGCGTAGGTAATTGCAGCAGACAGACATAGACTAAAGAAGGACAGTCGATTGCCGATAATAGTGAGCGTGTCGCCACTGGATGGTGTTTCAAGATCAAATTTAGGTCCAGCAACACCGGCAAGGATAGACAGAACGATGAGTTGAGGAAGCCAGGCATAACGCTCGTAGAAGTGGAAAACACTGTAGCCGAAGATGGTAATTCCCCATGTCAACACAGCCACAATAACGATGCCGACAATGACGGAGAGGGAGCCGTTTGGAGAGACAGCAGAGAGAATCTGCCCAGCAACCACAGCATCGATTAGGCAGTATCCAAGGAGAACGATGATGTTGAGGACGACGACCAGCTTGGCAGGGTACCATCCCATGGTGTAGCGAGCGAATACCATGCTTCTGTTGCCACTGACAGGTCCAAAAGTAGCAACATAGGCGACGGGTAGACATCCAACAAGCATTCCAAAGACAGCGCATAGAGAGCAGTCCAAGAAGGAGAGATAGTAAACAGCTGGACCGAGCATACCAAGAGTAATGTTGTTGGCAGCGAGGTTGACACTGAACCACAGCAGTCCAACTTGAGAGTATCCCAGATTCCTCAGGCTGTGCCGTTCATTAGGCATGACGCGATGGATACCACGAGCTTCGAGGTTGTAATGAGCCAGGCTATGCTCGATGTTCTTGATTTGCCGTCTCAACTTGGAGCTGCCACCAGCGAGGGTTGAATCATCATCAAATTCGACAGGCATCAAAGTAGGACCATCTTTCTCGAGGTCCTTGTTCGACTTTCTCATCTGAGATTGCTCGTCCATGTTTGGCTACCTGTAACAAGGTCAGCCTCCAAAGACGGGTTAGATGGAATGATGATAAAGCATGATTCTTTGCGCAGGTATTATCCTGATCAAGTTCGACCGTTTCTCTCAGAACAAAAGACTCTTCGAAAAGAGTCAAATTGAACACCGGTTCATGCTTTACGTTACCTGGTACCTCGGCCTTGATTTTTGGATAATTCCTTGCTGCTCGACATCATGACTGTTGTAGTCCGTACTTTATGATTGAGGCACGAAGACAATTGAAAGATGAGATTCGATTGAATGATCTGCTAGAACAGAGAAGCACAGATTCTGCTCGAGTACGAGACAAAGAAATGTTGAGAAGGATGGGAGTGAGAGTTCTTGAGCTCCCCGCCATGACTCTTCTGAGCCGCGATGTCGCATGATCCATCGGCCAATCATGCCACGGCAGGATAATCATGACCTTCTTATGCTCGACCGTATTATGTATACATGTACCAGGTCGAACAGAACTACTCGTAGTATTGTCTATGGTAAATTCCAGTATCGCAAGAGCTCGTGAAATAAGTCAAGGCGAAGAAGTTCAGTAGCAAGCCCGACAAGGCAAGAGTCACAAAATCCACCTTCGTCATCGTTCGCTTTCAGTCTTCGAGAAATACACGGCCCTCTTCCAAACTTCCACTTCACCAACACAAGCATACAAATCCACCATGCGTTTAATCAAGCAAAGTATTGAGAAGAAAGATGGCTCGGGCAGTGCGACACTGCTCCCAGAAGAGCCCGAGGACATGTGGCACGCATACAATCTGATCAGACCGACCGACCTTCTTCGCGCCTCAGCCATTCGCCGCGTAACCACCGAGTCCATGACTGGTTCGAGTACCTCAAAGAGAGTGCAAACAACCCTTACTCTCCGTGTCACATCCCTGGACTTCGACCCGCAAGCAGCCCAACTTCATGTCAGCGGTACTGTCGCTGAAGAGAACGAGTGGGTCAAGCGCGGCTCATACCACACCCTCGACCTCGAACTGCAACGCAACTTCACCCTCGAAAAGGCAGATGGCTGGGACAGCATTGCTCTTGATATCCTGAAAGAGTCCATCGACCAAACACAAAAGGCTGAGCTATGGGCTGTCGTCATGCAAGAAGGCCTCGCCAACATCTGTCTCGTCACAAATCACCAGACCATTTTGCGCCAGAGGATCGAACTTGCCCTGCCCAAGAAGCGTCCCGGCAAGCCCAGTGCAGACCACGACAAGGCTAGCCAGCGCTTCTACTCCACCGTACTCGAGTCGCTTCTTCGACAACTCAACATGGCCGACTTGAAACCATTACTGCTGGCAAGTCCTGGTTTCACCGCGACCGCCTTTCAACAATACATCAAAACTACCGCCTCCACGAAAGCCGACAAGAATCTGTCAGCTCTTGTCTCAAAGGTCATCGTCGCACATTCCGCCAGCGGTCACCTGCACTCACTCGCAGAAGTTATGGCTTCTCCTGCCGTGACAGCAAAGCTAAGCGACACTCGATTCGCAAAAGAGACGGCTCTCATGGACAAGTTCTTCGACCTACTAAGAAAAGACGATGGTCGCGCATGGTACGGCCCGAAAGAGGTCGAATCTGCTGTTGAAAAGGGCGCTGTGGGAAGAGGTGGTGGTGCATTGCTCATATCCAACGCCCTTTTCAGAGCTCAAGATGTCGCAGTCAGAAGACGGTGGGTATCTCTGGTTGACAAGGTTAGCCAAGAACACGGAGGTGATGTCAGAGTTCTGAGCAGTATGCATGAGAGCGGCAAGCGCTTGGAAGGTCTCGGTGGTGTGGCTGCTATCCTCACCTTCCCCATCGACGACATGGATGATGTTGAAGGTGGAGAAGACATCGACATAGAAGAGCCGACTAATGGAATTGAAGGAAGACCGGGAATGAATGAGGATATCGAGATTTAGAGCATCATGACAGAACGAAATGACGATGAGATGATAGACCAGAAAAATACACTTGCATGTCAGATCCACGACTTCGCCTTGAAAGTGGGGAAATCCTATACAGCACAGCCCACCGTGGAGTTCTAGCATCATGCTTTTGGCCTGAGGAGGATTCGAGCATACTGCGCCTCGATATATGAACTGCGCATTTCTCATGTTGAAAGAAGCAAGGAAGAATCCACGTCCAGTTTGACTCGGCGTTTCCTCGATGCAGCGCTAAATCAATGAATCTTCCTTCATGCTCTTGATGGAGCAAATCTCGCAGAAAAGTCGCGATTTGGTCAAACTCGCGACCAACTAGATAATTCGGCTGCGAAGCAAATCAAATCATCCAAAGTACGGATATATCACCAGATAATTAGGGTTGTTAATCCTCGCGTGGCAGTCGAGCAGGGAGCTATCCAGCCACCCAAGCAAACACCTTCCTCTTTGGTACTTTCACCTGCTATAACATAATCCTTCCTATCTAACAAGCTTTCTTCTTCGTCTTCATCAAGGTGTGAAATTCCAAATTCTAGATGAAGCAATAGGTACTGCATAGGCGGGCCTTCAGACCGCTTTTACCAATTTCAAGGGGCAACCGGTCAAGCGTTCATCTTCGAGGCTTCCTTTTGATCGATCCTGGCATCACACAACCCTCTTCCATGCCCGACAACCCTTCGAGGAAATAGAGACATCCAGAGCCAAGGATCAGCCTTGTTTCAGCATAAGCATGATTCACTTGTCTCAATCGAACATGGAGAGGCTGGGTAGTGGTGAGGGTAATATATTAACCGCCATTCTTGAAACACAACGACATGCAGCCAGAAACAGAGTATTAGTCTGCATTCCTTCCAATGCAATCTATTTTGAGCAGCAATATACACGACTAATTGACGGTGATACCCCCGCATGCTTGAGTTTATTTTTACCATCTGTGCTTGCTGTTCATTCTTGACCAGTCAGTCGATCAGCCGCGAGTTGCTTAGTCGTGGGTAGACCAATCATTCGTACTGAAACATTGCAAAATGCATGTTATGATGGTGCCGTCTATCGAGTCGACGGTGTACCCCACGCGGTAGGCTGATGCCAGTCCATCTCTTTCCCGCCGCACATCATCCACACGCGATCGCATTCAAGATGTCCTGCAAGATCGGTAAACGCGGTTGAAAGAAGCCTACTCAAATTATATGTCAGTCAAACCGGATTTTGCAAGCCTTCAACATTTACCTGTTTCTATTTTGGGACACAAGAACATCCACCTACTCCACCGAAGTCGAGATAGAGGAACGAGGTCGAGTACTACTCACCGTGTTTTGACAAGAATTGAGACATGGCCCATCTCCTCTACAATGTCTGGGAACATGCAAATGAGACGCATCTGCCTACGTATCTCTCCCGCTTGTCAGACTATCAAGTCAGATCATGACGACCAATCCGCTCTGACAGCGCGCGTGTTCTGCGCCCAGATTCGTGCTGCGGTTGCTCCCGAGCACGTCCCGCTGCCACGGGTGAGGTCCACCATTTTCAATTTAGATACATGGCGCGCTTATGCACTGGGCGTGTATGGAAAGTCGGCGTGCCTCTCTGTACCAATTCTTTCGAGAGGTCAATGGTGCTTGTGTCTCTCCCCCAACATGCCGCACAGATAGCCTATTGATCCTTCAGAGACATTGCCCTGGGACTCGTTGTGTTCTCAAAATATCTCACCTCCATCAGTTCGGCAGAGGCTCAGACATGGAGGCTCAGTCCGTGATTCTTCTGCATGCTAACGTCAAGTCTACAACCGATCCTACAAAATCACCAACATGCCCGTCCAAAGTTACTCCAGGCAGGTACCACCCAGACACAGCATTAGCATCATCCACCAACACTCAAGTATCTGTTCGAGTCCCTTGACACTAGTGTCCGTTGCTCCTTCCCTATCTTGTTCATCAAGCCTTTACACCTTAACTCATAACCACAACAACTCATCATCATTCTCATCATGGACCAATTCGAGTCTACAACATCGAATGAGAAGATTGTGTGTACTGAAGGCTATCCAACTGCATGGTATGCGCCGACACCTGTATGTATCAATCATCACACATGATAGCAGACGAGTTGCTCATCAGTCTAGCTCACATACAACACACCATTCATGACACCATTCCCTTCCTTCAACCACTATGACATGACTGGATATTCTACCGGCACAGCTCAATGGCCAACGCCACCCACATACAACGATCTGGCTATTCTCCCACCGAGCCATGCAAACAGCTTGATTGAGAGACCTCGCAGCAGCCCCAGCACTTTTGGACCATCCGCGAACGAAGTGCTATGGCCAGAGAACCCTCTCGGTATCCGCTTCCCTATGGCTGAACCTCAGATGATCCCATCCAACGCTATTCCCACAACGAGCTATCAAACTCCCGCAGCCGAGTTCACCACCCCAAGCCCGCCTCAAAGACGCAGCTCAGCAGATACTCAGCGCTACTACCCCTCTATTGCCCCAAACCCTGCTGGCCTTGTTTCGAAACGTCGTCAAGAACAGGAAGATGAAGAAGCCATGCTCCGCTCGAACTCCAAGCGTCGCAAGCGAACACCTTCGCTTGAGCACCTCAACGACGAAGAACGTCTTCTCATCACATTGAAAGAAGACGAAGCCTTGCCCTGGAAGGAGATTGCAGCTCGTTTCAGCAATCAATTGGGCCAGTCAATCACCGTTGCTACACTGCAGATGCGGTACCTTCGCCTGAGACAACGTTTCCGAAACTGGGAGGAGCGCGATCTCGAGGCGTTGAGACAGGCACACGAGTATTGGGAGAAGTGCAAGTGGGACATTATCAGCCAGAAGGTGAGTCAAGATCTTGTTCACAAGCAAAATCATGTTTCTGACAATTCATTCTAGATGCTCGAGTTCGGTGTTGAAGAGAAGTGGCCTTCGCGACACTGCGCCCGAAAGTGGGCAGAACTTGCGCCTCAACACCTGCATCAACACAGCGCCCGGGGCCAAACACCCCAGCAACACACACCTTCCTCTCAGCAGCACACTCCCACACCTCATTATGCCACCATGGCCGAAGGCTTCACAGGCTACGGATATGCTCTGTCTCTCTAAACTCTTCCGAGTTCTCCCTGGTTTCGAAAAGCATCGCACAGCATTCACAACTTATTGCATCATGGCCCGGTCCGTCATAGATTTTCCGACCTTGCATCTGCATTTGCATATATCCGGAGTTCTGATTTCTTGTTTTCCTCTTGTTTCATGGTTGCATCTTGCTTGGTTTTTTTTTTCTTTCTTGTTCAAGATACCCTTCGATCGCTCGCTTTGCTTCTTATTCGTTGGCCAAGATGGTCCCGTCTTCTTCCATGGGTTGCTGTTGTTGTTCTTTCAAGATACCCTACCACTCGCTTTTTCGCTTCCGAGCGATCTCTTGCTCTGCGTGTTGTTTCGAGATACCCACACCGCTCGCTTTTTGCATACATCGCATTGTTTTTCTGTTCACCCATTCATCATTCTACTACATAGAGACTTCATTCAAAATTTACAGATACTGTACTTGATACTTCACTACACCATCATGAATTTCCTGTTCCAGTTTTCTTTCCAGCCTCTTGACTCGAAGTAACACAAAGGCTGAAGAGAAAATCTCCGAAACCCAGGCTGTTGGGTCCAGAAAATCCTGAGACGCGACGCAGACGCATCCTCGGCCTCGGGTCTATAGTAAAGAACGAATATAGGTCATGTTTTCTTTGTGTTTCTTGTTCGGCACGCACACACATCCACGCATGCACCACACTCACACTCACTTTATGCATATTGGCGACATGCGACATGGCGATACATGCATGTCAGACCGTGGGAAATGACTTGCTTGCACCACGAGGTCTTGTTTATAAAATATACAAGGCTTTGGGCGAAAGGTTACGAGCTCTTGGCCTATCGATGTGAAGCTGGAATAAATCCATCGAATTACAAGATGGGTTCCCTCATTGGAAAGAAAAGATTCTGCCTTTTGATGTAAATTGTTCGACGCCTGTCCAAATCTGCGTTCGGAACCTCTGGGTTTGGTGAAGTTGCTTTTCTTTTCATATACAGACTCGTGACGACTAGAATAAATCTGTCATGGCACCTGTACAATATTGTCAGTGGATGGTTCTTTGTGAATGACGATTTTAAACACTTACCATGACTTGCGTCGCCGACCAAGCGCTGATACTTGGCCAGCACACCCCGAGTGACGTTTGATCTTGGTTTCTTCCACTCCTTCAACCTCTGCTTGATTTCTTCTTCCGAAACATCCATGCTGAGTGTGTTGTTAGTGGCATCGATGGTGATCATATCGCCATCCTGGACAACAGCGATGGGACCTCCGACGGCGGCTTCAGGGCAGATGTGACCGACGATGAAGCCGTGAGAGGCACCACTGTATCTGCCGTCTGTGATCAGTGCGACGTTGGTGAGCTTGGCGCCCATAATGGCTGCGCTGGCTTTGAGCTGTTCGGGCATGCCGGGGCCACCCTTGGGACCTTCGTAGCGGACGACGATGACGAGGTTCTCGTGGCGAGGAATTTGACCCTTGTTGAGGGCATCGTCAAGCTCGTGCTCCTTGTTGAAAACGCGAGCCTTGCCGGTAAAGCTCATGCCTTCCTTGCCTGTGATCTTGGCTACGGCACCTTCAGGAGCGAGGTTACCGCGGAGAATCTCGATGTGACCGGTAGGCTTGATGGGGTTGTCCAAACTGCGGATGATCTCCTGTCCTTGAGGCAGGGAATCGAAGGGAGCAACATTCTCAGCCAATGTCTTGCCAGTAATTGTAGGGACACTGCCATCAAGCAGACCTCCAGCAATAAGCAGCTTCATAACAGATGGGATGCCGCCAATATCGTACAGATCAGCCATCAGATACTTGCCTGAAGGAGCCATGTTTGCGATGAAAGGAATACGATTCGATACTCTCTGGAAGTCATCAAGACTGAGATCGACTCCTGCGGTACCAGCCATGGCGAGCAAATGAAGTACACCGTTTGTGCTGCCTCCAAGAGCCATCATCATAACCAGAGCGTTCTCGAATGACTTCTTTGTGAGCAAGTCAAGCGGCTTGATGTTCTTCTCCATACAAATCTTGATCGCTTCCGCTGCTTTTTGACATTCGCGCATCTTGGCTGGCGAAGTTGCGGGAGTTGAAGAAGATCCAGGAAGTGATAGACCAAGAGTCTCGATTGCCATGGCCATAGTGTTTGCCGTGAACATACCACCGCAAGCTCCAGATCCAGGACATGCGTTCCTCTCGATATCTGTCAAAATTTCATCTTTGGTGATCGATGGGTCGTCTGGGTTCTTGAGTGTGTCAAAGTTGTAAGCGCCATGTGCTTCGTAGCATGTTGTGATGTTGATGGTCTTTCGCAAGGTCTTTGAGTATCCTGGGTTGATAGTACCACCATAGATCATCACGGAAGGTCTGTTGTGTCTTGCCATTGCCATCTGTAGTATACATCAGCTTCCATGTAATTGTCACGGTTCGTACGCAATACTTACCACAACACCTGGCATGTTCTTGTCACATCCAGGAATGGAAATGTTGGCATCGTGGAATTGAGCACATGTGATGGTCTCGATGCTGTCTGCAATGATCTCACGAGTTTGCAAAGAGAAGCGCATGCCTTCGCCTCCCCTGCCTCTTTTCAGCCTTTGCCTGTAGCAGCAACCGTTCATACTCACATTGTGATACCATCTGATACACCAATTGTGCCGTATTGCCATCCAAGCATACCCTGCTTTTCAACAGCTTGCTTGACAGTCTTTCCGAGATCGTGCACTGGTCCTAGTGTTAGTTTTCCGTTTGATGTTGGATCTCAAGTACCCACAGTGGTTGCTATCTCCCCGTCAGTACTGTCTCAAATCTCCAGGGTTTCATTAACTCACTTGCAAGGATTGCCTTCCCACCAGACAGAGGCAATACCAACTTGTGGAGCTGTCTTCATCATCTTCTCATTCGGCACGCCGGCCGCATAAAGCATGGCCTGAGCTCCAGGGAAGTCATGACCTCGAGTTAACGTCGAAGAATACTTGTTCAGGATAGGTGTTCCATCTTCATACTTGGCATCATCTGGAAGATGAGGGAAGCTGAGAAGACGTGGTTCTTCTGGTTGGAATTGTGCCTTGAGGTTTGCGGGATCCATTTTGAGTGGTTGTTGAAGCTGTGAAACTATACGACTTGGATGTCTTTGGCTTTGTAGCATACAATTGGAAGAAGAATTCCGGTCACGAAGGAAATGTAGTTCCAGAGTGTGTAGTGGTTTTGACCTTTTTCTCCACTCTCATTCGCCCAAGTGGGATATCGGACTTCTCACCTTCGTCACGCCCCGCGCACCCCCCACAGATCAGAGCCGAAGACGGCCGCTCGGCTCCATCCGAGGGCATTCGGAGAAGTGTTCTACCGAAAAGGCGAAGTGAGGCTCATCTATTCTTTGGAGCACTTTGAGCCTCTCTAGATGCCGCCAGGCAGAAAGAAACACACACAATAGTGCAGCGTGTGAGATGCGTAGTATCGTAAGCATCAATCGCCTGATGCCTTTCGGCAGCGTCTCCTCATACTACGTGCATTGCAACTTTAACGCGATTGGCAGGAACGAAGGGTAGAAAATGCTGGGGATGTGGTGAGTACCTGAATAGAGAGAGAGCTCTTCTCGACCCATGTGGGAAACTGGTTCAGAAACATCAAACTGATCACAAATGTTCAGGACCGACACACGTGCATATAAGGTTGTACGGATAGCCCTGCCGATGTGTCTAGGGAAGATCCATGGAGGCCGGTATTTCCTTCGTCCAATGAGCTGCCGTATAGAGACCACTCCTCAGATGTAGCACCTCTTCTGTCCGGGGACATGGAAACGACATCGATGTGATGTGTTCTAGAAAGAGTAAATATAAAACGGGGATGTTATTTGGATGACTCGTGATGCCAGAGAAAGGATCGATGGTCGGCCAGTTGTTCACCCACATTCAATCATCGTGCGCGATCATTGGTGCGCGTCTTTCATGCCAAACCCATTTTCGTCGCACGATTCCTGACTTCCTCGTCCAACTCCATCTCGAGAGACACAAATTAGTACTAACTCAATCGACTCAAACGCTCACTGTGCCTCTGGCTTGCCGTGTGTAGTCGCAGATACATCTGATTTTCCTGACGGTTTTCTTCGCGTCGACCAAATTCTTCCACTGCTGCGTCATCGCTTTGGCTCACTTTACCAAGAATCGCAACCTCATCTCCTCAAACCGCATAACCATACTTTACGACAAGGTTTCAGGGTCTAGGCCTGTCAGCGCGTTGAAAGCAGATGTCTACCCTCGTGGTTCTCGGAGGTACGGTAATGCTCGCGACTGCGTCAGTGTATTACCTATCTCGAATCGCTAGTGCAAAACGTGATTCTGATGCCAAAGGTGAGTCGGTTGTACATAACTCCTGTTGTCTTCGATGTAGTCCTACTTCCCCCCCTTATCCAGTTCTTCCATCTCCACACGTTTGCAGTCCTCTCGACCATGAAACAGTTTGATCAATCAGCAGACTTATACGACCCATTAGATCCTTCAGCAGCAGATCCAGGCCTGTTGAAAAAGCACTCATCACAGAAATCTTACACTGCCGCTGGTTTCGTTTATCCGTCGATTAGGACATTCTATCATCCTCATCCACAGGCCGACAAGCTTCCTACCAAGCCAACACCACTACCACTGCTCGTTTTTGTCCACGGTCTTGGAGGAAGTGCTGCTCAATTTGCACCTTTACTGACTGGCCTTGTCAATGCTGCACCATGCCTTGCCATCGATCTTCCAGGATGTGGCTTGTCTGATTTCCTGCCTGAGAAACGAGAAGCATACAAATCGGAAGCATTGGCATCTTTAATTGCTGAGGCCATCACTCAACACAGAGATGCAGGGAACGGACAGAAGGTGATCTTGATTGGTCACAGCATGGGTTGCTCCTTTTCAACACTACTTGCTTCTTCGACATCGCCGCTATCCCATCTTATTTCTGAGCACATCGCCGGGTTTATCGCCATCTGCCCTCGTGCCGAGACTTTGTCGGCCAGCCAGGTATCACGACTCCAGCACATGCGTTATATGCCCATTCCTCTTTTCGAAGTCTTCCGTTGGTGGGACAGACGAGGCGGGGCGGAAAGCGCTAGTGTCTCTCGCTATGCAGGCAAGGAAGCAGATTCGGAGACTAAGCGGTTACAACTACGATTCAACGAACAAAGCAGGTCTGAAGTCTTTATGGCGATGGCTCTTGGTTCTATGCCGAAGTACACAGACAACAAGGCTATCGGAGGCTTGCCCGGTGAGGACATCTGGTCCGGTCTTCGTGTTCCTACATTCTGCATTGGTGGAGAGCAAGACCATGTAACACCACCTGAGAATGTTGAATTGATTGCCAAGTGGCTGGGACGTCAGGTTCCACGAGACCAGACCAAGCCGAAACTTGATGCTTTGCCTAGCTCTGCTGGCGAGATACCCGTTATTGACAACACACCAATCGAGGAGAACGGAAAGAGTTTTGTGCCAGAGTCCACCACAACAAAGTCTGGTCAGGATCTGGTATCTGAAACACGGCAAGACAGTGCTACACCAGATGTTCCGAAGAAGCCAAAGTTTGTTCTGAAGACGACAGTACTCCCAAAGCCTGCTTCTCATGCCCTGCTTTACGCTACTTCGACGGTGCGCATTCTCTCAGGATTGATCCAATCATTCGTCGCCAATCATATTGATCACCGTCTATCTCTCGGCTGGCAACTGCAACACTTGAGCACTGAAGGCAAATGGGACGTGAAGAACCTTCAGAAGTGGCAAGCCATCAAACCCGTCTCAGAACCTATCGCAGGTATCTTCCGAGCACAGAAGACACTGCGCGAGATCGACGAAGAGCACACACCCGCAGTCTACGTCAAGCGATGGGGAGCCAGAAATGGTGTCAAGCAAGGAGTTCGCATGGTCGTGGACATCAGTCACGAAAGCCCTGTCTACGATCCTAAGGGCCTTGAGGAAGGTGGCATTGAGTACCATAAATTCCCCACCGTCAGCAAATTACCGCCTACAGTAGAAGAAGTCGCGGCTTTCATCGCCTTGATCGACACATTGAGAGAACAGCTCACAAAGCCTGAAGAACCAGAAGGTGCTTTGATTGCTGTCCATTGCCACTACGGCTTCAACAGAACCGGCTTCTTCTTGGTTAGCTACATGGTGGAGAGACTAGGGTGGAGACTACAAGATGCACTGGAGGAGTTTGCAGACAAGAGGGCACCAGGAATCAGACACGAGCATTTCGTGAATGAGCTCTTTGTTCGATATATGGTAGGTTTGGAGAGAAGGCCAACACTTTCTTGAGATATCCAAGCGACTGGTTTTTTGGGTCAACGACTGGATCCATACTTGAAGTTTACAGGTCTTAGCTTGGCTTGGTCAATGGATTTTCTACACAAGCACCAATACAGTGGAGTTTCCTCTTATTCGGTCCAGTTGTTTCCATGTCCTATGCATATTGTACCACTGACAGGCGGGTCGAGAAACGAGAGATATGAATAGGCAGGTAGAACTGGACCTCGTGTCTCGGATTGAAACACATGTAGGGGTAGCCACATAGAGAATTGTGTTGATTATGATGCTCTTCAATGGCATCCAAAAGCTCTGCAACTATGTTGTAATGTCATCGAGAAGTGATGGTCGAAGTGGTCGAGACCAAGAAGCGAGTGAAGCTGGAAGGTGCCAAGACTTTTGCACACGGGTAGCTCCGCGCACACGAGAGTCGCAAAATTCTCAGCGGCCTCCAACGCCAGTTCCCTTCGCCTTTGACCGAGACGACCTTTTCGCACGCCCACAAGACCTTACCACCGTCGACAACCCCCTTCACAACCGCCAAAATGCCCGGTGTCTCCGTCCGCGATGTCCCTGCCGACAAGTTCATCCAGAACTGTTAGTCTACACCCTTGGAGCTGGAGAGGAGTTTTCGCACAAGAGATGGAGTTGCTTTCCCGACGACGACAACAATGCGCGACCACATATCACTCAACAAACTGCTCGACCAATCATTCAACATTGCGCCGCATGATGAATAGCAGTGTGGTCGTGGATTGCGTCAAGCGACAGTGAAGGATCTCTGGAAACACAACATCTCTTATGCGACGACTCCCTCCTGCGTCCATCCAATACCTCTAGGACCACGGGCTTACCATAATACAGACGCCTCTTTCTTGAAGAGACAAGGTCGTATCGCCGTCCCTGTAAGTCAACTACCACACCTGAAATCTTGCATCATGTCGTGTCGGAGTCTTTGAAAGGCAAGCCTAGCAGAACAATCTCTGGTGGCGGTCTTTCGAAGTCATCTGCACGATGTAGTGCTTTGGGTCAACCTAGAATCTCCCGCAAGGGAGGCCCAAGAGAGTGTAACTAACCTGTATGCGAAACATAGGGTTGGGTCGACACTGTCAAGACCGGTACCGCCAAGGAGCTTCCTCCTCAGAACGTTGACTGGTTCTACGTCCGCGCTGCTGCCGTCGCCCGTCACATCTACATGCGCAAGAACGTCGGTATCGGCCGTCTGCGCAAGGTCCACGGCTCCCCCAAGAACCGCGGTTCCCGCCCCAGCCGTCACGTCGACGCCTCCGGTTCCGTTGACCGCAAGGTCTGCCAGTCCCTCGAGAAGATTGGTGTTCTCGAGCTCGACGAGGAGAAGGGTGGCCGCCGCATCACTCAGTCTGGCCAGCGTGATTTGGACCGTATCGCCATGTCCACCCTCGAGGCTGAGCAGGAGGAGGATGACGAGTAAATCACTCGCTCTTTCACACAAAGTGGTTGATGAACCCAAGGATGGTGCAACAAGGCAACTTCAAAAAAGCTTTGGGGATTGGGCAAGGCGTTGAGGATATGGCTACGGCTATGGAAATGTAACTCATGGTTGAGAGCTTATGCATGCGGTACTGCGTTTTTCTTCACGGCGACACAGCACAACGCAGCATCCCATCAATTCGACCTCGCCCGTCTCTCTTCTACCTTCTTTCGTCAACTTGCAAAAGTTTACCAATTTCGATCATGTTGATACCCCCATTGATTTTCTCTTCTTTCTTGACGTGTCATGACCAAGTAATTCGCAGTGAATCTCTCCCCAGTACGTGTGATCATTGATGATCAGATCATCTTCGCTCTTAGCATTAAACAGGTCTTTTTCTGTCTCGACAGAACTGCAGTCACGTCTTCGGTCAAGTGTAGCAACATATAGAATAAGAAACTCGAGTACTTTGCAACACAAAACATATTGATTCCGATATAAAAGTGTGGGTACACAAGGAGTCATACTTCCCACTGAAGGCGTCTCGAGAGACGGTGAAAGTATGAACTATGAGGCACCTGGCTTTTTGTCTTGCAACGTTTCAGCAAGAAGTACAAGACTTCTCACCTCCCCTATACCGACCCACAGCATTGCCTGGACACAAGACGTGAAACAGACAGACTGCTCTTCCCACCGAAGCAGAAAGACCTCGACAATGTCCTGATAATGGAGCAAGTGGCAGGGTTTGGGGTGTTGCTGATTGGACATGAACTTACCATGAGCCTACAAGCATGAGCAATCAGATGGCAGAAGCACTCTGAAATCTCGAGGACTGCCATCGCATGTCATGATGTGAAGCACAGCAGAAGGAAATTTCGTTGCTGAGAGCGGAGGAAGAAGCAACGCGACCAGCCACTCTGCGGCAAACTCCGTCTGCGGCAGCTTCGAGGCTCGAGCATCGTCACTTCCTCGAACGCGATCATTGACAGCTGCTCTTTCGCTCAACCCATATATCCACCTCTTTATACCTTCTATCACAAGTCATCGACCTCACATTCACCATGGGCAAGAAGAAGCGCGGTCATCCCGACATCGAGGAGGTTCTTGCGCGTCCTTGGTGTTACTACTGCGAGCGCGACTTTGATGATTTGAAGATTCTAATCTCACATCAGAAGGCGAAGCACTACAAGTGCGACAGATGTGGGCGCAGACTCAATACAGCTGGAGGTGAGGCTTCATGGTCAATGAATACGCGCAACGACGACTAATTCGAGAGCAGGTTTGTCCGTTCACATGAACCAAGTACACAAGGAGAATCTGACTACGGTGGAGAATGCTCTACCTAACCGCTCTGCTCCCGACATCGAGATTTTTGGCATGGAAGGTATTCCAGACGATGTAATGCAGCAACACAACCAGCGCGTTAGTCACGAATTCTTCGCAGCCGAGGCCGATCGACGCGCTGCCACAGGCAACCCAGTCCCCGGTTCATCAATCCAAGGAGCTGCAGGTACAAAGAAGCCGAAGCTCGAGTCTCCTGCTGAGTTGAAGGCACGTTTGGCCGAGCACAAGGCAAGAAAGGCGGCCGAGAAATCGGGTCTGGGAAGCGCTCCCGACACACCTGTACGTTTGTCCAATCCAGCTCTTGAACTCCCCAAAGACTTACCTGCAACCAGGGCGATGTCGCTACTCCTCCTCAGTACCAGTCGAGTTTCCCTCCGCCATCAGCGCTTCAAGCTGCCAGCCCACCACCTTCCGCGTACCCACCTCAATCGTATGCTCAAGCTCCCGCTGCGTACGGCCAACAACCTCCCCCTTTCAACTACGGCGAACCACAATATGCAGCACCTCCAGGATCCTTCCCGCCAGGTCAGTTTGGTTCCCAACCATCCTTTTCACCCTCACAGCCTTATGGCGGACAAGGCCCTCCTGCGCCGTTTGTTCCTCCTGCTCAATTCGCATACCCGCCACACTCAGCAAGTCCTCCTCAATATCAGAATGCTCGCCACGCTCCACCCATGAGCCCGCCTGCGCAAGATCTACCGACTCGTCAGAATAGTCTTCCTTCGGCTCCTGGTCTTCCCCAGCGTCCAACTTTCAATGCCCCTCATGTCAGTAGAGAGCAACTTGCAGAAATGCATAGTGGAAACATGGGTGGCCCTGTTGCTCCCTCACAAGAGTCTGGTGCTAACGCAACAAGCGTGGATGAGCTCATATCGGGCGCTGCCGCTCAGCAGTCCGCCAAATCAGGTCCATCACAACAACCTACACCCACCCCAGCACCCGAGAAGGAAGCTGAAAGTGGCAGCAAGAAGTCTAAAAAGGCCACTCGTCTAGTCTATTCTGATCAGGAAATTTCTCCTGAAGAAAAGATGGCTCAGATGCCCAGGTATGCCTTTACTCCAGACAAAGGTGGGGAAACTTACCTGGCTCCCGTCGAAGCAAATGTCACTGGCGTTGTCAGAGGTCCAGATGATGTGATCGACGCACAGAACTAGTGGCTTATGCACGAATCACGTCTCCGAAGGCTTTCATGACCAAAGGTGGGCAAAGCAGTGCTGTGGAGTGGACTTGAAGAAAGCGACTGATCAGCAGCTAAGTGTTGCTTTCTTTGCTCGGCGATGGAAGAACGATGATTGAGAGAGCCAGTATTGCTAACAGCATATGATTGTATGCATGCCATCTTACCTTTCAGGCAATGATTACGTATCAGAAGCAATCGGCATAGATAGCTTCCTCAATTGTAAGTCTGGCGGAGATTGGTCTTTCTTTTTGAATATATGATGAACGAAATCCCTCCCTCTTTAACGTGCAGGTGTTTACAACTGATGTTTGTCGAGCGCTCGTCAGGTCTTCTGGGCTCAATGTCTCAAATCCATGTTTGGCAATACACGGAAGCATGAACTTGGGTGTGGTCGCTTCTATTGCAGGCTCAGCACCAAGTACCCTGTGTCGTCGAGCATTGGCAAGACCTGAGCATCACCTTTCTTATCGTACGGTGTTGGGTTCAATCATGGCGACTCATGGTGTTCTTGAATATCACATGCTTCTCAATCGTCTTACACCGCCATCCAAATGTATGACCTGCTGATGCATGAGTTTTTCTCGGCCAGTCCCGTGGCAAACGTGATAGACAGCGGAGTATATCATTATTGTACCTTTCTCTATGGCATAAGCAAGTCATGAATTCCATCAACCATCTTTGAAACGTAAACATCTTCGTCATACGTGTGCTATAATGAGGTTTCCTTGTGCTCGCTGAATAGATCAGAGTTGGTTCTTTGGCAGCCAAGTGTTGTCAATCGCAAAAGGTTTTGTTGAAGCCTGGTTGTCAAATATCCAAACACTCGTCCTAACAACGTAGTCAACCAGCTACTTGCCAATTGGACACAACAAGTTATTGGGTACATCCATATGAGCTCTCCCAAGGGTCCATGGAAGTATGAAAATCCCAAATCGATAGATAGTTCTGATAGGAAATAGCATATCCAGGATCCGGGTGACAGGGGCAGCGAGGACTCTCCCACTCCGACGCCGAGGTTCTACCGGCCGTCATCGAGCTCTCGCGACAACGATCTGTACTTGCAAGACACCAGCTCATCATTCAGCCATCGCCTCATTCATAAATCCAACTATTCGTATCACTCGACGCGTCTCAGGCGACACAGATACGTCAGATTCAGTATCATACAAGGCGTACTTCATTCCATCAACACCTTCCCTAAACATCTTCAGTCGCGACAATGGCCGACGCCGAAATGGATATCGATCAGCAGCCTCAGCAGGAGGAGCAGGAGCAAGCACAGGAGGAAGGCCGCTCTCCTTCTCCATCACAATCACCTGAAGCTAAGCGCGGAGCTCCTGCTGGACCCGAAACACGTACTTCAACCGGAGCCGTGGCCGTTCGCTCTATCGAAGGCTGGATCGTTATGGCTACCAATGTCCACGAGGAGGCCAGTGAGGAGGACCTGCAAGAGCTGTTTGGCGAGTTTGGCGAGATCAAGAACTTGCACATGAACTTGGACCGCAGAACCGGTTACGTCAAGGTGCGTCGTTGAATATGGGCAGAAGAAGCAGGACCGGATACTGATCTCTGCAGGGCTACGTCCTGATCGAGTTTCCCACACTGGACGAGGCAAAGGCTGCCGTCGAAGGAGCCAACAAGACCAAGTTGCTTGACCAGACCATCTCTGTCGACTTCGCCTTTGTGCGCCCACCACCTACCAAGAACACCAACGACACTCGTGGTGGACCTGCTCGTGGTGGAAAGTCAAGAAACAGAAGCAGAAGTCCTGGTGCTCGCAGAGACGACGAGGATGAGGACATCGAGTAGGAATTGCAGCTCGAAGAACAACAGAGGCTGAGTCGTGAGCGCTTGAATGACTGGCTCAACAGGCTTGCAGATAGTCCAGGGCCAAAGGCACTTGAAGAGAAGCTGGCGAAGAAGGACGAGGATGGTTATGATAAAGAAGAGGCTGCTAGGGCCTGGAAGGCTATCACTGCAATAAGCTTGAAGAAATGGAAGACGAGGTCAAGAGGAACGGCCAATATCACCACCTTGCCGGCTTGTCATGCACAATGCAATACACAAGTCGGTGGTAATCAAAAGTCTTATTCGGTAAGTTCAAGGATGCCTTTACCGCAGGTCTTCACATTGTCGTCGCTGCCTCAAGCCAGCGCTTCGTGGTGATCGCGCCGGTGCTGCTATCTCGACTCTGTTGCTAACGACACTGTTAGTTCCATCACAACTCTCTCCGTGCCTTTGCGCAACACTTTCTTTCTGTGTCACTCAGCGATTTACGCACATGACAACACAACTTCTCGCCATCATGACCAGAGCATCCAGTAGAAGATCTGTATCTCCTTCTGGATCTGATCCTTTCGTCTCCCCAAAGAAGCGTAAGTTCATCGTTCCCTTTCAAAAAACCGCGAAGAAAGGCCTCACACATGTACAGCCCATACCCTGGCAGCTCTCGACAAGCCCCCCATCTTGCGTCGCAACAAGGACTTGATGTTCATGACGACCATTCAGATCGAGGACGATGATGCACGTATCGAGCGCGACATCAAGGCTCGTCCCAACTCTCGTCCTCCCATCACTACAACCAATGAATGCTTCCCTGCATCCGGTTGGCCCACGGGCCCAAACGCACCCGTACGTGCATGCCCTACGTGATTTCTCGCAATGTCCGGCACGTACTAACATGGAGAAGAAGGATCCGTACGCACCTACTTCCTCCGCCTTCAGTGACTCCAGCACTTCGTCACCTGCACGCAAGTCGCCTTCTCCCCCTCCCATCCCCGAAAGAAGCCCCTTCCGCCCCAAATGGAACGATGATGACTTCTACTCGCCCGACCGCGTTCCTTCGCCGCCTTCGGTCTATCTGGCAGGTTCTGACTCCGAGGAAGAGGAAATGTGGGACTCTGATTCCGACTGGGAGGGTCTCTACAGTCCCGAGACCACGGGCTTGGTTTCTGCTTTCTCGCCTTCTTCGTCGGAGGAGGGTGAAGTGAGTCTGGCTAATGAGGAGCCTGACGCTGATCATGCTGGCCACGATGATCACGTTGATCACGTTGATCAAGATGGCCACGATGGCCACGATGACCACCATGTCTACACCAGCCCTGTCCGCTGGGTCATCCATGCCGGTGCTTCCAAGTTCGAACCCGTCCAGTACTCAGACGCCACCAGAATGTTCGAGAGTGGTGATGACATGGGCGTTGAGAAGAGAGGTTAAAAGTTGAAGATGGAAGAGGTTGAAATTTGCAGTTGAAGTGGAGAGGGTAAGTAGTAATGACATGTCTCCTTGATGGAGCCTTTTGCTTTGCCGCACGTTGCCGTCTAAATGCATGAAGTTTTCATATCTAGGTGATTTGTCCGGTGAGAGTGCTTGATACTTGGCCTCTCACTGGACATTTGATGGTTTCGAATAACATCTTGCCTTTTTACCACTGTATACGAGGGGCTGGCTGGCCATGGGAAGTGCTGGCTATACTGATATCTGACTGCTTCAAGGGGTTGATCTCGGCTCTCTCTGGACATTTACTCGACCTTGAAACTCATCTTGCCTTTTTACCCGTTATATACAAGGTGTTGACTGTCCATAGAGAGCGCTGACTAGACTGACATTCAGGGATATATCTCGACTCTTACCGGACAAGTTTCTGTATCCGAAAAGCATCTTGCCTTTTTACCCGTTGTGTAAGAGAGGCTAACTGTCCATAGAGAGCGCTGACCGCCTCAACATGTCATCCCGCTTCAGAGGCTGTTCTCGTCTCTCTCTGGACATTTGCTCGACGTTGGAAATCATCTTGCCTTTTTATGGCTATACATCAGCCTCTGCATGGGGGCCCAAGCAACAAGCGTTTCACAATACATCGCTTTACAGAGGCACGATACAATTCACGGTTGCAAAATTGTCCAAAGAGAAATGAGAAGCAAGGCATGTATTTATTCGATGATGTCTCTTCCAGCAATGTAACCTAGCAAACTAATCGTTGGTGGTTGTTCAGAAACCGATCTCGGCCTCATGTTCGCGAAGGATATCTTGAGACGACTCTGGTGCATCCTTGGCAGCCTTCATCTGACGAAGGACGAACTCCTTGATCTCCATCCACTTCTCACCGAAGACCGTCTCCGGGCGCGACTCAAACACCACGCTCATAGCTTCCCTGAGCTGTTCTGGCTCGAGCAGGCCATCGGTGGCATCGTTTGCGATGTCGTACATATCGCCTCCAAAGTCGTAACGCATTTGTTGGAACTTGTCATCTTGTCTGCTCTCGAGCGAGGATTTGATGTCGACGAGACGTTCCTCGAGATCGTTTCTGCACTACATCAGCATGATCCACAGTGTGTATGACGATGGGGAGTACTCACTCTTGCTCAACGGCAGTCTCTTCCTGGTACTCAGCCATGTCCATAGCCTGCTTTCCGCTGTGCAGAGCAAACCTCACTGTTCTGAGGTAGATGGTGTTGGCATCACCGAGCTTGTCTTCGCCACCCTTTTGGCGGATCCACAGATCGGTAGCTTGTTGAAGCTGTTCGTGTTGGAACTGCATGGCTTTGAGCATGCGGGCGATGTGTGTTGGCTCTTCTTCTTCTTCCTGCGGTGGACTGCCGACTCGGGTACGTTTGGGTGCTGGAGCGGATGCGGGTGCCTTTTCATCGACGGCGGCAGGCCTCTTGCGAAGGATGATGTGCTAAGGGAGGTCAGTAATGCCGAGTGTACTGTGACGACGAAATGCTTACGACTTCGGGACTGGACGACATGTTCGTGGTACTGACGAAATGCAGAAAGTTATTGGAGAAGGCTGAGGCTGAGGCTGAGGCTGAGGCTGGAGGTCGAGAGAGGAGAGACGAGTCTAGGCAGCCAGCCAGATGACGCGCTGCGAAAGTGGTTGTCTGGAAAGTGCGACTTAGGAAGGTGCTAACTAATTATTGCCGCAGGGAAGTTGTACCCCCCAAATTTCTCTAAGCTGCTCAACGAAAGAGCAGAGATGGGCGAAATACCGAACTTCTTCCTCAAGTAGGACTGTGTTGGTCAGATTCGAAGCTGGTACAAGAGGACAAGTTGGTTCCGGTTGTGGTACATGTGAGCGATGTTTTGTATTCTCGGAGGAGCAAAAGGCCGCGAAGCTAACTAACAGCAGATGTCCGATCTCGAATATCTGGCAGCAACATCCTATGATCCTCTCATCTCTCGACTGTCTACAGACTGACAATCAGCGGTGCTCGCTCTTGATCTTGAGGAACTTCTTCAGGCCCTTTCTTTTTTTGTCGTGGTCCCACTTCATGATGATGTCGACCACGTAAGGCTCGGCATGTACTTTGAAGTCGGCCGTATCATGGATCTCGTCCTGGTTGTCGACTTGCTCAAAGACAGCCGCAAGCAGTTTCCTGCCTTCTGCCTCTGCGGAGGGACCCCTGAACACAGAGAGGACAGCTGCGACTTGTTCATCTTCAGGCACAGCCGACGTTATACGCTTCAATACAGAGGCGACGATGCCCTCCAATATCTTCTTGTTTGCTGCGGCTGTGATAGCGTAGCACATGTTGCTGTCTTTATATGACTGTTCGAAACTGTGAGGGCTGCAAAAGGTTTAGTGTCAATCCTTCTATCTCTTAAGCGTGTTGCTCACTCATCCGCGTTGGCGTTGATTGTTTTGATAATCTTGCTCAGATCTTCAGCGCTCACGTCGCAGTCGATTTCCTCGAGCGGGTTTTGCATGGACTTCAGGATCTTCTCGAGCTCGGTGGTTGCATGTTGTGGCTCGCCGTCGGATTCGGCTGCTTCACTTTCGGACTCGTCGCTTTCTGACTGTTCTTCGTCATCCGTATTCTCCTCGATGTCTGCTGACCCAACATCTTCGTGGGAGAGATGTTGGGGAGATGCGCCGGTACGATTCATCTTGTTTCCGTTGTCGTTAAACGACTCCTCATTGTCACTGGATTGCTCTTCCAGATATGAGCGGCTGCGCTTGATGCCAGACATGGGAAACGGGGGAATGAATGGTAGGTCTTGACTGCTCATTGCGTGATGGTCTGGATTAACGTCAGCGGCGTTGGAAAAAGTAAAGAACTTGCGCCGAAGTGATGAGGTGAAGGCGTGGCGACGAAAAAGAGGGGCTTCGAGAACAGAAGTGCTGCGCTGTTTGTTCTTGAGGCGCAATGTCACATGCAAGAATACTGGTTGCTGGCTGATTTGTCAAGGAAGGAGCTGGTGGTCCACCAAGCACATGCCATGAATTTGCCAAAAAGACTACAAGCTGACCAAACAAGCACTGGAACGGAAGTCGCGTTGCAATCAAATTCGACCTTGAAGAAATTAAGATGAAGGCATGAGCTTGTTTATCAATTCTTCAGATGATTCGGCTCAATCGCATTTCGCCGCCGTCTATGAACAGTGTGATTTCTGGAATGGATTATGAGTTCGATTTCAAGAAGAAAAAGAATCTTCTTGGCTGCTGAATGACCACTCCTGATGTGAGTCGTCTTCTATCTGCCCAGTTTGTTTGCCCTGGCTGATTTTGTGAACCAAGATACTGCTCATAACGGTCACTCCTCCCTTTCGAACCGCCGTGATGGGACCGTGTTGTTGCTTCGAGGCAGCTGTCTAGCCTCTATCGAGTCTTTCTTGGGACCATCACTTCTCTGCCTGTACGCCGAAGCAAGCTTCGAGCATCTTTTTGGCATCCTCCATTACGAACCACAGAGCCAGTTCCTCGGCTTTCTTGTTGTACTTCTCCAGAGCCTCTCCAAACTCACCAGGGAGGCCAATTGGGCCCAGTTCGTCCCTCATATTGCTCTCCAGCTCTTTGCGCTTGATCTCACCTTCTGGGCCCTCGAAGAAAATACGGAGCATGGTTGCGGCGAGCTCGAGCTGGGGTGACTGTGATCGGAGTTTATAGACGAGTTGGTCGACACTCTCTTCGATGATCTTGTAGGACAGGTGATCCATCATCCTCCATTCCCTTGTAAATGATCAGCGTTGTTCGATGCGGCGTGTTTTGTGTTGCTTACCTCAGGCGCTCCGGCGTCGGATTGCCGTACATGTTTGATGTTTGTTGAGATTGTGTGAGATTTTTGTGGTCGAGACGCAAGAGTATGCGAAGTTGTTGGAGAGAAGATGGAAGAAAAGAAGCAAGAGCAGTTTTTGTTTTTAGCTCAAAACAAACCCACCGGTGTGTGAGTGAGAGTGAAACCGAACCTGGAGTGTGAAAGTGCGAGCAAGTTCAGTCAGTGAGGAGCATACAAAAAGCTTATGAGAACAGGCCGACAGTCATATGGAAAACGCCTCCACTTCACTCTGCTTTTCACTTTTATACTACCGCACGTATCGTGCTCTCTCTGGTCAGACAGACGAAACCAAGAAAGATCTTGACTAGAGACGACTGTCTAAAAGGAGATCACGGCAAGCTGAGATGGACGTAATACCACGACTTTTCATTGTACCAGTGAAAGACGAAAAGATCTCGCAAATCGTTTTCTGCTATCCAATTCGGTATCCAATGAAGTTGCTTTCATCTTCAATCTCTACAAAACCACTTCATTACGTGCCTGTTTCTCAATCAACCTCTCAAAACCTTCAACCCTCCTCCCATCTACCGAAACAGATCTTGACCTGACTCTCAAGCAATTTTCTCGCATCTTCAACCATGAATTTGATGGTGAGTTTCTCGACCTTCTTCTTGAACTTCTCCAGAACATCCTCGAACTCAGAAGACCAGGCATAGTCACCAAGATTACCGGTCTTGACAGCTTCCAGCAGCCTAGCCTCTAGCATCTTACGGTTGACCGCTGCTTTTTGTCCTTCGAAGAATAGGTGGAGGATGAATGCTGCGAGTTGTACTTGAGGTGCGTGTAGGCGGACTTGCGAAGCAACATCGTTGACGACATCCTTGATGGTCTGTTCTGTGAGGTAGTCGACTGTTTTGCGAGTGCTGAGATATAGTCAGTATAACAAAGGCGTACAATCACAGTATAAAAGACTTACTTCTTTGTCTCCTTCTCAATGAACAAGAATGACTCGCCTGTAAGGGTTTGAGCTTCGAGCAAACAAACTCTCACATCTTGAATCAGTGCAGTGTCTGTCTTTGCGGTTTCAACTGCTTTCTGAAGGACTTCAAGACGTTTGACGAGGCGTTCGGCTTGTTTCTTGCCAGCCTCGACGTACTGAGATAGTTCGAAGGACGGCATATCTTGTTGGGCTGTGGGTGTAGATTTCTCAGAAGGATGTCTTTTGCGATTTGATGTATGAAAGTAGCTTCGAAGGTATCGGAAGACAGAGCGGCTCCTTAAGCATGCCATGACAAGTGCTGGCATGTATTGTTGATACAGGCAGGAGTGTAGTTGCTGTAATATATAGCGATGTGATGCAGCTGGTGAGCACAAATGCAAGCACGTGAACGAAACTTCAGGCTTGTGCAAGTGGAAGGGTGCTGATCCTAGCTTGTGACTGATCCCGAGAACAATCCCGACTGTGATGCGGTGTATATACAAGGAATTTCCACTGGAATCAAGCTCCCTGTTTGTCACGAAGTCAGCAATATACCTGTCAAAGTACACAATGATCTTTGTATTAGTACGAGTGTCCACTGAGAGCATAACAGCATGGTCATCCCAGCTTGCTGTAAGCCCCTGTTAAATACCTGTCAAAAGGCAGGATGTTTTCATGTGATATACTCACATCCACTGAGAGTGGTGACCTCGTATAAAATATCGACTGTTGTGGTATACCCCTTTTTGTAGTCTACTTCACATGTAATGCAATGCTCTTTTTGATGTTCTGCTTCGCCTTCCTTCGCGCCTCATTTCAACCTAGGTGTGTGTGTTTTCCTGCAACTCCGCGGCCATGTCATCTGGAAACTCCTCCACGTTGGCAAAGACGATGGTCGATGCCTCTTTTCTTGCCTGATCCTCAAACACTTTCGGGTCCAAGGACATGAGCATGCTACCTTCGAGCTGGTAATAGTGGGCCTCGATCTTGGCTTTGACTTGATTTACGAGGCCCATGCGTACTTCGGGCCAATCTGGCAGATCAGGATTGGGCAAGCCAGCGTATAGTCTAGGAAGGCTATCGGTTCTCGATACGGCAAAGTCGACAGCGTGGCCAACTCTAGCATTGATAGAACGACTGATGTACCTGATTAGATGGAAACAATCGTGATGCAGAAAGAATGTTCAACTTACTTGGCGAGGTCGGTTTTGATCTCCTCAATAATCTTGGTCAATGCAGTGAATGCAGTATTGATTGTCTCCTTGGATACGTTCGGTTCGTTGACATCGTTTTGAATATCATGGATCTTGGTGGTGGCAGTGTCGAGGGTTTCAGAGAGCTTCAATTCGTCAATGGGTCTGATGTCATCCATGATGATGTTCAATGCAGCGAATCCAGTATTGATTGTCTCCTTGGATGCATCTGGGCCATTGACATCGCTTTGGATATCATGGCTCTTAGTGATGGCAGCGTCGAGGGTCTTGTAGAGCTTCAATTCGTCAATGAAATTGATGCTATTCATGATGAAGTTCAATGTGAGGTTGTTGATGGAGTGTTTGTTGATTGCTAGGACACTAGAAAGCATGAGCGAGGCGCGACGCTGAACGATGGCTTCCACAAGAACGTTCCTTCCTTCCTTCCTAACAAGAAACAAGTATTCACCCCGCAGCACCTTCCTTCCCCTTTCCATGTGATGAGAGGGCCAACCAACCAGCTGACAAAATGCACAAAGTTTTTCGAATCTAGAGCCGTGTCCAAGGAGAGCAGCAATATCGCACGAGTTCCTCCTTTGAGACTAACCCCCTATTCGCTGAGTCTTTGTGCAGTGCTTTTGACCTCGTCAAATTGCAAGATCGAACTGAGATCCGAGTGTTCAGCCAGTGAGAGCCTCCAAGTCCATGTCGCATTGACTGCTTCTCATGCATCAAGGATTCCCTATCGTGGTTGAGAGCCCACAGAACGATTCAAGTCTTTTCTATCGAGTCGCATCAATATCCGGACAGACTGTCGATCGACCTCATCATCTCCCTCTGTAGCAAACTGGCAAGAGCTGCAACAACGTGCTTCTTGATGGCGTCTTCAGAACCAAGCGCTTCAAGATTGGCTCTCTGGAAGACAGCGTCGAGAACATCCTGCCTGGCGACCATTCCCACAGCGACTTGCAGAGCAGAAGCGGGGGCACCAGCCAAGACTTCGCCTCTTCTGATCTCGTCAAGCGTGGAGTTTATCACAGCAGTGACAGACTCCTCGACAATAGAGAAGACGGAGGAAGCACTATCCCCATCAACGAAGGTCAAGTTTCCGACGGCATCTGTTGCTACTGACCTGGTGTGTTTCACTTCCATCTTTTTGACGCATGCCTCAACCAAGTTGAGTGCGTGTAGTACTTCATTCTGGTGCCAATCGGGAAGGTGAAGGTATGGTAGGCGCGTTCTTTTCTCGGCAAGTAGTGACTTGATTCCTTGAAGGTCGGTGTCGATGCGGAAGTGTTGCTTCCACTCGCCGTCGGGAGATTCGTTGGGCACAAGGAGTGTGCTGGCCAGAGCTTCGACCTTGCGCGTTATCTCTGTCGTTTCTTGTTCGCCGAGGACCGTCATGGCGACTGGAGGCTGGGTTGCGGAATAGGTAAGGTAGGTTGAAAGTGAGTTGACGATGTTGTTCGGTTGATAGGAGGATATGAACGAAGGATGCGGTGTCGAGACGGGGAATGCGAACTCGAGACAGGGAATGCAGTTTCGACACGGTGAGCGCGGTTTGGAGGAAGGGTACGCTTCGCGGAACGTAGTGGCGGTGGTTACGAGTTTTCTGGAAAGGTGAGCAAGTCGTTGAGCTCTCTTCACTTTCACGCAGCCGTCTAAGTCTGGGGCATAGCAACACGCAAAAGTCATGATTCTGGCGCAATGGAGGGCTACATGACTTCGGCCAGTTTGTAGTGAGCAACCAATCGTATGCTAGTTTCACCAGCAGATCTCGAAAATCTTCTTGCCTTTTTTGACAGGATTGCGGAAGGCTGATCTGGCATCAAAGTCTGGCATGATAAGCTGCATCTCCTTACTCTTCTTGGGCGCTTGTAGCATATGAAGAGCATCTTGTCATTTGATGGCTTCTTTGATCGGTCTGGTCGAAGGCTGAGATACGGGACAAAGCTCGGAAACTTAGAAATATCGGGAGAGTTCGAGGCAGCAGACACTTCCATGCGTACTTGCAGCCAGTCCTGGTGCTCTTGAATCAACGACGAGATCCTCGCCGTGTGACCGGCCTCATGTAATGCAGTGACTACGACTGTACATCTGCAGCGAGCTCAGAGTGAGACGCGAAGCCTACCCACAGTGGCCAACACAGCAATTCACGCTGGATGCTCGACCTTTAGTGCCCCGGGTGTGGTCGAAGCCAGGAAGACTCGGGGACATTGGGTAGGTATGCGAAGCATCCAACAAGGTTCAAGAACATGGAGGAGTGAAGTTTGAAGAAGCATCAAAGCTTCTTTAGCCGAGGGCTTGGCAATGCATATCTTCCATCTGTCAAGCACATGATCCGTGCCGAACTTTCCATGCTTGCCCCCCTTCCTGAAATCTCCACATCCACATCGATTCTCGCGCCGGACAGACAATATCCCGCCAATGATTTGATCTCCTATTTCTCCGGCTCTCATCATGATCTGGGGATGTGTAGGAAACATTGCTTGAATCGGTTAGCTGCCGCGCATATTCCCCATATTATCTCAAGTTACCCCGTGGGCGGGACCGTTCGACTTGCGGAGAAACAGACAGGCCTTTTCGAGAGGCGTCATGTTGTATCTTGGTCCTTTGGGGTTTGAATTGTCTATATAAGACTGCACTTTGTCTCAGTTTAGAATGGGTTTGTTCTTATCACCTTTTCTATCTTCAATACAAGCAAGATGTTGTTCCAACCTCTCATTGCTGCGACTCTTTTGAGCGCCATCACAGCCGTTGCTTCACCGACATGGTCTGCACAACAAGAGTATACCAAGTCTTTACCAAAGAGTGTCTCCAAGCATCAAGGAACTCGACCCAAGACCGACATTTCTCCCAAGAAGCCTTTCAAGCCATTCCCCTCTTCTCCTTCCCGGAACAAGGTCTGCTATGTTAGCTCCCACAACGACGGCGTAACCGACGACTCGGAGTACATCCTTTCTGCCATCAACAAGTGTAACAACGGTGGTCACGTCATTTTCTCTCAAGGCCAGAAATACGTGATTGGCACGGCGTTGAATTTGACAAACCTCAACCACATCGACCTTGATATCCAAGGTTATGTTCAATTCACCAACGACACCGATTACTGGCAAGCAAATGCGTTCAAGCAGGTCTTCCAGAACGCCACGACCTTCTTCCAGCTTGGTGGCAACGACGTCAACGTTTACGGCGGCGGCTTCCTCGACGGCAACGGCCAAGTTTGGTATGATCTGTATGCTCAGAACATCTACATTCTGAGACCTATTCTCTTCGGTGCCGTTGGTCTGCACAACTCAACCATCCAGAACTTGAACTTCCGCTACAGCCCTCAGTACTACAATTGGGTTGCCAACAGCACCAACGTTTTGTTCTCGAACATCTCCATCTCTGGATCGAGTCAGAGCAAGAACCCTGCTAAGAACACCGTAAGTATATTACTTTCTGTGAAGTTATTTTCTCTTACTAACAGACTCACAGGACGGATGGGACACTTACCGCAGCGACAACATCGTTATCCAGAACTCGGTCATCAACAATGGCGATGATTGTGTCTCTTTCAAGCCTAACAGCACCAACATCCTAGTTCAAGGCTTGCAATGCAACGGCAGTCATGGCATCAGTGTTGGCTCTCTTGGACAATACCCTACCGAGACCGACATCGTCGAGAACGTCCTCGTCTACAACATCTCCATGTCCAACGCAAGCGATGGTGCTCGCATCAAGGTCTGGCCTGGCTCACCCGCCGCTCTTTCCGGTGACCTCCAAGGCGGTGGCGGCAAGGGCCGTGTCAACAACATCACTTACGACACCATGTCCATCAACAACGTCGACTACGCTATCGAGGTCACCCAGTGCTACGGCCAGAAGAACCTCACCGCTTGCAATGAGTTCCCTTCCAAGTTGACCATCTCCAACATCGTCATGAAGAATATTCATGGCACCACCAGCTCCAAGTACAATCCCATCTCTGGATATGTTGTCTGCAGTAGCCCAAGCGTTTGCACCAACATCAAGCTGTCAGACATCAACGTCAGCAGCCCGAACGGCACGGTGAACGAGTTTTCTTGCGGCGACGTGGATGAGAGTCTTCTGCAGGGCATCCAGTGCACTACCATCAACAAGGGTTACAACTAGGGCTTCGACTGTGTATGTAGCGAACGAGATTAAAGTTATATTCCGACCTTCATGCATGGACAGCGCAACAGTCGTCTCCTATAGCCAATGTCACAGTAGATCGGGATTGTGAAAATGCAAAGTTTAATTCTTAAATGACCGACTGTTCAACGATAGCCTCTCTTTGGACAAAAGCTTGACTGCAAATCCGACCTTGCCTTTTGACAGCCGTGAGTAGATATGTGCTGCTCGCCAGGAGCTCCAACTCTCAACAAGAGCTGCACTTGCCTGACGGCCCTCATAGTGGAGACTAGGCACATGATCGTGAATGGGGAAAGGCAGCAACGGCATGTGTGCTAGCTTCGTGAGAGAGTCTGTCAAAACGCAGGATGTATGTGACTATCAAGTGGTTGTCCACAGAAAGCGTGTCCTGACACATGCTCTCTATGGGCAATCACGTCATCACGAAAGCCATCATGCCTTTTGATGGCTACTTTGCAAGACGCCTCGGCAGGCTGGAGAGCTCAACATTGGCAATATTTCTTCAAAACAGGGGCTTGCATTGGCATTCTTAGAAACTAGCCCTTTCTAAAGCCCACACTTCTTCTTTCTCTTCTACTATTGCTAACCTCCTCAGTCGGTGTAGTAACACTCAATCCACTCTGCTTTCTCCCACCAGCCAATGTAGCAGCTGTTTGTGCGGCTCTGGATTCTGCTACCACCCAATCGTCATCACGGACACTCTTTTCTCGCTCCCTTTTCTCGACATTATTTAGCAGTTCATTACGTCGAGGTCCTGGTGTGCATGCGCAAAGACATCCTGGAGTTGGACAAGCGCCTTCGGATGTTGATGCGGATGTCGGAGAAAGATCTGCGTGGGATGGAGAGTGCCACGTGCGTAGACAAGCTGCATGTGCTGAATGATTGCAAAGAAGACAAGTAGAATATAGGGCATTCTTCTGCACCCCTAATACCTCTGTATGCTGTTGGATTTCATCATCGCTATCATCTCCAGCAGTCCTTGGTCCAATAAGAGGTTCGACTACAGAGGTGCGATTACCTCCCGCATGTGTTTTGATCTTTGCAGACCCTTCGAAAGGGCTGGTGTCGCACCAACAAATCGGACAAGGATCTTGACGTTGGGTGCAATTCTCACAACGCATCTTGTTAGGAGTGTTGATGGGTTTCTTACAAGTACCACACATGAAGCTCATTTGCGTGTCTTTGAGACCACCCTCGTAGACAGACGGATACATTGGGTAACTGACACGACGTAGATATGCCGCATGACTGAACAGTCCAAGGTGTTGAAGTTGACTGTGGTATGTGCTGATGATGCTTTCTGCCTGTAAAGGTTGTAATCCTGCTTTGATAAGATGTTCGAATGATGTTGAGAATAGGCTGTAAATCTCCATGTCGCTGTAGCCCATGGCTGTAAAGTACTCGCTGTATACGGTGATGGTAGCATCGATATTTGCTTGTGGAAGCGCGTGAGTCTCTGGCAACAGTGGCGTCAACATGAAGATGAGATTGGTCGCTGCCTGTGCGTCAGGCACTTTGACAGTATGGTAGTCGAGAAGATGGTTGAGCATGTTGATGATACGGAAAGGCTTGTCCTTCTCAGCATCAACATTGTAGTCAGATGCCAAGAAGTCGGCTGTGATGAATGGCGTTTTTGTGCTGTCAACGAGAGCGTTCTTGGAAGGCATCACAGCGGGTGCGCTTTCTGTGTTATGGATAAGAGCTGTGGGCTTCGTGATGGATCCTTCCCTCGATCTTCCCAGTTGCCTCGAGTGTCGATTGGGAACGATGGTGCCACTAGCTTCCATGTCACCGCCATCATCCGAAAGCTTTCGCTGTCTAGGGAGTATGTCGACATCTGACGTGAAACTCTGCTGATTGTTCATAGCTAGTGTTTGCATGTCTCGAGGAATATCTCTTGCTGGTGCATCTGCATTCTGTCTTGGCGCAGGGACCATCATGGTATGTTCATGATCACTTCCCGAGGATGATATGACCACACTCTCTCTGCGTTCTTCCTCTTGAACGTCTTGTCTGGCTTGATAGCTTCGACCGATGATGGGCTCAGAAGATGAACTGCTTCCTAGATTCATCGAACCGTACGAACCTGCTGATCGGAGATTCTCTTGCACAGCGTCCATGAGATTTGATCTACTACTAGCAACCGACGACGCAGGCCCCGAAGCATCTCGAGAAGATAAAGATGGAAACATGCCGAAGCTATCATCAGAATTGTATCTCGTTGGCTTGGGTCTTTCTTGCTGCCCGTCTTCTAGTGTGAGTGGCTCTTTCAAAGGTTGTCTCCAATTACTGATAGCTTCCCGCTTCTCTTGGTAGTTCTGGACTGAGCCGTACCATGAATTACGATGTTCGATAGCTCGATGGTCAACTGCTTGTAGTGTAGCTCGATTTTGACCCTCGATATTCTCGCGAATCTCTGAAGGAGTCAGCAGGGAAGGAGGCAGAGTGAGGCTCTCGTCTTTTTCAATCTCTTTGAGGGGAGGTCGCTCAGACTCTGGCCGATCTTTCACAGGTCGCGCGATTGGCGTAGGAACGTTTGATGTACTGTCAGGCTGGACAGTCGAAAGCGACTCCATTGCTCTCAATGGTCGCGTTAATGGTGTGCCCGGTTTAGAGCTCAGTCTGCGTTCATTAGACCCGAGCCATCTTCGTGTCCTCCTGGCGAAAGGTGATTCGTCCAAAAGACTCTTGCGAGGACCTGAATCGTTCTTGGCTCTCAATCCTCGATGATGGTTAGCCCTATTCAGCAGCTCTGTCATCACAGCTCGACCCATCATCCTCCATGATTGAGCCATACGATATAATGACGCCTTTTGTGCATGCGTAGCATTATGCTCGAAGATCTCATGTATGCTGAGAAATGCTTCGACCGTAGGAGGTTCTGGGAGTGATCGTGTTTTGTACTGCTTGGCGAAGTACTGAAGCAGCAGGAGGTTCGGACTACCAGGTAGACGACCTCTTGCTGCACTCTGACCTGGCTTATATGCTCGGCCTGCTTTCAATACATCTTCAAGACTGACCGTCCGAGTAGAACTGACATCGTATGCTGGCGGGGATCCATTCGCTGTCTTTCCAAGCCTTGCACTGGGAGATCTTGTATGACGCTTGCCATAAGAGCTGCTCAGAAAGGTGTCATCCAGAGTATCGTCATGCGATCCTCGACTGGAGCTATGTCCTTGTCCGATCGTTTCTGCGGGAGAAAGGCCAGAACGTCGTTGACGAATGAATGCCTCACTATCGTCACGGTTGAGCCCTGGCCTGAGACGGGTAGCTCTCTTCTGAGTCACCAGACTGAATTCTCCAAGCGGAGAAATGGCAAAAGCTTGCATGTTGCGCTTGTCCATGACTTTGCGAGCATACTTGATGTCGTGTTGGAGAAACATACCCTCCCTGTTGACTGTCCAAAGTAGGTCTTGAGAATGCCATAGAAGATCTGTCGGCGCAGTCTGGTAACCTTCCATCTCGCGGAACGGCAACCACGGTCTTCGGAAGTCCCAGATATGAACGATAGGATGATCACGCTCGTATGATGTGACAATTTGTGTACACTGTCTGGTACCACGACCTGTAGGCCAAGACGACTGACAGGATGGTCTCCATCTAGCATGGCGTAGAGGATATGGAGTCTTGATCTCATAAACAGCCTTGTGTCTTCTTCCTTCGGCGGAGATATTCCAGACCTTCACTGTCTTGTCTGAACTGGCACTGAGCAGATGTTTACCATCAGGATGCCAGTCGATCGTCGCACAGGGCCCGGTATGTGCTGCAATGCGTGTCAAAGGACTTTTGAGCTTGCGTGTATCCCATCTTTGCACAAAGCCACCGTCTGTACACATTGCCAATTCGAAGATATCAGTTGGAGACCACTTGACATCTCGAACACCCTCATTCTGACCGCTTGTTGTAAATCTGCTTGGGAAAGTGTTGGCATCTCGCCTAACGTCACGAAGATCCCAAAGTCGCACAGTTCCGTCTTGACTAGCGGAGAGGAAGTGCTGACCAGCATGGGGGTTGAATGTAACTCTGTGAATTTGCCGGCGGTGTTCCTTCAATTGAGCAACCTCAATACCCGGATGATTAAGGTCGTACAAAGTTATGGGTCCATTGGCATTTGCAGCAGCAATGTAATTGCCAAAGTTGCCTTTTCCCCAAGCAACGTCTGATATGTTGATGTTGTCCTTGGATCTTCCAGAAGTATGAGCGCTGTAATTGCGAATAGCAGCTCGGATGTTGATATCTTCAGTACAGCTTCCTTCATCAACACGAATGGTTTTGAGAATATCTCGTCCGGCAAGAATTGCATGACTTCCTTCATCGTTGATAGATAAGGAATTGATTTCTAGCCCAGTTTTGTGGCTGGCGCTGGCATTGTATGCTGATAAGCTAGGAAGTCTCTGAACATCCTTGAGACCTGCACCATTGCCATCACGTCCATCGCCATCTGCATCAGCAGCTCTGGCTGGGAATCCTAAAAATCTGTTCAGGGCATTACGAGCTCGTTGTTGTGGTGGCAGAGGTGGAGCTGGTGGCGGGTTTTGATGACTTTGAGGCACAGGCAAAGGTACAGTTGCCGCTCTTCGCGGCTGTTCAGGATTCATGAGGGCAGGTGATCAATTTGTGACATCCTGATGGGTGTGAGCTAGCGGTCATCTGAACGCGATAGACGCGACCATTGATTGTGTTTGTTCGGTGCGTAATTATCGGTCGTGATGAACCGCATTCGGACGTGTGTTGGGCAATTGCATCTGAACTAGCACGTGTAGACACCGAGATAATGCTGGAAGTCACGAAGGACGTCGGCGTTTCACGGTTGAGCTGATTGCCAAGAATGGATAGGTGTGCACAAGCCCCTCTTCCGATATTATGCATTGAGGCTGTTCTCAACGCAACCTCGAAATCAGAGCAATTAGAATCCACGTGTTAGCAACAAGCGATTGCATAAAAGTACTTGTCACTTTGAATCAAGCAATCAAGCATTGGAAATATCAGAAATGTAACATTAACATCAAGAGGGGTATTCTATACTCAACAGCCTTCCCGCCATTGCAAAAAACTCGACCTTGACTCTGCTCAAACACACCGAAAGAAAACGCCATATAGGGAAGTCCTAAATTCGTCTCAATTCACCCTTTTTCGTGTATGCCATGAGGATTCCAGAGGGAGGTCGTATTATATAAACAGAAGAGGAAGACCAGACGTCCTTGAGAGTAAAAGAAAAGGAGTAAGATAAATGAGACAAGGAAACACGAAAGTAGTCATATCGACGTTATAGCGGTCTTCAAGGAGAATTTGATCCATCCTCTACTCTTCTCTGTAGAACTTCTTGAAGACCAAATGCAAGAAGAGGTTGACGTTCAATTTCAGACCACCTTCACCGCCAGTACCGCGGAACAGGTTCATGAATTGATGGTTGTCGAATTGTGCTTGAAGGAGATCGTCAAGAGGCACGGAAGCGCTCGCTCCAGGGATCATCAGACTACCCATGCTACCCTCAATGTGGAAGACACCGACTTCATCTGAGGAGAGAGTGACGTTGATGCGGTTCCATTGAGTTGCGTCGTAGCCGTCCCAGCTCACAAGCACACCCTTCTCGGCAAGAGAACGCGCGGAGTACTTGTAGGAGCCGAACTTGGGTGTACGACCAGAACGAGCCAGTTCACGCTCGTGATTGTATTGCTTTGTGAAAGGTAACAAAAATCTTTTCTTGCCCTTCTTGTTTTGCAGCGTGATCATGGCTTGTTCAATGTAGTCGTTGTAACTCTGCAATTGCTCGTCCAAGTAGGATGCCTTCGAGTCAAGTTGTGTAAGTGTAGCACGAACACCTTCCAACTCTCTAGTTCTTTGTACACGACGACGATGCTTTGTTCTGATGTCGATAGCAATGGCGTTGAGCAGATCTTGGTACTGGTTGTGTCTATTGACCTTTCCATGTTGCTCAAGAAGAAGGATATTCTCGAGAGCTGCACTCTTGACCTCAGCATATGACATTGAAGTGATGTCCAGAAGCGTTGATGTTGGCTCATCTTCCATCATGCCAGAGTATGCTGAAGGTGCCCTCGGGTTGCGCTTTTGATGCATAGCTTCTTCATCCAACAACGAGAACCACTTGTCGTCGTCTTCCGGTGTGATGGGACGGACGAGGATGTCAAGCAGATTAGCACCAGCTTGGATTCTGATGATGAACAGGACCAGACGCTTGGTTTCCATGAAGAGTTGCTTGAGATCAGCTTCTGGATCTTGCTTGTCGTGGAACTTGGGCGTCAATTGCAGGCTGATCTCATTTGAGCCTACACTCATCATCTCGTTCTCGTTGCTCTGGGCACTGCCGAGTTCGCGAATGATCTCACGAAGAACATCGTCAGCGTCGGAAAGATGCGACAATTCGTTTGTCACAAGATGATGAATGGCGAAGATATCTGCCATCTTAATGTAAAGAGTTGGCTTGACACGAGCGAAGAGGTCGTTGAACTCGTCAATGTCGAACTGCTGCTCGGGGTCGCGAATGTCGATCACTGGATTATGTTAGTAAATTACGAGGGAGGGACAATCAAAGACCTACGAGATGTGAGTAGCTCCTCCATTCTTTCAATAGCCTCACCAACCCAAGTGTTCAAAGGCTGCAAGTAGATATGATCGCCACCGAACAATCTGCCAGCAAAGACTTGACCCAAAACTTTACCAACCTCTCCTAGGTTGCGCTTGTGCAGAGGACTTAGACCTCTGTCGATCACACCCCACATCTCAGGTTGGGTCAATGCAGGGATCAAGTAAGCCTTCCAGAGCCAATGACCAACGACTTGGAGAAGATGTTGCTGGCTCTCTCCAGGGAATGTGGCGACCAATGTGTTGAAAGTCTGTTGAGCAATGAACCTCAATCCGTAGGGCATGCGGGGTAGAGTCTCCTCGAGAAGAACAAAGAAGTGATCGCAGATATCGCGGAGATCTTGCAAATGTGAAATGAAGAGTTCTCTAGTCTCTGGATCGCGAATGGCCTCTTCACGAGAGATGTCGGGATTTCTGCGACTGCGTTGTCCTGTAGAAAGCTCTTCGTTGTTGATAGAAGCACGGTAAATCTGCATCGGGTCGCTCTCAAGGTCCAAGTCCGGGTTTTCAAAGATGCTTTCTCTGACGAGCGGTCCGAAGAGATCGCGCATGTATTTGCGATCACGAGGGCTTCTCACATAGGCAGCGAGTAGTCTGCTCCAGAAGAAAGTGCCACGGAGATATTCTTGGAGAGAGCCGCTGTGTTCTGCTTCTTCTTGAATAGAACGTGTAACAAGCTTCAAGAGGTAGTACTCTTCTCTGCGCTTCTGGGCAAAACCAAAGAGGCCCATCATGAGCAATTCAACTCTCTTACCCTCCTGCTCTGGCACACCCTGCTCCTTCAACTTGTGGAAGAGACGCGCAAGATATTGTGGTTGAGTCTGCAGAAGGAAAAACAGCTCCTGATAGTGCTCAAGCTTCCTTCTCGAGTTCTTGTTCAAGGCTTTGAGATCGAAAGGATCTTTGGAGGAAATCTCGGTATTGTTCAGAAGGCTGCCGACGTGACCACCAAAGTGACGTTGATGCTTGACGACCTCGTCCAGGGTAATCTTGTTCTTGACGAGCAGAGCAATCTTGATGTCAAGTTGGTCGATGTATTGCTCGGCCATTTCGTTCTGTCGTACTCGCTGGACAACAGTCTTGCGCAGTCTTTCAAACTCGAGTTCTTCATCGAAATCAAAGTCGCTGTCGTTAAGAAGATGAACAAAGTTCTTGACAGTACCGACAGGAGGGTTCTTTCCACTTGTCAAACTCTTGTAAGCCTGACCTTGCTGGCGAGCACGAATGAAACTCTGCACTTTGATGACCTTCTCCATGTTCTCCCTGTAGAAACGTTGCTTCTCAGCAAAATCTTTCCTGACAAGTGATCCTCTGATTGCAGATTGAAGATCCATAACAGCGTCTTCATCTTCCTCGAGCTCACCCAGGAGGACACCAATGTCGCGGCGGCCAAGAAGAGCGCGCGCAAGACTTTGGAGCTCGACAATCTGTTCCTCTTCCTCATTGAGTTGACACAGGACATCAAACACTTTTTGACGCTCAAGATAGGCTCTTGAGAGAGACTGGAGTTCTTTGATGGCTGGCTTCAGAGCATGGAGCGCGGCGATATCGGCATAGTGCTTGCTGCGGAACATATGACCACGAGCAGAACTTTGGAAAGCCAAGATCGAGTTCTCACGGTAGCTGAGCGCATCTCTGATGGCGTTCACGTCCTTACGGCTACAACCTGCACGGTATGCAGATTGCAATGCGGTGATTGAGGGTGATTGTTTTTGCAGGTCTGACTTGAGTTGCCCAAATGCACGTCTTGCCTTTTGACCACGCGCAGCAGATTGGAGTTCAAGCCAAGCAGGAGTTTCTGTGTCCAGTGATACTCGTGTATGCTCAAGTTTTCTGCGTTGAATGAAACCTGCCATGGCGTGTTGAAGTGTTGCGACAGATCTCGAATGCTTCCTAAGCAAGTCGGCGTTCGCGGCGTGACCTTTTCTTTCGAGCATACCTCGAATGGCGGCTTGCATGGCGACAACATCTTGCTCGGATGCCTTACTGTCCTCAAGTTGACGTTCGACCTGGTTTCTTTGGAGAGCTCCACGAATGGCGGCCTGGAGAGAGATGACTTGCTCTTCAGAAGCATGTCCCTCCTCAATCTGGCGCTCGACCTGCTTTCTCTTGATAGCTCCTCTAATCGCTGCTTGTAGCCAGCGGACAGGCTCTTCAGCTTCACGAGTAGCCTCATATTGATCGCTGACATTCCATCTGCCGAGGGCACCACGGATAGCAGCCTGAAGATTTCGAATGCCCATGTCCTGCTTCTGCATATGAGAGCGTATCTTCTTCACTTCCGTTCTTGCCTTGCGAGCCCTGAAGAGCGATTGAATAGTTGTGACTTGCTTCTCTTGGCTTTTCCAGGTCTGTTCACGGTTACTGCGACGCTTACGAATGAGGAAGCCTCTAGCAGCGCTCTGAAGCTGAACAGCAAATCGTTTCATGTCCATACGATAATCAGAAATTTGACGAGCAAAATCTCCGCGGATTCTTGATTGCAGGTCGACAAGGGCTTCTTCGGCATCCCAAAGCTGATTCATAGTGTCCCCGAGTTGTAGTCTGACCATGGCTCCACGTATCTGAGATTGCAAGTCTTCGACCATGTCTTCATGTTCAGAGAGCTCTCTTTGAATACGCTCTTCCTCGGTTTCGACAGGTTCCGGTTCCGGCTCCGGCTCTGGTTCGCCAAAGTTGGCGCCCATGCCTGAGAAGTTGGGCATACTAATGCCAGCTTTGTCAAGACCCTTTTGCATGGCTTCGAGTTCATGGTCTTCGAATTGCAATTGACCGACAAGATTGCCAATGCGGAAGTCGACAACTCCTTTGCGGAAAAGAAGCCATGACAAGGCGTGGATACAGTAAATGACCTTGGGTATGTTCTTTTTCTCGTACAGATCGACCAGTTCGAAACGGAAGAGCTCTGGCAGCTCCATTTCTGCGAGGAAGCGGAAGAATAGAGCAATGTTGTCGGAGTGGCGGAATTGTAGGCGTTCATGCTTGAAGATGCGAATTGGTCGATCAGGATGAATGGCTTGGACGACTTCGGCCAGGGTGACACCATCCCTGAGAGCCTCTTCCATCTGGACAATCTCGGGAATCTGTTTGTGGATAATGTCTTCGATCCACTCCTTTGCTTCACCGATATGACACAGGTACTCGTAAGCTTGCAAGAATTGACGTTGGCGATCCATCCATTTGCTGGCTTCCCAACTGCTTGCAAACTTGCTGCTGCTTTCCGAGCCCTTTTTGTCTTTTGTTGTCATGGTACGTTGTAACCTCCTGCGGCCATGTAGACCAACCACCTCTTGCTCAGGAGACTTTATTGAAAAGTCGTCGTCATCGGCATTTTGGGCGAATTTCGAGAGAGTTCGTAGGTGTTTCGTAGCTGACCTTTGCAAGCCTTGTAGCTCTGATTTCTCAATGTGACTCGGCGAGGCGAAGTGGACATGTACGGAATTGCGGTTGCCGCGGTCGTGAGTAGGGGCTCGTACAGAGTCGGACCGTGAGATTGCGAGCGAATGTGGTCGAGATTTCAGCGGTGGTGATGTGGGCATCGGCGAGGCAGACTCGGATGTGGGTGTGCTGTTGTGGAATGGATCCATTCTAGAGTCGTGCAGACTCTTGGAACGAGAGTGTGATTGCGTGTGTGTTAGCGAATGCGGCGAAGGCTGAGCAGGCGATGTGCCCGGAGCCTGTTGCAATGGCCTTAGAGCAGTGCGGAACTGCTCAGGTGTGACTGGAGCGACATTTGCTTCTTTTGCTTCCCAGAACCCCTTTGCCTTTGGCGACCCAGTGGCCTCGCTGAGTCCGCGCTTGTGGTGCAAATGGTTTGTTGATACGCTTGTTGTATGGCGTAGCGGGCTGCCAGGCACTGACGGAGATGCCGGCGCTTGCCCGCGCTTTTGTTGTAAATATGCCATTTCGTCTTAGGGAAGGAGCGATCCTGGATGAATAGGGTAGGCGTGTGTTTTCCGGCTTTTCGATGTCCCTGCGTCACACGCACAGCAGAGGGACGGCGAGGTTCGGTTGTCGAGATGGAGCGGCAATGTCGCCCGCAGACACTGCTATTAGCAATGAGAGTATAAGCAGCAGACAAGGAAAAGGGCGTAGTCCACACCAGACCGCATAGCAGGGCAGAAATCGATTGCTTTGCAACGCTCTTGTCCCCGTAAACACGCCCGTTGCAACACCCGTTCTTGATTTCGCTTGCGGCGCTACACTCGCAAACACTTGAAACGACCGTTCTGTCTTAGCAGACAAGAATCTTCTCAGCCTCGAAAAATAAGTTGGCGCTGGACAGAGCAGCAGGCTGGCGTGATGTATGCAGGTGAGTGATGGGCCGAAAAGCTCGACTTTGTTGTTTTGCTTGGTGTCAACAAACCCACCCGCACCCGAAACCAAAGTTACCCAAACACTAAACATAGAGCCGACCAAGGGTCCCTCTACTTGTTATATCCGAATAGTGATTCTGATCAAAGTTGATATACTGCATCTCTTCTACCATATCTAGGTATACCAACAAAGATACTAAGTAGACACGAGCGGGCACTTTTTCCATTCTTCAGGGCTGATTTGCATGCTTTGTTTTCTCTCCGCTATGGGCTGGCTAGCGCTTTCTCCAATCCAGGCATCCCACTTCGTCTCGAATTGTTTGCAAAATTATGATATAACAATTTACAGTGAGACAGGACTCGATAATGAGTTGCCTTAAGTAAGTTGCGCCGAGCCCGAACTTTCTTCACCTTGCAATAGCTTCTAGCGTTATAGAAAGAGATGATGTTCTTTATGATTGGGTGCATGTCCACTGCACTCGCACATGCTCTCTTCGGACACTTGCCTTGTATAGCTAGTCAAGAAGAGTTTCTAACTGGTTGCAAGCTCAATTCTGGCAGGAGCCTTGTGCCTCCAGTTATGCCAGCGATCTCAAGCATCATCTTGTCTGGGAATATTCCCTTCTTGATAAGCAACAGATCTGATAAGCACGGCGATAAACACAAGGGTCCATAAGGCCGAAGGTCAAACAGCGCAAACATGCTGTGCACAGATCAACCTATGTTCCTCGCTGAAGCCTGCGCGTCGAGGGTGTGCAGAAAATCTCGAACAACTCTCTTTTCTCTCTTCTTTTTTTGGGGAAAGTATTCACACTTGAACCCGTCGACCTCTTCGTCGTACTACTTCCAATTGAGATACCCCTTTGCGTCATTTGTCTTTTCTTCATATTTCTGCTTTCCTTCTCATCTAATCACACGACACACGAAACTCCGCAACCATGACCTCTCAGGTTCCCGTCCTCCCCAAGGAGAAGATCCTTGACTTCAACAAGGCTCTTGACATTGTCAAGAACGAGTACCCCGAGCGCGATGGCATTGATGTCCAGACCCTCCTCGACTCCAAGAACAACGGAGGTCTCACCTACAACGACTTCCTGGTCCTCCCTGGTTACATTGGTATGATGAGCCGCTGAATGCGCATGCGCACTTGAATCAGCGTGCTTACTTGTCGATTGCAGGCTTCTCCGCCAACGAGGTCACCCTCGACTCGCCCGTCACCAAGCGCATCTCCCTGAAGACCCCTCTTCTCTCCTCCCCCATGGACACCGTCACCGAGCACAACATGGCCATCCACATGGCTCTCCTCGGTGGTCTTGGTGTTATCCACCACAACTGCTCCGCCGATGACCAGGCCGAGATGGTCCGCAAGGTTAAGCGTTACGAGAACGGCTTCATCCTCGACCCCGTCGTCATTTCTCCCGAGACCACCGTCGGCGAGGCCATTGCTCTCAAGGAGAAGCTCGGCTTCGGCGGTTTCCCCGTTACTGGTAAGCGACAACACTTCTCTTTTCCTTTCCTGTTTGAGGATGACTCAACAAATATAATAACTTTCGTTCAACCGCATTCAAGTCAATCTGTTGTGGAGAAATATTTTGAAATCTGAAAAACACACACAATCCATGTTTTGTCTGAGCTCTTTTTCAGAACAGCAAGACTAACATGATTTCACAGAGTCCGGCAAGCTTCGCTCCAAGCTCCTCGGTATCATCACTCCCCGTGATATCCAGTTCCACGACAACCTGAGCGACTCGGTCAGCAAGGTCATGTCCACCGAGCTCGTCACCGCTAAGGCCGGCATTGAGCTCACTGAGGCCAACGCCATCCTCCAAAAGTCCAAGAAGGGCAAGCTCCCCATCGTTGACGACTCCGGCAACCTCATCTCGCTCGTCTCGCGCTCCGATCTGATGAAGAACTTGAACTACCCCCTCGCTTCCAAGCTCTCCGAGTCCAAGCAGCTGATTGCTGCCGCCGCCATCGGTACTCGCCCCGAGGACAAGTCCCGTCTCCAGAAGCTCGTTGATGCCGGTCTCGACGTTGTCATTCTCGACTCTTCTCAGGGTAACTCCATGTACCAGATCGAGATGATCAAGTACATCAAGAAGACTCACCCCGGCCTCGATGTCATTGGTGGTAACGTCGTCACTCGCGAGCAGGCCGCTGGTCTCATCGCTGCCGGTGTCGACGGTCTCAGAATTGGTATGGGTTCCGGCTCTGCCTGCATCACCCAGGAGGTCATGGCCGTCGGTCGTCCCCAGGCTGCTTCCGTCCACAGCGTCACTTCTTTCGCCGCTCGCTTCGGTGTTCCTTGCATCGCTGACGGTGGTATCCAAAACGTTGGCCACATCGTTAAGGGTCTTGCCCTTGGTGCCAGCACTGTCATGATGGGAGGTCTTCTCGCCGGTACCACCGAGTCTCCCGGTGAGTCTTACGTCTCTCGCGAGGGTCAGCTCGTCAAGGCCTACAGGGGTATGGGTTCCATCGACGCCATGGAGGACAAGAAGGCCGGTGTCGGTTCCACCAACCCCAACGACCCTAAGGCTTCCAACGCCGGTACTGCCCGTTACTTCTCCGAGGGTGACAGACTCCTCGTCGCCCAGGGTGTCTCTGGTTCCGTTCTCGACCGTGGTTCCGTTACCAAGTTCGTTCCCTACCTCATCTCTGGTGTTCAGCACTCTCTCCAGGACATTGGCGTCAAGAGCTTGACTGCTCTCCGCCAAGGTGTTATTGATGGCGAGGTCAGATTCGAGCTCCGTACTGTTTCCGCTCAGGCTGAGGGTAACGTCCACGGTCTCCACAGCTTCGACAAGAAGCTCTACGCTTAGAGGATTGAGAACATCAATAGAAAAAGTTCTTGGGTCGGTTATGATAAAAAGGATGGGAGACCGCGGAGTTCGACTGAAAGCATTTACATTTGGCGTTCATGAACTGGGATAGGATGAAACTTGAATATGAATCCACGCTACTGCATATTTTGCACATACAACTATTTTACTCCCCTTGTGTCTCTTCGTCTATGTCTCTTTCTTCGTGCATTAGCCCTGAGGCGATGTGAAGTGTATACTGAAGTAGTAGCTTTTAATGTTCTAGACGCGGTATGTTGGATATCGCTTTACTCTTGATTTGGTCGAGCGCATAGCTCTGCTCGCATGATTGCAACTCACTCGAGTAGCGCAATGCAAGGAGCTGAACAGGCAGAAGCCATGACTCTCGGTATTATTGAGTGAGCTCTTCCTGGTAGAGCTCTTCTTCTGGTCCACCTCTTTGGAGCGCAATTGTTCGAGTGTCGTCGAGAATGACTTCGACTTCGGTATCAGGGTACAAGCATGAGGAAGGTGACACGGCAGATCGGGAAGCTGCTCCTGCTTCAAACTTCGCGACGGCAGCTGCACATGCTGATTGTGCGCGGGATGCACTTCGGCGCATTCGTTCCAACATCGTTTGTTGACTTTCAAGTCTCTTTCAGGTACCTTGATGAGCTGGACAATGCATGCTGCTGTCTCCACGTCGGATAAGTTGGTCCGAAGCCTTGTCTGTCGGTCATATTAGCTCCCTTCCAGTGCACTAAATGTTCTGGCAGCTGCAACAGTCGAAATGTTGTCTAGTGAATTACCTAACCAGCAAGATGTGTGCAGCACAATGCTGGTCAAGTCCATTGACCTCTTCCTGAGTTGCGCTCGTCGTCAGCGGCTCACCGCGCATTTACCTCAACTTGGCAGGCGCAATTTGCTGAAGCCCGCAGCGATCCTCGGGTTGACTCGGGAAGCTACGGCAGGACTTTTGACCTCACGACGTCCAACGTCAACCGGCCACATGGAGCACAACTGCGTTTGAGGCCAATTCCTTTGCTTCAGACCTTGATGTCGAGTCTGGAAAAATATACAGACCAAAAAGAGGGGGAGCTTCTTGCCTTTATTCCTTGCTGACGATAGCTAGCATGCTCGATGCCTGGCGCCCATGCTTCATGCATTCTGGGGACACTTTGCTTTTTTGAGCAAGGAACGGCTCACTTGTCTCGTGCTAGTCGCTCACCACAAACGGTTAGTTCTGTACGAAATACCTCACTTCTGGCAAGTCATCTCTCGATGGAGCAGTCTCACAGTGTTGCTTGCTTCACTCTCTTGCTCGAGTAATCTCTTTAACAAATGCTGTATCAAGGCATTGTTGTATCTATATACTCAGCTCACGTATTGAAATTGATTTCTCACTTCTTCCTCTCTTCTCCTTCGCTAAACATCGGTCAATTGACCAATATCAAAATGCAGTAGAGCGATTCGTGGTTTCAGCACAGCTCACTCGCAGTAAAGTACACCCACCCCAGTCTAACAGTTGGCTGGGGGAGCTCCATCTGGGTGTTCGATCACTGACGCGGATGCGGGCGCTACTGATTTAGACTATTCCTGGCCATCACTTTTGTCATTTCTTCACTATATCACCCCATACATTTTACTCGGAACTCACTCTGCACTCGAAGCTCACTACGATATGAAGCTGAAAAGCACGAAGTTGAACGGTATTCTTCGGTTTTCCTTCACACACGATGCTGTTGTGAGAGGAATTGACAGTCCTAACATCGGACAGGATTCGGAGGCGGATGGTCTGTGTGCACAGTGAAGCTGGCCAATTGTTGAGCTTCCTGGGGTGAAATAGACCCACTTGGACTCGGTTAAGCTACGCCTCCTGGCCCCGAGTGAAGCAAACGAGGCCAAATGACACGGCCACCGGACCGGCAGTACAAGAAAATTCTGCGTGGGCTCCCACGGCTTTCCCCCTTGACCTCTTCTCACTCGTCGTCCACCAAGGGAAAGCTTCCGCTCCGATCTCTCAACCCTTATCTTCCATCCTTCATCAACAACTCTCCTCTCCATCACCCTTTCTCACATCCAACCATTCGAAATGGCCTCCAGAATTGTCGCCCCCAAGATGGCCCAGATGGCCGCCCGCCCTGCCTTCCGCGCTGTCCAGCCCAAGGTCGCCCAGCGCGCCTTCTCTGGTAAATCATCACCACCTCAACGTCACCTCATCACACCTCCATCGAATATCGAACCATCCTATACCTCCATCACCGTTTCATCTATCAATGACAAGCCCAATTGAATTGAAACAACCATGTTCTGACGCTCTATCTTCAAGGTCTCCGCCAGGCCACCCTCGTCCGCCCCCAGACCGTCTCCATGGTCCAGAAGCTCGCCCCCGTCTCCCGCCGTGCCTACTCCTCTGAGATGGCCAACGCCCTTGTTCAGGTCTCCCAGAACATTGGTATGGGTAACGCTGCTATCGGTCTCGGTGGTGTAAGTACTTTCCCTGTCCAAATTTGGGATGTTTTGGAAATTCACATTTCTAACCTCAATCCAATCGATATCCCACCCCTATACACTATCACCTTATGCTAACACCCTGTTCAGGCCGGTATCGGTATCGGATTAGTGTTCGCTGCTCTCCTCCAGGGTGTTGCCCGTAACCCCTCTCTCCGTGGCCAGCTCTTCTCCTACGCCATTCTTGGTTTCGCTTTCGTTGAGGCCATCGGTCTCTTCGATCTCATGGTTGCCATGATGTGCAAGTACGTGTAAACGTCTTCACCTCTGCAATGAGCGATGTCTATTGGGGAGTTCAAAGTCAGCCCCGGTCATGGAAACCAAAACATCGACGTGTACATTATTTTCTATTGACGCCCGGAGGAATGAATTGTGGAAGGAAGACGACGACATGGCCAGGATACGACGGGGCTACTTCAAGACTTTCTTAAAAACAAACAAGAAAATCCTCTACTCATACATTGGGGAGGGCTTTTGAATGGAAACGCCTATCCTGACCATACCACCTGACGTTTGCAATTTTGTACGCTGCTTCTTCCTGACGTGACACGACAGTTCTTCAACCACGGATAGCCACCGAATCTTCCACTGCGACTTGCTGCAACAGCTACATCTCCAATGCGACATATCTGCAACTAACCTTCCATCCCTGACCCGGCTAAATGCTCTACAAGGTCCAATTGCCATTTAAGTACTTTATAGGAATCTAGAATGGCGTTTCGAGTGAGCTGTAGCTCTTTGGAGCTTGAGCTCATGGGTCTGGAGCTCAGGACAGCTTGCTTCAGATTTGCGGCTCAACGCGGTCCAACGTCGCTTGGTAACCACAACCACATGCGATATCACCACCACCACCATGAACACCGCATAGCAACCATCTGACACGTACACCGCGCTTCACTCTCAATAGAATAATTCGTTAGAATCTACTTCACCTTGTCGCTGCCCTCTCTCATTCAATGCCCATGTCACTGCCTCTCAAAACGGGCGCTAGACGTGCCTCGGCTGTCCGCATTCATGCCTCCACAAATCGACACCCGAGACTTGTAGGCTCAAGCTAGAAAGTATCCCTAGCAAACCCCGTCAAAATATCACTTGCGTTTTTCGATCTCTTAAATCGGGCAGTCATCCTATATGCATCTTGCCCGTGTCTTTGCGCCAACATCACTGGCTTCACCTCGCATCAACATCATCGCATTAAGAGCATTGTTTACTACTACTACAAGACCAGTGATTGCGAGACCGCGGTCATCAAACAGATATAGGATATCATCAGTTCGCAACATGTCGAAAACCACAGCTTTGGGAAAACAATATGAGGGAAACGGCGAAAAGGGAAAGAAGGCACCTGCCGTTCCCAGACCAAGTTCAAGGTATGTGAAGCCAAGCGCACTCCATGGTTTTTGATATTGCAAGAACACCGCGGCACCATCGTGGTTTCGCTTCCCACGCGCCTTCCTTTTATCTGAAAGACGATTATGCGATCGCGCTTTTCAAAGATCTTACTTATCTCCTCTCTCTTTGGTGTTTCGCTCCATCTTTTGAGAAATGTCATCTCAGAATTATGCTGCTGGCATGACCCTGTCCACAAACAACCGCCCTCAGCGCTTGCAGTTTCCCAAACAAACTCGAAAATCATCGATTTCTGGTTCACGAGCTGACGTATTCACAGTGTCCTTCTAATATCGCCTCAAAACCATATTCTCCTCTTGCGTCGAGTACAGACATCATCCTCGTTTGCATCTGCGCACGTCTTCCCAGGCGGCAACATCTCTCCCTTCCATGATGGCGAGCCTCCTACCCCTGAAGATGCAGCACGCCATCACGACAGCGAAGTCTACCGTATGGCCGCTGTTCGTGAGACTTTCGAGGAAAGTGGCATCTTGTTGGCGAGGACCAAGGAAGGGAGATTGCTTGAGGTTGATGAAGACGAGAGGGAAAAGGTCAGGAAACTCGTGCACGGAGACAAGATCAAGTTCGAAGACTGGCTAGATGAGAAGGGTGCAAAGGCAGATCTTGGTAAGTTCTCATCCCTATCATCAATGAATGCTACGTCTCTGTCTCAGGAGAGTCCCGCAGCACGGCGATTCGACTCGAGCAAGAACTAATCACAAGCAGACAATCTGATCCCATTCACCCGCTGGATCACCCCTACCAACCTACCAAAACGCTTCACAACCCAGATGTACATCTACCTCCTCCCCCTGAGCAACACACCCAAGAACCTTCCCTCCTCTTCCTCCACCGCCGAAGAAGACGAGCCCGAAGTCATGATCCCAACACCAACCCATGACGGCGGTCTCGAACATACCGCCGCTCGCTTCCTTCCACCAGCAACTTGGTTGCGTCTAGCCCGCGCCTCCCGGATCGTGCTATTCCCACCGCAATTTTTCCTCATGTACTTGCTTTCACCATTTCTCTGTCCTTCTGGTGATGTGGGAAAGGAGGCCCCTGTTCCTGATGCTGCTACACTGCAGAAGCAGAGAGATCAAGTTCTGAAGTTCGTGGAAGAAGGGAAATGGGGCGAGAAGTGTATCTCACCCACGGTGTTGGGAGGTAAGAAGAGAGAGGATGGCAGGGTAGTTCTAGGTCTCGACAAGCCTGGTGCTGAAGCCGAGGCTGAGGGAAGAAAGGGAGATATGGAACGAGTTGTTCTTGTGGACTTCAAGAAGGAGGGGCCCAGGAGAGTCGAGGTTGGATTGAGGAAGGAGGTACTGGCAGAGGGACGCGATAGTAAGTTGTAAGCTTGCACGATGCAGATCCGGGGACACGTAAAAGTTGCCAGCATTGAGCACTTTTGGAACCATTCACTCTCACCGGGCGCGAATCAGGCTGTGCCTCATGATAGTTCAACTACAGTCTTTGCTGCGTCGTCGAAGTCAACTCAGCTGCCTTTCCCCTGTGCCTACCTCAATCACATCGCGATAAAATTCTCTGAAACTGCCGATGCAGGAGAGGGCAGTAAGACACCTTTGGCGGACGAGCTGAAAGATGAAGGTGTATGTGAGTGTCGTCAGGGATGTGAGAAAGGGGAGGAAGAGCAACGAGTACATGATTTAACCCATCACCCCATCATAGAGCCATGGTTGACTGAGTAAGCGTTCTGCACGATAATAATAAGAGGTCATTGGTAGGGTTATATTCATGTTTCTGCTTAGGTGTGCAAACGCTGCTATCGGACAAGATGGAAGTGAGTAGCACGTTGGAAAGTAGGAGCGAAGGACGGATGGACGAACGATTACTGTTATTTTGGCATGTCACCGAGCAAGATAGGTATCCGCTTCTTACTGGTTTTTCCATCGAGAAGAATACTCATACGCAAATCCTGGAGACGATGTTGACATTGTTTCAAGATTTTATAGAGACAGTAATGGGGATAGTAGCTAGATAGTAACCAAATAGTATGCAGATATGCAGATAGTATGCAGATAGTAAGCAGATAGTAGCTAAATAGTAAGCAGATAGTAATCAGATAGGAACTAGATAGTAACCACATAGTAACCACATAGTAACCACATAGTAACCACATAGTAACCACATAGTAACCACATAGTAGTCAGATAGTAACTAAATAGTAGCCATATAGTAACCAAATAGTAACCAAATAGTAACCAAATACTAACCAAATAGTAACCAAATACTAACCAAATAGTAGCCATATAGTAACCAAATAGTAACCACATAGTAACCACCCAGTAACCACATAGTATCCAAATCGCAACCGAACCCAATATCCAAACACCACCGATTCCCCACCAACCATCTCTATCCAATATGTAGATGTACCTCCCGTATCTGTATCAACGACCTATGCTCTAAGCGGTCGCAAACTTACAAAGGAGTCGTCTCTCGACATTGATCTAGCGACAGCAAGTGACGGAGAAAAGGGGTGCGGATTTGACACCAAACCACAGTTTCCCAGCCCCCACTTTGCCTCGTTGATCATTGAGTGAGGAAGAGGCGGTAGGTATGTCGCGGTACTGGAGAGAGAGAGAGAACGGAAAGGCAGAGGGAGAAGAGTTAATAAACAGGAAAGTGAGAGGAGACTGAGGAGATACGAGAACGGGCTATCAGATAGACGAGGCGGTGCTAGGAAAAGGCACAAGTCTAGATGACAGCACGATCAAGGAAGGTGCGATTCAAAACCGACTTGAGTGAAGAGATAGTTTTAAACGTGAGGGAGGCACGTCGCAAAGCTGAGCTGCCCTTCCAATGGACCAGAACAGAATCACGGCAGGTGCGGCTGCTGACATGTACGTCAAAGGCTAGGCACTTGAGAGATCATGAAAGTGATAGGCGCAGATGGACTAGACGAAGCAGGTCCAGACGTCGAGCAGCAACAAACGAAATGAAATACGAAAAGAGACAAGACGCGACTGGTTGGTTTTGGGAGGGAAATATCATTTTCTTTTCGTTGACAAGCACGGTCGAAAGGGTATTGGGTGATTTTGTGGTATGCATGCTTTTTCTCTTTGCGCGCGGGTGTTCGATCCCATTCAGTCGAAGGGTGTCCGTCAGGGTTCGCGCGCGCGCAGACTAGAGGGCAGCCAGAAGGGTTATGACCAGCTAGCCAGCCAGCAAAAAAAAGAACAACCCAAACTCCGAGTCCCCTTTCAATGTAAAAAAGCCTTGGGTCCTCCGTGATGCCATGGTGTTTTTGTTCATGTCCTGATGCTCGTATCAGCATTTGTTTGTGCAGATGATTGCGGTCCAGGATGGCTCACCTCAACACACTTTAGCCCCCAAATCAGACCATCGGAGCGAAACGCTTATCGGCTGGCGCTCCAGACGTTCTTGAGGTAGCCGTCACGCTGGGTGAGGCGGTTGATGCAGTCGTCGGACTCGCCCATGGCGCGAACGAAGCCGCAGAGGGCGTAGGCCTGAGTCTCGCCGGTGAATCTGCCGTTCTCGTCGACCTTGGCGACAGAGATCTGAACAGAGCCGTGGTCCTTGGCCTTGATGATGCGGTTGGTTGCGCTGCACTTGCGGGGGACGTAACTGCGCGTTCGAGAGATGTCAGTCGATTGTGATCTGTGTCTGCTTGTCTTGTGTGTGTCTGTCTCTTTCTGACGCCCTGAAGGCGCATTTGTCTTTATTTCTTCAGGAATCGGGGGGTAGCGTACAGGTCGACGAGTTCTCCGCGTTCGTTCTCCATGGTGACGGTGTTGTGAGGTTGGGGGTTGGCGAAAAGAAAATGGGACTGTAGGACGACGACGTTCGGGTGCGAGGGAGCGGGAGAATTTCGACGACTTTGCCCAAGCCCACGCAGCCGCTTCCCCAAGCCCGCTGCATTTTCGACGCCAAGACTAGCTTTCACCTATTCTGCGGTCTGTGCGCTCTGCTCTCGCTCAGGAACATTGTTTTTCCGGCTCCGGAGTCTGCCTCAGGACATCGTCTCTGATAGTTAGATCAAGTGAGCATGCTATCTATCCATCTCATCACTTACTATGCTCAATTCATACACCTCACTTGTTATCGTGTCACACAGTCAACAGAAGTTTAATTGGATAAGAGTGAGGTTATCATAGTCACAGAACATACGTCAGGCAAGTGGTGTCAAGAAATTGCTGTCGATTGAACCATATCATCGCTCTATGCACCTCAACCTCCCAAAGGTATTAAGTCGTATGTATCAAGATGAAAGAAAGCGCAAAAGTAGCAGCAGCAAATGCAATCAAGCAGTATCAACAAGAAAAAGAAAGCCTTGAAATCATATCCATCCTCCCCATGCATTTTATTAAAGCATCATGGCTGCGGCAAAGAAGGCCACGAGCGCGACAAGGCTGCCGGCGACAACTCTGTTGCCATCGTTGGTACCGCTGCCAGTCTCGAGTCCCTGAGAGAAGGAGCTGGATCCAGTGTTGGCACCAGAATCGGAAGATCCAGAAGAGCCCGACGAGCCAGACGATCCACTGCTGCCTGATGATGAGCCAGAGCCGCTGGCGACATCACTGCCAGACTCGCGTGAACCACCACCGGAAACACCAGGAATAGTCTCAGGCTGAGCAGTTGCAGAGGATGAAGCAGAAGACTTGCCGCCACTCTTGGTAGCAGTGTTGCTTGCGCTGGAACTGGCACCCTTCTTGGGCTCTTCACCAGTGGCAAGGAACGATGACAAGGTAGTACCGTTGTTGCCAACGACGACGGTGTCGTTGGTTCCATACTTGTTCTCGTACCAGTAAGCCTTGTTGCCTTGGTTGTTGTAGCCAGCAGGAGGGTTGTAGCAGTCGACGGTAACGTCCTTGACCATGGCGTAGTAGTATCCGTTCTGCATGTAAGGACTGCTCCAGTCGATCTCACCACCAGCCCATTCGATGGTACCTTGAGCGTTGCCAGCCTTACCAGCAGGCCACAAAGAGAATTGAACTCTTGAAGGAGTCTGAGGGTAGTGGTACTGGCCGGCAGTCTCGTTGTAGGTCTCGTTGCGGTAGAGAGTACGAAGGACCTTACCATCAACCTCCCAGCTGAGCGAGTCGGGTTGCCAGTCGATCGTGTAAGTGTGCCATTGAGAGTCAGTGTTGGGAGAAGAAAGGTTCTTTTCGTTTCCGTCTGTAAATCAATTAGTTGCTGCGCAGGGTCGACCAGATATACGGCAAAACTTACAATCAGTGATACCCTGGAAGTAGTAGTTACTCTGGGCAGTCTGAACATCGGTACCGATGAATTCAAAGTCGATCTCGTCCTTTACGTCACTCATCATGATGAAGGCAGTGACAACACCGGCACCACGACTGGTCTTCATGGTAGCGCTCATCTTGCCGTACCAGACATAGCGTGTGCTACTGAGAAGAGTACCAGACGAGTCCTCAGTCATGGTGAGCAAGACAGCCTCGTTGTTGTACATCAGCGGGTCACCAGAAAAGACCCAATTGCCGCTTGATGGGTCGCCCAAGTATTCCGTGTTCTCAATAAAGCCGTTCATGTTGTTAAAGTCATAATCGGACGACTTGCAGACGGGTGCGGGCATGCAAGAGTCCATGCTGAAAGAGTCCTTGGGGTAACATCCTCCCAGACAGTAGGCGCCAACACCGCAGAATCCATAGGAAGAGCAGCAAGGAGCGCTTGAAGGGCAAGGGTTGTTGGAGTCGCAGGTGATCATGGCCTGAACGGCCGAGGCCGCTGCCACGGTCAAGGCAGCCACAGCGTGGAATGTCTTCATTTTGTCTTCTCTTCCTCGTCACTGGACCACGTCACGTATGGAGAGAGTTTGCGCAATGCAGCAGGCGTTGCTGAGGCTGAGAGAGAGTCGTCGACGAGGCCGAAGGGGGGATTCGTAATCACGCGGCCGCTAAAGTCGTTCGTTTCGTCTAGGGACGGGCGTGTGGCGACAACAAGCGAATGATGCTGTCTAAGGTCGAAGGTGTATAAGAATATTCAGTCGTCGGACTGGTGATGCTAAGGACAAGTAAAAGAGCGAAGGCGCGGCGGAAAAGATCGAGGTCGTATTGTTCACTGGCGTCAGAGACAAAAATAGGCAAGTCAAAGTTCAGGGCCAATGCGAGATGCGGATGGCGGATGCAGGCAGCCCGCAGCAGGCCAAGCAAAGGGGCAAAGAGGCGTGTTTGGGTGTTTGCACGATCATCATCTGTCGCATCCCGCTCGTATCAAACCGCCTGTTCCACCACCCACATTCAGGCCGATAAGTCACAAGATCATACCTCTAACACAAGACTCTACCGATAGAGCAATCCATGCATTCGTCTTTTCCAATATCAGGAAACCACGCCTTCTGCTCTCCGAACGCTCGACTTATCTTCGTAGATCCTCCGCGGTCGAGACCTTCAATCCTCTCTCCACATTTCCCGGCAATTTACATCCGTGAGACTTCATAACTGTCACTAATTCGCATAACAACCACCATGAAGTCATTTCAATCTTGTTCACTTCTGCAACAGACCGACTTGGAAAGAAGAGAGCATCACCATTAATGCGATTGAAAACTACGCTCGAAGAACAATACCACATCTGTGAAATCAGAAGAACCATAACCCAATTCATGTACCCGCCGAAACAGCAGCAATACAACATGTCGTGACTGGGTATCTTTCCATAATCCCGCTTGTCCAGCTTCTTCTGTATGCGAGTAATAACCATCTTGAAAGGCGATAAACATAGGAAATTGTGAGCCACATCCTTCGCCCATTCGTAACGACGTGACCTTCAAGGCTACTGCTTCCTTAGATGTGTGCCGGGAAGCAGTCGTGACACCAAGCGTCGGGGTAGTTCGCGCTGTAAGGCAAATGCTCAATTGCTTGGGTGACGTCGAAGCTGCCGCAAGGAACAGAGGGGTAGTTGGCGTTTCTTGCCCATTGTTTGACGCGGCTGTTGGGTGAATCTCTAGTTCTCTTAGACGAGCTGTATCCACCACGCTGTTGACCTTTCTTAGCAGAACGAGCCGCATCCTTGCCATGGCGCCCGCCTTCGTGCTCATTGAAATTGACGGGTGCGTTGGGATTTCTTTCGGCCACAGGACCATCACCCTGGAATGAGATCTCGCGACCGTCACCACCGCGCCATCCATAACGCCATCCGGGAGCGGCAGACTTGACATCCCAGCCCTTGCCTCTGCGTTCTTCATCCTCTGGTCTAGGCACCGCCTGGAGTGATGCCCTGCCGAATCTGTTCACCCAGTCGTAGTAGGATCTGTTCAAGTCCATGGGGTCAGCAAGGAGAGCTGGAGAGGAGAACGATGAACCGGTGGCCATGTTGGAGAAGATGGCTGAAGAAAGACCGGCGGAAGAAGAAGAGCTGGAGCCTCTCTCTTTTCGCTCTCTGATGATTGCTGTTTGGGTCTCGTAAGGATAACTGAGCCACTCGTCCTGAGGAATCCAGTCCGGACGACCATCAAAGGGTCCACGAAGCTGAGGCAAGCTTTGTTGGATGGGCTTCTCAGTCATTGTAAGTGGAAACACGGGCTGCGGGCATGTGGGTAGAGACATGGTGGGCGCGAACCCAAGACCAGATGGAAGCAGAGCAGGAGGTCCGAGAGGAAGAGGGTATGCGAACGAGGGCTGACGTTCAGGTTCCTTTGGAAGTGCGAAAGTGTCTGAGACCGGTGTAGGAACAAAGTGAGCAGCAGTAGCACGAAGGCTGGTGACAATCGGGACAGGCTTAGGCTGCTTCTCGGCCTTCTTTGGGGCTTGACACTTCACAGGGCCACACTTCAGCACTGCAGGATCTCTATCTGGAGAGGAAGAGCAGGAGATCTGTTGAGAGTGACAGGCAGCCTGGAACTCATGCAACTTCTTTGCTTGCTGTGCTTCGCTGGATGATGCAGCAGTCTTGGCAGCCTTCACCTCGCCAAGGCCTTGTCGAGCAGCGTGAGCCTCAGCAGTCTGCTTGATGGTATCGAACAACATGGCAGAGGCCGGTTTCAGAGGGACGACTGGAGCAGGGACAGCGGTACTGCGTGGTTGCTGTGTCTTCGGCTGCGTAGTAATCTCGACGGTCGTATCAGAGCCAACAGAACCCTCGGACTCTTCCATAGTGGCGGCCTCCATCAAGCGTTTGACGGCAGAGTCTCTTCGCTGTAGCTCGGTGTCAGAGCCGCTGGACTGGGATTGACTCTTCGAAGAAGCACCTGACAAACGTCTCCTGATAGGATCGAGGATAGATGCTCTGTCGATAGGCTTTGAGGCAGTCTGATCAATTTCGCCAGGTCCGACAGCTTGTGCGAGCTTAGGATCGAAAGGATTGGGATCGGTGTCCATGGATTGTATGCTTGAAGGAACGGCGATAGGGATTCGAGACGGACTGAGCGGGCGAGACAAGCTTTTTGATGGATCAGGGATGGTGATCTTCAAATCAAGCTTGGCCTTCTTTGAAGGGCGACGGGTAGATTTTCCAGAATTGCCAGAGAAAGCCTGCAAGACGTGAGATTGATCGAACTCGAATGTTCCATCCAGGCCGAAGAATGGTGCCGGGGTGACTGGCGCCGGAGTGACTGGACGTTTCCCATGTGTTGCCAGAACTTTACGATGATTGTCGAGAGCAGAAGCAGCCCCGAGGCGGGAGGGTGGTTGCTGCTCTGACGACGAGATGGCGGTACCCACAGATGCGTCGACGGGGATGGATCTGGACTTGCAAGGAGAGGGAGATCTGACGGAATCGGGGAGTCCAGTAGTGCGATGCTTGGATGCCTTTGTTGGCGAGGCATAGCTTGGAGTCTTAGTTGCTGTAGCTTTGGACAGCGTAGGCTTGCTCGGCTTGGACTTGAGCGAGTTCGCCTGATGACTGGCGAGCTGAGTGTGAGGACCTTTGACTCGTGCAGTGCGTTGCAGTGGCTTGTGAGAAGCGACGTGTGCCGTCTTGGGGGCTTCTTCGGACAATGGCTGTACAGGCTGGG